>Ga0182024_10001329_pt1 | contig 64012 bp, 69 predicted proteins | sample P32metaG_FD_120480 | JGI IMG/M metagenome (GOLD analysis project Ga0182024, IMG submission 120480) | Permafrost microbial communities from Stordalen Mire, Sweden - P3-2 metaG (Illumina Assembly) | ecosystem: Environmental > Terrestrial > Soil > Wetlands > Permafrost | place: Sweden: Stordalen... | reverse complement strand
TGAGCCACGCTACTCGCAGTCGCTCGAGCGCGGCCTTGCGATCCTCGGCTGCTTCACGCCCAAGCGCCCCGTGCTCGGCATCGCCGACATCGCCGACGATCTCGGCATGAGCCGCTCGACCACCCACCGCTACGTGATCACGCTCGTAGCGCTCGGCTACCTCGAGCAGGGCGCCTCGCGCAAGTACCGCCTCGGGCTGCGCGTGACCGACCTCGGGATGTCCGCGCTGAACTCCACCGGGCTGCGCGAGCACGCCCACCCCTACCTCGAGGAGCTACGCCAGCGCACCTCCTACACGACGAGCCTCGGCGTGCTCGATGGGATCGACGTGCTGTACGTGGACCGGGTGCGCAGCTTTCGCCGTGGCCAGGGCAAGATCGACCTGGATTTGCACACCGGCTCGCGGGTGCCCGCGTACTGCACCTCGATGGGCAAGCTGCTGCTGGCGAACCTGCCCGAGGCACAGCAACGCGATCTGATCGCCGAGATGAAGCTGACCAAGCGCGGCCCCAACACGATCACCAGCAAGAAAGCGCTGCGCGAGGAGCTCGACGAGATCCAAGCAGCAGGCTTCGCGGTCGATGACCAGGAGTTCGCCGCCGACCTCTACGCGATCGCGGCACCTGTGCGCAATGACGCCCGCGACGTGGTCGCCGCGGTCAACCTCGCGGCGCACAGCTCGATGATCTCGCTCGAGGAGTTGGTCGATGCGCTCGGCCCGCATCTCGTCTCGACCGCGGACCGCATCTCCGCGCGCCTCGGATATCGGCGCGACGACGAGAAGAACTAAGCCTCGATAGGGGAAGAACCAATACGCTGCGGCCCATGCGCCGCCCGCTCGCCCTGCTCTGCCTGCCGCTGTTCGCCACCCTGCTGACAGCGTGCGGCAGCACGGCGGCGAAAGCTCCGTTCACGGGCGAAAAACACGAAGTCGCACAGACGATCGCAAACCTCCAGACCGACGCGACGGCCGCTGAACAGAAGAAGATCTGCGCCGATGACATCGCCGCAGCGGTGGTTGCGCGCCTCGGCGGCAGCAAACGCTGCGAAGCGGCGATCAAAAGCCAGCTGGCCGAGGTCGACAACCTCGAAACGAGCGTCAAGTCCGTCGACGTGACCGCCGTCGGCAAGACCGCGACCGCTCAGGTCAAGAGCATCCACGAAGGCAAGACCGCCACCAGCAGCGTCTCGCTGGTCAAGGAAGGCGGCAAGTGGAAGATCTCAGGCGTCGGCTGATCGCGGGCGCTCGCCGGTCGGGCGTCCCGCGCTCCATCTCAGGCGCCGTCTAACGCTCAGCGAATCCCGTCGAGCAGCTCACACGGCGAGGACAGCTCCAGGCCGCGCGCAAGCACGACCAGCGTGTCCAGCCGCGGCGAGCGCTCTCCGCGCTCGAGCAGCCCGATCTCGGTGCGATGCAGATCGCAGCGCTCCGCCAGCCGTTCTTGAGAGAGGCCAGCATTGCGCCGATGACGGCGTAGATTGTTGGCGAGTTGCTCGCGTGTCGCGTCCACGAGGTGCAGCTTGCTCTAGAAGCAGACAGCACGTCTACAGACCATTGTCTACAGGGACTTTTCAACCCCGACCTAGCGTTGCGTCCCAAGCGCGTGGTTGCATGCACGGTAACGTTATTTGGCGATGCCCACACTGATCTTGGATCCGCCGCCGCACCAGCTGGAGGAGCTGCTCGAGCAGCGCCGTCGGATGGGGGCCGACCGCCACGACGAGGTTTGGGAAGGCGTGTATCACATGGTCCCTGGGCCCAATGCACCACACTCGTTCATCGCGCATCAGCTGTCCGTGCTGCTGGACGCGCCGGCGCGGGCGGCCGGGATGCACGTCAGCTCAGAGTTCAACCTCGGACCCGACAAGGACGACTTCCGCGTACCTGACCTCGGCGTCCACCGCGAGCTGTGCTCGGGGACCTGGGTCCCAACGGCAGCGATCGTCGTGGAGATCCTCTCGCGCGCAGACGAGGCGTGGCAGAAGCTTCCGTTCTACGCCCGACTCGGGGTCGACGAGCTCCTGTTCGTCAACCCCGCCGAGCGCTCAGTCGCGTGGCTGGCCCTGCGCGACGGCGAGTATCAGCCGGTCGAGCGCAGCGAGCTCATCGACCTACCTGCCTCGGAGCTCGGCCTGCAGATCGAGTGGCTCGACAGCTGAATCTGCTCAGCTGAGCGAGCGTCCGTACTGGCGCTCGTAGTAGCTGCGGTACTCGCCTGAGCGGATCGGCTCCCACCACCAGGCGTTGTCGCGGTACCACGCGACCGTCAGCTCGAGGCCCAGCTCGAAGCGCACGCGCGGGGCCCAGCCGAGCGCGCGCACCTTCTCCGATGACAGGGAGTAGCGCCGGTCGTGACCGGGCCGGTCGGTGACATGCTCGATCTGCGACGGCGAGGCGCCGGTCAGCTCCACGATGCGATTGACGACGGTCATGTTGGCCTCCTCGTCGGGGCCACCCGCGTTGTAGACCTCGCCCGCGTCGCCGTGCTCGAGCACGTGGCCGATCGCAGCGGCGAAGTCGGTCGCGTGGATCCAGTTGCGCACCTGCATGCCGTCGCCGTACACCGGCAGCGAGTCGCCATGCACGGCGTTGAGAATCATCAGCGGGATCAGCTTCTCCGGGTACTGGTAGGGCCCGTAGTTGTTCGAGCCGCGGCAGATCAGCGCCGGCAGGCCGTAGGTGTGGAAGTAGCTCAGCACGAGCAGATCCGCGCCGGCCTTGGTGGCCGAGTACGGCGAGGAGGGCGCCAGCGGGCTCTGCTCGGTGAACGTGCCGTCCTCGATCGAGCCATACACCTCGTCGGTTGAGACCTGGACGTAGCGCAGGCCGTGCTCGCGCGCGGCCTCGAGCAGCACGTAGGTGCCGAGCGCATGCGTGGAGACGAACGCGTCGGGCTCGGCGATCGAGCGGTCGACATGCGTCTCCGCCGCAAAGTTCACGATCGCCTCAGGAGCAGCCAGCTCGATCGCCTGAGCGACCGCCTGGGGATCCTCGATCGCGCCCCGCACGAAGCGGAAACCCGGGTCATCGACGAGATCGTGGAAGTTCTCCTCACGACCGGCGTAGGTGAGCTTGTCGAGCACCGTCACCTGATCGCCGTGCGGGCGCACGCGCTCGCGCACGAACGTCGAGCCGATGAAGCCGGCGCCACCGCAGACGAGCAGTTTCATGCGCGCATCATCCCAGCCCTGGCTGCCAGGTAGCCGGCGAGGCCGTCCTGCCACGGCGGCAGCGGCAGCACATCGTCGCGACGAGACTCGAGCACCGACCACACTGGACGCGGGGCCGGGCGCGCCAGCTGGTCCGTCGTGGCCTGCTCGACGGTACAGTCGACCTCGGCCTGGCGGAAGATCTCGACGGCGTAGGCGTTCCAGGACACACGCCCCGATCCAGCGAGATGCACGAGGCCCGCGACGCCGCGCTCGAGCAGCCCGAGCAGCGCCGGCGCCAGATGACCGGTCCAGGTCGGGCAGCCAACCTGGTCGGTGACGACCTGCACCGCATCGCGCTCGCCGGCAAGCCTCAGCATCGTCGCGGCGAAGTTCGCACCGCCGATCCCGAACAGCCAGGCGCTGCGCACCACCGTGTGCGCGGGCGAGGCCGCCAGCACCTGCTGCTCGCCCGCCAGCTTGCTCTGACCGTAGACCGATCGCGGGCCGGTCGGGTCAGACTCCACGTACGCACGCTGCGCCCCGGAGGCATCTACGAACGCCTCCCCACTAAACACATAATCGGTGGACACGTGCAGCATCGGCACACCGGCCCGCGCGGCGGCACGCGCGAGGTGGCCGGCGCCGTCGGCGTTGACCGCATGCGCCTGCTGCACATGCGACTCGGCGCCATCGACGTCGGTCCAGGCGGCGCAGTTGAGCACCGCCTCGGGGCGCACACGCTCGAGCGCCAGTTGCACCGCCTCGGCATCGGTTATGTCGAGCTCGGGCAGGTCGATGCCGATCAGCTCGTGCCCGGCACGCTCGCCCGCGCGCAGCAGGTCGAGACCCAGCATCCCGGCGGCGCCTGGGACGAGCAGCCTCACAGGATCGAGATGTCGGAGTTGTCGCCGACCATGAAGCGATACGCGCGCGGCTGGCGATCGCCACGGCGCACGGTCACGTTGCGCCCCAGCAGCGAGGACTCCATGCGCCCGCCGAGATCTGAGACAGTGCAGCCCGAGAGCAGGATCGAGTGCTCTACCTCAGAGCCCGAGATGCAGCAGCGCTCGCCGATCGCCGTGTACGGGCCGATGTAGCAGTCGCTCAAGCGCGCATCTGCGCCGATGATCGCGGGGCCGCGCACGGTCGTGCGCTCCAGGCGCGCGCCCGGCTCGATCACCACGCGCCCATCCACCTGCGAGTCGATCAGCTCGCCCTCGATGCGCTCGCGCAGGTTGTCGAGGATCAGGCGGTTGGCCTCCAGCATGTCCTCCAGGCGACCAGTGTCCTTCCACCAGCCGCGCACCACATGTGGCTCCACGCGCATGCCCTGATCGACGAGGTGCTGGATCGCGTCGGTGATCTCGAGCTCGCCGCGCGGCGAAGGCTCGATCGCGCGCGCCGCGTCGTGCACGCAGGCGGTGAACATGTATACGCCCACCAGCGCGAGGTCGGTCGCCGGCTGCCGCGGCTTCTCGATCAGGCGCACCACCCGGCCCACCTCGCCCTGCGCCGCCGGCGCTAGCTCCGCCACGCCGTAGTTCTCCGGGTCCGGCACCGGCGTCAGCAGAATTAGCGCATCCGGCCCGTGCTCGCGGAACGCCGCCACCAGCTCGGAGATCCCGCCCTGGAGCAGGTTGTCGCCCAGGTACATCACGAACGGGCTGGCTGCGAGGAACGGCTCGGCGGTCAGGACCGCGTGCGCGAGGCCCAGCGGCTCGTCCTGGAGGATGTAGGTGATGGTGAGGCCAAAGCGCGAGCCGTCGCCCGCCGCCGCTTCGATCTCCGGGCCGGTCTCCGGAGCGATGATGATGCCCACCTGCTCGATCCCCGCCTCGGCCATCGCCTCGATGCCGTAGAACAGCACCGGCTTGTTCGCCACCGGCACCAGCTGCTTGGCGCTCGTGTGCGTGATCGGGCGCAGGCGCGTGCCCTTGCCTCCGGAGAGGATCAATCCCTTGAGCGGCTCCATCGCTCGTGGAGCCTATAGGGGTCAGTAGGTTCCGCCGAGCTTGCGGTGGTCCCAGCTGGTCCGGCGTAGCTCCACGAACTCCATCGCAACCCGCTTGGCCGCCTGCTTGTCGACCATCTCGCCGACCTCCGCGGGGAGATCCTCGGCGGGCGGCTGGCCGCGGGGGGCGGCGTAGCGGGCGAAGATCTCGTGCCCGAGGGCTTTGACGACGTCGAAGTCGCGGTGGACGACCACCTCGCACTCGAGCATCACGCCGCGCAGCAGGTGATACTCCTCGCCCGCCTCGACCTGCAGCGTCGCCCTGGGGTCGCGCTCCATGTTGCGCACCTTCTGTGAGACGCCGTAGGTCCAAGCCCACAGCCGCGGGCCAGGATTGCCGGCGGGTGGGGCGCGGAGCACGTACCACAGCGGCATCAGGTGCGGCCAGCCACGGGGACCGGCCGTCGCGCAGGTCACCGTGCGCTCCTCGGCGAGGAAGACAGCCGCCTCGGCTTCGCTCATCTTGATCTGGTCGCGGCGGCTCATGGGGGAGCGAGACTATCGAGACGAAACCGCGAGGGCCCGGCGCTGGCGCCGGGCCCTCGTCCGTCAAACGCTGGCGGGCAGCACGTGCACAAGCACGAAGACTGCGGCATTGTTTGCCAGCCCCGGCGGGAACATCCCGTTCGGCATGCCGGATCCCACCAAGTCCCCTTCTCCAATGATCTCATCACTCAGCGGGAGCCCTCTATGGGAGCGATTCGCCAGAACCGCCGATCCCCAGTCGTATTCGATTGTGAAACGCGTCTTTCCGTGTAGAAAGACCGTGTCGTGGATGAGCTGGGGGATCGCGTTTGACGAATAGATCCGTCCGCTGAGCGGGAGTTCGCTGGAGCTGTTTGTCGGAATGCCAAGTATGAAGCGAGTTCCGTGAGCCACGAGTGGATGACCGCCCGGCGCGTTGATGGCCGCATCATTCACAATGAGCGCACGGACCAGGACGGTCTCGCCGACCTTGACGCTGACCTCCGTCTGCATCGGATTGGCGCTGCCAAGGACCTTGGCCGTCATGAAATAGGCCTCGTTGCCAACAAACGGATCGTTCGCGATCGAGTCAATTGTGACGTAGTCCGGTGCGATACAGCGGCCATCCGGCATGCAGCGGAAGAACTGACGGCTTGGGCCCGAAACCCCGTCGGTCATTTCCGCTCGTTCGACAGGCGCGGGTGGCGACTTCTTCGTCACGAGCGTGTAAGTGGTATCCAAGCCGGCGACGATACCGGCCACGACCACCGGCGCCACCACACATGACCAGAGCTTCCTGTCGGAGACCCATCTGCCGCACCTGCGTAGACGTGCGGTCATCTTGCGCTTACGTTGATTCATAACTCGATTACCTTCCGTTGAACGTGAATAGATATGTCCTCGAAACGTGGGGGGCATTAGCGACTTACCGGCCGGCTATCACTCCCAACGCTCTCAGAGTCCGGGAATTAGATCGATTCACCTCAGCGGATGCCGCCCGACCGGGCGTAGCTTGCGGCGCGGGGGTGGCTTCTCGGCCGACAACGGCACGCACAGCGCGCAGCCGCCCGCGTTAGGGGGTAGGCGAAGTCCTAAGCCCGAGCGGCTACAGGACGTTCCGGGGCGTCTTGATATCGCGCCTCGAAGAGCTCAGGCTGGAGCAGGCGCGGCATTGGCCTCGCGCAGTCTCGCGACCGCCGCGCGCACCGCCTCGCGCGCGTCCTCGGGCTCTAGCACGGCGGCGTCGCCGGCTTCCTTGAGGATCTCGCGCACGAGCCAGTCGACGCCCGCGAAGCTCAGCTCGACGACGACCGCGCCGTCTGCCCACTCTTCGACCACCCGCCGTGCCTCGCGCGCCCAGCGCGCGCGCTCCGGGGAGACCCACACGCGCGCGGTCGCCGACGCGGGCACCTCGCCGGTGCGCAGCCAGCCGTCGACCTCCGCCGCCGGGTCGACCTCAGGGCGCGGCTCGAAGCGCTCATTGGTGACGTTCACGTGCTTGATCCGATCCAGGCGGAAGTGGCGCACGCCGGCGCGCTCGGGGTCATATGACGCCACATACCAGCCCTCGCGCCCGTTGGTCAGCGCATATGGCTCGACCTTGCGGGGGGAGATCTGGTCCTCGTTCTCCTTGTAGTACTCCAGCTCGATCAGCTGACGCGCGACGATCGCGTTGGACACCAGCCGTGCCACGTCGGAGTCATCGCCCGAGGTCGGCGCCACCTGCAGGCCCTGCTCCATCGGGTCCTCGCCGAGTGCAGCCACGATCTTTGTGCGCGCTGAGGTCAGCGAGCCCTCGGGGATGTGCTCGCCGATCAGGTCGATCGCCGCCACCAGCGCCTTCGCCTCGACCGGCAGCAGGCGCGCGGGACGGTCGAAGTTGTCGCTGTAGGGCTCAGGATCGACTTCGATCTCGCCCTCCTCCTCCTTGAACTCCGCGTAGAGCACGTAGGAGCCGCCGCCGAAGTTGACGACGTTCAGAACGTTGACGTCCTCGCGCAGCTCCTCCTCGCTGATCTGCAGGCGCTCGCAGATCTCCGCGATCACCACGCGCTCGCCCTCGCGCCCGGCCTTGATCAGGATGCTCGCGAGCGTCACCAGGCGCGCGAAGCGCTCGGGGCGGATGGCCGCGTCGGGACGCCCGGCGGGTGCGTCGCCCTCCGCGCTTGCGGCGTCTGCCTTGCCGCGCGAGGTGCGCGAGCGGGCCGATCCCGTGATCCGTGCGCCCGCCGCGCCACCGGCCGTCGATGTGACCGGGCTACGGCCGCTGGGCGGCGCCGGGGCGGTGTCGCCGTGGCGCTCCTCCAGCAGCTCGAGCCGCTGCTGCATCTCGTCTACGAGCTCATCGGGACCCAGCAGCCGCGCGTTCGCGCCCAGCCCCAGCACCCACGAGATCAGGCTGCGCGAGCTGGAATAGCCGGTGAGGAAGATGGTCTCACCATCCTCCTCTGCGATCTCGCCGTAGCGCCCGAAGTGGCGTTCGACCTGCCAGGCGATGCGCTCGCAGATCAGCACCTTGGCGATCCCGTGATCGTCGCCGAGCTGCCAGTCGGCACGGTTGGCATACGCGCGGGGGTCGAAGTCATCGGGGCGGTGGAAGTCGTGCTCGGCCTTGGTCGCATAGGAGACCTTGCCGCGGATGCGCGTCAGACGGAACACGCGCACCGCTTTGCGCTCGTGCGCATAGCCCAGCAGGTAGAACTGCCCGCCCTGGAACAGCAGGTGGTAGGGGTCCACGCGACGCGTGCTGACCTCGTCGCGCTCCATCGTGTAGTAGTCGAAGACGATCGTCTTGTTGCGGAAGATCGCCGTCTCGACCTTCGCCAGTCTTGCGGACAGCTCGTGCCCACCGGCGGAGGCGGTGATGCCGAGCGCCACCGAGCGCTGCTCAGGCGCGCGCAACGGGCTGGGCCGGCCCCAGGTGATCTGCTGCAGCGCCAGGCGCAGCGGCTCTGCGTAGGCGAATTCGCCGTCCAGCAGGCTGAGCGCAGTCTGCAGCGCCGCGAGCTCCTTGTCGGTGAACTCGATCGCCGGCAGGTGGAAGTTCTCCGGGCGCAGCGAGTAGTTCTCCTGCTCGGCCGCGCCATCCGCGGGACGGTCGACCGTCAGCTGGATGCGCAGCGATTCCAGCTCCGAACGGTCGGCGTAGAAGCGTCGCGCGAACGCGTCCTCGTTCATGCCGCTGTAGCCCTCCACGTCGCGCCGAATCTCGAGCGCCGTGACCGGCCGGCGCTCGGCCATCAGGTACGAGATCAGCGACAGCTGGCGGATCAGCTTCTCGGTGTCCTTTGCCACAGGCTCCAAAGATAGAAGCCGGCGGCGAGACGGATACTGTAGGCGCGAATCGGCGCCCCGCTATTTGCGGGGTTTCAGGCCGCTTCGCGGGCCGGCTGCGGGCGCTCGGCCTCCGCCGGCTCCCCCGGAGAGACGATCGGCCGTGGTTCTGCGAAGAACGCCCCGGCCCCGATCGCGCGGTCGAACGGCGACCAGCGGCGTCCCGGCGAGAGCTCCTTCTCGAGCCGATCGAAGCTGCCCAGGCGCCCGCCCAGGTTGTCGATCATGTGCACGAGCGTCGCCTCGCGCGTGCATGGCACGACCGGGCTGCCGTGCTCGAGCGTGCCGTGATGGGAGAGGATGATGTGGCCCACCGCCTGCGCGAGCTCCGCGGGGAAGCCATCGATGTCCTCGATCAGGCGGCGGATGCGGTAGTAGCCGAGCGCGATCTCGCCGTGGAGACGGCCCGCGTCGGTGAGGTCGATGACCTGGTTTGGCTCGGCGCCGTCGGTGTAGGCCTCGAGCTTGCCGATGTCGTGCAGCAGCGCGCCCGTGACCGCCACGTCGCGGTCGATCCCCCCGAACGTGGCGCTGATCGCGCTGACCGCCTGTGCAACCCCGAGGCAGTGCTCGAGCAGCCCGTGCGTGTAGGCCTGGTGGTAGTACTTCGCTGCCGGCGCCGTGCGGTAGCCCGCCCACAGCTCCTGGCCCTCGCCGAACACCCGCTCCAGCAGGATCCGCAGGTGCGGCTCCTGGATCGTGCCCAGCAGCTCGCGGATCTCGGCTTCCATCTGCTCGACCCCACGCGCGGGTCCGTCGAGCAGGTCCGCCGGGTCAAAGCTCCCCGCGTACGCCGCCTCCAGGCCGCGCAGGTTGATCTGCGGACCAAAGCGCGGGTGCACCGTATAGCGACCCGTGACGCGCACCGGCGTGCCCGCGCGCGCCAGCTCCTCGACCTCTTCAAGCGCCTCCCACACCATGCACGCGACCGCGCCCGTGCGGTCGCCCAACTGCAGGCGCAGGTAGTCGCCTCCATCGCGCCGCTGCCGGCGCTCAGCCTCGCGGACCAGGAGCACCTGGTCGATCTCGACGCCATCTGTCAGCTCGTTCAGGAGCACCGCTTGAAGGTAGACGGGAGCGCGGACGGGACGCTGCCCCGGCCCGACCGTGCAGGCCTTCACGAACGCCGCGGCCGGTTAGGGCTACGACGCCCGCGGAGACCTGGCGCCGGGGGACGCCTCGATCTCTCCCCGAGCACCGTCGGAGAGGTGGGACGATGCTCAAGCTCGCACGGCTTACCCGGGGAGCATGATCGTTCCAGTGCCGACTGTAGTTCCGCGTCCGCGGCCCGCGCCAGGCTTGTTTTCCACTCGCCAGCTTCAGGGCGTGAGGCGGTGCGGCCCGCGGTACAGGAACGTCACCTCGCGCACGTTCTCCTGGCCGAGCATCTGCATCAGCAGCCGCGTCAGCCCGAAGCCGAAGCCGCCGTGCGGCGGCGCGCCGTAGCGGAAGAAGTCCAGGTAGTACTGGATCGGCCCAACGTCCACGCCCTTGTCCTCGGCCTGTACGAGCAGATGCTCGTAACGGTGCTCGCGCTGGGCGCCGGTCGTGAGCTCGATGCCGCGCCACAGCAGGTCGAAGCTCTTGGTCAGCGTCGGCTGATCGGGGTGGCGCATGTGGTAGAAGGGCCGCACGGTCGTCGGATAGTCGGTCACGAACGCGAACTCGTGGCCGTGGAGCTCCTTGACGATCGCCGACAGCGCGCGCTCGCTTGGCGGGTCGAGGTCGTGCCCGACGCCCGGCGCCTCGTGCCCGTGCTCGCGCAGCAGGCCCTTGGCCTCCTCCAGCGTCACTTTCGGGAACGGCACGCTCGGCACCACCAGCTCGACTCCGAACGTCGAGGCGATCTGCGCGCCATGGCTCTCCTCGACCGCGGCCAGCACGTGCGCCAGCCAACGCTCCTCGAAGGTCATCACGTCCTCGTGCGAGTCGATCCACGAGATCTCCACGTCCACGCTCGTGAACTCCGTGTCGTGTCGCGAGGTGAACGACGGGTTCGCGCGGAACACGGGGCCGACCTCGAAGACCTTGCCAAAGCCCGCCGCCATCGCCATCTGCTTGTAGAACTGCGGCGACTGCGCCAGATAGGCGACGCCCTCGAAGTACTCGACCTTGAACAGCTCCGCGCCAGACTCGCTCGCCGAGCCCATCAGCTTCGGGCTGTGCAGCTCGATGAAGCCCTCTTTGCGCCAGTAGTCGCGCATCGCGTGCTCGACCGTCGTCTGGACCTCGAAGATCAGGCGCCTGTCGGGACGGCGCAGGTCCAGGTAGCGCCAGTCGATGCGCTTGTCCAGGGCCGAGTCGGGCGCGATCGGCACCTCGGGCTCCGCCAGCGAGTCCACGGCGAGCACCTCCAGCTTCAGCTCCAGGCCGCCGAGTTTGACGCGCTCATCGGCAGCCACCGTACCGGTGATCGTCACCGCCGACTCCGCCGTCAGCGCCGAGACCGCCTTGTTGAGCTCGCTCGGTGGATCGCCCTTGGGCAGGACCACCTGTGCCAGGCCGGATTCGTCGCGCACGATCACGAACTGCACGCTCTTCTGGTCGCGGATCGCCTGCACCCAGCCGCGTATCGTCGCCTGCTGGCCGACCTTCTCGCCGAGGTCGGAGATGAGGGTTCTTGTCATACGCCAGGACCCTATCCGAGGCGCGGCGCGGCAGTCGCGCGGCGTCAGCTCGAGAATTTCGTCCGCTTCGGCGCCGTACTGCTCGTTGCCGAGGTACTTGCATGGGTCCTCGCGCTAGCCATCCGGAGCTAAGCTAATGCACGTGTTCAAAAAGCCGAAGCCACAGGCTCCAGAGCCTCCACCCAAGCCTCAGCCGTTGCGCCCCAGCCCAATGATCGGCCAGCTGCGCGGGCAGCCCGATACCCGCGGCCGTTAGCTCTACGCAAAAAGTCAGTCGCGTTTGGGCGAGGCGGGCTGCGTGACGTGAGTGCCGCTCAACCCCCGCACAAGCGTGTCCGCCGCGATCTTGTGCGCGTCGCAGATCCCACCCAGGTGCAGCAGCGAGTCGGTCTCAGCCGCGACCTCGCCGTCGCCGAGGCGCAGCACGAGCGGGACTCCCGACGCGAGATCGCTCGCGGCCAGCCCGACCGCGACGTTGACGAGATCGTCGGAGGTCACCGCCGCCACCGCCGCGCAGCGGCGAATCCCCAGCCGTTCGAGCGTCTCGCGGTCATCGCCGCGGCCGATCGCGACCGGGATGCCGGCGGCGCGCGCGAGGCGCACGCAGGGGGCGTCGGGGTCGCGCTCGACGCCGAGCACCGCGATGTGACGGCGATGCAGCTCCTGCGCCAGGCGGAAGCCGACCTGGCCGAAGCCGACGAGCAGCACGTGGTGGCGGGCCGGGGCCGCGCGCGCGCCGATCAGCGTCGTCAGGCGCGGACGGCTCACGCGGCGCACGAGCGCCGCGGTGAAGACGGCCACGAGCGCGAGCGCGGCGAGCGTATCCAGGACCGAGACGAGCTTGTACCAGGCGGGTGCCGCCGTCGCGCCGGGCGTGCCCGCCACCGTGGCCACCGATCTGGTGGCGAAGTACAGCGCGTTGACGAAGCTCTCGTGCAGCGCGATCAGCCCGACCGTCACCTCGATCGCCAGCGCGATCAGGATGCCTGCGCCCGCACGCACCATCAGGCGCAGCGCGTCGTCGACGAGGCTGATGCCGGTGCGCCGGTGCGAAGCCGCTGCGCCGGTCGCAGCGGCGAGCTGCTCGGCGAGGTCGGCGGCCACCAGTTCCGAGGGCGAGATCACCTGCACCGCCGGAGCCACGTGGTGCAGCTCGCGGGTGATCGTGCGGTCGAACATCGTCACCCACAGCGCCAGGTCCGCGCGCAGGTGCGCTGAGAGCAGCGTCAGGCGCAGCGCCAGCACGTCGTCGCGGCTCACAACCGCCACCGCCGCCCAGCGCGGCTCGGTCAGGATCGCCGAGACCTGACTGTCGCTGAGCGACATCGCCCGCTCGACCGGCGTCCCCGCCTGCTCGAGCCTGCGCGCCAGCGCCTCGGCGAGGCCGCCCGCTTCACCGAGCACGAGTACCGCACGCTCAGCCAGAAGGCTCCTCCGCTAGCTCGACCTCGACCGCGAACTCCGCGTCCTCGATTCGCTCGATGCGCTCGATCGAGCCGGCCAGCAGCAGGTCGTCTTCACCCAGCGCAAGCGCCGCGAGGCGCTCGGCGCTGTCGCGCACGCGCACACGCTCTACCGGCGCGCGCATCGGGCGCTTGGCCTGCGACTTGGCCTTGCGCACCTCGCGCAGCACGTCGGCGGTGACCTCAAGCGCCACGTCCTCGCCGGCCTGCACCCCCTCGCCGCCCGCCGCCGCGAGCTCGCCGGCGTCGGGCCACGGCGCGCGGTGCACAGAGCCCTCCTGCCACCACGACCACACCTCCTCGCACACGAACGGCAGGAACGGCGCGAACAGGCGCTGGAAGACCGACAGCGACAACCGGAGCGCTAGGCTCACCGACGCGCTCACCGCCGGGTCGGGGTCGTAGCGCCGGCCCTTGACGAGCTCCAGGTAGAAGTCGCAGTACCACCAGAAGAAGCTCTCCGCCCGCTCCAGCGCGCGCGCGTAGTCGTAGTCCTCGAAGCTGGCCGTCGCCTCGCCCGCAACCCTCGCCAGACGCGCGACCAGGGCGCGATCGAGCGGATGCGTGAGCGAGTCGCCGGGGGCGGGCAGGTCGGCGAGCGCGAACTTCGATGCGTTCAGCAGCTTCACCGCCAGGCGCCGGCCGACCTTCATCTGCTGGGCGTCGAACGCCGTGTCCGTGCCCGGGCGGCCGCTCGCCGCCCAGTAGCGCACGGCGTCGGCGCCGTACTCATCGAGCAGGTGCATCGGCGTGACCACGTTGCCCTTGGACTTGGACATCTTCTTGCGATCCGGGTCCAGCACCCAGCCGGAGATCGCCGCGTTGGCCCAGGGCAGCTCGTCGTAGTCGAGGTGCGAGCGCAGGACCGTAGAGAACAGCCACGTCCTGATGATGTCGTGCGCCTGCGGGCGCAGGTCCATCGGGAAGACCTTCGCGAACAGCTCTTCGTCCTCGCCCGCGTGAGCAGCGATCTGCGGCGTCAGCGAGGACGTGGCCCAGGTGTCCATCACGTCGGGGTCGCCGACGAAGCCGCCCGGCTGGCCGCGCTGGGCAGCGTCGTAGCCGTCGGGCACGTCGGTCGAGGGATCGACCGGCAGCTGCTGCTCCAGCGCCGCGATCGGCTGGTCATAGAGAGCGTTGCCGTCACGGTCGATCGGGTACCAGACCGGGAACGGCACGCCGAAGAAGCGCTGGCGGCTCACGCACCAGTCGCCGGTCAGCCCGTTGACCCAGTCCTCGAAGCGCGCGCGCATGTACGGCGGATGCCATTTGAGCTGGCGCCCACGCGCGATCAGCTCGTCGTGGTGCTCGATCGTGCGGATGAACCACTGCCTGCTGGTGACGATCTCGACCGGCCGCTCGCCCTTCTCGAAGAACTTGACCGCGCGCATCACCGGCTGGGGCTCGCCGATCAGGTCGCCGGACTGCTGCAGCTGCTCGACGATCCGCCGGCGCGCCTGGTTGATCGTGGCGCCCTGGAGCTCGGCGTAGTCGGCGCGCGCGCGCTCGAGGTCCTCAGACTCCCAGCCGGGCGTGCCCCACGGGACCTCCGTCAAGCGCCCGTCGGGGCCGAGGATCGAGCGCACCGGCAGCCCCAGCTCGCGCCACCACATCACGTCGGTCAGGTCGCCGAACGTGCACACCATCACCAGGCCCGTGCCCTTCTCGCGCTCGACCGCCGGGTGGGTCATAACGGGCACGCGCGTGCCGAACAGCGGCGTCAGCACGTCGCTGCCGACCAGCGCTGCGTGGCGGTCGTCGTCGGGGTGCGCGAGCAGCGCCACGCACGCGGGGATCAGCTCCGGACGCGTCGTCTCGATCAGGGCCTGCGACCCCGACCCCGACCCGGCGGCGGCGCCGTCGGCTGTCGCATGGAAGCGCACGCGGTGCATCGCGCCGGGGCGCTCACGGTCCTCGAGCTCGGCCTGCGCGACCGCCGTCTGGAAGTCAACGTCCCACAGCGTCGGCGCCTCCAGCTGGTAGGCGCCGCCGCGCGCCAGCAGCCCCAGGAACGAGCGCTGCGAGATGCGCTGGGCGAGGCGGCCGATCGTCGTGTAGGTCATCGACCAGTCCACCGACAGCCCCAGCGTGCGCCACAGCGCCTCGAACACCTGCTCGTCGCTGTCGGTGAGCTGGAGGCAGAGCTCCACGAAGTTGGGCCTGGAGACCGACACCGGCTGCTTCTCCGAGGCCTGATCGGATCCCTGCGCACCCACCTGGAAGTCGGGGTCGTAGGGCACCGACGGGTCGCAGCGCACACCGAAGTGGTTCTGCACGCGTCGCTCGGTCGGCAGGCCGTTGTCATCCCAGCCCATCGGGTAGAAGACCTCCATCCCGCGCATCCGCTGAAAGCGCGCGACCGCGTCGGTGTGCGTGTAGGAGAAAACGTGGCCCACGTGCAGCGAGCCGCTGACGGTGGGCGGCGGCGTGTCGATCGAGTAGACGCGCTCGCGCGGCGCCGAGCGCTCGAAGCGATAGGTCTGCTCACGCTCCCACGCCGCGCTCCACTTGCTCTCGAGGCCGTCAAGCGTCGGGCGCTCCGGGACGCGTGCCGGGGCGAGCGCCGCCGATGCGGGAGAGGCGGGCGAGCTGGGCTCGCCGTCGGGTTGCAGGGTCTGGGACAAGCCGTTGATCGTATCCGCCCGTGCGTGGAGACAAGTTTCATGAGATTTCTCTTATAAACTTGTACGGCTGGACAGACCGGGATTAGAGTGGCGGTCGTATTAGCCAGCAGGATGAGCGCTTGAGGAGGCGCGGTGTTCTTTCGGGGAAGAACGGCAGGGCTCCCAGAGATCCGCAAATGCGGTCGGGGGGCACGTTGAGCCTGTTCGCCAAGAAGCTGCTGGGCGTGAGCCTTGGCGTGGCGCTGGTCGGCGCCCTGCTCGGCCTCTACGTCGCCGCCTGGGCGACCAGCGCGCCGCCGACGATCGTCGCGAACACCGCCGCACCGTCGAGCGGGGGCACACAGCTGACGCTCGAGACGGTCGCCGCGATCGGCCCCAAGTACAGCCCGCCGCACCCCGACTGGGTCTCCTACCTGGTCAAGAAGAACGGCAAGTGGATCCACAGCACGATCTTCACGGTCCCCGCCAACTCCGTGATCCACGTCACGATCTACCAGTACGACGGCGACACCGGCCTGCGTAACCCGCTGCTCTCCCAGGTGCAGGGAACGATCGGCGGCACAGAGACGGTCGACGGCAAGGCCGTCAATGCGATCGAACCCGAAGAAGCGTCGCACACATGGGTGGTGCCCCAGCTCGGGCTGTTCATCCCGCTGCCGGGCGTGCCGGAAGAAGCCAAGAACCAGTGCGAATTCGCGCCGTGCGAAGGCGCAGCCCACCGAACGATCGAATTCACCTTCCACACCGGCGCCAAGGGCCGCTACCGCTGGCAGTGCTTCGTGCCATGCGCCGCCGGCTTCCTCTACGGACTGGGCGGCCCGATGCAGACTCTCGGCTACATGGACGGGTTCCTGAATGTCGTCTGAGCCCGCTGCCACTCCAAGCGCGGTAGACCCCGAGCCGAACCACACGGCGCGCTTCGCGGTGCTGTGGGTGGTGGTGACGGTGATCGCGATCCCGCTCGTGATCTGGGTGATCGGCCCGCTCATCGGCGCAGGCAACGGCAGCGACCAGTCAGCCGCGCAGGGCACCGACTACACGGTCCTGGCCGTGACCGCCACGCCGGTGCTGACGCTGGTGATGCTGTTCCTCCTGTACTCGGTGATCTTCTTCCGTCAGCCAAAAGGCCAGATGCTCGAAGGGCCGGCCGTGCGGGGCCACGCGCGCGTGCAGGCGACCTGGATCATCGTCACCTCGATAATGGTGCTGGGGGTGGCTGTGTTCGGGACGGTGCGCCTCGAGTCCGCCGACGGCGCCGGCTCCGGCAGCGGGCCGAACCCGCTGACGGTGCCGAAGGGGTCAAAGCTGCCGGTGCAGGTGATCGCCCAGCAGTGGCTGTTCACCTACCGCTACCCGACATACGGCGGCGTGGAGACGACCGAACTGGTGCTGCCCGCCAACCAGGAGGTCGAATTCCACGTGACCTCGCTCGACGTGATCCACGACTTCTGGGCGTACAAGCTCGGGGTCAAGGCCGACGCCAACCCAGGGGTGGACAACGTCGCGTTCGTCAAGCCCACGAAGCTCGAGAACTTCACCGTTCGCTGCGCCGAGCTGTGCGGCATCTGGCACGGATACATGTCCAACGCGGGCAAAGTCGTGACGCCAGCCGCGTTCGAAACGTGGATCCATCACGAACAGACACGGCTCGCACCGGCGACCAAGGTCCTGCCCAAGTACAGCACCACCTATCTACCCGAACCGACGAGGCGTGGAGAATGAGCACAACCAGCGCAGCCGCCGCAGCCCCCCAGCCGATTCGCGCGCCCGCGTGGCGGCGCCTGATCGGCTTCAACCTGCTGACCGCGGTCATCCTTGGCGTCGGCGGCTACTACCTGGGCTGGTGGATCGGCCACCTGATCAACGGCCCGAGCTTCGAATACGAGAGCGCGACTGATGAGAACGACGTGGCGCTGCTGCTCGGCTACGTCTTCGGCGTGATCGGCTTCCTGGTCGGGCTCGGCTTCGCCAACTACCCGATCTCGCGTCTGCTCGGACGCCCCGCGTCACTGCGCGAGAAGGAGAGCGGGGGCATCGGGCGCTACTTCGGCCTGTGCACCGACCACAAGGTCGTCGGCATCCAGTACCTCGTCGGGATCGGCGTGTTCTTCTTCGTCGGCGGCGTCAACGCGATGCTGATCCGGGCCGAGCTGCTGCACCCGGTCCCCACGCTGGTCGGCCCCAACCAATACTTGTCGTTGGTCGGCATGCACGGCACGATGATGATGGGAATGATGACCTCGGGCATCCTGGGGCCGTTCGCCAACTACTTCGTGCCATTGATGATCGGCGCCAGGCGCATGGCGTTCCCACGGATCGAGGCGCTGACCTTCTGGCTGCTGATGGCCGCCGGCTTCATCCTCGTCTCGACGATCTTCTTCGGTGGCTTCCCCACCGGCTGGACAGGCTATGAGCCGCTCAACGACGAGGCGGTCATGGGGATGGACTCCTACATCGTGTTCTTCGCGCTGGTCGGCCTGTCGATGGCGATGCTGGGGCTGAACATGATGGCCACGATCATCACGATGCGCGCGCCAGGGCTGACCTGGTCGCGCCTGCCGATCTTCGTGTGGTCGGTGTTCGCGACCGCGGTCCTGATGGTGCTCGCGGCGCCGATGCTGATCGCCACGCTGGCGATGGCGGCGCTCGACCGTACGATCGACACCTCGTTCTTCATAACAGGCGGCGGCGGCAGCTCCTACCTGTTCGAGAACCTGTTCTGGTTCTTCGGGCACCCCGAGGTCTACATCCTCGCGCTACCGGGCTTCGGGATCGTGCTCGAGTTGATCCCCGTATTCACGCGCAAGCCGCTATGGGGCTACCGGCTGGCTGTCTCGGGCATGCTCGGCGTCAGCCTGCTGAGCTTCTTCGTGTGGCAGCACCACCTGTTCGTCAGCGGCATCAACGCCGACCTGCGCCCGTTCTACATGCTCTCCACCGAGATCATCTCGGTGCCCACCGGCTTCATCTTCCTGTGCGTGATGGGCACGCTGTGGCGGTCGCGAATCTCGTTCAGCGTGCCGATGCTGTTCTGCCTGGCGTGGGTCTTCAACTTCCTGATCGGCGGGCTCTCGGGTGTCGTGCTCTCAGACGTACCCACCGACACCGGCCTGCACGGGAGCTTCTTCGTGATGGCTCACTTCCACTACACGATCATGGGCGGGCTGATCTTCAGCTTCTTCGCCGGGATCTACTACTGGGTGCCGAAGATGCTCGGCGTGCGCTTCAACGAGATGCTGTCCAAGGCGCACTTCTGGCTGATGTTCATCGCCTTCAACTCGACCTTCCTGCCGCTGTTCGTGCTCGGCATCAAGGGCATGCCCAGGCGCGTCAGCACATATGAACCGAGCCTTCAGGGACTGAACGTGTGGGTGTCGATCTCGGCGTTCGTGCTCGGCTTCTCGATGCTGATCTTCATCTACAACGTGATCTACTCGCTGGTGTTCGTGCGCAAGCCCGCCGAGGCCAACCCGTGGCACTCGAAGTCGCTCGAGTGGCAGGTGCCGACACCGGTGCCGGTCAACAACTTCGAGCAGATCCCGGTGATCGACCACGACCCCTACGACTACGGCACGCCGGTCGCACTCGGCGGCGGCGGCAGCCAGCCCGCGCCGGCGGGGGCCTGAGCGATGTCCTCTCCGAGCGAAAAGCTTCCTCTGGGGCTGATGGTGCCGCCGGTGCCCGCCGGCGCTGAGATCCCGCCGGAGCCGTCGGACGTCGGTGCGCGCGCGCTGTCGGTCGCCTCGCGGATGCTGTGCGGCGCCTCGACGTTCTTCTTCCTGGCGTTCGTGTTCGCGTACTTCTACCTGCGCTCGATCAACGCGGACGGCATGTGGCACCCCAAGCACGTCAACCCCAACCAGGGGCTCGGCGCCGCGTTCATCGTCTGCATCCTGCTGAGCGCGGGGCTGACGATCGTCGCTGGGCGCGGCATGAAAGCCAAATCGCCCGGCTGGTTGGCGCCCGGGATCGCGGGCGTGGTGCTGGGCCTGGTGGCGGTCGTGCTGCAGTGCATCGAGTACACCGTGCAGCACTTCGGACCGACCAACGGCGGCTACGCGAGCGTTTTCTGCGCCTGGACCGGGTTCTACCTGATCGCGGTGCTGTTCACGATGTACTGGCTCGAGACGCAGGTCGCGACCGAGCTGCGCGCACGGCGCTCGCCCGCGGTCCGCGACGGGGACATCCAGGACCCCGACTTGCTGATCGCGCCCGCCCTCGACGCCGCGGTCTTCTACTGGGCGTTCCTGGCCGGGATCGGGGTCGTGACGTACGTGACGCTGTATCTCCTGTAGTGCTCGCCACGGCGGCAGCGACGCCGGGCTTCTGGGACTGGGCGTTCGACCCGCCCCTGGTACTCGTTATCGACCTGGCGATCTTCTACCTGCTGGGCGCCAGGCGCACCTACACACCGCTGCGCAAGCGCGCCGCGCAGCGCTGGCGCTGCGGCTGCTTCTGGGCGAGCCTCGCGGTCCTCGCGATCGCGCTCGCCTCCCCGATCGAGCGCCTGAGCGCCGACCTCTTCTGGGTGCACATGATCCAGCACGTGCTGCTGATCGTCGTCGCCGCGCCGCTGTTCGTGCTCGCCGCACCGTGGATACGACTGTGGCGCTGCCTGCCGCTGGACACGCGCCGCTGGCTGGCCGCGGGGCTCAGCCACGGCGAGCGCACCGCGCCGCTGCGCACGATCAGCCGCGCACTGGGCAGGCCGGTGCCGAGCTTCGTGCTGTTCTCGGTGGTGCTTCTGGGCTGGCACGTGCCGGCGCTGTTCGACGCGACGCTTGAATCGACGACGCTGCACGCCTTCGAGCACACGCTGTTCTTCCTGACCGCGATCCTGTTCTGGAAGCAGGTGATCCCCTCGGCGCCGCTGCGCATCCGCCTGGGCTCGCCGCAGCGCGTGGTGTTCCTGATCGGCGGGATGATCGTCAGCTGGGCGCTCGCCGTCGTGCTCGCGCTCGCCCCGCATCCGCTCTACAGCTACTACGCGCACCTGAGCAGCCGCCCCGGCGGTATCTCGGCAATGGCCGATCAGCAGCTCGCAGCGGGCATCATGTGGGTGCCGGGCTCGGTCACGTTCCTCATCGTCCTGTTCGTCTACGTCCACCGCTGGCTCGTCCCGCCGACTCCGGGCAACCCCCGGGCTCCGCGGCTCGCGAGCGAGCACTAGGAGGCCTCATGCTAGAGACCGTCATCCCGATCGCCTCGGGTTTCCTCACCGGCTCGATCCTCACGCTCGTCCTGCCCCTCGGGGTCTTGATCTGCGTGGCGATCTGGTACGTGGTGATGTTCACCCGCGGCTCGGGCGAACGCTGAACGCCGCGCGAGTCACGCCTTCAGGGGTCAGTGAGCGGCGAGCCGCGGCACGTCGTGGGCGATCTCGCTCGGTTCGAACGTGGCCGGGTAGATCGTCGTCAGCTTGCCGCTGGCGCTGATCCCGTAGACGAGCGCGGAGTGCGATATCAACTGCGGCTGGCCGACCTCGCGTTCGGAGCCGACGTTCCAGGCCTTCCACGTCGGCGCCAGTTCGGAGGCCGAGCCGATCAGGTACTGCATCCTGCCCGTCATCTCGTGATCGGAGACGAACTTCGCGACGTTGGCCGGCGTGTCGCCACGCGGATCGACCGACACGGCGATCACCTGCACCTGCGAGTCGCGCTTGCCGAGCATGTTCAGCGCGACGCGCAGGTTCGAGGCGATCAGCGGGCAGATGTCGGGGCAGTTCGCGTACAGGAACGTGACCAGCACCGCCTTGCCGCGATACTGGCTGAGCGTCACCGGCTGGCCGAGGTAGTTGCGCAGATGGATCGCGGGCGCCTGCTTGGCCGGCAGCGCGAGCGTTCCGTAGTAGCCACTGGCGGCCGGCATCTGCTGCGCGCCGCCGGGCAGCGCCGGCTTGGTCGGGCCCTTGACGAGCAGGAAGCTGAGGCTCGCAGCGACGATCAGTAGGACCGCCATCGCCGGCAGCACCTTCAGCCACGGGCGCTGGGTTGCCATCAGCTCATATTGACGTATCCCGTGGCTTCGGTGGGGCTGCGCACGTTGGCCGCGACCTTGTTTTCGTAGTTGCCCTCGATCGTCTGGATCTGGCCGTTGGGGAGCACGTCGCGCACGATCCCCACGTGTTCGTCGCCGAACACGATCAGATCGCCCGGCTGCGGCACGACGCCGGGCCCGTTCGGGATCGCCCGACCGGTGCTCTGGGCCCACGACCACACGTCGCCTACCGCGCCGGCGCCCTGCCCGCCCGCGCCGATCGGCTCACCCGCCTGGCTCGAGACCCATGAGGCGAAGTACGCACACCACGGCGCTCCCGGGACCGCGCCGGCGGTAGCGGTGCGGTACTGCGCGATCGCCGGTGATTCGTTCGATCCCGGGGGCTGCTCGGTCTGACCGAGCTGGCTTTCGGCGATTGCGACGATGCGTCCGCCAGGCGAGCTACTGCCCGCCGCCGCCGTGCTCGTCAGGCCCTGGGAGCCGACGACGCCGTCGAGGCTCTGCGTCCCGTAGGGGGAGCTCGGCCCGGAGACGCCGCTGAGGCCGGAGGTCCCGTTCAGCCCGGATTCGGCGGAGCCCGTCAGCCCGACGGCGCTGCTGCTCGCACGCTCGAGCGCGCTTGCGAACGACGATTCGCCGCTCGTGGCGGCGGTGCCCGAGGACGGAGCTTCGGCGCCGCCCGCGGTCGCGGCGCTCGAGCCGAGCAGCGCTGCCGGATTGGCGAGCTCCTGGCGGATAGCGGAGACGCGCTGCACCGTGGCCTCGAGGCTCATCAACAAGGTAGTCGGCAGCAGGCGGCCGCGGTTGAGAGCCGGACAACGGCGATTAAATGGGGATGGGCGGCCGTCGCCGCCCATCCCACCACCGTTCCCTCGATGAAGCGGCGGTATATGGCTTCTGTCGGCCTTTATGGACCGCCTGAAGCGTTATTACCCGACTGCCCGCCGGCAGCCGATGCAAAACATCGGCCAGCGGTCAGCTGGGCTTCGCTACAGCGGTGGCGTCCTCTAGGCGCCACCGCTGAGGAAGATCTGAACTGCTACCTGATTTTATTCGATCAGGTGCAGCGCTGCGTCAGGCAGCTGGTTGGCCTGGGCGAGAATCGCCACGCCAGCCTGCTGGAGAACCTGGTCCTTCGTGAAGTTGGTCATTTCCGTGGCCATGTTCACGTCGACGAGCGCGCTAACCGCCGAGGTCAGGTTCTGGCTGTACACTTCCAGGTTGGCCTGGGTGTACTGAATGCGGTCCTGAACAGCACCGAATTCACCGGCGAGACCTGAGACCGTTGCAATAGCTTCGTCGAGTTCTTTCAGACCCGTCGCAGCCGGCCCTTTGATTTCGCTGATTTCGGTTTTGACTGTTTTGACTTCTTCGACCTTGGCTTCGACGGCTTCGGTGATTTCTTTGGCCGTCTTGCCTTCGCCTTTGAGAGTCGTTTCTTCGGTTTTGATTTCTTTGTTCAGTTCGGTGACTTTTGTTTCAAGTTCCGTAACTTTTTCTTTCTGTTCCGCCGTCAGCGTCGGGACAAGCCTTTCGCCGAGCGTCGTCGGGTCGAGCTTTTCTTCGATCGCCGCGTACAGCTTGACGGTCGTGACGCCGATCGCTTCGCCGTCGTTGGCGCCGACCTGGAACTTGATTTCTTCCGCGGCGTTGAGCAGGTCCTTGCCGTTGAAGCTGGTCGTTTCACCGACGCGCTTGATCTCAGACGTCAGCTGCGTGACCTCGGAGATGATCGCTTTCTGGTCTTCTTCGGAGGTCGTGCCGTTCGAGTACTGAACGCCCAGCTCGCGAACGCGCTGGAGCATCTGGTTGACATCGTTCAGCGCGCCCTGTGCCGTCTGCGCCATAGCGACCGCGTCCTGAATGTTTTCGCCCGCCTGGTTGAGCCCGTTGACCTGGCTCGAGAGGCTCTGGCTGATCGCGTAGCCGGCGACGTCGTCGGCGGCCGAGTTGATCTTGAGGCCCGAGGACAGACGCTGCATCGCCTGCGAGAGCATGTTCTCGGTGCCGTTGAGGTTCCTGCTGGCGTTCAACGCCTCCAGGTTGTTGTTGATCGTGAGGCCCATGCGTTCATCTCCTTGATGACGTTTGTTTGGAAGGTCCCGAGCCGACTCCGTGTCGACCCACGCCGATTATCGTCAACGCGGCGGGAAACTTGAGGCTGAATCTCCTCTTGCCGACGGTTTTCCCCTTGATCGCCTGGATTCCTGCCTGCGAATGCGGGCGTTCAGGCGCGAACGTCTATATGTGGGTGCTCGCCGTCATCGGGATCGCGCGGAGGCGCGGGCGCGGGCGGCTCGCGCCGCCGGCGCTGCTGGGCATCCTTGGACGGGCGGTCACGCTCGCGCGAGATCCGCTCGAGCGGATCGACCGGCAACCGTGCCGCGGGTGAGATTCGCGGCGGTCCTGGCGCGATCGGATGTATCGGGTCCACCGTCTCCCCCTAGCCTTGGTTTAGGAAGCCGCCCTCGCCCCCGGGCGCTCGGCCCCCGGCGGCGGCAGCTCACGCCTGGTGCTGGCGCCTTGATGAGCGAGGATCAGCTGCTGTTCGCGGCCCTTCAGCTCGAGCATCACCAGGCGCTTCCACAGGAACACCGCGCCGGCCCAGGCAACGACATAGCAGACGATGCCGGCCACCAGCGCGCGCAGGCCGGCGCCCGCGAGCGTGTTTGTCGGCAGCGACAGGTAGCCGCCGAGTACGAAGCCCACGAGCCCGCCCCAGCCCTTGGCGCGCGCGACCCCGCGCGCGGCGCGCGGATGGGCGGCGACGCTCGGCGCGCCCGGGCCGGACTGCTCGTCCTCCTCACCCTTCTTCTTCTTCTCGCCCTTGCCCTTCTTGTCAGCCTTGGCGTCCTTCTTCGCATCCTTGGCCTTGGCGTCCTTCTTCTCGGGCGAGCGCGGCTCCGGCGAGGCCGCCACAGGAGCGGGTGCCTCGAGCGTCGGCGGCGCCTCGGTCGCTGCCTCAGGTGCCATCGCGATCAACCATTCTGCAGGCCTCGCTGGCGTTCAGCGCGCTGGCACTCGAAGATGAAGCGGATCAGCCGGCGGCGGTCGAGCTCGGTGATCGACTTGAACGCGACCGCGCGGCGGCCCATGCGATCGACGCGCACGACTTCGCCGGTGCCGCCGATCAGCAGCACGCCGGGCGTGAGCGTCAGCTGGAACTGGACCTCGTCGCCGATCTTCAGCGTGTCGGGGCCCGCGAGCAGGAAGCCGCCGCCGCTGAGATCGACCGTGTAGCTCTCGATCGGAGTCCCGCCGCGTCCGCCGTAGACGATCGCCGGGCGCGCGGACATGATGCGCACGTACTCGCGTTCCTGGAGCACTTCGATCGAGCGCGGCGCGTCGATCCGCAGCACGTCCGGGTCCGAGGGGTCCTCGATCGTGGTCGTCCCGCTCAGCCGCACGCGCCCCTGGGGCGCGACGAACTCGAGCACCAGACCGTCGAGATCACGGGGGCTGAGCCGCCCGATCGGCACCATGATCGCCACCAGCAGCGAGTCCGGCCCGCGCTCGAGCACGCGAGCGTTGATGCCATCGCTGCCGCGGGGGAACAGCGTGACCGTCTGCTGGCGGTCGGGCAGCGCCACCGGCTTTGACTTCTGCTCAGCGCCGCGACCGAATTTCACGTCAGCAGCCTTTCCGCGAGGGTGGTGGGAGCGAGCTGGCGCAGCCGCCAGCTGCCGGCGCGGGCGCGCTCGAGCATGTACTCGGGCGCGAGGCCGAAGCGACAGGCGGCCTCGACGGCGACGCCGAGCTGATCGGTCTCATCGGCGTGCGTGATCGCGAGCGCGTTGGCGCCGAGCGGGCGCAGCGCCTGCAGCAGCTGCGCGGCTGCGGTCGCGCCGAGCGTCGCGGGCAGCGCCACGACGACCCGCTCGGGCTTCAGTTCGGCGAGCAGGCGCGCGAGCTCGCGCACGCCCGCGCGATCGGAGGGCGACACGCTCGGCGTGTCGAGCACCGCCATGCCGTCGCCGCGTGCACGCTGTAGCGCTCGCAGCGCGCGCGGCGAGCCCGCCGCGGCGGGCTTCATCACGTATGGGCTGATGATCATCTGCAGCTCGCCGCGCTCCCCCCGCGGGGACGATGCCGACTCGCGCGTGATCGTCGCGAAGCTCGCCGGCAGCGAGCTGCTCTTGCGGTAGGCGCCGAGCAGTGAGGCGCAGCAGGTCGTCTTGCCGGCGCCGCCCGCCCCCACGACGACGATCACGCCGCCCTTGCTGGGCAGCGGCGGCGCCACGGGGATGCGCTGCGCGAGCGTCGTGCGAACCGCCTGCGCCAGACCTGCGCGTGGCGCGAGCGCAAGCGCGTGCGCACCGGCGCTCTCGATCAGCTCCTCGGTCAGCTCCTCGCCGATGCCGCAGCGGCGCAGGCTTCTGGCGACGCCGGCGCGCGCGCGTCCCTGCGAGCCCGGCGCCACCTCGCGGCGCTCGCTCGCGGACCACGGCTGCGCGGGCCGGGGCTCGGGTACAGGCGGGAACGGCTCCGGTAGCTCGGCGGCACTCAGCTCGGGGAAGCTGGGGCTCCACGGCGCCGACTCGGCGGCGCGCCGCGAGGAGGGCGGGCGCGCGGGGATCTTGGAGCGATCGGCGCGCGCGAGCGCGGCCAGATGCGCGGTCACATAGGCGCTGCCAGTGCGCGTGGGCGGCGCGAACGGCTCGCGCGCGTAGAACGGCGGCGGCGCAGAGGCGGCGCTCTGCGTGGGCGGCACCGCCGGCGGCGGCGCGGGCCTGCTCGACTGGGGCGCGTAGCCCAGCATCGGGCGCTGCAGCGGCGGCGGCGCGGAGGGCGCTGGCGCAGACGCCGCGGCGGGCCGCTCAGCTTGGGTGGGCGCGACGCTCGAATCGAGCCGGTTGGGCGCGGCGGGCGCACTGTACTCGGGCGCCGGCGGGGGCGCTACGGCGGCCGCCTGGGGCGCGGGCGCGGCTGCCCGGGGCGCCGGCATGGGCTCGGGCTCGACGCTGGCGTCTTCGTCATAGAGGTCCACGCCTGGAGTGCCGGGCATCGCCTCGATCTCGACGTAGGCGTGCTGGAAGAAGCCGAGCACGCCGCCCGTCAGCCCCTCGCGCCGGCGCACGATGATCGCCTCCGAGCCGAGGTCGCGCTGGATCTGGGGGACGAGCTCCTCGACGGAGCGCCCGCGGTAGATGCGCGTGGCCGCCGCGTCGCCGTTTCCGAACCGCGAGCGCGCCTCGCGTCCGAGCGCTTCGAGGATCTCACCGGGCGTGCTCATGCGTGGATTACACCGATGGTTTCGACGTTGATGCCTGGTGCGATCTCGTTATAAGAGCACACGGCGAGATGCGGCTGGGCCTGGGCGATCAGCCGGCGCAGATGACGGCGGATGCGCGCCGAGCACAGGAGGACCGGCCCCTTGGGCGGGTGGGATCCGGTCCTCGACCCGATCGCGGTGGCGTGCTCGACCTGCGCGCGCAGCGCCGTGACGATCGCCTGTGCCCGCGGCGGATCCATGGCGAGGTACTCCCCGTCCGTGGTCTGGGTGATAGAGGTGGAGACCTCCTGCTCGATGGCGGGGTCGAGAGTTATCGCTTGCAGTCGCAAGTGCTCGTCCAGGTGGGGAGCCGTGATCGCCCGGCCCAATGCCTGGCGAGCGTACTCCGATAGGAGGCTGGTGTCACGAGTAGTTCGAGCCTTGTCGCCGATCGCCTCCACGATCGTGCCGAGATCGCGGATCGGCACGCCCTCGGCGAGCAGCGATTGCAGCACCCGCTGGATCTCCCCAAGCGACAGCGCGTCGGGCACGACCTCTTCGACGACCGCCGCGTTGGTCTCCTTGAGCTTGTCCAGCAGCGCGCGCACGTCCTGGCGCGTGAGCACCTCGGAGGCGTGGTCGCGGATCGTCTCGGTCAGATGCGTGACGATCACGGACTCGGGATCGACGACGGTGTAGCCGAGCGCCTCGGCCTCCGAGCGCGCGGACTCCTGGATCCACACCGCCTCGAGGCCGAATGCGGGCTCGCGCGTGGGGATCCCCGCGAGCTTGCCGCCGGCGTCGCCGGGGTCCATCGCGAGCAGGTGCCCGGGCATGATCCGCCCGCGCGCGACCTCCGAGCCGCGCACCTTGAACACGTACTCGTGCGACTCCATGCCGAGCTCGTCGTGGATGCGCACCGGCGGCACGACCAGGCCGAGGTCGCCGGCGAGCTGTCGGCGGATCATGCTGACGCGTCGCAGCAGCGAGCTGCTGCCGCCGGATCCCGCGTCGACCAGCGGTACCAGCCCGAAGCCGATCGCGAGCTCGAGCGTGTCGACGCCGACCTCGGACATCGGTTCATCGCCGGCTTTCGGGAGCGCCGCCTGCGAGGCGGCGGCGCGGGCCGCGGCCTCAGCGTCCAGCGCGCCCGGCATGCCGTTGCGCACAGCCCAGCCGATCGCGGCGAAGATCGCGGAGATCGCCAGGAACGGCAGCTTCGGCAGGCCCGGGATCAGCGCGAACAGGCCGATCGCGCCGGCGGCCACGAGCGGCGCCTTGCGCTGGCTGAGGATCTGGTTGGCGATGTCCGAGCCGAGGTCGCGGTCGGAGGCGGCGCGCGTGACGATGATGCCGGTGGCGACCGAGATCAGCAGCGCGGGGATCTGCGCGGACAGGCCGTCGCCGACGGTCAGCAGCGAGTACTGGTGGGTGGCTTCGGAGAAGCCCAGGTGGCGCTGGAGCATGCCGACGATGATCCCGCCGACGAGGTTGATCGCGGTGATGATCACGGCCGCCATGGCGTCGCCTTTGACGAACTTGGAGGCGCCGTCCATGGCGCCGTAGAAGTCGGCCTCCTGGGCGATCTCCGAGCGCCGCGCGCGCGCCTGGTCGTCGGTGATCAGCCCGGCGTTGAGGTCGGCGTCGATTGCCATCTGCTTGCCGGGCATCGCGTCGAGCGTGAAGCGCGCGCCGACCTCGGCGACGCGCCCGGCGCCGTTGGTGACGACCACGAACTGGATCACGACCAGGATCAGGAAGATCACGAGCCCGACGACGACGTTGCCGCCGACGACGAATTCGCCGAACGCCTTGACGACGCTGCCGGCGTTGCCGCTGGTGAGGATCAGGCGCGTCACCGACACGTTGATCGCCAGGCGGAACATCGTCGTCAGCAGCAGCAGGCTGGGGAACGCCGCGAAGTCCAGCGCCTTGCCCAGGTACATCGTGGCCGAGACGATCGTCAGCGCGGCGGCGATGTTGACGGTGATCATCAGGCTCAGCAGCTCCGAGGGGAGCGGCACGACGAGCATCGTCACGACCATCACCACCGAGACGGCGGCCAGCAGGTCGGTGTGGCGCAGCATCCTGCGCAGGCCGGGGCTGTTCACGACGCGAGCCTCTTGCGTTCCATCGCCGAGCGCCTGCCGGCGAGCCTGTAGACGAACGCGAGCACGCGCGCGACCGCCGCATACAGCTCCTCGGGGATGATCTGGCCGATCTCGACGGAGGAGTGAAGCGCGCGCGCGAGCGGCGGGTCGGCGATCACCGGCACGTCGTTCTCTTCGGCCACGCGCCTGATCTGCATGGCGATCAGGTCCTTGCCCTTGGCGACGACCTCGGGTGCGGTGCGGGTGCCGTCGTAGACGAGCGCGACGGCGTAGTGCGTGGGGTTGGTGACGACCATGTCGGCGTTGGGCACCGCGGCCATCATGCGCGCGCGTGCGGCCTGCATCGCGCGGCGGCGCAGCGCCGTCCTGACCTCGGCCGAGACGCCGTACTGGCGGACCTCGTCCTTGACTTCCTGCTTGGTCATCATCAGCTGCTGCTCGTGGCGGTGGCGCTTCCAGGCGTAGTCGATCAGCCCGACGAGCAGGTAGGCGAAGGTGGCGTGCTGGGCAACCGCGAGCGCGCTCTTCCCGGACAGCTCGCCGAGCGCCGCCGGGGAGATGCCGACGTCGGAGGCGAGGCCCGTGAGACCGGGCAGCAGCGCGAGCGCCGCGACCGCGCCGACGACGGCGACCTTGGCGATCGTCTTGATCGCTTCGAACAGCGCGTTCGGGCCCACCAGGTTCTTCAATCCGGAGGCCGGGTTGATGCGGCGGAAGTCGGGTTTGAGCGCCTGCGCCGTGGGCCTGAAGCCGACCTGGGCGACGCCGGCGAGCACGCCCGCGACCATGCACGCGCCGGCGATCGGCGCGACCGCGAGCAGCACCGCGGTGAGCGTCTGGTGCATCAGGCTCTCGAGCCCCGCCCCGGTCGTCGCGCCGCCCGCCTGCGGGATCTCGCCGAGGATGCCGCGGAAGATCGAGGTGCCGGCGGAGACGACCTGCGGGCCGGTGATGCTGATCATCAGCAGCCCGGTGATCACGACCACGGAGCCGCCGAGGTCGGCGCTGCGCGCGACCTGCCCCTTGTCGCGCGCGCGTTTGCGGTGCTTGGGGGTGGCTTTCTCGGTGCGGTCGTCGCGGGGCATCGTGCTAGGCCACGTGCATCGCGCCGAGCGCGTCGCCGACGCTCACCGTGAGCTGGTTGGAGATCCAGTTGGCCGTGAACGGCAGCGAGGCGCCGACGACCAGCAGCGCGACCGCCACCTTCGTGGGAAAGCCGACCGCGAACACGTTCAGCTGCGGGACCACGCGCGAGACCACGCCGAAGGCGACGTCGGTGATCAGCAGCGCCACGAGCACCGGCGCGGCGACCTCGAGCGCCGAGGCGAACACCGTCGTGAACACCTGCTCGGCGCCGCCCACCAGCGATTTGATCTGCGGGCCGCTCGTCAGCGGCACCAGCTGGAAGGTGCGTGCGAGCCCGCGCAGCGTCCAGGCGTCGCCGTTGATGACGAGGAAGATGACCGTGCCGACGAGCGAGTAGAAGCGGGTGATGACCGCTGTTTCCTCGCCGTTCATGGGGTTGATCAGGCTGCCGTAGGAGAAGCCGGAGAGCACGTCGATCACCGAGCCGGCCGATTCGACCGCGCCCATCAGCACCGCGAGCACGAACGCGAAGCCGAGCCCGACGAGCGCGCCCTCGACCACGAGGCCGCCGAGGATCAGAGGGTCGGTGGGGATGTGCTGTCCGTGCAGCGCGACCGGCGCGAGCCCGATCGAGATGCCGACGGCGATGATGCCGCGCACGTGCGGCGGGATGATCTGCGACGAGAACAGCGGCGCGATCACGAACAGCGGCGTGACGCGCGCGAGCACGAGGATGAAGGCCGCCAGGTTGTTGGCGGCCAGCTGGCGCAGCAGCTCGTTCACGAGCCGACCATCGACGGGATCGAGGTGAACAGCGCGGTCGTGTAGGCGACGAGCTGGCCGAGCATCCAAGGGCCGAGCAACATGATCACGACGGCGACGCCGGCGATCTTGGGGATCAGCGAGAGGCTCTGCTCCTGGATCTGCGTGACGGCCTGGAAGACGCTGATCACGAGGCCGATCACGAGCGCCACCAGCAGCAGCGGCCCGGCGATCTTCAGTGCCAGGCTCATGGCCTGCGAGGCGAGGTTGACGACGGTGTCTTGGTTCACTCAGTCTCCTAGTGGAAGCTCTGGACGAGGGCTTTGATGACGAGATCCCAGCCGTCGACGAGCACGAACAGCAGGATCTTGAAAGGCAGCGAGATGAACGTCGGCGGCAGCATGATCATGCCCATGCTCATCAGCACCGAAGAGACGATCAGGTCGATGATCAAGAACGGCAGGAAGATCAGGAAGCCGATCTGAAACGCGGTCTTCAGCTCCGAGACGATGAACGCCGGGATCAGCACCTCGGTCGGTACTTCCGAGCGCTTGTGCGGCTCTTTGGCGTGCGCGAGGCTGACGAACAGCGAGATGTCCTCGACGCGCGTCTGGCGGAACATGAATTCCCGCAGCGGCTGCTCGGCGCGCACGATCGCCGTGGTGGTGCTGATCTTGTTCGCGCTCAGCGGTTCGATCGCGTCCTTCTTGATCGCGCCGACAGTGGGCGCCATCACGAAGATCGTCAGGAACAGCGCGATTCCCACGAGCACCTGGTTGGGCGGCGCGGTGGTGGTGCCGACGGCGGTGCGGATGAAGCCCAGCACGATCAGGATGCGGCTGAAGCCCGTGACCGTGAACAGGATCGCCGGCACCAGCGTCAGCCCGCCGATCAGCAGCAGGATCTGTACGGCGTTGCTCGAGTTGACGTTGAGCGCGGCGGCGACGTTGAAGACGGGAGCGACGTTCATCGCCTGACCGTCATTTCGCGCAGGCGCCCGACCACGCCCGTGGACGGCGAGGGCATGCGCATCGGGTCCGGGCGGTGCCCGACCACCGGGGTCGCTTCCGTGGCGTCGCGCGGCACGAAGATCTGGCTGGCGGCGCTCAGCAGGCGCGAGCGTTCCGGCGGCGCGTCCTCGAGCAGCAGGCCCGCGTCGCGCGCCTCCTCCTCGGTGTAGCGGTGGATCGGCGCGACGCCGTGCTCGGTGCTGCCGAGCAGCACGTAGTCGCTGCCGGCGCGCACGAGGTGTACCGAGCGCCCCGAGCCGAGCGTCAGCGCCGCGACGCTCGCCAGGCCGGCGCTCGAGGTGTGCGGATCCTTGCCGGCCTTGACCTGGCGCAGGATCCAGGCGAGGCCCCAGATCACCGCGATCACGATCGCCAGGCCGACGATCGTGCGCACGATGCTCGCGCCGCCGGTGCTGCTGGCGTGCGTCGAGCTGGTGGCGCTCTTCAGGCTCAGCGGCAGATTTTCGCTGCCAGTGCTCGAGGTGGGCGAGTACGCCGAGGCTGGACTCGCGGATGCGAGCATGCAGGCGCCGAACGCCGCGGCCGCCGTCGCGGCCGCACGGAGAAGCGATATCCACTTGATCATCGAGGGACGACTCCGAGGAAGAGTCGCCCGTGTTATCGGCCCTGCGAGAAAGGTCTTGAGCTACTCGGTCAGCTCAGCGACCTGCACGCCCCACAGGCCCTCGGGCGTCACGACGAGGCTGCCGTTGGCGAAGCACAGGCCGTTGGCGAACAGCTCGACCGGGGCCTCGGCGCGCTGGTCGAGCTCGACGACGACGCCGGGTGCCAGCTCGAGCGCGCCACCGAGCGGAAGATGGGTCCTGCCGAGCTCAGCCCACACGCGCACGAAGATGCTGTGCAGGATCGCGCGGTCCTCGGGGCTTTCGCGCGTGTCGTGCAGGTGGGCGCGCGCGCGTTCGAGCTCGGCGCGGCCGAGCTTCGCGTAGGTGTCGGCGCGCACTGGCGGTTCGCCCGTGGTTGCGAGCTTGATCGCGCGCCTGACGCCGCTGCGCCCAGGGCGCCCGCGGCCGAGCGAGACGCCCTCGGCGAACAGCAGCACGCCATCCTCGGCGCGGTCTTCGAGCGCCACCAGCGCGCCTGGGGTCAGTTCGAGCATGTACTGGATCGGCATCTGCACCGAGCCGACCTCCGCGCGCAGCAGCACCTGCGCTCCGGCGACGCCACGGCGCAGGGCGCCGGCGACGCGCGGGTCGGCGCTCGTGGGCTCCGCCCCGCCGCCGCGGATCCGCTCGGTGATCGGCTCGATCGCGCCCCACGGGACCAGCAGCGACATACCCGAGCTGAGCCCGTCGATCTTGACCTCGAGCGCCACCGACAGCGTCGGTTCGCCGACCGGCATCAGCACCCCCGCGTCGCCCTCGGTGTCGACGTCGCCGCGCGTCAGCAGCGCACCGCCGAGCTCGTCCCAGGCGACCGACAGCTGATGGACGATCGTGTCCAGCATCCCGCGCGTGAGCACCCAGTCGATCTCGGTCAGATGGCGTTCGGAGGGCGCCTGCGCGGCCTCGCCGCCGAGCAGGCATTCCAGCGACTGCAGCACCAGCGGGCGCTCGACGCTCATCAGCATGTGCCGTTCGATCGTCTCCGCCTCGACGGCCACGGCGATCGAGTCCGCCGGCAGCTGCGCCTTGGCTGCCGCCCAGGTGTGCTGGCTGAGCTCGGTGACGGCGACCTCCACCTCGGCGTTCAGCTCACCGCCGAGCGAGCTGCCGAGCGTCTCGCAGTAGCCGTCGAGCGAGCGCAGGATGCGGCGCCTGAGCTCGGTGGTGAACTTGGTGGGCTGGGAGAAGTCGAGCGTGCGGACCTCCTCGGCGCCGGTGCCCGGGGGGTCGGCGACGGTCGTCTGCTCGGCCTCGTCGAGCTCGAGGGGATCGCTCTGCTTGTCGTCCTGGCTGACGCTCACGCGGCTGCGCTCTCGTCCGCCGGGGACCCCTCGGCGACCGGCGCATCGGCGGGCGCCGCCGGCTCCGGCGCGGCGCCCTGGGCGCCTGAGGGCTGCACCGACTCTGCGTCAGACTGGCCGTCGAGGATCTCGGTGATGCGCAGACCGTACTGCTCGTCGATGACGACCACCTCGCCGCGCGCGATCGCGCTGCCGTTGACGAGCAGGTCGGCGGTTTCGCCGGCGAGGCGCTCGAGCGTGACGACCGAGCCGATACGCAGATCGAGCGTCTCCCCGACGGTCATGTGCGTGCGCCCGATCTCGACGCTGAGCTCCATCGGGATCTCGCTGAGGCGGCTGAGATCGACCTCGGAGCCCCCATCGGCGCTCGGCTCGGCGCTTTGCTCGAACTGCTCGTACTCGATCGTCTCGGTCACGCTCTCTCCTATTGAACGGTCAGGTCTGGGAACAGCACGGCTTCGACCTTTACGTCTGTCTGTTGGTTGATCGCCTTCAAGATCTGATGCTTGATCGCGGCGCGCCCCTGGCTGGAGACGAGCGTTTCGCCGTTCTGGTTGGTGACGCCGTTGGTCACGATTTCACGCACCAGCGGTTCCTCGGGCAGCGTGCCGGCGGCGTTTTCGCCGCTTGCGGCGGCCGCGGTCGCCGAGGCGCCGTCGCTCTGCCCCACCGCGAGCTCGAGCGCGACGGTGATCTTGGCGAACTTGCCGTCTGCGAGGTTCATCAGGAATGGCGCCGGCATCACATAGATGGTTCCCTTGATCTTGTCCTTGTTGACGGGCTTCGGCCGGGTCATCTTGTAGCCGAGTCCCAGTATGAGAATCGGCAGGGCCACGACGAGCATTAGCTTCTTGTTCTTGAGCATGGTCTGAGTCGTCCTTGACTATTCGCTTTGGCCTTCGCCTTCGGCTTCGTTGATTCGTCGCAAGACGATCTCAACGCGCCGGTTGCGGGCGCGGCCGATGGCTGTTGCATTGCTGTCAAATGGGTGCTGTTCGGCGTTGCCGGAGGCCGTCAGCCGGCTCGCGCCGACCCCGTGAGAGATCAGGAAGCGCACCACCGTGCTCGCGCGCGCGGTCGAGAGCTCCCAGTTGCTCGGGAACTGCGCCGAGTGGATCGGCACGTTGTCGGTGTTGCCTTCGACGGAGATCGGGTGGGTCTGATCGATGTTCAACAGCCGCGCGATCTCGCCCAGCAGGCTGCCGGCCTTGGATTCGAGGGTCGCGTGGCCGGAGGCGAACAGCAGGTCGTCGGTGAGCACCCTGATCACGAGGCCGCGCGCTTCGATCGAGGTCTGCACGCTCTTGGCGAAGCCATGTTTGGCCGCGTATTCGTCGAGCTGCTGCTTGATGCGCTGGAACTCGGCGGCCTGGCGCTGGAGCGCCGCCTGATGCGCGGCTTCCGCGGCGGAGCTCGCCGCGCCGTGCGCGGTGCTGTTCTGCAGGCTGCTCGCGCCTTCGGTTTTGACGGGCTCGATCGCCTGCAGTTCGACGCTCGCGGGAGTCTGGGAGGCGTTGGCGGTGGATCCCTGCTGGGCGATCGCCTTGCCGCCGGGCAGGATGTTGCCGGAGAAGGCCGCCTTCAAGGACTTCTGCAGCGTCTGGTACTTGGAGATGTTGACCGAGGAGATCGAGAACAGCACCATGAACAGCGCCATCAGCAGCGTGATCATGTCGGCGTAGGTCAACAGCCAGCGCTCACCGCTCTCCTCTCCGCCCCCGTGCTGGCGGCGGCGACCGCCTCCGCGCGCCATGATCAGGCCGCCCGTGCCTCGTCAAGGTGCGCGACGTTGTCCTCATCGCCGGCGGGACGCTCGAGCGGCGGCAGGTAGGACATCAGCTTTTCGGCGACCAGCCTGGGGTTGTCGCCCGCCTGGATCGAGAGGATCCCCTCGAGCGTCATCATCCGCAGCTCCATCTCTTCGGCTGAGATCGCTTTCAGGCGGTTGGCGATCGGCAGGAAGATCACGTTGGCCGAGCCGACGCCCATCAGCGTGGCGATGAACGCCGCCGAGATCGAGGGTCCGAGCGCGGCCGGTGCGGCGAGGTTCTGCAACACGTGCACGAGCCCCAGCACCGTGCCGATGATGCCCATCGTCGGCGCGAAGCCGCCGGCCTTCTCAAATGGCGCGGCGGAGGCCTCGTGGCGGGCGGCCATGCCGTCGACCTCGGCCTCGAGGATCGCGTGCACCATCTCCGGGTCGGTGCCGTCGACCACCAACTGCAGGGCGTTGCGCGTGAATGGGTCCTCGATCTCCGCGAGCATCGCGTCGAGCGCCAGCAGGCCCTCGCGCCGGGCCTTGTCGGCCAGCGACACGAGCTGGTCGAGCTGGCCGCGCATGTCGGGCGGTTCGGCTGAGAAGACGAGCTTGTAGAGGCTCGGCACGCGCTTCATCGAGGGCATGCCGACGCTTGCGAGCGTCACGCCGGCGGTCCCGCCGAGGATGATCATCAGCGCAGGGATGTTGATGAACGATGCGGGACTCGTCCCGTCCATCATCGAGCTCAGCATCAGGGAGCCGAAGGCCAACCCGATTCCGATGGCTGTTGCAGCCTTCATTGCGCCCTACATCGGCGGCTGAGAGAAATCCTTCAGTCCTGGCGCTCGGCCATGCACAAACGGCCGATTCGCCCTACGCGCGCTGCCCGTTTGGGACGACGCGTTCTTGGCCTAGCTCGGCTCGTCCTCGACGGCCGACAGCCGCGGATGCTCGCGCGACGGCTCGCGGTGGATCGGGCTCAGCGGCGGCTGTCGCCCGGCGCCGCGACGGCGAAATGCCTCGGCCAGCACCGAGGCGCGGTAGGCGTGCACGGCGGCGGCGAGCTCGCCGGGTGTCTCCGCGACGACGACCTTGGCGCCGGTCGCGAGCGTGATCACCGTGTCGGGCGTCGATTCGACCGTCACGATCATGTCGACATTCAGTTGGAACGGCTCGTCGGTGTGCCCGAGCCGGTTGAGCGTGATCATCGACGTACCCCCTCTTGAAAGACATTAGCCTCGAGGTGGGACGGCATGATCAGGTGCCGTCCCACCCCGCGACTCCTCGGAGTGTTCCTTCTACTCGACGTCCTTCCGTTGGAGATCGTCCTTCGGGCGGCCTACTGGACCATGCTCACCAGCGTGCCCAACATTTCGTCCGCGGTGGTGATCGTGCGCGAGTTGGCCTGGTAGCCGCGCTCGGCGGTGATCATGTTGGTCATCTCGGTGGCCATGTCGACGTTCGACATCTCGAGCTCGCCGCCGATCGTCGAGCCGTAGCCCGGCGTGTCGGGCGTGCCGACGATCGGCGCGCCCGAGTTGGTGGTGCGCGCCCACAGCGAGCCGCCCAGGCGTTCGAGGCCGCTTTCGTTGGGGAACGTGGCCAGGGAGAGGTATCCCGCGGTCACGCGCTGCAGATAGGTTTTCGATTCTTTGTTCTCGTCGGTGTAGCTGACCGAGCCGTCCTGCCCGATCGAGACATTGGACGATCCGGGCGGGATCAGGATGTAGCTGTCTTCTTTGCCCGGTTCGTAGGTGTTGCCCGTTTCGGATTCGGCGGTGACGACGGCGTTGCGCCCGACCACGTATTCGCCGCCCTGCGTGGTCAGCAGCCCTGACTGGTTGGTGCTGAGGTCGCCGGCGCGCGTGTATGAGACATTGGCCGGCAGGCCTTTGGTGAGTTCTTCGGGGTTGGGGGCGCCCGGGCCCACGCGCAGGAAGCCCTTGCCCTCGATCGCTACGTCGAGCGGGTTGTTGGTGGACTGGAAAGAGCCCTCGGACATTTCGTTGATCGTCGCGCCGACCTGCACGCCCAGCCCGATCTGCACCGGGTTGGTTCCGCCGTTGGTCGGCGTCGGGCCCGAGGCACCGCGGAACACCTGCGTGAGCGAGTCCGCGAACGTCACACTCACGGCCTTGTAGCCCACTGTGTTGACGTTCGCGAGATCGTTGGCGGTCTCGTCCAGCATCGTCTGATTCGCGTCGAGGCCGCTGATTGCGGCATACATTCCAGCCATCATCCTGACTGCCCTTCCTTTCGCGGCCTCCTCGATGAGGTCCGGCCGTAGTTTCTGGGAGCCGCTCGCCTCATGCGATTACGGCACTGTCGATGTTGGTGAACACGTTGTCCTTCATGTGTTCGGATCCCACGGCCGTGATGACCGTGCGGTTGCTGACGGACACCACGAACGCGGTGCCGTCGACAAGAACGAGAGAGTCGCGCGAGCCCTTGCTCGCGGCGCGCTGCACTCCCTGTGAAAGTCGCCCGAGCGTGCTCTGGTCGAGCTCGATGCCGCGGCGCTGCACGCGCGCGAGCGCATGCTTGGAGAACGACAGATCTCCCGCCCCGCCGGCCTGGCCGGCCTGGGCGAGCGTGTCGGCGAACGACGGCCCCGCGGCGGGCTTGCGCGCGGCGTCCTGCGCGCCGCTCGGCTTGGCGTCCTGCGCGGGCGCGACCGGGGTGGCGAGGCCACCGGGCGGGATCAGCGCAGGATTGGAGATCGGGCTCATTCCACTTCCGTGATGCTCGAGAGGGTGACGCCGGCGACGCCTTCCACCGTGACGGTCGTGCCGGAGGAGCTGGACTGGACGCTCTGCACGGTCCCGGTCGCCGAGACACCCGAAGGGCTGTTGTAGGAGACCTTGTGGCCGATCAGCTGCACCGCCCCGGTGAGCTCGCTGGAGTTGGCCAGGTTGGTCGTCTGCTCGACCTGCGTCAGCTGCGCGAGCTCGTTGACGAATTCGTTGCTGTTGCCCGGTTCCAACGGGTTCTGCGCCTGCAGCTGGGCGACCATCAGCTTCAGGAAGTCGTTCTGGCCGAGGATGCTGGTCGGGTTCTGCGGGTTGGTTTCGCTGGCCGCGGAGGTCGTGGCGGCTGGTGTGGCGGCTGCTGCGGCTGCGATTGGGCTGCTCATGGCGATCGGTCCTTTCGAGTTGTTCAGGCGAGCACGTCGACGAGCGCGCCACCTGCAATTGCAGCGGGCGCAGCGGCGCCTTCGAGCTCACCTGCGGTCTCGGGGCTTTCGGTGTCTTCGTTGGAGCCCGCCGCGCGCGACGCGCTCGAGCTTTCGGAGGCGCCGGCGAAACGGCCTTCGCGCTCGCCGGTTTCAGACTGTCCAAAGGAGCTGATGTCCAGCCGCAGCAGCGACAGGCCGAGTGAGCTGAGCGACTGGTGCAGCTCCGCCCGGCCGTCGACGAGCGCCTGCGCGGCGGCCGGCGTTTCAGCGCTGACGCGCGCGAGCAGGCCCGCGCTGGTCTGGCTGAGGCGAATGCTGATGTGGCCGAGGTCTTCCGGGTGCAGCTGGATCCGCGCCTGCGTGGCTCCCTGGCGGGCGGCGATCTCGACCGTGGCGCGGATCGACTCGATCATCTCCTGCATGGGGACGCCCGTCCCCGCCGGCGTGCTCGCGCCGGAGCCTGCGGAGGCGGCGGATCCCGCCTGCGCCTGCGCCACAGCCGCCGAGCCGATCAGCGGGCTCGCTTCCGCGCCCGCTGTCGAGGCGGAGCTGGCCGTCGAGAACACGCCCTCGAGCGCGCCCGGCTGAGCGGCAGCGCTGGCGGGCGCTCCCTGTGCGCCGCCGGCACTCGCGGTGCGCGAAGCAAATGCCCGGCCGCCCGGGCTGGCGTCGCCGCCGGTGCCGGCCTGCCCGCCCGTGCTCGCTTCAGAGCCCGCCGGCGCGGTGCTGGAGCCGGCGGCAGCGGACCCGGCGCCCGGCGCCGATGCAGCCGCCGCACGCCCGGGGGCGGGCTGTGTGGCGGCGAGGCTCGGCGCGGCCGCGGCGGGAGCCGCGGGCGTGGTGCCGGACAGCTCAGCGGCTTCGCCCTGAGACGTCTGCACGGCTTCGCCCTGCGCAGCTTCAGGCTGAGCGGTTGCGGCGGGGGCAGCGGAGCTGGGCGCGGTTGTGGAACTCGGCGCAGTAGTGGAGCTGGGCGCGGCGGCGGAGCCCGGCGCGGTGGCGGAGGGCGCCGTGGTGTTCGCAGCTGCAGGGGCGGAAGCCACAGCGGCAGCGCTGCTCGCAGGGGTACTGGGGAGCGCGACCGTGGTCGCTGCCGCGGGTACGGCGGGCGTCGCTGGGCTCGCAGCCTGCTGCGATGCCGCGGCCTCCGCTGCCTGCGGTGGCGCAGGCGCGGCGTCGGGCGTCGCTGGGGCGCCCGTGCTCGTTGGCGCAGAGGTGGGCGCGCCGGCCGGCGGCGCGACTGTGGCGCTGGGCGTGGACGCGGCCGGCGCGACAGCTGCAGGGGCACCTGCCGGCGAGCCGGACGCAGGCGCGGATGCGCTTGGCGCGCTCGTCTGCGCGGCAGGCACGAGCGGATCTGCGCTGCGCGCTTGGCCAGCCGCTTCCGGTGCGCCGGTCGAAGCCGCTGCCTGCGTGGCTGCGCCCGCTGGGGCTGTCGCAACACTGCTGGTGGTGGCGGCCTTCGTTTCCGCGCCTGCAGTCGCAGCGGCGGCCGTGGGGGCGTCTGCGCCGGCCTTTGCCGCGGTGGCAGGCGTGTGTGTCGTAGCGTCAGAAGCCGTAGCAGCCGTTGCGAGCGTTGCGGTCGCCGCGGAGCTGCCCGCGGCGCCCTTGCCGGCGCCGGCAGCCGCATCCGCGGGCTTGGCTTCGTGCGCTCCGCCGGCGCGTTCGCGGCGGCGGCTGACCGTGCGTTCCTTGTGGCTCTCGTCGGAGCTTGTGTGGTTTTGGCCTTCCGCGTTTGCGGTCCGGGCCCAGTGTTCGGCGAGCGCGCTGTGAAAGGGCGGCGCACCCGGTGGCGCGGACGTCCCAGGTGGAGCGCCGGAGCTCGGAGGGCCGGCGGCGGGCGTGGAGGCCGGCGGCGGCGCCAGCGCGAGTGCGATGTTCATGCGAGCGCTCCTGTAGCGGTCGTGGGGTGAGCTTGACGGTAGGTTTCGGCATAGCCCAGGACTTTCGAGACGTAGCTCTGGGTTTCGGCATACGGCGGGATGCCGCCGTACTGCTGGACGGCGCCGGGTCCGGCGTTGTAGGCCGCCAGGGCGTCTTCGGTGTTGCCGCCGAACTGATTCATCAGCTGGCCCAGATAGCGAGCGCCGCCTTCGATCGATTCGGCGGGGTTCAGCGGATCGGCGACGCCGAGCGAGGAGGCGGTGCCGGGCATCAGCTGGGTCAGCCCGGAGGCCCCGGCGCTGCTGCTGGCGCTCGGGTCAAAGCCCGACTCCTGCTCGATCAAGCCGTGCAGCACCGCCGGGTCAAGGCCGTTGCGCGCGGCCGCTCGATCGACCAACGCTTCGTATTCCCCGCCCGCTTCGCTGCCGGCGCCGGTGACGGCCGTCGTGTAGGCGCCGGTGGCGCCCGTGTTGGGAGTGACGCTCGCGGCATCGGCGGTCGTGGCTGCCTGCAGCGCGGAGGCGAAATTGCTGGGCGAGGCCTGCGTGGCGTCGCTGCCTCCGGTGGTGCTCGGGGCCAGCCCGCCCGCGGCAACCTGGCGCGCCGATTCGATCAGCGCCTGCAGCTGCTGCACACGCTGCGCGACCGCCATCTCGCCGGCGGACATGCCGCTGAGTGCCTGGGTGCTCACACTGTGCTCCTGCGAAAGCGCGTCGTGGCGATCTCATCGAGTGTGTTGCGCTCGCGGCGCGCCGCCTCGCGGTCGTGCTCGCCGCGATAGCGATCCCTGAGGCGGTTGAGCGCCTCGTGCTCGCTGGCTGCGGTCGCAAGCTCGGCGTCGCGCTCGGCGACCTCCGCCTCGCGCTGGACGAGCTCGTGGGCGCGCATCCGGCGCTGTGCCTCGACGCGCTCGAGAAACGCTTGACGAGCGATCAGGTCGGCGGCGCTGACGGCGCCTGCGCCGGTGGTGACGATGCGCTGTTCGGCACGGGCGTGCTCGAGGTCGGCATCGGCGGTGCGCAGCTCGGCGACGGTGCTCGAGCGGCGCGACAGCGCGTCCGCCAGCTCGCGCTGTGCGAGCTTCTCCTTGCGCTCGCGTACAACGCGCACGCGCTCGAGGCGGAAGCGAAATGAGGTGCCGGGCACGGCCTGGTTATCGGAGGGCAGGCGCTGATCTTGAGCGCGGGCGCGCACGTGCAAGCGACGTGCCTTCCGGGCGCTCATCTCAGATGTTCAGCCCGAGTGCGGGGATCGCGGGCTCCGCCGAGACGTCGATGCGCGCGGTGCTCGCCGCGGCACTGTCGGCGTCCTCCTCGGGCGTGAGCACTTCGGCATCGGGGATCTCGCCGCCGAGGCGCTCGAGCTCGCTCGCAAGCGAGTTGCCCAGCGCCAGCAGGCGCGCGTCGGTCTGCTGCGGGTCGCTGCGCTCGTGCACCGGTTGGCGCAGGAAGCGCTCGATCTGGGGGCGGTGCGAGAGCGCGACGTCCAGGGCGGGGTCGCTGCCCGGCTGATAGGCGCCGATCGAGACGAGGTCTTCCTTCTCGTGCAGCACCGCCAGCGCCGCGCGCAGGCGCTGCCCGGCCTGTTCGACCTCCGGCGAGACGATCTCGCCGATCAGGCGCGAGACGCTGCCCAGGACGTCGATCGCGGGGTAGTGCCCCGCGTGCGCGAGCGAGCGGGTGAGCACGACATGCCCGTCGAGGATCGAGCGCACCGCATCGGCGATCGGCTCGTTCATGTCGTCGCCATCCACCAGCACCGTGTAGAGGCCCGTGATCGAGCCGCTGGTGCTGGTGCCGGCGCGCTCCAAGAGGCGCGGCAACAGCGCGAACACGCTGGGCGTGTAGCCGCGCGTGGCGGGCGGCTCGCCGATCGCCAGCCCGACCTCGCGCTGGGCCATCGCGAAGCGGGTGACCGAGTCCATCATCAGCATCACGTCGTGGCCCTGGTCGCGGAAGTACTCGGCGATCGTGGTGGCGGTGAAGGCCGCCTTGATGCGCACCAGCGCGGGCTGGTCGGAGGTGGCGACGACGACGACCGAGCGCTCGAGCGCGTCGCCGAGGTCGCGCTCGATGAACTCGCGCACCTCGCGGCCGCGCTCGCCGACGAGCGCGATCACGTTGATCGAGGCGCTGGTGGAGCGCGCGATCATGCCCAGCAGCGAGGACTTGCCGACGCCAGAGCCCGCGAAGATGCCAAGGCGCTGGCCGCGTCCGCACGGCACCAGGCCGTCCAGCGCCCTGACCCCGAGCCCGACGCGCTCGCGAATGCGGGGCCTCGAGAGCGCGCTCGGAGGGGTGGCGATCGTCGAGCGCGCCAGCAGCGGCCCGTCCGATCCCAGATCGGCCTCATCCGAGGGGAGCGGATCGGCCGCCAGCTGCCCATCCGCGGGGTTGCCGAGACCGTCGAGCACCTGCCCCAGCAGGCGCTCGCCGACGGCGACGCGAAACGGCGCGCCGCTGGCCAGCACGCGCGTGCCGGGACCGATGCCGTGCAGCTCGCCGAGCGGCATCAGCAGCGTGCGACCTTCCCTGAAGCCGACCACCTCGGCGGCCACGGCCGCGCGATTGCGGTCGGTGCCCACGAGGCACACCTCGCCGACCTCGGCATGCAGGCCGGTGGCCTCGATGATCAGCCCGATCAGGTTGGTGACGAAGCCGTGGCGCCTGGCGAGGTCGGACTCGCGGATCGCCTGCGTGGCGCGCTCGAGCAGCGCGGCTGGGTGGGCGCCAGTGACCTCGGCCTCGCTCATAGGACGACCTCGCTCACGCTGCCAGCTCGCCCTTCTGCAGCGAGCTGGCGATCACCTCGCGCGCGCGCTCCAGCTGGGTGTGCACGCTCGCGTCCACCTCGCCCTCGCCGGTGCGCACGATCGCACTGCCGACACCGACGCGCTCGTCGGACTGCAGATCGCACAGTTCCACGCCGCTGCCCTGCGCCGTCAGCTCGCCGATCGCCGCCCGCACGACCTCGAGATCGACGGGGTTGACCAGCACGGTTATGCGGCGACGGTCGCTGAGGCGCCGCAGCGCGCCCTGCACGATCTCGACGACCAGCTCCGGACGCGCCTGGAAGGCGCCCGCGAGGATCTTCGTGGCGAGCATCAGCGCCAGCTCGATCGCGTCGGTCTCGACGGACTCGGCCACCTCGACGCGCAGCGCCTCGATGCCGTTGACGGCCTCGCCGAGCGCGGAGGCGGCGCCGGATATCTCCGCCGCGCCCTGCTGGCGCCCGGCGGCGCGACCCTGCTCGAAGCCCTCGCTGCGCGCGCGCTCGCGGATCTGCTCGGCTTCGGCGCCGGCCTGCAGGAGCAGTCGCGCGGCCGCATCTCGAGGCGGCGCCTCCGAGGGCTCGAGCTGCTCGAAGTCGTAGTTGACGACGGCGTCAGACAACAGCGTCGCTCTCGTCTTCGCTCTCGCTGGCGATCACGATCGCGCCCGACTCCTCGAGCCGGCGCACGACCGCCACGATCCGGCTCTGGGCAGCGTCGATGTCGCGCTTGCGCTGCGGCGGCTGAATCTCCATCTCTTCCTTGATCATCTCGGCGCCGCGCTCGGACATGTTCGTGAGGATGATCTCCTTGACGTTCTCGGGTGCGCCGCGCAACGCCAGCACCAGATCCTTCTGGTCGGCCTCGCGCAGGACCTGCTGGATCGCGCGCTCTTCGAGCTTGGCGATGTCCTCGAACACGAACAGCATGCCGCGCACCTCCTCGGCGAGCTCCTCGTCGGTCGAGGCGAGGTTCTCGAGCACCGCGCGCTCGATCGTGCGATCGGAGTGGTTGAGGATCTCGGCCAGCGTCTTGGTGCCGCCGGCGGCCGAGTACTCGCGCTCTACGACCGCGGTCAGCTTGTGGCGGATCACCTCCTCGACCTGCTCCACGACCTGCGCGCTGGTCTCGCCCATGCGCGCGATTCGCAAGGCGATGTCGGGCTGCTGGGGCTCGGGCAGCCGTGCGAGCACCTGCGCGGCGAGCGCGGTCTGCACGCTCGCGAGGATCAGCGCGATCGTCTGCGGCGACTCGTTGCGCAGCAGCGCGGCGATGCGCTCGGGCGGCACCCGCTGCAGGAACTCGAACGGCGCGGCTTCGGTTCGCGCCGACATGCGTCCGAGCAGCTCGGCCGCGCGCTCGGGCCCGAGCGCCAGCTCGATCACCCCGCGTGCGAACTCCATCCCGCCGGAGGCGCCCTGGTCCTCGCCATTGAGCGCGGCCAGCTCGCCGAAGATCGAGTCGGTGGTCTCCGGCCCCACGGGGCTGAGGCTGGCCATCTCCATCGACAGGCTCTCGATCTCGGACTCGCCCATCCGCTGCAGCACGTTGGCGGCGCGCGCGGAGCCCAGCGCCGCCATCAGCACGGCAGCCTTGCGGGCGCCGGTGAGGCCACCGGGGATGGTCGCGGGCAGCAGGTCCTCGGAAGCGGAAGCCAGCGCGGGAAGCGTCTCCCCGGGCGATTCGGTGGCCATCCCGACTCAGCCCTCCTGCATCCAGCTGCGCAGCTGCTGGGCAACACGGTCGGGGTCGGTGTCGACCATCCGCTCGACCTGGCGGCGAATGCTGTCGCCACCGTCGCCGCCGCCCGAGCGCGCGCCGTTGGCGGGACCCACGGCTGCCATCGCCGGCGCCGGTCGCGGCGAGGTCTCGCGTTCGAGCTCGGACAGCCGCATCGGCGCCTCGAGCTCGCGCAGCCACACCGGCTCCTCGATCGGCCCCTTCTCACGCTTGCGAATCGAGCGCGTGGTGAAGAACAGGAAGATCATCGCGCCGATGCCCAGCACCGCGTACTTGGCGTCGGCGAGCGGGCTGGCGGCTGGGGTCGTCGAGGCGACCTTGGCGAACGCGACCTGTCCGATCGAGATCGTGTCGCCGCGCTTGGTCTGGATGCCGGCGGCGTTGGTGATCGCTTCGCGGATCGCCGGCAGCGAGGCGGCGGGCACGGATTTGTCGAGCAGCACCGAGACGTGCTGGCTTTCGACGGTGCCGGGCGCGATCGTCGTGTGCGTGACGACCTTGGAGACACCCAGCGAGGAGGTCGTGGTTTCGTGCTTGAAGTTGGACTTGCCGCCGGCGCCGGTGGCGGCGGTCGTGAGGTTCGCCGTGCCCGTCACGCCGCCGGCGCCGCTGCCGGTGCCGGTCAGCGTTTCGGTGCTCTTGCTCTGCTGGGTCGGCGTCCCGGTCTTGGCGTATTCGAGCGATTCCTTGGTGGCCTGGTTGACGTTCATGTTGGCGTAGACCAGCACCTGGGCCTTGGCGGGCCCGAGCGTCTGCGCGAGCATCGCATCGAGGCTCGCCTCCATGCTCTGGTCGTAGCGCTGCTGGGCTTCCTGGACTTCGCCACCCGAGCCGCCCGCGCCGGTGCCGGTCTGCGGCCACAGCAGCTGCCCGGAGGCGTCGGTGATCGTGACCTTGCTCAGCTGCAGCCCCGACACGCTCGATGACACGAGCTGGGCGATCCCGCGCACGGAGGCCTGGCTGAGCGAGCTCGTGCCGGACAGCAGCACGGCGGCCGAGGACGCGTTCTCGTTTTCGCCGAAGATCTGGTTCTGCGAGCTCGGCAGCACGAGCTCGACCTGCGCGCCGGAGACGCCCTGCACGCTGTTGATCGTTTCAGCCAGCTGTCCCTGCAGGGCGCGCTGGTAGGTGACCTGCTGCTGGAAGTTGCTTTCGCCGATGTTCTGTTTTTCGAAGAGCTTGAAGCCTTCCTGGTTGCCGCCCAGGAGGTTCGCGCCCGCCAGCGCGACGCGCGCCCGCGAGGCGTCGTTGGCGGGGACGCCGATCGCGGTGCCGTTGTTCTGGAGCTCGTAGGTGATGCCCTGAGCGCTGAGCGTGCTCGTCATCTTGCCCGTCTGCGACGGTTCGACGCCGCTGACGAGCGTCGTGTAGCTCGGCTGCGAGACAGTGTGCACGAACAGGTAGATGAACAGGATCGCGCCGATCGTTGCGCCACCGGCGATCAGCCATCCGCGCGGGGTCATCCTGGAGATGAGCTGCTGGGCTGCTGGTGGCATCGGCTAGACCTGTGTTTGGAAGATGTTCTGGGCCGCTTCGGCGACCTTGTTGCGCACCTGCGAGGCGAGTTCCATCGCCATCTGGGCGTCCTGCACGGTCACGATCGCGGTCTCCGGGTCGCTGACGTTGCCGGTCGCAAGCGCCTGCGAGGCGCTCGAGGCGCTGTCCTGAGTCTTCTCGAGCGAGGAGATCGCTTCGGTCAACTCGCCGCCGAAGCCCGAGGCTTCGCCGCCCCCGACCGCGCCGGTGCCGCCCGACTGGGCGCCCTGGGTTGCGGCTTCGGCGCCGCCTACGGGAAGCTGCACGCCCAGTCCCCCGACTGGCGGGATGATCATTTGAGCAGCCCGAGCGTCGCTGTGAACATCGACTTCGACGTCTGCATCGAGGTCACGTCGGACTGGTAGCTCTGGGACTCGGAGATCAGGTCGGTCATTTCCGTGACCGTGCTGATGTTCGGCATCTTCACGTAGCCCTGCGCGTCGGCTTCGGGGTTGCCGGGGTCATACACCTGCTGGTCGGGTGTGGCGTCGGAGACGATCCCGGTGACCTGCACGCCACCCGTGGTCTGGTTGCCGCCGGCCTGAGCCAGCGCGCCGGTGAGCTGACCGCCGAAGTCGGTGGATCCGACCTGCGCGAGCTCGACCTCCTGGCGCTGGTAGGGCTTGCCGTTGGCGGCTTTGGTGGTGTCGGCGTTGGCGAGGTTCTCGGCGGTGACGTCCATGCGGATGCGCTCGGCCGTGAGACCGCTGCCGGCGATGCCGATCGCTTCGAACATGCTCATCAGGTCGCGACTCCCATCGCGGAGCGCATGATGCTGTCGCGGGCGCCGACAACCTGCGTGAGCGCCTGGTAGTCGAGGCCGTTTTCAGCGAGCTTGGCCGATTCCTGATCGACGCTCACGCCGGTGCCGTTGGGGCCGGCTTCCTCGGGCTTGGTGATCGTCGCGAACTGCATTTCGGTGGGGGATTCGCCGCCGTTCAGCGCGCCCTGCAGCGCTGACTCGAAGTTGACTTCCTGGGGCTGGTAGCCGGGCGTGTCGGCGTTGGCGACGTTGTTGGTGAGCGCCGTCTCACGCTGCCAGGAGCCGCGCATGGCAGCCTCCAGCAGCTGCTGGGTCGAATCCACGAGAGCCATTTGAAGGGGTGTCCTTTCCGCCCTCCCTGGGCTGAAACCGACGCTCTCCCTGAGGTCGCTGACTTCTGGCCGTCGAGGGGCCGCCCACTTGATCGGCCGATGCACAGCGATCTTTAGGGATTTGCTCGGCGACGGCCAAGGGGCGCGCGCGCTGGCTAACAAGTCCACGCGCTCGGCCCAGCGCTCACGGGCTCAGGGCGCCCGGCCGACGCTCTGGAACCGAGATCCCCAGTGGGTAATCGGCAGCGAGCAGAGAATGTCAAGCGCAAGCACCCCAAACCACCACAACCGCGCCGCGCGGATCTGCGCCGCGCGGATCTGGCTCGCGCTGCTGAGCGCCGCAGCGCTTTCGCTGAGCGCGATCCCCACCGCGTCGGCAGCGCTGTCGCACGCGGCCTTCCGGACCGCGAACCTGTGCACGACCCCGCCGCCGGGCTCGGCCGGCTGCCTCGGGGTGAGGCTCGTCTCGACGTCGCTGACGGGAGCGGATCTGAAGAGCGATGCCGTCCGCCAGTCAGCGGAAGCGGCACATGGCGCAAGCCCGGCGGTGAGCAACAAATCGCCGATCGCGGGGGGCTACGGCCCCGAAGAACTTCACGCCGCCTATTCGCTGCCGACGGCGACCTTCCCATCCTCGACGCAGACGATCGCGATCATCGACGCGTTCAACGACCCAACCGCGGAAGCGGACCTCGGCGTGTACGACAAACAGTACGGCCTGCCTGCGTGCACGACCGGCAACGGCTGCTTTCGCAAGCTCAACGAGGAAGGCAAGACGAGTCCGCTGCCGGGCACCGAAGGCGGCTGGGCAACGGAGATATCGCTCGACGTGCAGATGGCCCACGCGATCTGCCAGAGCTGCCACGTGATGCTGGTGGAGGCCAGGAGCACGTCCTTCAGCGATCTCGGCGCAGCGGTCGACACAGCCGTGAGACTGGGTGCCACCGAGGTCAGCAACTCCTACGGCGGGGCCGAGGGCGGCGGCGACGCGAGCTACAACGCCCCATACGACCACCCCGGTGTCGTGATCACCGTCTCCTCCGGGGACTGCGGCTACTACAACGAGGGCTGTAACGGCGACACGGAAGCCGCGAATTTCCCCGCCAGCTCGCCAGACGTGGTCGCGGTCGGGGGAACGACGCTGAGCCGCTCCGGGGAATCGTGGAGCAGCACCGTGTGGGAAGGCGGCGGCAGCGGCTGCAGCACAGCCTTCACGGCGCCCCTGTGGCAGAGCGAAGTGGCCAACTACTCGCTGACGGCTTGCTCGGGCGGTCGCTCGGTGGCCGACATCGGCGCGATCGCGAACCCTTACACGGGCGTCAACATCTACGACAGCACGCCCTCGCCGTCGGGCTACCCGACGGGCTGGGGCGTCTGGGGCGGAACGTCGCTTGCCTCGCCCGTGGTCGCCGCTGAGTTCGGCCTTGCGGGCGGCGCGCACGGGGTCGAATACCCGGCGCAGACGCTCTACGCCCACATCGGCGACAGCCATGACCTGTACGACGTCGTGTCCGGGCACAACGGGACCTGCACGGGCGCGAGCTCGTGCCAGGCGCGCGCCGGCTACGACGGCCCGACCGGCGTCGGCAGCCCCGTCGGGTTGAGCGCGTTCGCGACCGCCGCAAGTCCCGCGCTCGACGCCGCGCCCGCGATCTCGGGCACCGACGAGCAGGGCCAGACGCTGAGCGCGAGCGACGGCGAATGGAGCAACAGCCCGACGAGCTTCAAACAGCAGTGGACGCTGTGCAGTGCCTCGGGCTCGGACTGCACCGCGATCACGGGCGCGACGGGCGCGACCTACGTGCTGCCCGCGAGCGCCGTGGGCAAGACGATCCGCGTGCAGGTGAGCGCAAGCAACGCCGGCGGAAGCAGCTCGCCGGCGGTCTCCTCGCAGACCTCGAGCGTGATCTCGAGCTCACCGGTGATAACCGGCTTCACGCCGAGCTCGGGGGTCACGGGCAGCTCGGTGACGATCAGCGGGACAGCCTTCACGGGCGCCACCGCGGTCAAGTTCGGCTCGCTCAGCGCCACGTTCACGGTGCACTCATCCACGCAGATCGAAGCGACGGTGCCCAACGGGACGGTCGCTTCGACGATCTCCGTCACGACCCCCGTCAAAGCCGGCACGAGCACATCCAAATTCACGCCGACGCTGACGGTCTCCTCGTTCACGCCGGCAAAGGCAGCAGCCGGAGCGGCCGTGTCGATCACCGGGGTGGGCTTCACGAAAAGCTCAACTGTCAGCTTCGCCGGCAGCGCCGCCAGCGTCACCTACGTGTCGAGCACGAAACTGAAGGCCACGGTGCCCGCCGAAGGCGCCAACGGCACGATCAGCGTGACGAACACCGCCGCGCCGGTCGGCAAAGCCACCAGCGCGAAAAGCTTCAGCGAGTCCTGAGAGCTCTGGGCCTAGGCGCTGCGATCCAGGCGCGGGCGCCGTTGCAGCTGGCCGGCGTAGCCATCGGAGGCACGCCTGGCACGCGTCGTGGTGGAGAGCTCCGACAGCAGCGCCTCGCGCAGCCGTACCAGCTCGATGCGAGTGCGCTCGTGGATCAGGCGCGCCCGCTCTAGCAGCTCGGCGGCCGCCGGCGGCGGGTGCGTCGGCAGACCGTCGATCAGCTCGTCCCAGCGGGTGTTCAGCGCGGTGAGACCCGCGAGCTCGCCGCGGCCGGCGAGCTCGAGTTCGCGCTCCGCGTGTTCGTAGAGAGCCGCGTAGCGCGCGAGCGCAGGCTCAGTCGCGCCGTCGGGCGCCGTGCTCACCGCTGCTCCACACCGGCGACCATCTGCGCGGAGCGGTCGATCTCCGCAGCGACCTGGCTCCAGGCCTCGCGCAACTCGCCGAGCAGCTCGCTGACCTCTTCGACCTTGCCCGGATCCTGGCTGATGCGCGCGGCGTTGAGCTGGGACAGGCAGAACACGTAGATCGTGTGCAGGCGCTGTGGCAGATCGCCCTGGTCGTAGTCGAGCGTGCCGTCGAGGTGGCTGATGATCCGTTCGCCGTAGCGCAGCGTGGTGTGCGCGCGCTCGACCTCGCCTGCGTTCATCGCGCTGACGGACTGGCGCAGGAAGCGCCGGGCGCCGTCGTAGAGCATCACCACCAGCTGCCCGGGTGTCGCTGCCAGCACTTCACCCCTGCGGTAGGCAGCGTGCGATGCGGTGAGGTTGTTCATCTATTCCTTGATCGACCGGCGCGCGGCAAAGTTGAGTCCCGCGGCGCGCTACGCGCCGTTCTTGATCAGCGATTCGGTCTGCTGGCTCAGCCAGCTGCTCTGTGAGGTGTTCTTCGAAATCACCGCTTCGAGCTCGGCGTACGTCGCCTGCAGCGCTTTTTCGCGAATCGTCAGCTGTTCGTTGAGCGAGTTGATCCGCGTTGTCAGCTGCGAGACCTGTTCGCCATCGCCACGGGCGCGGACTTCGATCGTGCCGCCGGGCTCAGCCGCGTTGCTGACCAGTTCCTGGAGGTTGCCCGACCACTTCTCGAGCATCTGCTCGACGCCCGCGGGGTTGCTCCTGACCGCTTCCGCGAGCTTCGTCGGATCGAGCGTGAGCTGCCCTTCCAGCGAGGCCTGCGAAGCGCCGCCGGCGCTCGCGGCGCCGGTGCTGAGGCCGATGTCATACGGGCTGGACATTTCGTCTGAGAGCCCCGCGATCGGTTCGTACATGGTCGCGCGCATGTTGTCGAGCAGGCCCGAGAGTTCCTGGTCGCCGAACAGCGGCCCGGTGGCGAATTCGGCGCCGGTGGTCGGCCGCACGGCGGGCTTCGTCGTCAGCTGCGTCTCGATCGCGCCGACGGTCGTGTTGTAGAGCTTGATGAACGACTGCAGCTGCGCTTCGACCGCCGTCGCGCTGACGCTCGGCGGCTGCACGTCGAGCGTCACCGGGCCTTTGGGCGTGAGGCCGGTCAGCGACAGCGTGACGCCGGCGATCGCGTTGGTGACGGTGTTCGAGCTCGAGGTGGCGGCGGTGCCGTCGATCGAGTATTCGGCGTCCACGCCTTCTTTGGCGGTTGCAGCGACTTCGCTCAGCACCGCGCCCGTGACTTTGATGAATTCGCCGCCGGTGGCACCCGTGGCGCGGTTGGAGAGCACCAGCGTTTCGCCTTCGAGCACCGCCGCGTAGACGTCCGAGCTGCCGCTCGCGTTGATCGCGCTCGCGAGCCCCTGGATGGTCTCCCCGGCCTGCAGCTCGAATTCATGGCCGTCGATCGTGACCGCTTCTTCGACGGCCGGGCTCGCAAACGTGAACGTACGCTGGGCGGAGTTGGCGAGCTGTGTGACTTCGACCTCATAGCCGCCGATGCCCGCGCCGCTGGTGACCGTGGCTTCGACGCGCGAGGGTTCGCTCGAGGTGACGGTCTGCGAGCTTTCATACAGCGACGGCAGGATGAATTCGGAGGCCGCGAACGACAGCTGCTGGAGGCTGCTCTGGATGCTCTGAAGCTGCGTCTGCTCGGAGGACAGCCGCGTCTCCTGGTCTGTCAGGTGCGTGACCGGCTCGCGTTCGACGCCCATCAAGGCGGAGATGATCGAGCTCGTGTTCAGACCTGAGGCCAGGCCCGAGATCGTGATCGGAGCGCCGGCTGTTGAGCTGACGTTGAGCGCCGAGGTGGACATCGCAGCCCTAGCCCAGTCGCCTTCCGGCCGCCAGCTCGATCGCCTCCGCGGCCGACAGGATGCGCACGAGACCGCCGTGCGCGTCGTGGAGCTCGATCCTCGCGCGCTCGCCCGCTGCGGCGGCGAAGAAGCGCATGTGCTGTCCGCTGTCGCGCAGGCGCTCGTGGATCCTGCCGGCGGCAGCGATCTGGTCGAGCACCTGCTGCGGCGGAGCTCCGCGCCGGGCGACCGGCGCGAGCGTCGCTTCGCTTGCGGCGAGCTCTGACGCGAGCTCGCTGACGTCGGCCGCGTCAGTGGCCGCTATCGACGTGGATCCAGACAGGTCCGGCGGGCCCGTGGTAGGCAGGATTGGCGAGTTCATATTGCGTTTTCTCCCTGAAAACATGTGACGCGGTCCATTCCATGGGCCGCCCCGCTCTTTATGTGCACCTTCGTCATCGACGCCGTTCGAGGAAACTTGAAGGATCTCCTCCAACTGCGACACGCTTTGCTCTTCCGACACCTTGGCGACCCCTCCGCTACGCGACAGCGCCCTGCAGCAGCAGGCTCGCGGCGAGCTCGTTGTCGGGGTCGTGTGCGAGCGCGGCCTGCGCGAACTCGCTCGCCTCGCGGTGCATCCCGCCGGCCGCGGCGACACGCGCGAGGCCCAGCAGCGCCTCGGCATCGGGCGCTTGGCGGCAGACGGCCATCCACTCTTCGCCGGCCGCCGCCACGAACCCCCGCCGCAGGTACATCTCGGCGAGCAGCTCACGCCGCTCACGCTCGTCCAACGGACAGCTTTCGAGCAGCCCATGCAGAGCTTCGAAAGCCTCGAAGTCGTGCACCCGCAGCAGCGCCTCGAGCATCAGCTCGAGCGGCGCGACCGCCTCACCGGACAGCCCGATTGCGGTCCGTCCCGCGGTGGCAAATTCGTTCCAGGCGAAGAACAGGTCGAGCTCCTCGGACGCCATCCCAGCAGCGCGCGCGCGCACCAACGCCCGTGCCGTGCCGGGGACGTCGCCGCCGGCGATGCACGCAAACAGCTCGGTGCGCGAAGCGGCGCTCGCCAGCGGGTCGTGGCCGGCCAGCTTCGCCGCCTCGGCGGCCGCCTCGCCGTAGCGCCGCTGCGCGAGCAGCGCCTCGCCGAGCGCGACGCGCGCGCGCCCTGAATGCGGCTGGTGTTCGAGCACGATCCTGAACTGGGCCTCGCCGGCGCTCGCGGCGCCGCGCTCGTAGAGGGCGACGCCGAGCATGAAGCGAGCCGCCGGCGAAGGATCGGGCAACTGCTGCTCGATCCGGCGGACGACCGTCTCGGGGGACATGCCGTCCTCGAGCAGCGCCTCGGCGTAGGGGAGCACCGAGCCGATGAACCGCGGGTGCTTGCGCAGGCACTGCTCGAGCAGCTCGATCGCCTGCTCGAGCTCGCCCTGGGCACGCTTGAGCTCGGCCAGGTGGAGCCGCGGCAGGTAGGTGCCACAGCCGACGGTGGCGGTGTAGCGACGGGGCGCATCGCCCATCTCAATGCAGCGCTCGCAGAGCTCGATCGCCTGCTCTTCCTGGCCGAGCGCGATCGCGGCGCGCGCCTGCTCGAGCACCAGGTCGGTAAAGCCGGGGAAGCGCTCGCGGCCCTTATCGGCGAGCGCCAGGGCCTCCTGCGCACGTCCGCAGACGCGCAGAGCCTTGACGAGGCGGTTCAGCAGCGCCGGCGCGAACTTGTAGCTGTCGCGGTTGGACGCCGCCTCGAGCAACCCCCACGCGCGCTCGAACTCGGCCAGCGCAGCGGCGCGATCACCAGCGGCGGCGTACTCGCAGCCGAGGTTGTAGTGCAGGAACGGCGTCGGGTGGCTTTCGGCCTGTTGCAGGCGCAGCAGCTCGATGTTGCGCTTGGACTTCTCGCGCGCGTCGCGTACCGCGCGGATGTAGCCGTAGTGCTCCACGCGCACGCTCGTCGCCTCGATGCGCTCCGGCAGATAACCCGGCAGGCAGTGCGCGATCTGCTCGTGCAGACGCCCCTCGAAGCGGTACTCCGGGCGGTTGCGAAAGACGCGCAGCGCGTTGTGCGTGACCGCGGTGCCGTCGTCGGAGTCGCCGGTATGGTTGGTCTCAGACAGGTAGAACGCCTCGCGCCAGGTGCGCCCCATCAACGAGCGCAGCAGCACGGCGTCCTCGCGCACGAGCAGCTCATCGGCGTCCAGATACATCAGCCAGTCTCCGCTGGCGGCATCCAGGGACACGTTGCGCGCCTCCGCGAACGAGCCGGTCCATTCGCGCTCGATCACCCGCGCGCCGAAGGAGCGGGCGATCTCGATCGTGGCGTCGGTCGAGCCGGTGTCGACGATCACGATCTCATCGACCGCACCGGCGACGGCGCTCAGGCAGCGCGGAAGCATCTGCTCCTCATCGCGCACGATCATGCACAGGCTCAGCTGCAGGTCATCGGCGGGCTGCGCCCGCGCCGCGACCTCCAGAGCCCGGCGCGAGAGCTCGGGCAGCGCCGCGCGCAGCGGCGCGCGCCCGGCGGAGCTGCGCAGCAAGCGCCGGCGCTCGTCGAGCTCGGCGAGACCGCGCTCGACGTCCGCGAGCTGCGGATCCAGGTGCGTGGCGGCCTCGAACAGCGCCTGCGCGGCGGGCAGGCTCCAAAGCTCGCTCAGGATAGTGGCGGCGTAGCTGAGCAGCCGCGGCTCACTCGGCTCGCGCTCGAGCGCATCCAGCGCGCACGCGGCCAGCATCACCCGCAGCGCCGGCTGGCGGGCGGCGGGCGCGCCGGCGGTGGCCGACAGCCCTCGCTCGATCAGGCTGGCGCTCGCCCAGTAGCGACGGTGCAGGTCCTCGATCGACTCGATCCGCTCGAACAGCCGGCGATAGCCGACGAGGTCATCGACGGCTAGCAGCTGCTCAGCGCGGGCAGGCAGCTCGGCCGTCGCGACCGCGACGTCCCCAAGCGCTGGGTCTGAGAAGCAGGGCGTCATTTTCCTGGCCCGGTCATCGACCGCGAGTCGCGATATCTGAGCGACTGGCAGCGACTCGGGAGAAGCCCTGCATGCAGGCCGGACTGCCGTCGCATACGCGTGCGGCCGACCCGCGCGTGCCTGACGTTATGACCGGAGCAGGGAATATCGTCGCGGTCGCGAATCTACTGCCCGGTTACAACGCCGCAGGATCAAGGAAAAACTCGGACGCGAGCAGATCCGATAGCGGCGGGCCATGTCCCTGTCAGTTCCCTCGATACCAGAGCAGGAGAATGGAAATAATCGGAAAGCGCGCAACCAGGGCGCCGGCGGCAGAGGTGCTGGCGACCTGGCACGAATACAACAGCAGCGGCGATCGCGAGCTTCGCGACCGGTTGATCTTCATGTTCATGCCGATGGTTCGCTACATCGTCTACCGCAAGGTTCGCGAGGTCCCGGCGCAGTGCGACGTCGAAGACTTCCTGTCCTGTGGCCTGGAGGCGTTGATCCGCTCGATCGAGCGCTACGACCCCGACAAGGGCGCATCGCTGGAGCAGTACGCGTGGACGCGAGTCCACGGCGCGGTGCTCGACGAGCTGCGCCGCCAGGACTGGGCGCCGCGCTCGCTGCGCCGCGACGAGCGAGCGATCAACAACGCCCGTGAGAGCTTCTTCTCGCTGCACGAACGCCAGCCCAGCCGCGAGGAGCTCGCGGCCGAGATCGGCATGACCCCGTCGCAGCTGACCGATCGGCTCGACCAGGTGGCGCTTGCGGAGGTCGGCTCGCTCAACCGGATCGTGCGCTCCGATGAGAGCGCCACGATCGAGCGGATCGACACGCTGGAGAGCTCCGACGAGGACTGCGACCCGAGCGCGCAGGCCGAGCGCCAGGAAGCAAAGCAGCGCTTCCGCGGCGCGTTCGCGCGGCTGAGCAAGCAGGAGCGCGAAGTCGCGGTGCTGCTGTACGTCGAGGACTGGACGCTGCGCGACATCGGCGTCCGCCTGGGCGTGTCCGAGAGCCGCGTCTCGCAGATCCACACCCAGCTGCGCCGGCGCCTGTACGAACAGCTCTCGGGCGAGCTGCCGCTGTTCACGGCCGTGCGCTAGTCACGCAAGAAATCGCGTGCTGCCTCGATCAGCTCGGCCGTGCCCTCTCGAGCTTCCTCAACGCTGGCCTCAGCCACCAGCATCGCCGCATAAGACGCTTCATTGCGGCGCGAACGCGAGGCGTCGAGACGCTCGAGCAGATCCTCTGTGTCCTGGTGAAGCTGTTCAAGGGCAGTTTCGAGGCGCAGCAGGTGCGAACCCTCACCGGAGGTAACGCGTAGTCCCGCAGCCTGAAGGATGGCGTTGGATGCCGAGATAGCCGCGTTGTGCAGCAAGACGGACCGCGACTCGGCGCTCAGGTCGGAATCGGCGTCGCTCTGGAACCTCTCCGCCTGCTCGAGGTACACCCGCGCACCGAGCCGGTCCGCATAGACCTTCTCGACGCGCGCCGCGCTCATGCCGCGATGCTCCCAAGATCACCCACAAGGGTCGTGACGGGAGCCTCCGTGAGTTGGCGGGCAAAGCTCGAGCGTTCGGCCAACAGACGCCGGAACTCCTCGTCTCGCATCAATGTGAGATCGATGGTGCGCCCCGTGGCCTTGCCAACAGGACGCAGCAGGTGACGGAGCTCCCGCAAGTCGGCGTCTCCGACGACGAGGACGTCGATATCGCTGTCTGGTCGACGAGCGCCGGAAACCCAAGATCCGAAGATCGCGGCAACGTGAACGTCTGGGCGATCGAGACGCTCGCGCAACTGACCCTCGACTCCAACGGAACGACGCAAAAGCTCGGCCAGCGGCTCATATGCAGCATCGTCGGTGGCCGCAGAGAACCGGTATGGCCGCGCCTCGTCATCACGGCGGATCAGGCCGGCCGCTTCGGCCCTGGCCAACTCCCGATGAACTGAGGACTGCGGCGCTTCCAACGTCTCTGCCAGAGCCTGAAGTGACCAGCCACGCTCCGGCTGCAGCAGCACCAGCGCCAAGAGACGCACCTGCATCTCGGAACGAAAGAGTGGCAGCAGCGACGGGACGGACGTTCGCATTACTGGTAAGTATATCTACAAAAAGCGAAACATCTGGGAGGCCGCGAAACATACAGGCTCAAGGTCCCCGGGCCATGGTCGAACACCAGGGCTGAGAATGGATCTCGGCCTCGACATAGCAGCCTCGGGGATGGTCGCCGAGCAGGTCCGCCAGGATCAGCTCGCCAACGACCTCGCCAACGCGTCGACCCCGGGCTTCAAGCCCGATGAAACGCCGCAGCACAGCTTCGGCGAAGTGCTGATGGCGAACACCGAGGGCGGCACGGCGGTCGGCTCCGTCAACGAGGGCGTCGCGCTCGGCAAGGCCTACACCAACATGACGCCCGGCTCGATGCAGGAAACGGGCGAACCGCTCGACTTCGCGATCGAGGGCAACGGCTTCTTCGCGGTCAAGACGCCACAGGGCGTCCGCTACACCCGCGACGGGCAGTTCACGGTGTCGGCCAGGGGCGTGCTGACCGACGCGAGCGGCGACGCGGTGCTCGGAGCCAAAGGCGGGCAGATCAAGGTCAGCGCCACCGGCACGGTGCCGGCGAGCGCCGTCGGGATCTTCGAAGTGCCCGGCGCTGTCAAGCAAGGTGAAAACCTGTACACCGGCAAGGCCGCCGGCAAGCCGACGGGCACCGTGCACCAGGGTTCACTCGAGGGCTCAGGCGTCGACGCCGCGAGGACGATGATCGAGATGATCACCTCGATGCGCAGCTTCCAGTCAGGCCAGCAGGCGATCCAGGCGATCGACCAGACCCTGCAAGAGGCCGCCTCGCAAGTTGGCTCGCTTAACCCCAACGCCTGACGCCCGGGCTCAAGTCCGTCCGCCGACGGCCGATCACCGGGACGAAAAGCTCCGAGCTTGGCTGGACCGCTACGCGGAAAGCCCCGCTCGCCGACGACCACGATCACAGGATGGGCTGATGCTCGAAGGTCTCTATTCCGCAGCAGCAGGCATGGAAGCGCAGCAGGAACAGCTCAACGCGATCAGCAACGACATCGCGAACGTCTCGACGAGCGGGTACAAGTCCGAGCGGGTCGCGTTCAGCGACCTGCTCTACAACCCGATCAACATGGCCGGCACCGAAACCACCGCCGGCGCCGGCGCCAGCGCCAAGGTGATCGGGCGCAGCGAGGCTCAGGGAACGCTCCAGGAAACGGGCAACCCGCTCGACCTGGCGGTCGAAGGCGAAGGCTACTTCCAGGTGACTCGCGCCAACGGGCAGAAGGTACTGACGCGCGACGGCACCTTCGGGGTCGACGCCAACGGGGCGATCGTCAACTCCGAAGGCAACCAGCTCGTGCCGCCGATCAAGTTGCCCGCCGGGGTCTCCGCCAAAGAAGTGAGCATCGCGCCCGACGGCACCGTGACCGCGGGAACGACCAAGCTCGGGCAGATCAAGCTCGTGACGGTGACCTCGCCCGAACACCTGCTCGACGACGGGGGCGGGGAGCTCAGCGTCAACGCCAACAGCGGCGCGGTGCATCCCGCCACCGGGAAGATCCACCAGGGCGCGCTCGAGGGATCCAACGTGAACATCGCCAGCGCGATGGCGCAGATGGTGACCACGCAGCGCAACTACCAGCTGACCAGCACCGCGATCCAGGATGAGAGCCAGATGATGTCGATCGCCAACCAGCTGCGCACGCCATGAGCATCCAGCCCGCCAGCGCCTCGAGTACGGCAGCAGCCACCACCGGCGCGCCCGTCGTCAACCAGGCGCTCGAGCCCGAGTGGGTGCGCCACGGCTCGGCCGCCACGCAGAAGGCCTACGCGGCCGCGCTGTCATTTGAACAGACGCTCGTCGAACAGCTCTCCAAGTCGCTGTCCGAAACGAGCGGGCTCACAGGCGAATCCTCACAGGAAGGCGAAGCGGGCTCCGGCGGGAGCGACGCCGGCGCTTCACAGCTCTCCTCGATGCTGCCCCAGTCACTGACCGCGAGCGTGATGGACGCCGGCGGGCTGGGCATGGCCGCACAGATGACCAGCCAGTTCGAGGGCGTGCAGGCCGGCGCTCAGGCACAGGCCAGCGGAGGCACGAGCGCGGCATGAGCCCAGCGTCGCTGATCCCGCACGAGCGCATCCAGGGCGATCGCGCGCTCGCCGCCGAAGTGCTGACCCACCTCGACGCGCAGATCGAATCGGCGCGCAGCCTGCTGGAGGTCGTGCTCGAGCAGGGCGCGGCGATCCGCGCGCGCGACGTGCACACGGTCGTGCGCCTGGCGGGAATCCTGCGCGGGGAGATGGGCCGCAGGCAGCTGCTGGAGGAGGAGCGCGCGCGCCTTTTGGCGCGCAGCGGCGAGCGCCTCAGGGTGCCCGGAGAGGCGGTCACGCTGGCGCTGCTGAGCACGCTGATGGACGACGCGGGCGCCGAGCGCGCGCGCACCCGCAGCGCCGAGCTGCGCGGGCTGCTGCACGAGCTCCAGCGCGAGCACACGTCCAACCGCACGCTGATGCAGATCGAACTGGGCTTCCTCGACCACCTGATGGGCATGCTCTCGCTCGACGGGGTCAACGGCTACGACACGCACGGATCCTCCACGCACATCACGCGGTCCCGCCCCAACGGCGGGCTGCACGTACTCGACCTGCAGGCCTAGCAGAGATGACGATCCCCACCCTGCAAGGACTGCAGACCTCGCTCAGCGGCCTGCTCGCGGAGCAGACCGCGCTCGACACGACCGGCAACAACATCGCCAATGCCGACACCGAAGGCTACTCGCGCCAGACGGCGCTGCTGGAACCGAACACGCCGCTGTCGATCCCGGCGATCTCCGGCCACACAGGCGAGGGCGCGCAGCTCGGCACCGGCGTCACCGTCGCGACGATCACGCGCATCCGCAACGTCTACCTTGACGCTCAGTACCGCACGCAGAACACCTCGCTGAGCGCGGCCAAGACACAGGCGGAAACGCTGGTGCTGGCGCAGACCGCGTTCAACGAACCGTCGAGCGCCGGGATCGCGACGCAGCTCTCGAACTTCTGGACGGCCTGGAACGAACTCGCCAAGTCGCCCAACAACGAAGCCGCCCAACAGGGCGTCATATCTGCCGGCACACAGCTGACGAGCGCATTCAACGAACTGAGCGCGCAGCTGGAAACGATCTCCAGCCAGGCGACCGAACAGTACAACTCGCTGACCGGACCCTCCGGCGAAGTCGAAGGCGACGCCAACCAGCTCGCGCAGCTCAACGGCCAGATCAAGCTCGCCGAAGAAGCCGGCCAGCCGCCCAACGACATGCTCGACCGGCGCGATCTGCTGCTCGACAAGCTCTCGGGAATGGCCAGCGTCACGGTCACCGAACTGCCCGACCACACCGACACGGTGACCTTCGGCGATGCGGCCAAGCCGCTGGTCGAAGGCACGACCGTCAACTGGCCGCAGACGCTGACCGAAGCAGCCGGCGGCCAGCTCGGCGCGCTGCTCAACCTGACCGGCCCCAAAGGCCAGCTGACGGCGCTGCGCACGAGCCTCGATGAAGTCGCGAGCACGCTCGCCAGCAGCGTCAACAACCACCTCGCCAAACAGTTCTTCTCGGGCGAAACCGCCGCGACGCTGGCGGTTGCGGTCGTCGAACCCTCCGAAGTCCAGGCCTCCGGCAGCAAATCCGCCGGCGGCAACGAAGTGGCGCTCGAAATCGCCGCGCTGCGGGGCGGCGAAGCGGAACAGAGCTACGGGGCGCTCGTCGAGAAAGTCGGCAGCGACGTGCGCAGCGCCAAGGACGACCAGACGACGCTGCAGAGCACGCTGACGGCGATCGGCGACCTGCGCCAGGGCGTCTCGGGCGTCTCGCTCGACGAAGAAATGACCAACCTGATCACCTTCCAGCGCGGCTACCAGGCCTCCGCGCGCACGCTGACCGCGATGGACTCGATGCTGGAAACGCTGATCGAGCACACCGGCGTGGTGGGGCTGTAGCGATGACCGAGCGGATCACACCGTCAATGGTCACGAGCTCGACGCTCAGCGACCTCAACTCGTCACTCGCGTCGTTGGAACGGACGACCGACGAACTGTCCTCCGGCAAGACGATCCTCGAACCGTCGGACAACCCCTACGGCGCGAGCCGCGTGATCGACCTGCAGAGCCAGCTGGAAGGTCTCAGCAACTACGAAAGCGACGCGCAGGACGGAATCTCGTGGGAGAACACCGCCAGCAGCGCGATGTCGAGCATGAACGAAGTCGCGCAGCGTGTGCGCGAGCTCGTGGTGGAGTCCGCCAACGGCACCAACAACCAGGGCGACCTCAACACGATCGCGACGGAGATCGAACAGCTGACCGAAAGCATCAAGCAGGACGCCAACACCCAGTACGCCGGCCAGTACGTGTTCTCGGGGACGGAAACGACCACTCCGCCCTACGAACAGGGCGCGGAAAAAGACGAATTCAAAGGCAATACCGAAACCGTCGCGCGCGCGGTCGGCCCGGGCGGGACGGTGACCGTCAGCACCAACATCTCCTCGCTGCTCGGCAACGGCGAAGCTTCCAAAGACGGCAAGCTGCTCGACACGCTGCGCACGATCGTGGGGCATCTGCGCTCGGGCACGGCCGAAGGCAAGGAAGCGCTCGGCACGACCGACCTGACGAACCTCGACACGAACCTCGAAGCGCTGAGCCAGCTGCAGGCGGTGGCAGGCAGCGCGACCGACCAGCTGAAAGCGGCGCTCACGCGCAACGAAGACGTGCAGACGTCGGTGACCGAGGCGCTGTCGAACACCGAGGACACCAACGTCGCCGCCGTCTCGATCCAGTACGCCAACGAGCAGGCCGCCTACGAGGCCGCGCTGCGCGCCGGCGCGAGCATCGTCCAGGAATCGCTGCTCAACTTCCTGCAGTAGCCGAACCCAAGGAGAACCAGGCATGTCAGTGACATTCGAGAGCATCCGTTTCGGGACCGTCGAGATCGCGCCAGAGGACGTGATCGAGTTCCCGTTCGGGCTGATCGGGCTCGGCGGCCTGCGCTATGCGCTGATCGACCGCAACCCGGGCACCGGCTTCTTGTGGCTGCATGCGGTCGATGACCCCGCGCTGGCACTGCCGGTGGTACGGCCGGACCAGTTCTTCTCGACGTTCGCGCTCGAGATCGCGCCCGAGGATCGCGAGCGCACCGGCATCGAGCACGCGACAGCCGACGAGCTGTACGTGACCGTGCGCGCGACGCCCAACCCGCTTGACATCACCGCCAACCTGCGCGCGCCGCTCGTGATCCACGAGGGCCGCGGATACCAGGTGATCAACGTCGACGAGGACGCCTCGCTGCAGGCGCCGCTGTTCACGCTGCCCGCAGAGTCGCGACTTGCTTCATAATCAGCCTCGATGCTGATCCTGACGCGTCGTCCCGGAGAGCGCGTCGTCATCGGCGACGAGATCCTCGTGACCGTTATGGGCGTCAGCGGCCACACCGTGCGCCTCGGCATCGCCGCGCCGGAGGGCGTGCCGATCTACCGCGAGGAGATCTGGCTGGCCGTCAAGGAGGAGAACCGCGCGGCGGCCGAAGCGACGCCGGACGCGCTGCCCGCCGAGCCCCCGGCACAGGAGCCCGCGGCAGAGGCGCCGCAGAAGCCAGGAGCAGAGGCGCCGCAGGAGCCGGAGGCGGACTGACATCACACGGGCGAGGCGTGATGCCAGTATGCAGTGATGAAGCGCACTACTGTATCGCTCCCTGACGACCTTGCGCACGCTCTCGAGCGCGAGGCGCCAAGGCAGCACGCGTCCGCTTCCGAGGTCACCCGTGTCGCGCTTGCGCGGCACCTCGGCCTAGCCCAGGACCAGCCGCGCACACTTCCGTTCGCACCGCTCGGACGCAGCGGCGAGCACACCACAGGCCGAGACATGGAGCAGCTTCTAGAGCGCGAGTGGAACGACAAGCCTGGCCGTCGTTGACGCCGGCCCGCTGTACAGCCGCGGCCGACACCGATGACCAGGACCACCTCGCCTGTCGAGCGGCGCTCTCGAGAGCGGACCTTCCCTTGGTCGTGCCGACACTGGTGATCGCGGAGGCGACCTACTTCGTAGGCTCGCGCCTGGGCGCCGCCGCGGAGAGCGCCTTCCTGCGTGGCATCGGAGAGCTGGACGTAGAGGGACCTAGCCCGGAGGACTTCAAGCGCATGGCAGAGCTCGTAGAGCAGTACGCCCACTTTCCGTTGGGCGGTACCGATGCGTCGGTGATCGCGCTGGCCGAGCGCCTCGACGCCCCAATCGTTGTGACCCTCGATCGTCGCCACTTCGCGGCAGTCACGCCTCGCCACCGGGACGCGTTCGAGTTGGTGCCGTGACACGACGAGACGCCGCGGCCGCCGGCTGACTGAGGGGCCTTATTTGTGGTGTTTGGTGGTGTGGTGGGGTTTGGTGCAGTTGGTGATGGTGATCTGGGTGTTTTGGTGGATTTCTTGGCCGTTTTGGGCTTTGAAGAGGGTCGGCATCGTGAGTTTTTGGCCGCAGAGGTTGTAGCCGGCTTTGGGGGGGAGGTTGGTCCCGAACTCGCTGTAGGCGCCGGTCGGGAGGGTAACTTCGATGGATTGGAAGGGTGCGTCGGGGATGTTGCGGAAGGTTGCGCTGGTGACCCCGGTTTTTTTGTTGATGAATGTTTCGCCGTGTAGTTCGATGGTCGCGCCGTCGCCGGTGAGTACTTGGACGGCTTCGGGGAATTTC
>Ga0182024_10001328_pt1 | contig 64017 bp, 47 predicted proteins | sample P32metaG_FD_120480 | JGI IMG/M metagenome (GOLD analysis project Ga0182024, IMG submission 120480) | Permafrost microbial communities from Stordalen Mire, Sweden - P3-2 metaG (Illumina Assembly) | ecosystem: Environmental > Terrestrial > Soil > Wetlands > Permafrost | place: Sweden: Stordalen... | reverse complement strand
TTCAACGTGAGCCCCGTCGATCCGATCACTTACATCTCCATTACTTTGGGCGTTGCGGCCACCGCCTCGCTTGCCTGCTATCTGCCTTCCCGCCGTGCCGCAACAGTCAACCCCGTCAACGCACTCCGCTCTGAATAACCGGGCATCCCGCGGAGGTGTTCGAAGCAATCAGCACAGAATTTTGATTGCCGGCTCTCTTTCCCCTTGACAGCTTAGGAGTGATTGCGATAGTCTCCTAATCATCTTAGGAGGAGCGATGACCGCTCACAATCAATTTCTTCCCGGCACACTCAATCGGCTCATCCTCAGGGCGGTCTCGCTCGGCCCGATGCATGGGTGTGGCATAGTTCGAAGCATCGATCAGAACCCTGGCAATCCCCTCCTTATCGAGCAGCACGCACTCCATCGGCAATCGGAGGAAGTATGAAACTTCTCGCCTCGCTTCGCTTCCGTGTCGCCACTCTGTTCCAACGCTCCCGGATTCGCGCCGAGATGGAAGAGGAACTTCGCTCCCACATCCAGCACCGCGCTGACGATCTGGAGCGGTCCGGCCTGGTTCGCGCCGATGCGGAACGCCGCGCGCGTGTCGAGTTTGGCGGACAGGAGAAGTACAAAGAGGAGATTCACCAGGCGCTAGGGGCAGATTTTATCGCGACATCTCTCCAGGATGTTCGGTTCAGCCTGCGCGTCCTCCGCAAGTCACCCGGATTCACCATCGCCGCAGTATTGACGCTGGCCCTGGCAATCGGCGCCAACGCCGTGGTCTTCGGTTTGATGGATGCTCTGATCCTGCGTCCGCTCAATGTGCCTCAATCGGAGAGCCTCTACGGAAACCAGTACGGGAATAATCCAGCGTGGCAGTCGTACCCCAACTATCTCGACCTGAGGGATCGCAACCGCAGCTTCGAAGAGGTGGCCGCTTTCAATTGGGCATTTGTGGGCTTCGACACCGGCAAGGATCCCGCCGCCGCCTCGGGTTTTGCAACTTCGGGCAACTATTTCGACGTTCTGAAAATTCAGCCCTATCTTGGCCGTTTCTTCCACGCCTCCGATGAGCATGGCCCCAACAGCGCTCCGTTTGTCGTGCTGAGCTATGCGTATTGGCACAGCCGTTTCCAGGGCGATCAGGGAGTGTTGGGCCGTACTGTTGAGCTCAACAAGCAACCTTTTACGATCATAGGTGTCGCACCGCCGGGGTTTGTGGGAACTCTGATATTCGTCTCTCCCGATTTCTTCATGCCCATCGTCAACGAGGGGCAACTGGGTGGGGGGGATTCTTTCGAGCGCAGCAATACGGGTGGAGTCTTTGAAGTGTTCGGACATCTCAAGCCCGGAGTGACTCCCGCTCAGGCGGTGGCCGATGTCGACGCGGTGGGTTCATATCTTGAGAAGACCTATCCCAAACAGATTGCCCACAAAAGTACAGTCATCGCCCGGGAGGGTCTCACTTCGTTTGGCCCCGCGGTGCGGGCTTTCGTTTCGGGATTAATGCTGCTCGCCGGCTTGATCCTGCTGGCTGCGTGCGCCAACCTGGGCAGCCTGTTTGCGGCGCGCGCCGCCGACCGTTCCCGCGAAGTAGCTCTGCGACTCGCACTCGGTTCGAGCCGCAAACGCATCCTGCGCCAGTTATTCACCGAAGCCGTTCTCATCTCCCTCGCCGGAGGCGCACTGGGATTGTCGGGCAGCGTAGTTCTGTTGCGCCGGCTGGGCACGTGGCAGCCCATGCCCGCTGTTCCCATCCATCTGCCGGTAACCCCAGACGCAAGACTCTATCTGGTCGCCTTGATTTTAGCGTTGGTGAGCGGATTCCTCTTCGGAATTGTTCCCGTGCGCCAGGTGCTCCGCGCCAATCCCTACGAGGTCGTCAAAGCGGGCTCCAACGCCAGGCTCGGCCGTCGGGTGACCGTCCGCGATGTGCTCCTTGTTCTCCAGATCGCTATCTGCGCCGTACTCGTCACTTCTTCAATGGTGGCCGTGCGTGGGCTAGTGCGCTCGCTTCATAGCAACTTCGGCTTTGATCCAAGCAACACGATGACGGCGGCCGTAAACCTGTCGATGGCCGGTTACACCATCGATAAAGTGCCCGCCACGCAAAGGCGCATGATCGAATCAATGGAGGCCATCCCCGGCGTTGAGTACGCGGGACTGGTGAATGATTATCCTCCTTTGGTTTATTCATCCGCAACCAGCGTGAACGTTTTCAAGGATGAAACCAGCGATTTAAGACCAGCGAATGCCGCGATCATGCCTTACTCGTACTCCGTATCGCCTGGGTATTTCGCCGCGGCCGGCACAAGCTTGCTGGCGGGCAGGAGTTTCTTGTGGAGTGATGACAAGAACGCGCCTGCCGTTGCCGTAGTCAATCGGGAGTTTGCCAACAGGATATTTGGCTCGGTCACCAGCGCTGTCGGCAGAAATTTGAAATTGCAAGATGGAACGCGTGCCCAGGTCGTGGGCGTCGTTGAAGACGGCAAGTATCTGAGCCTCACGGAAGACCCGGCGCCGGCCATGTTTCTCCCCTTCTTGCGTTCGCCATCCGCCTCCGCATACCTGGTGGTGCGCTCGCGCCGCGACCCGCAGCAGCTTGCCGCCGCCATGAGGGCAAAGGTGCGCGATCTGGACGCCGGCCTGCCGGTTGATATTCAAACGTGGACCATTCTGCTCAATGGCGTTTTGCTTCCTTCGTGGCTCGCGACCCTGGCGCTGGGTGTGATGGGCATCATGGGCGCCATGCTGTCGATCACCGGCATCTTTGGAATGGCGGCATATTCGGTCAGCAAGCGGTTGCGGGAACTTGGAATTCGCATGGCACTGGGCGCGCAGCGCAGAGAAGTATTGCAAGCCGCCTTGGGACGGCCATTGAAATTGCTGGCTATTGGTTCGGCGGCAGGATTGGTCCTCGGACTTCTGGCGACCAGGGTGCTGGCTTTCATCGTATATCAAGCCACTCCCCGCGATCCGCTGGTTCTGGTTGGCGTTGTTCTCGCCATGCTGCTGCTCGGGCTTGTAGCCACCTGGATTCCTGCGCAACGCGCGCTTTCCGTGAATCCCAACATCCTGCTGCGCGAAGAGTGATTCTGCTTCTCTGGAGGTGCTCCGCCGCAGGCAGCGCAACTCCAGGCCTCGCGAGGTTTTTGCGCTCGGAATCCCGTTTCCGCCCAGCCCGCGAAAACTCACAACGGGCTTTTGCTGTGCCCACCCCGGCACCAATTACACTGCAGTACAGCATGCCCTCGCCCGATCCGTTCGCGCCGCAGCTTAATCTGACCTTTGACGAGCCGCGTAACGCGCGCCGCATCTGGCTCGTTCGCCAATTGGTCGGCCACGCCCGCGAAATTGTCGAGCAGGAATACGGCGACGTCTGGGTCGAAGGCGAAATCTCCAACTACCGCCCCGCCCCATCCGGCCACGTCTACTTCACCCTCAAAGACGCCGAAGCCCAGCTCCCCATCGTCCTCTTCCGCCGCCAGGCCATGCTGCTCCGCTTCCGCCCCGAGGATGGCCTCCACGTCCTGGTCCGCGGCCGCGTCAGCATCTACGAGCAGCGCGGCCAATTGCAACTGGTGGCCGAGACCATGGAGCCAGTCGGCGCAGGCTCGCTCCAACTCGCCTTCGAGCAGCTTAGAGAACGCCTCAAATCCGAAGGCCTCTTCGACGCTGACCGCAAGCAGCCGCTGCCCGCTTTTCCTCGCACCGTCGGCATCATCACCTCGCCCACCGGCGCAGTCATCCGCGACTTCCTCAACATCGTGGCCCGCCGCCATTCCGGCCTCAACGTCCTCATCGTCCCAGTCTCCGTTCAGGGCGACCAGGCGCCCGCAGAGATTGAAGCCGCCCTCGCCCACCTCAATGCATCGGGCCTGGTGGACATCGTCGTCATGGCCCGCGGCGGAGGATCGCTCGAAGACCTTGCCGCCTTCAACTCCGAGCGGGTAGCCCGTGCCATCGCCGCCTCGCATCTTCCGGTCGTCTCCGCCATCGGCCACGAAACCGACTTCACCATTGCGGACTTCGTCGCCGATCTCCGCGCCCCCACCCCCTCGGCCGCCGCGGAGCTCATCACAGAAGCTCAGCACAACATCGCCGAACACCTTGCCACGCAGGAGCAGCGCCTCACGCGCGCCGTCCGCTTTCAACTCCTCCAGGCCCACCAGCGCCTTGGCCGCTTGCCCATCAGCCGCGCCGAGACCCGCGTTTCCACACTCCTGCACCGCCAGGCGCAGCGCCTTGATGACCTTGCCTTTCGCCAGGAAGCAGCGCTCACCGGCCACGTTCGCCGACGCATTGACCATCTCGCCAATCTCACCGCCGCCGTCCTCCGCCACGACCCGCGACAGGCACTCGCCCATGCCCGCGAACGCCTTCAGGACTGCCACACCCGCCTCCATCGCTCCCTTGAACACACACTGCAGCGCGTCTCTGCCCGCATCGGCGCCCTCGACGCCCGCCTGCAATCCCTCTCGCCCCTCGCTGTCCTCGACCGTGGCTATGCTCTGGTCCTCAACGCTGAGGGCTCTCTGATTCGTTCCACAACCCAGCTCATACCCGGCGATCCGCTCCTCACACGCCTCTCTGACGGCTCGTTCACCAGCCGCGTGGAGGCCACCTCGCGCAACAAGCCAGCTCGTCGAACTACAATCAAAACCAGGACACCCAAGAACTGACACTTATGACCGTAGCCGCAACCCGTAAACTCTTCGGTACAGACGGCATTCGCGCCGTGGCCGGCCAATCTCCTCTCGACCCAACCACCATCTTCGCCGTCGGCCTGGCCCTCGCCCACTCCCTCAAGCATTCCGCCGAACAACCCGCCGTGATCCTCGGCCGCGACACCCGCGAATCAAGCCCCTGGATCGCCGCCACTCTCGCCGCCGGCCTTCGCGCAGCGGGAGCCGTGGTTGAAAGCTCCGGAATCGTGCCCACCCCAGCGATTGCATTCCTCACCCACACCCATGGATTTCAGGCTGGTGTCGTCATCTCCGCCTCTCACAATCCCTGGATCGACAACGGCATCAAGCTCTTTGGCCCTGACGGTTTCAAGCTCCCAGACGCCGTTGAGTTGGCTATGGAAGACGAGATCGTCCTTCATGCCTCCAGGAATTACGCACCCGACCCCGCCTCGTTTTCTCCTGTCGAAGACAATACACATTTCCAGGAAGACTATATTCAGTTCCTTATCGACACAGTCCCAGGCGTCAAACTAGACGGCCTCAGCATCGTGGCCGATTGCGCCAACGGAGCTGCCGCTGCCATCGCTCCTGAGCTCTTCCGCCGCCTCAACACCAATCTCTCTGCGAACATCACGCTGCTCAACGTCGCGCCCAACGGCCGTAACATCAATGATCTCTGCGGCGCTCTCCATCCGGCCTACGTCGCCGCTGAAGTTCAAAAGCGCGGAGCGTCTCTCGGCCTGAGCTTTGATGGCGACGCGGACCGCTGCATGATGGCGGGCTCGAGAAACAATGTTCTCAACGGCGACGCAATTCTGCTGGCCGCCGCGCGCGACATGAAAGCTCGCGGCCTGCTTACCGGCGACATGGTGGTGGCCACCACCATGTCCAACATGGGCCTTGAAGCCGCGCTGCTCTTGAGTGGCATCCGCATGTTGCGCGCTCCCGTTGGCGACCGCTACGTGCTCGAGCAGATGCTCAAACACAACGCCGCACTGGGTGGCGAACAGTCCGGCCACATCCTCTTTCCGCATCTAGCCACCACTGGCGACGGGCTGCTCACCGCCCTCGTAGTCCTCGACCTCATCGCCCGTACAGGTCGGTCCATCGACGAACTCACCGCCGACCTGAAGGTCTTCCCCCAGGTCATCGTCAATATCAAGGTCCGAGAAAAGCGTCCCCTGGAATCCATTCCCGCCGTCGCAGCCGCCATCCGCGCGGCCGAAGAAGACCTCAAGGATTCCGGCCGCGTCGTCATCCGCTACAGCGGCACCGAAGCACTCGCGAGAGTTATGATCGAAGCCGAATCCGAAACCTCGATGCACCAACACTCCGAGGCCATCGCCAACGCCATCCGCCACGAACTTGGTGCATAGCGGATTTGAGCATACGAATGGCCCACTTTCGGCCAGATCCCCGCGCGAAAGTGGGATAAGGCTACCTGTCAATAGCCTGATACAGTCTTCCTTGACACTCCATCCCGATCTCGTCTCTGACAATTTGTCGTGTCGAAGCACTTCTCGGATCAAAGTTGCCAGTTGAGAGCCAGCTGAATCTCATCCTGGGGAGCAAGCAACCCGATGTTACTGATCGTCTTCACTGTCTCCATGTTCGTCAGCGCAACTTTGCTGTTTCTGGTCGAACCCATGCTGGCCAAGATGGCGCTGCCTCTGCTCGGTGGCACGCCGGCGGTGTGGAATACCTGTCTTGTTTTCTTTCAGGCAATGCTGCTGGCCGGCTACCTCTACGCGTATGCAACTACGAAGTGGCTAAACCGACGCGCACAAATCCTCCTCCACATTTCGCTCGCGCTTACCCCCCTCGCCGTTTTGCCACTGCACATACCAGCCGGCTGGGAGCCGCCTTCGCAGTCCAGCCCCGTCCTGTGGATACTCGGCATGCTCGCAGTTACCGTGGGCCTGCCATTCTTTCTTCTTTCGGCCTCCACTCCCATCCTGCAGCGATGGTTCTCGCAATCGGGCCACAAATCCGCAAACGACCCATACTTTCTCTATGCCGCCAGCAACGCAGGCAGCCTTGTCGGGTTGCTCGGGTATCCGTTGATCCTGGAACCCACCTTGCGCCTTAGCACCCAAAGTCATTTATGGAGCTATGGCTATGCTGTCTTTTTCGCCATGACCGTGGCCTGCGGCTTGCTGGTCTGGAGCACAAACCCCGCCATCCCCGCTCCTCTCGCAACCCCCACCCAACAGACCAGCGAAGCGGAGCCCAATTTTTACTGGCGTCAGCGTCTGCGCTGGATCGCGCTCGCCTTCGTGCCGTCCAGCCTCATGATTGGAGTCACCACCCAGCTCACCACTGACGTCCCCGCGATTCCTCTCTTCTGGGTCCTGCCCCTGGCTTTTTATCTGCTGAGCTTCATCCTGGTCTTCGCCAGGCGCCCGCCCATCTCCCACAATTGGCTGATTCAAAGGCTGCCATTCCTCATCCTCATTGCGCTCATTCCCACAGTCTGCAAAACCAAGCTTCCACTGCTGGCTTTGATTGCCATCTATCTGGTCACGCTGTTTGCCGTTGCCCTCGTCTGTCACGGTGAGCTGGCCCGTAGCCGTCCCCCTGTCAGTCGGCTCACGGAGTTCTACCTGTGGATGTCCGTTGGCGGCGTGATCGGCGGCATTTTCAATTCCCTGCTCGCGCCCCTCATCTTTTCGAGCGTAGTCGAGTTCCCATTGGTGCTTGTATTTGCCGCACTCCTGCGGCTACCCATCGACATCAAGCCGCTGCCGCCGGACAAGGCCGCAACTGCCATGCGCAACGACTGGCTGCTCCCCATCGCGCTTGGCGGGTGCATGGTTGCGGTCATCGGCGGCCTGGCGCACGCCGGCCTCCGACCTGGGCGTCCCCTGGTCATCCTCATCTTCGGCTACTCCATGCTCTGGTGCCTCAGCTTCGGCAAACGGCCGCTGCGCTTCGCCGCTGGATTAGTCGCCATCCTCCTCGCTGGTTCCCTGTACACCGGACCCTTCGGGCAGATTCTGCACACTGAGCGCAGCTTTTTTGGCGTGTCGCGCGTAACCAACGACCCAACCGGCAGACTCAGGAATCTCTTCCATGGGGGTACCAATCACGGCATCCAGAACCTCAACCCCGCCACCAGCCGCGAGCCTCTGGCATACTACACAACCTCGGGCCCTGCAGGCACCATCCTTCGCGCGCTGCAGGGTAAAACACTCATTGACAACTCGGGCCAGCCACGCAAGCCCGATTGGGCCGTTGTCGGCCTCGGCGCGGGCGCGATGGCCTGCTATCTGCAGCCCGGCGAGTCGCTCACCTATTACGAGATCGATCCGACAGTAAAGCGCATCGCCTCTGACCCGCGTTACTTCACCTTCCTCAGCCAGTGCGCGCCCAATGCGCAGATTGTGCTGGGCGATGCGCGCCTCAAACTGCGCGCCGCCAGGGATGGCAGCTACGACTTGATTGTTCTCGACGCTTTCAGCGGAGATTCGATCCCCATGCACCTCGTAACCAGAGAGGCATTCGCCCTTTACGTCCGCAAGCTCGCGCCAGGTGGCATGCTTGCCTTCCACATCAGCAACCTCTACCTGCGCCTCGACCCCACGCTCGGAGCCCTGGCACAGGATGCCGGCCTGGTGTGCCTCATGGCCGACGATACCGGCATCCCGCAACAGTTGATCGACGCGGGAAAGTTTCCTTCCAAGTGGATGGTGATGGCGCGAAGCCAGGCCGATTTTGGTGCGCTCGGAACCGACCCGCGCTGGAAGACAACCGTAGTCCCGCCCGGAACCCCGGTGTGGACAGACGACTACTCGAATCTGTTACGCGTCATCAAGTGGAACTGAAAAATTCGAATCGAGATTGCATCGAAGCCATCCACAGCTGGGCGCCCCAGGTCTCGATTCTCAAGACCTGGGAAAGCAATGACCCCATACGCACCATCCACCACCCCCCGGCCCCCTCATTCCCGTCCGAAGAATCGCCAAGCAGTTAGAATGGAGGGTTACAAGCCAGCAAGCACCACAATCCTCCCGGAAGGGAAAATCCGCGCCAGGAACAAGGACAAATGAAAGAACCAAACCCCAAACGCGTCGAGCTGTTTGATACCAGTCTGCGCGACGGAATGCAGCAGCCCAATATCGATATCTCTGTCCCCAGCGCCGTCAGCCTTCTGCAGCGCATGTCGGCATTCGGCGTGCACTACGCTGAAATCGGCTTTGCCGGCGCCAACCAGTTTGTCTCGGACCTCACCGCCGCTCTGGATTCCGTCGACACCGGCGCAATGAAACTTGCTCTCTTCGGCCGTACCCGCGGCCGTGGCGCAAATGTCGAGCAATGGCCCGACGTGCAATTCATCGTCGCCCGCAAGCAGCGCATCCCCGTAGCCGTACTGGTCGTAAAATCCCGCTTGCTCGATGTCATCCTCTCTCTCGAAACTACGCCCGAAGAAAACCTGCTGATGGCGCACGAAACGATTGCCTGCCTCCAGGATCACGGCCTTGAAGTGATTGTGGACTTTGAGCACGCCATGGACGCCAACTGCGGCCGCCGTGAAAACGGCAACCCATGCGACCAGGATTTCAACCGTCGCAGTCTAGACTATTTTCACCGGCTGACTGACCAATGTGTAACTCAAAAAGTAAGTCGCATTATTATGTGCGACACCACCGGCGGCGCCAACCCTGAAGAAGTTACAAATCTCTTCCAATCGCTAACTAAGACTTATCCAACGGCTAACTTCGGATTCCATGGCCACACCGATCGCGGTCTCGGCGTCGCTAACACCCGCGCCGCAATTCTGGCCGGAGCCGTGCAGGTGCAGGGCACCCTTCTCGGCACCGGCGAACGCTGCGGCAACGTCAATCTCACCACCGTCATCGGCAGCATGCAACTCCGCGGTGAAGCGGACTTTGTAACTCCCGAATCGCTCACCGGACTTACCAGCCTGGCTCACTCCGCCTGCGCAGCTTTCTCGCTTGAGGTGCCCCATGGCTCTCCGATCGTTGGTACGGGAGCCTTCGGCACCTGGGCCGGCATGCATGGCAGCAGCGAGCGCAAAAACCCCGGCGCTTACCTCTGGTGCGATCCCGCCCGCGTCGGCGCAAATCCAGTTATCGGCGTCAATGGCCAATCGGGAAAAGCCAACATCATTCTGCTCTCTGAGGCTCTCGGCATCCCGCTCGATTCCTCGCAGGCCCAGGTTTTCATTGACTCCAACCACGCGATGATTGAAGGTGGCGGATTTACAGCCAGCGAAGTTTCCTTCCGCCTGGCCTGCATGAAGACCCTTGAAATCCTGCCCGACCGGTTCAATGTTAAGAGCTGGCGAGTTATCGACGAGTCAGACGAGACAAGAAACAGATATGTTCAAGCTTCCATGTTGTTATCCATCGGTAACTCGGCTGGATCTACGACGCGAGCCGAGGGCGCGGGACCCGTGGATGCCCTGACAAAAGCCATGCGCCAGGAGCTCGAGAAATGGTACCCCGCCGTCGCAAAGATGCATCTGGGCCGCTTCAGCGTCACCGCCATTGATGTATCCGCACACGATACGGCAGCTCGCGTCCGCGTCACGCTAAGCTTCAACGCCGACGGCCACGAACCCTGGACCACCGCCGGAGTCAGCAGCGATCTGAACCAGGCCGCCCTGATGGCCATCGTCGATGGTTTCCACTACTGGCTCTTGCAGAGCCAGGTCGAATTGCCAGCTCCACACGCCCAGAATCTAGTCTCTAGTCCCTAGTCCCTGTCTTAAAGATCTCGCCAGTTCGCCCCGAACGCCACGTCTGCCACCAGAGGAACGTTCAGCTTCACCACGCCTTCCATCCCCGCACGCACCAGCTTTTCCACCTCGGCGGTCTCGTCCAGCGGAACCTCGAACAGCAGCTCGTCATGCACCTGCAACACCATGCGCGTTTTGAGCTTGCGGTCTGTCAATTCGTGATCGATGGCGATCATGGCCAGCTTGATCAGGTCCGCTGCCGTGCCCTGCAGAGGCGTATTGATGGCCGTCCGCTCGGCAAATCCTCGCTGATTCGGATTGCGGCTCTCAATGTCCGGAATCGGCCTTACCCGCCCGAACATCGTGCGCACCGACCCTTCCCGCCGCGTCTGTTCCAAGGTCTTTTCAATGAACGTTTTAACCCCCACGTAGCGAGCGAAATAGCGGTCGATATACGCACGTGCCTCGGCCTGCTGAATCCCCAGTTGCGCCGCCAGCCCAAACGCCGAGATCCCATAAACGATCCCAAAATTCACCGCCTTGGCTCGCCCACGCGTCTCCTTGTCCATCGTCTCGATAGCAACACCAAATACCTCGCTTGCCGTAAGCGTATGAATATCAATGCTTTCGGCGTATGCCCTCACCAGCAGCGGGTCCTGGCTGAAGTGCGCCAGCAACCGCAGCTCAATTTGCGAGTAATCCGCTGAAAGCAGCTGCGTCCCCGGCGATGCCGTAAACGCCGCGCGAATTTCCCGTCCCAGCTCGGTCCGAATAGGAATGTTCTGCAGATTCGGGTTCACAGAAGACAGTCGTCCCGTGGCTGTCGCCGCCGCCTGAAACGTTGTATGCACCCGCGACTCCGCATCGGCCAGCAACGGTAAAGCGTCTATATAGTTTGACTTGAGCTTAGACAGGTGCCTATATTCAAGCACCAGTTTGGGAACCTCATGCTGCGTTGCCAGCGCCTCCAACACATCCTGTGCCGTTGAAACAGCGTTGCCCTTCCCCCGGCTCGCCGGCGCGGGCAGACCCAGGTGGACGAACAGCACCTCACCCAGTTGCTTGGGGGAGTTTACGTTGAAGCGGCGACCGGCAAGCTCGAAGATGCGTTCACCAACTCGCTCCAACTCCAGGCTAAACCGTCTGGAAAGAACATCCAGTGCACCCTTGTCGATGCGCACCCCGGCCCGCTCCATGGCAAACAACACCGGCGCCAGGGGCAGATCGATCTCCCGGTAGACCCGCTCCACCCCCGTCTTTTCCACCTCGGCCTTCAGCACCGGAACCAGCCCATGAATCGCAGCCGCCCCCGCAGTCAGCGAATTGGGCGCGGGTTGCCCATGCCGTGCTGCCACATCGGCCAGCGACTGCGTGGCATGGGTTGGACTCAGCGCGTAAGACAGCAGCATCGTGTCATCGACGGCCCCGCGCAGCGCTACCCCCTGGCCGCTCAGCACATGCAGCGCTAACTTCCAATCGTGCAGGCGCTTAGGAACTACCGCGTCCTCAAGCAACGCGCGCAACTCGTCCGTCAGTGCCAGGCGCAAAGCCTTTCCGGAATCCGCACACACGCCCACGCTGAAGCTCGCCTGCTTGTCCGCGGCCTCGGCCACGTCCAGCAGTGACATTGTTTGCTGTGCCTCGTCCTCAGCTTCCTCGGGCGCTGGCGCGGCAACGTCGAGCGAAAAGGCGAATCCATGCTCTCGTGCCGCCGCGTAGAACGCCCCAGCCTGCTCCGCCGTCGGGTTATCGATAAGCTCAACCGAAGAGCCGCCCTCGGCAGGAGAAAGATCCCGCAGCATCGACGTAAACTCAAGCTCCGTAAATAGCTCGCGGCAGGCTTCGATGTCCGGCGTCTGCGTCTCCATGGCTGTCAGATCAAGCTCCAGCGGGACATGAGAGTCGATGGTGACGAGTTCTTTGGAGAGCAGCACGGCGTCCCGGTTCTGCTCCAGCGACTCGCGATAGCTCTTCCGCTTGACCTCGGCGGCCCTGTCGAGCACCGCCTCCACGCTGCCGAATTCCAGAATCAGCTCCACGCTGCCCTTGTCCCCAATTCCCGGCGCGCCCGGAATGTTGTCGACAGAGTCCCCGCGCAGGGCCATTACGTCCACCACCTTCTCCGGCGGGACTCCAAGCGTTTCAATCACCTTGGCCGGATCGAGAATCAGGTTGTCCTTCTGCGGGTTGAGAATTTTCACCGTCGGCGTCACCAGCTGCATCATGTCCTTGTCGCCGGAAACAATGAAGACCTCGTGATCGCGCTCGGCCGCCTCCCGGGCCAGCGTGCCGATCACATCGTCGGCTTCAAACCCTTCCGCTTCCAGGATGGGAATGCGCAGCGCTTCCAAAGCCCGTCGAATATACGGGATCTGACGCCGCAAATCCTCGGGCATGGCCGCGCGATTCGCCTTGTAGCCCTCATAGCTCACGTCGACGAAGCTCTGGGATTTCGAGTCCCACTTGCGGAGCGGCCCCATGGTGCGCGCCCGCCCGTCGCGAAATACTTCCCCGCTCACGTCGAAGACCGCGGCAAAATATACGGGCGCAAAGTCCTGCCGCAACTTCTTGATCATGTTCACGAAAACGTAAGTCGCCGCAGTCGGCAGTCCATCCCGCGTAGACATCGGCCTGCTGCGCTGCATGGCGTGATAGGCGCGAAAAATGAACGACATGGTGTCGAGCAAATAGACGGGCGGCTTGGTTTGGTTTTCCACGAAACCCAAGTCTATCAGGGGCAGTTGCTGTGGTCAGTTTCGAGGCCTGGTGCAGACGATCGGGCTAGCGATCAAAGTCGATCGTAGACCAAGCTCTGCACGATTTCCGCTTTTTGGCTCGCGTGTGTGCCGATCACAAAAGTTCCGGGGAGTGGTTTCCAATCAATTGGGTGGCCCCACAGGCCGTAAATATCCAGCGTGTCGATAACCCTATGGATCCCGGGATTGGGGCAACTCCGGACATCGCAAGGTGGCACCGCGCCTTGAGGGCATTCCTCTGTCATTGGCTCCTCCATTCTAACCGGAATTCCAGGAGCTTACATAATCCTGATGAACCGTTCAATGATTCCAGTTTCAGAATTTGCACCTGTGAATGAGCCACGCCACCTCATCGCCGTTCTCTCACGGACAGAGCCGGGGAGTGCGAGCGCAAGGAGGAAATGTCCTGCACATCTGGCTCGATCAGGAAAGGAACATGCAATCGCCGTAGCTGAAGAAGCGGTACTTCGCTTTCACCGCGTGGTCGTAGGCTGCAAGCACGCGCTCGCGTCCCGCAAAAGCGCACACCAGCATCAGCAGGCTTGATTGAGGCAAGTGAAAATTGGTCAACAGCACGCCAACCAGTCGGAACTTGTAGCCGGGAGCGATGAAAATATCTGTCTCTCCGGAGTGGGGTCTCAATTCGCCGCCAGCCTCTTGAGCCGCAAAAGCAGCTGCGGCCTCCAGCGTTCGTACCACCGTAGTACCGACGGCCACAATGCGCCGCCCTTCGTGTACTGCCTTATTGACCGCTTCGGCAGCAACAGCGCTGATCGTGTAGCGCTCGCGATGAAGATGGACTTCGTCGAGCCGATCAACGCGCAGCGGGGCGAATGTGCCGAGTCCGACGTGCAGCGTGATCCGCGCAACTTCTACGCCTTTTGCGATCAGCGACTTGATCATCCGCGGAGTAAAATGCAGACCCGCTGTCGGCGCGGCAACCGAGCCACGTACACGCGAAAAAACAGTCTGGTAGCGCTCCCGGTCCGCGTATGCGTCGTCGCGGCGAATGTAGCGCGGCAACGGCATGTGGCCAATGCGCTCCAGCACCGCGAAGAAATCGTCCACCGGCTCAAAGCGCAACAGCCGCTCGCCAAACTCTCCCCGCTCCAGAACCTCGGCTTCAAGCACGATCTCCCCAGAGGGCGCTGGGAACACAAGGCGCTCGCCGATCGCGACTTTTCTTCCCGGCCTGACCAGGGCGCGCCACAGATCATTGCCCTCCGGTTCGGTGAGCATCACCTCAATGCGGCCAGTCGGCTTCTCGCGTTCGCGGCGCAGTGTGCGGCGGGCATAGAGACGCGCTGGAATCACGCGGCTGTCGTTCAGCACCAGCAGATCGCCCGGTTCGAGCATTGAGGGAAGATCGGAGAAAGCCGCATCGCGTAAGGCGCCAGTCGTGCGATTCACGACCAGCATGCGGCTCTGGCCACGCTCCAGTGGAGGCTGTTGCGCAATCAGCTCCGCGGGCAGTTCGAAGTCGAAGTCGGTAACGCGCAAATCATCCACGCGCAGGCCGGCCTTGGCGTCGCTTGCTTCATTCATGTGTTCGCCTTCGTGAGGTGCTCAATAGCTCGGATGCGCGCGCGTTCAATGGCCGCGTTCAGCTCTTCGCGTTTGTGCTCAAACTCTTCGGCGGGAAGATCGGCGGGAACGCGTGTCCATTGCGCCCAGCTAACCACGATTCGAGTAAAAGGCTTGGGAATGAGAAAGCGGTCCCAGGATCGCATCGTCCAGGCGCGCCCGGGTTGCAGGTGGAAGGCCCCAATCGGCGCGCCCGTCATTTGCGCCAGCTTGATCGGCCCCATTTTGGTCCGATAGATGGGCCCGCGCGGGCCATCGGCAGTGAAGATGGCCGGACTTCCACTCTCGATGACCTGCTTCAGGCCCAGCAACCCCTCGCGCGCGCCGCGCGAACTGGAGCCGCGCACCGCGCGAAATCCGAACAGATTGAGAATGCGCGTAATCAACTCGCCGTCGAAACTGCGGCTGATGAGAATGGTTGCGCCGGTCGAGCGAAAGTAGACTGTGCAAGGCAACACACACTGGTGCCAGAAGCAGTAAATCTCAGGCCCCGCGCCGCGTCCAAACAGAAGGGGGGTAACACCGTCCTCCGCAATGACCTCAAATCTCCAGGTCCTGCTGACGAGCCACAACAGCGCCCATACCGCGCGCGGAACGAGGGCCCCTACAAGGCGCTGGCCCAGCGTGAATCGCGGCATCCCAGGTCTCTCCGCCGCGGCGGACGAGACCTGGGGCGCCCGGTTGGAGCTTGGATCGGTGGCCACTCCTTCAATCTTAGCCCGCTGCACGCAATTTCATGAGTAGCGCAGCCAGCGCAGCAGCTCAGGCAGGGTGGCGCGCTTGCCATACATCAGGATGCCCACCCGATACAGGCGCGATGAGAACCACAGCGTGGCCCAGATGCCCAGCACCATCAGAGTGATGGAAACCGCAAACTGCCACGCCGGCGGCGTCTGCGAAGCCATACGCAGGAACATGACGATGGGCGCTGTGGGTGGAAAAAATGACGCCGCAATGGACCACACTGAATTCGAGTCGTTGATGATGAGCAGGATCATCGAAAAGCTGAGCCAGGTTGGCGCCGCGGCCAGAGGCATATACATCTGCAGTTCCTGTTCGGTCTCGCAGGTGGCGGCGAGGCCCGCAAACAGCGAACTGAAAAGCAGGTAGCCCAGCAGGAAGTAGACCGGAAAAAGCACGCATTCTGTCCATGAAAAATTGATGACGAAGTCTCCGGTGAGTGCGGCAGCGGCAATTGGGGAGACGAGAAGGGCCGCGCCGGTCACCAGCCAGATGCCAATTTGTGTAAGCCCCACTGCGCCCGCGCCCACCAGCTTTCCGGCCAGCATATCACTTGGCTTCACGGTTGCGAGCATCACTTCAAAAACGCGAGAGGTCTTCTCCTGAATGATGGATCTAGCCACGTTCAACCCGTAGATCATGGTGGTCATGGTCAGCAGAAGCGCCATCACGTAGCCCTTCCAGAATGACGCCATTGCATTGCTCTTGATCAACTGGCCGTTTTTCTTCACCTGGAAACTCTGGATTGAAACGCCTTTGAGCAGTTCATCCGCCTCGCTCTGCTTCATGCCGCCGCCGGTCAAATGTTCGCTGACCAGGCTATTGTCGAGAGCATCCTTCAGCCGCGCTGTGGACATGAAGTCGCCCGCGGATTGTGAGATGTACGTGGCCGCCGGCACTCCACCGGCAGGCGTCTCAATCCACAACAGTCCGTCGATGGCCTTGGTCCGAACCTGTTCAGTCAGGATTGCGCGGTCCTCAGGCTTTGCCGGAGCCACAACGTCGACAATGGCCTTGGAATCTTTGCCGCTTGTCAGCCTGCCGCGAAGTTCGTCGGCCAGCGCGGCATCCCCAGCCGCAATCGCCATGTGTTTGTTCGCGCCCAGACCAAGCGACGACAGGTAGCTTATGCCGAGGATGATGGCTAAAGCCGCGGGAAGTCCGATGGTCGAAAGCTTGAAGGCTCTGCTCTTGATCTGTTCCAGGTACTCGCGCCTGGCAATGAGAAGAACATTACGCATCGGCTTTGCCTCCAACGGTCTGGATAAAGATCTCTTCAAGCGAGGGCTCAACCAGTTCGAAGCGGTAAATGGTGGCAACGGCCGCCGCCTCATGCAGCAGCTTTTGGGCATTGCCATGTTCTTTGAGCCGGATTTCCGCGTGGCCGGAGAAGTTTTTGGCCTCGGCTATTTCTTCGCTGTCAAGAAATGCGGAGCTCCCTTCAAATTCCACGATCACGCGGTTGCGCTCGTATGTGGCCTTGATCTCGCGCACCTTGCCGGCCAGTACCGCCTGGCCATTGTTAATCAGGCAAATCGAGTCGCACAGCTTTTCCACCTGGTCCATGCGATGGGTTGAGAACAGAATCGCCTTCCCCTGCCCTTTCAGCTCCAGCAAAGTCTGCTCAACCAGCGCGGCATTTACCGGGTCCAGGCCGCTGAATGGTTCGTCCATGACGATCAGCCCAGGGTCGTGGAGCAGCGACGCAATGAATTGGATTTTCTGCTGCATCCCCTTGGAGAGCTCTTCTGTCTTCTTGTTCAGGGAGTCTGCAATCTCCATGCGGCTGGCCCAGGCGGTTGCCCGTTTGCGCGCCTCCTCAGCCGTGAGCCCATGCAACTCGCCAAAGAAGACCAGTTGGTCCAGGACCTTCATCTTTTTGTAGAGGCCGCGTTCCTCGGGCAAGTAGCCCACGCGGTTCAAGCTCGCGCGCTCGAATGGCTTGCCGAAGAGGCTAACCCGGCCTGAGTCCGGAATCGTGATGCCCATCATCATGCGGATCGAGCTGGTTTTGCCCGCCCCGTTCGGCCCCAACAGGCCAAACATCTGGCCGGCGTCGATCGATAGGCTGAGGTTGTCGACGGCAACCTTGCTCTCGTAGGCTTTGGTCACCCCGGCGAGCTCAACAACTGGCATGGGTTCTCCCCTGTTCTTGATTCTGTTCTGGCGCTTGCTGATCCGGGAAACACCTGAGAGCAGTCTAGCAAAGCCACTCCGTCCCAACGTGTTCTCAGCTCAGGTCGCGTCCAGATATGGGAGATTTCCCGAAAAGGTTCGGGCCACGTCGGTCTGGCTTATTCAATTGGCCTCATTGCCTTCCCCGGCGTTTACCCTGCCGATTTGGTCACGTGTTCCCTATGCGCTTGGAATTGAAGGGATTGAGTTCGAATCGAAGGCGCGGACAAGATGCCATTAAAGTGGGACTTCCAGGATGACATAAGTGGGAGACACAACCTGCCTCCAAGGGGAATACAGTGGAGGCAGCGGGTGAGAAAAGCGGAATGGCAACGCTGCTATCGATGCACGAATCGGATGACGACTTCCTGCTAAAGGCCGTCCCTCCCCCGTCTCCAACACGAAGGCCGCAATCCATTGCGGAGCTTGACGTGCGTCGGGCAATCCTTGAAGATATCGCGCTGAAGACGCTGTATTTGTCGGGCACGATTTCTGTCCTTGAGCTTGCTGAGCGGATGCGGTTGAGCTACGAGGTTGTCGATTCCCTATTCACACAACTCCGGGCTGAACAGTTCTGCCTGGTAACCGGAATGACGGGCCATGTCCATCAGATTGCCATCACTGCACAGGGTCGAACTCGCGCGGTGGAACTTCTGGCCCACAATCATTATGCAGGCGCGGCTCCCGTCTCATTCGAGCGATACGCTGACCAGACCCGCAGGCAGAGTGTCAAAAAAGTGGAAGTGCATGCGCAGGACGTCCATCGTGCATTTGCGCATCTTGTTATCGATGACGACACCTTGCGGAAGTTTGGAACGGCGCTGAACTCGGGCAGTTCGCTCTTCCTATGGGGCCCAGCCGGCACGGGCAAGACCACCATGGCTGAAACCTTGTCTCGGGTGCTTGCCGTGGACGATGTATGGATTCCATATGCCGTGGAAGTGGATGGCCAGATCATCACGGTGTTCGATCCGTCCATCCATAAGCGTGTGCCGGAGTCGGAGCCCGAAGACCGGGACGCGCGCTGGGTGCTATGCAAACGCCCTTCCGTTCTCGTGGGTGGCGAGCTTACGGCCGAGATGCTTGACCTTCAATACAACGCCACGTCAAAATTCTACGTAGCTCCGGCGCAAATGAAGGCCAACAATGGCGTGCTTATCATTGACGATTTCGGGCGCCAGCGGCTCAAACCCGAAGAATTGCTGAATCGGTGGATTGTGCCCCTCGATCGAAAAATTGACTACCTCACTCTGGCAGGGGGAAAGAAAATTGAAGTCCCATTTGAAATGCTGGTCGTGTTTGCATCAAACATGGACCCGGCAGAGTTGGTGGACCCCGCCTTCCTGCGCAGAATTCAAACCAAGATCAGGATCGGCGAGGTTTCAGACGAGCAGTTTTGCGAAATCTTTCGCCGCGTAGCGGGTGAAAATAGAGTGCTTTACGATGACAGCATTCCGCGCGACCTGATCGACTTCATTCGCCTCAACCTCAAGCAGGAATTGCGGTCCTGCTATCCGCGCGACATTGTGAACCAGGTCTTGTGGGCCGCGCGCTATGAAGGCCGAAAGCCGCATTTCGACCGTCCAGCTTTGAAACAAGCTCTCGATGCGTACTTCCTGGCTGCTAAATAAGCTCCCTCCCCCAAAGCGCCTGCCAAACAAGCGCCTCCTATGAATAAATATCCTTCCAAGGAACGCTTATCTACACCAGCTTCATCGCATCCGGGTCCCAGCGCGCTACGGCGCCGCGCTCGATGCTGAGATTGCTCAACAGTGCGGCTCCGGCTGCGCGGAAACCGAACACCGCATCCTCCACCACCGGTTTGCGGCTGCGAACAGACGCAAAGAAGTTCGCGAAATGATCGTAGCTGTCGAGGTATCCGTCCGGCGCCACGTACTTCTCGAAGCCTGCCGGCGGCGCGCCCGTGGGGTGCGTGATCGGATACTTCTTCAGGTAGTCGTCGAGAATGGCCTTTTGCATTGCCTGTGGGAAACTCTCCACAGTTAAGCCCGGCTCCTTTTCTCGCGGCACTCGATTTACGCTGACGGAGTTTCCGCCAATCTCCATCGTTCCCTCCGATCCCGTAAAGAGGAATCCTTCGCTCTCTTCGCCCCCATCCACAAAGTTCACGCGCAGGCTCAGGTTGAAGCCCTCCTTGTAATCGAACAGCCCCAGCATCACGTCATCGGCGTCGCGGCCATCTTTCCAATAACGTATCGATCCGGTAGCCATGCCCCGCGTCGGCCCATTCGAGCCGGTGATGAAGTGCGTTCCGCTGAACAGATGCACGAACAAATCGCCGGCCACGCCGCTCCCATAGGCCTTCCACTTGCGCCACTGGAAGAAGTGTTTGGGATTGAAGGCAATTTTGGGCGCAGTGCCCTCAAACCGGGGCCAGTCGCACGTCTCCGTCGATGCATCCGGCGGCACGGTGTAGTTCCACGCGCCCATTGACGAGTTGCGATCCCAGCGTGCGGTCACCATGTTGAGTTCGCCAATCGCCCCGGACGCAAGCAGTTCCTTGGCCTTCAAATAGATCACGGAACTCACGCGCTGGCTTCCCACTTGCAGAATGCGGCCGGTCTTGCGCGAGGTCTCGATCATCTCCGGCCCATCGGAGTAGAGATGAATCATCGGCTTCTCGCAATACACATCCTTGCCGGCCTTCATCGCGTCAACCGCGGCCTGCTTGTGCCAGTGATCGGGCGTGCCGATGATGACCGCGTCGATATCTTTGCGGGCCAGAATCTCGTTGTAGTCGCGCGTGGTAAATGTGTCCGGGCCCCAAAGCTCTTTGCTGTGCTCGAGGCGCCCGTCGTAACAGTCCGCCACGGCCACGCACTTCACACCCGGAACCTGCACCGCAATCTTGGTATCGAACTGCCCCTGCCCGCCAGCGCCGATCAACGCAATCTGGATATGATCGTTGGCCGAAACCGGCTTGGCTGGTTCGGTTTGTCCCACAGCCAATGCGTGTAACCTCGGACCCAACATTCCCCCTGCCGACGCCGCCCCTGCCACTCTAATAAAATTCCTGCGATTCAACCCGGTCACTGTAGCCCCTCCCGCTTGATAATTTCCCGCCGCATATAACCATACACCGCGCCACCTCGGACATCCTGCCGGCCTCGGGTCTGTGGGGCGAACCCAAAGGGCGGCCGCGGCTTCGCTGCCAGAGAAGGCCCTCGCTCGATGCGCGAAAATCGCCAAGCATTTTCGGCGGGGGGCACGGTTTCTGCGAGCGGTAGGCAAAGGCGCGCCAGGGCAATGTGGACTGCTTGACGTTGAACGCACCGCAGCCTATCATCATTCTTGTGATAAGGAGCTTCAAAGTCCGCGACACGGCGGAACTGGCTCAGGTGGGCACAAACCGACGATGGCGCGGCATTGAAACTGTGGCCCGGCGAAAACTTAACAGGATGGATGCGGCAACACGTCTTGACGATCTCCGTGAGCCTCCTGGAAATATGTTGGAGCCTTTAAAAGGAAGGCGGCGAGGTCAATACAGTATCCGCATCAACGATCAGTTTCGTATTTGTTTTGAATGGAAGGAGGATGGAGCGTATGACGTTGAAATCGTCGATTACCACCGGGAACGGAAAAGCGGGAAATAAGGTGCCTCTGGCCCGTCCCGCGCACGGATGGAACTACCAGTATATGACCACCTCGCCGGGAGAGATGCTGGCAGAGGAGTTTCTAAAGCCACTGGGCCTGAGCCAGCACCGGCTGGCTATGAGCATTCGCGTGCCGTCTACACGGATCGGTGAGATTGTTCGCGGCAAACGCGCCATCACCCCCGACACGGCTCTCCGTCTGGCCCGCTTCTTCGATAACAGCCCGGAGTTCTGGCTCAACCTGCAACAGATGCACGACCTCACCAAAGCCAAACTCGCTTTGGCAAAAACCATTGAAGCTGAGGTGCCTGTCTACGAATCGAACGCGGCGTAGCGGCCGGGATTTACAGAGGAAGTCCAAGTCCGTTTCCGCTTGATCCATTACAACCTCTCCCGTCTGGCGTTGTAGCATCCAAACTGTGCCCGGCCTCGATACTCCTGTCATGTACGTGCGCGGCGTTGGTCCGAAGGTGGCGGAGATGCTCGCCGCCAAGAACATCCAGACCGCCGAGGACCTGCTCTACCACCTGCCGTTCCGCTATGAGGACCGCCAGAATCCGCGCAGCCTGGACGAACTGAAGCCCGGCGAAATGGCCAGTGTCATCGCCGAGGTGCGCGGGGCAATTCTCCTTCGTACGCGAAAAGCGCCAATCTTCGAGCTCACCGTTGGCCAGGGCCGGCACGCGCTGAAATGCATCTGGTTCAACGGAACCTATCTGAACGGGAAATTCCACGCCGGCCAGACAGTCGCCGTCTACGGCAAAGTCGAACCGTCGAGATCGACCAGCAATTTCAAGATGATCCAGCCTCAGTTCGAGCTGCTGCCCGACGCCTCGGACGACGCCGAGACGCGCTTGCTCGAAGTGGGACGCATTACGCCGGTCTATGAATCTCTGGGCGGCAGCCGCCTGGCATCGCGCTGGCAGCGCAAAACCATCTTCAACCTGCTCGAAGCAGTGCGCGGCGCGGTGCCGGAGTGCCTGCCCCGCGAGATGCTCGCTCGGCTTGACCTTCCTCACCGGGAATCAGCCCTGCGCGAAGTCCATTTCCCGCCGGAAGGCACGCCCTTTGCTCAGTTGCAAAGCTCAGCAACCCCGGCCCACCGCCGCCTGATCTTTGAAGAGCTGTTCTTTCTGGAGCTTGGCCTGGAACTCAAGCGGCGCCGCATGAGGGAGCGCGCCGGCATCGCATTCGCCACCACCGACAAGGTCCGCGAGGCCATCCGCGAGGTGCTGCCTTTTCACCCCACCGCGGCGCAGAAGCGGGCTCTGGGCGAGATTGTTGCCGACATGCGCCAGCCCAGCCCCATGCGCCGCCTGCTGCAGGGCGACGTGGGCTCGGGCAAGACGATCGTCGCGCTGCAGGCCATGCTCGTCGCTATGGAGAACGGCTACCAGGCGGCCTTGATGGCTCCCACCGAGATTCTGGCCACGCAGCACTTCCTTGCCGCGCGCAAGCTGCTGGAGCGATCCAGCCGCAAGCCGCGCATCGTACTCCTCACCGGCTCGCTCGACGAGGATCGCAAGCGCCACACTCGCGGCCTCATCAACCGCGGCGAGGCACAACTGGTGATTGGGACGCATGCACTGATCGAAGAGAAAGTCGAATTCGACCGCCTGGGACTGGTCGTGGTCGACGAGCAGCACCGCTTCGGCGTGCTCCAACGCTTCAAATTGATGAAGAAGCCACTGCCGGATGGGGGTGAGGGGGCCGAGCCCGACGTACTGGTGATGACCGCGACCCCGATCCCGCGCACGCTGGCGCTCTCGCTCTACGGCGATCTGGACCTGAGCGTGCTGGATGAGCTGCCGCCGGGACGAATGCCGATTGTCACCCGTCGGGTTCCAGGCGAGGAGGCGGAAAAGGTTTGGGACTTTGTCCGCAAACAGGTCAAGCTGGGCCGTCAGGTGTACATCGTCTACCCGGTGATCGAAGGAACCAAAGACGACCAGCCGGAGCTCGATTTCTCGCACGACGAGCCGGAAGCGGGGGCCGATGCAGACTTCGGCCTAACATCCCAGGCCTCAAAAGCGAGACCCTTCAACAAGCTCAGGGCAGGCCCTGGGGCACCCAGATCCACCAAGAAAGGCAAGACAACGGAGCTGTTTCCCAAGGCCGCTCAAGAGGCAAATCCAACCGCGAAATCCGGCTTGAAGTCCGCGGTGGACATGCACGAGAAACTTCGCACAGGATCGCTCGCAGGCCTGCGCTTAGGCCTGCTTCATGGCCGCCTCGACGCCGATGAAAAGGAGATCATCATGCGCCGTTTCCAGCGTGGCGAGATCGATGTGCTGGTTGCAACCACCGTGATTGAAGTCGGCGTCGATGTCCCTAACGCCACCGTGATGGTGGTCGAACACGCGGAGCGATTCGGCCTGGCGCAGTTGCACCAGTTGCGCGGACGCGTGGGGCGCGGTGCTGCCAAAAGCTATTGCATTCTAATCACCGGTCCGCGCGTCTCCCCGCTCGGCGAGGAGCGGCTGAATGCCATGGTTCGCTCTCAGGATGGATTCGAACTTGCGGAACTGGACCTCTCCATGCGCGGACCAGGTGAGTTCTTTGGCACCCGGCAGGCGGGGCTGCCCGATTTTCGCGTCGCCAATCTGGTGCGCGACCGCCAATTGCTCGAACTCGCCAAGGTGGAAGCGGCTCGTTTCGCCAACACTCCCGTATCCCATCAAGCCGCAACCGAGGCCGAGCGCGCCCGCGTCGGGGCCCGGCTCAAAGACGCCTGGCAGCGCCGCTATGGTTTGGTTGAAGCTGGTTGAGTGCCCGTCTTTTTCAATCAGGCTGCTTCGCGGACGCCGGAGCCGCGCGACATTTCCACTGGGAATGTCTGAATCTCCAGGTCGATGCTGGCAATCTCCGTGCCGCATTCCGCTTGATGACTGCGGGTGCACTGGCAAAGCTCGGTAAACCGAATATGCCCGCTCTGGCTCAATTCCAGGCCAGCGGCCACCAACAGGCTGTAGATATCCACGCAGGCCTGCCGCTCAAATTCGAACAACATGGTTACCGTGCCGCTATCGTTTGCGCCACGGCATAGAACCCAGCCGCCACAGCCGAGAATGGCACCGGTAAGCGTCTGCACCAGACGTGAAGGCTCCTCGACGGAGACGGCCTTCATCTCCATCGCCCAGGGTATGCTTATCCGCCGCTCGACATCCAGTTCCGGCATAATCAGCCTCACAACGCTCTTATCGGAGCCGCCACGAGCAACATAAGAACTGTCCGGTAGTCGCACGGCATTTGACCACAGGTGGAACAACCCTGACCCGCGAATACACTATGACCCTTGCGTTGGTAACTGGATGTGATCCTTGAGCCTTCTCAAGGGCTCTAATTTCCTCGTTTGGGATGCATCCCACAATCGTAATTAAGGGAGACTGTTGTAGCTTGATAGCAGCATGATTGTTGGCTCCGGAATCGATTTGGCTGAGATCGGGCGCATCCAGCAGTCCATTGACCGCTATGGCAGCCGTTTCCTCAACCGTATCTACACCGCCGCTGAGCAGGCCTACTGCTTGCACAGGCGCAAATCCGCGGAAAGCTTTGCCGCCCGGTTTGCCGCCAAGGAGGCAGGCGCCAAGGCCCTCGGCACAGGCATCAGCCGGGGGGTCAACTGGCTTGAAATCGAGGTCGTCCGGGAGCCGGGCGGAAGGCCGACATTGAAGTTTCACGGCCGCGCCGCCCAGATTGCCGCCCACCTGGGTGTGGCCCATGCCGCCCTCTCCATCACCCACACCGCGGACCTTGCCATGGCCAGCGTTGTGCTTGAAGATGGGCACTAGAATCCCCATCTGGTATCCTCAAGGCGACGACCCGCTCATTTTAAACAAGGGAGTGCCGTGCCAAGCCGCAAAGATATCCAATGGGCGCAACTGAGAGTGGGAGCGCTGGTGCTCGTCGGCTTGGCCGTCCTGGTCGGGCTCATCGTCCTCATGTCCGGCTCAACCGGCGGGCTGTTTGCGCGCAAGCTTGTGTTTCGCTCCTACTTTGAGAATGCCGCGGGCATCAAGGAAGGCGCGCCGGTCACGCTTGAAGGCGTGACCATCGGCAATGTCATCCATGTCCGCGTGGTATCGGATCGCAACCCTACGCCGGTCGAGGTCACCATCCAGGTGGGCGAAGAATTCCTGCACGGCCTGCATACGGATTCGACCGCATCCATCGCGCAAGCCGGTGTCCTGGGCGACAGCTATGTTGACATCAACTCGACGCACGCAACGGGACCACCTCCGGCCAACAACGGTGAACTCAAGGCCTCCGGCGCACCCAGCATTCAGGACGTGATCCGCACCAGCGAGGATTCCATTCTCCAGATTCAGACTCTGACGCACAAGATTGAGATCCTTACCGATACGCTGAATTCCAACCGCGGCACCGTCGGCACGTTGATTAACGACCCCAAACTTGCCCACAAAATCACCACGATTGCCACCGACATTGAGACCATTACAGCAGCCATCGCGCAGGGCAAAGGATCGCTGGGCAAGTTGGTCAACGACGATACGCTTTACACGCGCGTCAACTCGGCCATCGACAAGCTGGACAAGATCACCACGGATATCAACGACGGCAAGGGCACCGCGGGCAAGTTTCTCAAGGACGACACGCTCTACAACAACCTGAACTCCGCCGTCTCCAATGCCAACCAACTGGTGGCCGAAGTCAATGCCGGCAAAGGCGCTATCGGATTGCTCGCCAAGGATCCCGCGTTCGCAAAGAAGCTGGACGACACGGTGACTCGCCTGGACACCATCCTGACAGGTCTGAATGAGGGCAAGGGGACGATGGGACAGTTGATCCAGAACCGCTCTCTCTATGACAACGCCGACAAGACACTGGACCACGCGCAGGAGTTGGTGAAGGACATGAGGGACGATCCGAAGAAGTATCTCGTCATCCGGTTGAAGCTCTTTTGAGCTTGTATACGTATGAGCGCACGCTGAGACTTTCCTTTAACCCTCTCCATAGCCCCAGCCCACGGAGGTCATTTTGTTCCTCAAATCTTCCACCTCGATGGCTGTTATCTGCCTCATCGCAGTTGCAATTGCCGTCCCCATCGCTTTTCGATCGCCCCGGACCGCGATGGCTGCATCACCAAATTCGCCGGCCTACACCAAAACCGGAGAAATGCTGCCGCCAACGAATTATCGCGAGTGGATTTACCTGACCTCCGGCATCGATATGAGCTACGAAGTTAAACCCGCTGGGATGCAGGATCATTCGATGTTCGACAATATCTTCGTCAATCCGGAGGCCTACCGGATCTTTCTCGAAACCGGAACATGGCCTGACAAGACCGTTCTGGTTCTGGAAGCAAGAGAGGCGCGGAGCAAAGGCTCGATCAACCAGAGCGGGCATTTTCAAGCCGGGAATGTGATGGATCTGGAAGTGCACGTGAAGGATGAGGCGCGCTTTCCGGGCAAGTGGGCGTTCTTTTCATTCGATTCCGCAGCCGGAAACGGGACGCTGATTCCCCAGGGAGCGACCTGCTACACATGCCACACGGCCCATGCCGCGGTGGACACAACGTTTGTTCAGTTCTATCCAACGCTCCTGCCCGTTGCACAGAAGAAAGGCACCCTGAGCGCAGCGTTTCTCAAGGAAGAAGCCGCAAACACCCTCAGCAAGTAGGGAGCGGCAACTCTGCGATGAACCTGGCAGTGCTCAGAATGTGCATCTGACACCTAACGAGCTGACTCGCTGACTTGCTGACTCGCTGCCTCTGAACATCTTCCAGAATTCCTGAAACCCCTTCAGCCGCACAACCTGAAAATAATCGCTCGCCACAAGATAGAACACCACAGCCACGGCTGAAATTCCATGGAGAGCATCCGGGCCAAGCTGATCGCCGAAAGGAAGCGGCGCAGCCGACAGCACCATGGCCAGCACAATCAGCGCCAGGTTCACAATCCCCATCACCAGGTTGATCTCCACCAGCCTGCTTGTGAACGCCTTCCCCAGCCGCAGACTTTGACCGAGAGCGGAAACCGCAGAGCGCCCTTCCAGCAGCATGACCAACGGGGCGATGGAAAGCGCCCAACTCACCAGCGCCCAGACGGTGAAGAATCCCAGCGAAAGAAAGATTGCCCAGAAGGAGAAGCCGATCAGGTCGGGCTCGGCGCCCGTAGTGATATGCGTAGCCGCCACCCATGCCATCGACCGGAACCACGCCCAGAGGGTACCGCCAAGCAGCGCCAGCCATCCTGCTTGCAAAATCATCATCTGCAATGGCCGAAAAGGCAATCGCGGCATCAGCTCCGGATCAAGCCGCTTCAGAACCAGGCTGCGCCCCAGGCCGGAGACAACCACCCAGACCAATGCCGCCACCGGCGCCAGCCAGTGCAGAACGGCACTCACATGCGGCTGATAGAGCGCCCAGGCGCGTGCAAGCTGCACCGCCGCCACCCATGGATTCTGCGAATCGATGGCGTTGAGCCCGGCTGATTCAAGCGGAAGCACAGCGAGAATCCGCTGCGCCTGCATCCAGCAAACGGCCAAGAACGGAACCCCGAAAATCCAGCGCCAAGCTACTTCGATTCCGCTGAGCAACGGCCTGTCGAACACCCAGCCCATTTGACCAACCAGCGACTGCGTTCCGCGCAGCGGAGCCGTCATCGCACCACCAGGTTCACCAGCTTGCCCGGCACCACGATCAGCTTGACCACGGTCTTGCCGGCAATGCGCGCCTTCACCTTTTCGTCTGCCAGCGCCGCCGCCTCGATGGTCTTCACATCGGCATCGGCCGCCACGCGCACTACAGTCACGAGCTTGCCGTTGATCTGCACCGGAATCTCCAACTCGTCTTCCTTGGCCAGTTCAGGGTCGCTCTGCGGCCAGGGCGCGCGCAGCACGGTACCCTGCTCGCCTAACTCTTCCCACAGCTCGGCCACAAGATGCGGCGCGAACGGCGCTAGCAGCAGTACCAGCGAGCGCAGCAGTTCAAGCACCACCGGCGGCGCCACCTCACCTGCCGACAGTTGCGCGTCGGCAGCCTGAATCTCGTTCACCAATTCCATGATGGCCGCAATGCAGGTGTTGAAATGCCAACGCCCCTCGAAGTCGAGGGTGATCTTGGCAATGGTCTGGTGCAGCTTGCGCAGCAGCTTCAACGATACGCCGGAGGGTGCTTCAGCGCGCTGTCCACGCCCAGCCCGCGCCGCAGGCGCATGCTTTGTCGTCAGCCGCCAGACGCGGCTCAGGAAACGGCTCACGCCGGCCACTCCATCTTCCTGCCAGTCCAGGTCGCGATCCGGCGGCGCGGCAAACAGGGAGTACGTTCTTGCCGCATCAGCGCCGTAGCGGGCCACCATGTCGTCGGGCGAAACCACATTGCCCTTGGACTTCGACATCTTGTGTCCATCCTTGATGACCATGCCCTGCGTGAAGAGGCGTCTTACCGGCTCATCGTTCACGATCAGGCCCAGATCGCGCATCACCCTGGTCCAGAACCGCGAGTAAATCAAGTGCAGAATGGCGTGCTCCACGCCCCCGATGTACTGGTCGATGGGAAACCAATAGTGCACGGTTTGCGAATCGAATGGCGCATTCGCGTTCTTCGCATCCGTGTAGCGATAGAAGTACCAGCTGGAGTCGAAAAACGTGTCCATCGTGTCCGTCTCGCGACGGGCAGGGCCGCCGCATTTAGGGCACGTCGTATTCACGAACTCCGGCACGCGGGCAAGCGGTGAACCGCCCTGCTGCGTAATCTCAATCTGCTCCGGCAACAGCACCGGCAACTGGTCATCCGGGACCTGCACCAGCCCATCCCCGTCGCAATGAGACTCACAGTAGACCATGGGAATCGGCGTGCCCCAGTAGCGCTGCCGGCTTACACCCCAGTCCTTCAGCCGATAGGTGACTGTTGCTTCCCCAAATCCACCTTTTGCCGCAACCTCCTGCAGCAGTTTCTGAGCCTGCGTGCAACTGAGCCCGCTGAATTCCCCTGAGTTGACCAGCACGCCCTCTTCGGAGTCAAAGGGAAGCACCACGGCCAGCGACTTGTCTTCAGGATGAATCACCTGCTCAATTGGCAGCCCATATTTAACAGCGAACTCAAAGTCCCGATCATCATGCGCCGGAACGCTCATGATGGCCCCGGTACCGTAGTCAGACAGTATGTAGTTGGCCACCCAGATGGGCACGCGCGCTCCGTTGTAAGGGTTCACGGCAAAGTGACCGGTCGGAACGCCGTGCTTCTCAATCGCTCCCAGGTCGCCCGCCTCGCGAGCCTTCTTCTGCTGATCGATCAACTCCTCGACCTGCGCTTTCAGCCCCGGATCTGTTGCAGTAAAAGCCGCCACCAGCGCGTGCTGCGGCGCAAGCTGCACGCTCGTCGCACCAAAGATCGTATCCACGCGCGTAGTAAACACGCGAATGCGAGTCTTTTCTGAACCCTGAACCCTGAACGCTGACCCCTGGTCGGTTTTTTTCGCCAGGAAAAAATCGACCTCTGTCCCTTCGCTCCGTCCGATCCAGTTGCGCTGCATGGTGCGCACTTTTTCCGGCCATCCATCCAGCTTGCCCAATCCCTCGAGCAGTTCCTGCGCGTAGGCAGTGATGCGCAAGAACCACTGCACCAGGTCCCGCTGCTCGACGATTGTTTCTTCATGCCGCCAGCACCGGCCGTCGATCACCTGCTCGTTAGCCAGCACCGTGGCGCACTCCGGGCACCAGTTCACCTTGCTCTTCTTGCGATAGGCCAGCCCCTTCTCAAACATGCGCAGGAAGAACCACTGGTTCCAGCGGTAGTAGTCGGGCAGACAGGTGGTCACCTCCGTGGCCCAGTCAAATCCCATGCCCAGGCGTCCAAACTGGCGCTTCATTGCGGCAATGTTTGCGAAGGTCCACTCGCGCGGCGGCGTATTGTTCTTGAGCGCGGCGTTTTCGGCGGGCAGCCCAAAGGCGTCCCAGCCCATGGGGTGCAGCACGTTGTAGCCGCGCATCCACATGTGCCGCGCCAGCGCATCGCCAATGGCGTAGTTGCGCACATGCCCCATGTGCAACTGGCCGCTAGGATAGGGCAGCATCTCCAGCACGTAATACTTGGGCTTGCCGCAGTTGGCCGGCTCGGCCGCATAGAGCGCCGGGTCCGCAGCCCACCGCGCTTGCCATTTGGGTTCAATTGCCGCCGGGTCGTAGCGCAGTTCTTTGTCTTCCGCCATAAGGCTCTAGTTTAAACGGGCCAGCGGCTATTGCGGAGGTGGTGGTGGAGGTGCAACTCTCGGCACACTTGAGCACACCGGCTCGGGCGCAGCCTTGTTCACAATCTCGTATCCCGCCGGCGGCTGGAATACGGCCGCATCGGGCTCGCTCTGATTCAGGTTCACCAGCTCCCTGGTCGTCTTACCCGACTCTGGGTCGTCGGCAACCCCGCGTAAAATGAGCCCGCGAAAGCCAGGAGCGATTGCGGTCCACGTCTCACTGCTGTGTGTAAGCGGCGCATCGTTGCCGATTGTGCCCACTGGAGTGGTCCAGGTGGTCCGTCTTCCACGTGCCTCCACGCCCAGAATCGTCTCGGTGCCAAGGTCCTCGACCACTGGCTTTTGGGGTTGGACAGTTGGCTGCTGAGGGGCAAAAGGCGGGCAGGCCGGATGCGTGCCACGGACATCCATCGCGGTCACCGTCGCCGTCTGCCCTGGAGATTCCCAGCTTGACGTGGTCCGAGCCACAGGATTGCTGACCATGACGTTAGTCGGCGCCATCTGGTCTCCTGAAACTGGAATCACGTGGTTCGAGGTCATTACTCGCCCCTCGGAATCCAATGCCCTCATCTCCGTGGACTCATGCGTAATGGTGGCTCCGTTGGCCAGCGTCCTAAGCGACGAAATCTTGTATTCCGCCGTGTATGGCAGCCGCGCCGCCGGCGCGGGGTGGCCCGTCGTTACGGTTCCTGTCCGGCTCCCCGTAACCTGACCCGCAGCCGGCAGCGCCAAACCCGCAACCGCTGCCAACATCATCATTCCGCAAAAACATTTGCGCATAACCTGTCCTCCCGGTGTGGACCCCGGCAACACACATAGTCTGACATCGCGGCGGAGACAAAGCAAGCGGACTTTCCCAGGTTCTTCCCCGCTCACTTTTTCGGGCGCGACTCCGGCGGCACCAATCCAGCCACGCGGTAATAAACAACCAACTGCCCGTAATGCTCACCGGAGTGCTCGATAAAGCCCCACGCGCCGTCAGAGAATCGGCTCTGCTGATTCGAGAAGGGATCGACGTACAAGTCATTCATCCCAGCGTCGCCTTTGCTCTTGATCAGCGCCGCGCCGTCCGCGAACGATTTCTTCACGTACGCGACCACCAACGCCTTGGTCGCGTAGTCAGATCGCTTCACGTCGCCGGTTGGCGGCTTCACGCCCGTCGCCGGGTTAATGAAGAAGTAGTTTGCGCCGGCCGCATGCAAAAGCTGCTCGGCAAACGACCGCTGCGCCGGATTCGGCTTAAAGTCGTATTTCTCCTCCGGAAAGTCCTCGGCCATCGCAATGAGTTTCCGGCCGATGTCGTTCCAGGAGTCAAGCAGGACCTTCGACGGGCTGTCAGCGGGTTTGGGAGCGGCGTCCGGCTTGGGTGCGGCCTGTGCGCCGGCTATCTGGACGCAGAGCACAGCAGCCAGGATCACGGGAAGGTTCTTGGCAAGTTTTCTCATGTGACAATCTCCTTTAAATCAACTGAATGAATATAGAAGATATCGCCTTTCGGGAGCGAATTGAAGCCTATTTTGGTTTTTAGTGACGAGTTACGCGGAAGCCGGTCCGCCACTCTGAGATGGCCCTGCAAATCTACCCCGATTCAACCAGGCTCTTCAGCACCCGCACATTCCGCTCTTCGTCGCCGGGCTCGTCCACAGGCGTTTCAGCTATGAACGCCGCATGCGCAAATCGCGTGTCATTCAACAGCCTCCGAAACGCCTCCACGCCCATCGTGCCCTGCCCGATGTGCTCGTGCCGGTCGAGTTTCGAACCCCGCGCCGCCTTCGCGTCGTTGCAGTGCCAGACGCGGACCGCTTCAAAGCCAATGGTTCTTCCAGTCAACTCCATCGTCTCCGAATAGCCTGAGTCGCTCACCATGTCGTAACCCGCAACGTGCGTGTGGCAAGTGTCCAGGCAAACAGCTACAGGCGCGTTCGCCTTGAGCCGCGTCACCAACTCCGCCACCTGCTCAAAGCTGCCGCCCAGCGAGAACTCAGCGCCCGCGGTGTTCTCAATCAGGATGTGGAATCCCGTTCCCTGCCATGGAAGCCCGTCCAGGGCGCGGGCGATCGACTCGGCGGCCAGCTTGAGGCCTTCGTCGCGCGTCAGCCCCTTCCACGAGCCGGGATGCAGGACCAGGTACTCCGCTCCGAACGTCAGCGCGCGCTCAATCTCGCCGCGAAATGCCGATACGCTCTTCTCGCGTACATCGCTCGTCTGGCTGCAAACGTTCACCAGGTAGCTTGTATGAATAACGAGTGGCCCGACATCGAGGACCGAACGAAGTTCTCGCATGCGCTCGGCCTGTTTGGGATCGACCTTGGGCGCATGCCACATGCGCGGACTGGACGAGAAAAACTGAAAAGTATTGGCGCCAATCTCCCGCGCCCGCTCGACCGCGTTCGAAGCTCCGCCTGCCGTACCCAGATGCACGCCTATCCGCTTTGCCATGCCGATAGTGTATTGATCGGACCCTCAAGAGTGAAACCTCAAATAAGCTGTCGTCCTGAGCGAGAGCAGCGAGTCGAAGGACCCGCGGCTGCTCTTCTTCTTCTCATTCACGGTCGTCTTTGCTCCCTTTCGCACGTCGCTCATTAAGCATCGCGGGTACCGGCTTGCCACCCATGGCGTCTTTCCACAAAATCACGTTAAGCTTCTGCGCGTCGGCGTGGTCGGCGTGGCGGAAGTCCATCTTCATGCTTTCCCTGGCGCCGGGAGCGTTGCTCGCGTTGGCGGTGTAGATCAGGTTGTTGTCGCGGTTGGAGTAGTCGGCCTCGTAGGCCGGCTGATCGCCGGGGCCGGTGAAGAGCGTGGAGATCAGCGAGCAGAGCGCGTCATTGTTGTTCATGGGAGGCAGACCGAGCAGCGTCTCCATGGTGCGCACCACGCTTACGGTCGAATAGAATCGGCTGTCCACAAACGGCACGCCATTCGCGGTGTGCGGCGCATACTTGCTGATCACCAGCGCCAGGCTGCGATGCGCGTCCACATGATCGCCGCCGTCCTGCGCATCGTCTTCCAGGATGAAGAAGGCCGTGTCGTCCCAGAAAGGCGAGTGGGTAATGGCTTCAACCGCACGGCCGACGGCCAGGTCGTTGTCGGCAACTGAAGATTTCGGCGTTGGTCCCCCGGGGCGCGTGCCGGCGGTATGATCGTTGCCCAGGCGCATCATCACATAATTCGGCATCGTATCTTTGCCTTGCTGCTCGTCCGCAACCCAGCCCTTCAAATGCCTCAGGAAGATTTCTACTCTCACCTGATCGGGAACAGCCAGTTCGAAGTCCGGCGCCTCCTCTGCAAAATGTCCCGCCAACTCCGGCTTGGTGGCGATGTTCGTCGCAATCAGCGGAATCGGCCAGGCCCACTTGTTCTCGCCGCCACCCCACTCCGCAGGCAGCTTCTCGCCGGGAGCAATTTCACCGTGAGCACATTTGGCGCCTGCCAGCACGGGCCCCTGTTTCGGGTTCGCGCTCTTCACCTCATTGCAAAATGTCGTCGCAATAAATTCACCAAAGTGGTAATAAGTTCTGCCATGTGCGGCCAGGTTGCCCCACAGATAGCCGCTGGCCGGCTCGTTCACATCCGGAATGTTCTGTAAGAGCGGCAGTCCCTCGGCCACCACTCCCTCGTAGTCGTAGCTGCGCTGGCTGCCGCGATACGCTTGCTGCCACGTCTTTTCAAGGTAATCCGTGCCGATGGCGGCGTTGGACCACACGTGCCCATCGCCCGACACTTCGCCAGAGTCGTAGAAATTATCAAGCACGCCGAACTGTAGAGCCAGCCTGTGCAGGTTCGGCGTAATCGTCTCGCCATACATGGTCAGGCTCGGGTCGCCATTGCCCACAGGCTTGCCATTCTTCTTGAGGTCGCCGAAAACCTGATCGTAGGTCCGGTTCTCTTTGATGATGTAAATCACGTGCTTGATCCGGTCCTGCTTTCCTCCGGCAAAGGCAATCTTCTCTTCAGCCGCCTTCATGCGGTTCGACTCCAGCACGACTGAAGTCCAGTGCGCCAGGTCCTTCTCGACCTCCTTCGTGTCCAGTGTGGCCAGGGAACCGTGCAGCAGCGAAGCGATGTAACTGTACGGCCGCAGGAAGCGCTTCTCCTGCTGCGCCACGGCGGCTTGCATGGGCGCGGCATTGGATCCGGAGCCCCTCCCCTTTGCCGTTGCGACATAGAGCTTGCCGCCCGAAGCAGTGGGAAGAAAGGCCATCGCCATGGGCATCCACTCGGTGGGAATGAAGCCCTTGGGTTCCACGATTCCCTTCTTCGCGGCACGGTTGGTCAATTTACCGGTGTCGATCACCGCAACAGCATCGGTGATTGCATTGGCCACATACAAGCGGCGGCCATCCGCGCTCACGGCCAGCGCCTCGGGCTCGGCGCCAAAGTAGCTCTGACCCGGAAGACGAGTATCGAAGTAGCCCTTGATTGAGAACTGGGCCTGGTTCCCGCCGGAACCCACATTCACGGCCGCAACTGCATCGCGATTGGCAAGCGCCACGTAGAGCGTGTTTGCATCCGGAGAGAATTCAAAGGCGCAAGGGTGGGTTCCCGGAGCTACCGGATTGGCCGGCTTCAGCAAAGCGAGTTTGCGCCCCACAGTCCCCTTCGCCAGATTCAGTTCTACGATCTCCGATGCATTCCAAAGCGCCACAAAGGCCCGCTCGCCATCCTTTGAAACCGCCAGCGCAATGGGATAAGTGGAGGGCACGGCATCGGTTTCAGAAAGGTCAAACCGCTTCTCGATCGCGCCGCTGACAGGGTCGAGAAGGAGTACATCGTCGGAGAGATTATCCGCTACCAGCAACTTTTCCGCAGTCGCCGAACCGCCTGCGGGACCAAGCACCGCGATCGCCGCCGGGAACGGCACGCCCTTGTCTGCCTCCCAGCCTCCGATCAACTTGGTCTTCCTGCCCGGAGCCAGTTGCTGCAATGGCAGTGGGATGAATCGCTCCGGGGCGATCGTTCCCGCATTGAAGCTGTAAACCACGATGCCGTTGCCGGTCGCTCTCTCGCCGTCGCCCGTCGCGGCATTGTCGGATCCGGTTGGCTTCGTCAGCGAGCCCATGGTCGCGTAAAGGTGGCTCCCGTCGCGACTGAATGCGAGCCCGGCATAGAGCGTCTGTTTAGCGTTCACCAGTGTGCGGTTATCCGGGAAGTCCTCAATCGTACCTGTCTGCGTATCCTCGACCGCCAGCGACTGCTCATACTTCGACTCGAAGGTTCCATAGCCGGCATTCACTGTAACCACATAGCGCCCGCCAGGAGAGACAGCCATCGACATGGGCAGGCTGTTTAAGCGTTGTGGATGTCCCGGAATCTCGCCAATCAATTGTTTGCTGGTGGGAAGATCCACTGTCTGGGCCGCGACCGTTCCAGCTCCGAAGCTTAGAATTGTGCAGGCAACCGTGCTGAAGGCCTTCATATCCATGGCAAAACCTTATCAAAATCGGCTTTCGTTGCGCTTCAAAGCGAAGTTAAGAGGGTCGTGATGGCCGTTTGCCAGGTTAGAGCATTTTTCGAAATTGTGTAGACCTGAGCCTTGTTGGTATCCCACCCATTCCGCTGGAAAACGCGGAATGGATGGGGCACACGAGTCTACAGTAAATCCGAAAATGCTCTAGATCCTCTGACAAGACCCTTCAGATCCGCGCCCCAACGGCGAAGGACGGATTGCGCGTGCAATGCAGTAATCTCTTCTCATGCGAACGGTGCTGACCGCTGAGAGACTTTGGAACGGAACAAGGCTGCAGGACCACCCAGTGATTCTGATTGAGGAGGGGCGGATTGCCTCGATCAGTTCCCGTGCTTCCAGCGAACTGCCAGCAGTGAGCGGGGACCAGGTTTTCGATTTTCCCCAGGCTACGCTAGCCCCGGCTTTTCTGGATGTACACATCCACGGCGCCGCCGGTCACGATGTAATGGAGGCCACTCCGGACGCGCTCAACACCATTGGCCGTTTCCTCGCCTTCCACGGAACAGGCAGCTACCTGGCCACCACCGTCACGGCCCCTCTTGACATAACGTTGCGCTCTCTTTCAGCCCTTGCAAAACTGCTGGCACACCAACCAGACCCAGGCGAGACGGTCACCTGGCCCGTCGGCATTCATCTTGAAGGGCCGTTTCTTTCGCATTCCAAGCGTGGGGTTCATCCGCCCGATCTTCTGCTCGCACCTGACATCGCGGTATTCGATCAGCTCTACGAGGCCGCAGAGGGAAACATCCGGCTGATGACGCTGGCTCCCGAGCTTCCGGGCGCTATCGAACTGGCGGCTCACGCCACCGCGCGGGGTGTGCGCGTTTCCGTGGGCCACTCGAATGCCACTGCAGCGGAGACCCGTGCAGCCATTGCCGCTGGAGCCGTAAGCGCTACGCACACCTTCAACGCCATGCGCCCTCTGGATCACCGCGAACCAGGAATTCTGGGCGTTGTGCTCACCACCGATTCATTGTTTGCTGAGCTGATTTGCGACGGCATCCACAACACACCGGAAATGGTGAACATCTGGTGGCGCTGCAAGGGGCCGGAGCGCGCCATTCTGATCACCGACGCCATGAGCGCCGCGGGAATGCCCGACGGCGAATATCAATTGGGAGGATTCAAGGTCCAGGTGGCGAATGGCAAGGCTTCATTGGGCGATGTGCTGGCCGGCAGCGTTCTTACGCTTGACCGAGCGCTGGGCAACTTTCTTGCCTTCACCGGCGCATCGGTTGAAGAGGGGCTGCGATTGCTGACATCCAACCCCGCATCAATGACGGGCCTCGGCGACCCCGCCAGTTCGCTGTGCGTGGGCCAGCCCGCCAATCTCGTGGCCGTGGATGGCAAGGGACGGCTGGCTGCCTCGTTCGTGAATGGAAAGAAGGCGTCAACCTTGCAGTGAGCCAGTAGAAACTCTGCCCCTAATTCGTGACTTCCGCCAACCTCTTGGCCCGCCACAGAGCCCCGTCCAATGGGACCACTCCTTCGCTACCGACTGGCATCTCCGGCGCTGCCGCGTGCAGGCCTGCGAAGAAAGCTTCGCGCACGATGGTCATTTTTTCTACCACGCCGCCGGTCCAGGCCACTGGAACCTCGCCCGCGATGCCGTGCTTGCGGCGCAGCTTGGCGCGGACCAGCAGGACAAAATCGACCAGGTCGGCCGCGGCCTGCCGCAGAACCGCAAGCGCAACCGGATCGCCGGCCTCGGCGAGCTCGTTGATGGCCGGCGCGAGCGCGGCAAAGTCCGGGCCCGGCGTGCTGTCGCCCAGGCTAACCAAGTCGTCAAGGCTCGGCGTACACCAGATCTCGCCCACTTTTCTGAGAACCTGCGTAGGCTGCTCGCGGTCATACGCATTCAGCGCCCGGCGCACACTGTGCAACCCGATCCAATAGCCGGAGCCTTCGTCTCCCAGTCGCGAACTATAGCCGCCGGCCCACTCGCGGCTGCCGTCCGGCGCACGGCCAATGGTGTTGGAACCCGTGCCAGCAATCTGGAGAATTCCCGGACCGCCCTGAAAGGCAGCATCCAGAGCGATGACCTCGTCGCCCACCACTTCGCAACGCTCTGCGCCAAAATCCTTGAGAACTGCGGTGATCCACTCGACGATGCCAGGCAGACTGCAACTGGCGACGCCACAGCAGGCTGCGGACAGATCGGTTACGCCCGCCTGCGCATACACATCTTTCAACAGCTCGCGAAGGTTGGCTTCCGCAGCCTCGGCACCCACCCGAAGCCGCTTGATGGACCCATTTTCGCCATGAGCCAAAACCTGCTCACTTGCAACGCCCGCGTTGACAGCGACGATGGACGCGCGAGTCCTTGTTCCCCCGCCGTCAATTCCCAGCACCAGCTTCATTGGTTCAGAACTCCTTCAATCTTCAAGCAGCTGAATCATTTCTCTTGAACGCCTCCGCCGTCGCGCAGGGTTCCGGCCAGTACATTCAAGGTGCCATCGGTCTTTGGGGGGTTAAGACCGAGCAGGTGAGCCAGCCATGGATACAGGTTCACATTTTCAAACGGTGCAACCGTCTTACCATGAACTATATCGGGTCCAGCGGCAAAAAAACTGGCCTTCATTTCCGGCACCTTGTGTGGATCGAAGCCGTGCATGCCGGCAGTGGGAGGCTGATCAGGCTTGCCTGCGGGCGGTGCGTGGGCCCGGATGGCATAAGCGCCATTTGCGATGACCACGGGGTCGCCTTCGCGAGGGTTGTCCCGGTAGTTGAGAGATGCCGGCACATCCTTGCGGCGGTAGACAACAAACTGCGGCGAGGCCTTCTTCAGCTGGTCGTAGACGCGTGCGCGGTCTTCTTCGGTCTTGCCGTAAAGCAGAGCCCCGGCGGTTTCAAACCCGGTCAGGTCGGCGAACTGGTCAAGGTTGATCCAGCTTCCCTGCGACTTGGCCATGCCGTGATCGCTTACTACGACTAAATCGACGGGAAGACCCGTTGCGTCGAGACCGGCCTTGAGTTCGCCGATCAGTCCATCCACCTTGAGCACGGCAGCCTTGGTCTCCGCAGCATCGGGGCCAAACTCGTGGCCCTCATGGTCCGGCTCGGAATAATAGAGCGTGATGAAATGCGGCCGGTCCACAGCAGGCAGTCGAAGCCAGGCCAGCACCTGCTGGATGCGAGCCTTGTCGTCGATCTTATTGTCAAAATGCAGATAGTAGGTGGGTTGAAAACCTGCGATTTTCGCCTCTGACCCCGGCCAGAACAAGCACGCCGTGCGCATGCCCTGGCTCTCCGCCAGGCTCCACAACGGAGTGCCGGAATACCATGTGCCGTCGGTTACAGCTTGAGGGTCGGCGATGGCGTAGCGGGCCTGCTTTGTCTCGTCGTAAAAGCTGTTGGCAACCAGGCCATGGCGCTCTGGATAAAGGCCGGTGACGATGGTGTAGTGGTTGGGAAACGTCAGCGAGGGATAGCTGGGCAACATGCCTTCCGGAGCCCACACTCCATGCTTGCCGAGAGCCAGCAGATGTTTGGCGCCGTCGCGTTTGGCATAGTCCCAGCGGAAGCCATCGAGCGAAACCAGCACCACGTAATGCTGTGCCTGCGCCTGCGCTGAGTTGGGCCCGTTGTCGACATGAATGACTGGTAGCGGCGGGTTGGGCGCGCTCTGAATGGATGACGGATTGGCCCCGACAGACGGCTGTTGAGCCGCCAGGCCGAATGCAAACGCAAGGGCAAGCGACGCAAGAGCCATACGGCTCAGGGCGCGAAAACGCATGGAAAATACCTCTGCACAAGCTTATCGCACCCTGCCGAAATGGCGATGCGGCGAGCAATCGCCATTGCCGGCCAAGAAGCAGCCGCGCAGGTGGTATACGATTTTCGCATGGCTCGCATTCGTGTTTTTCTTGCCGTCGTGATTGTTCTTGTCCTTTCATCCGCAACACCAGCGACCGCGCAGAGTGTTGCACCTTCGCCGCCACTCGGCTGGAATAGCTGGGATGCCTATGGCCTGACAATTGACGAGGCCGATTACCGGGCCAATGCCACGGCGCTGGCGGGCCTGCGGCAATTCGGATGGGAATATGCGGTCATCGACGAGGGGTGGTACATGGAGAACCCCTTCGGCCGCAAGGTGGAAGCGGATAAGTATGTGTGGGATGGCAATGGCATCCTGATTCCGGCAGTGAGTCGGTTCCCTTCCTCGGCGGCCGGCGCGGGGTTCAAGCCGTTGGCCGATTGGGTCCATGCGAAGGGGCTCAAATTCGGCATTCATATCGTGCGCGGGATTCCACGCGGCGTGGTGAAGCAGAATCTGCCCATTGCCGGGTCAACCTTTCACGCCACCGACGCGGCGGATATGAACTCCCCCTGCCCATGGGATGAGGGCAACTGGGGCGTGACGGACAATGCAGCGGGGCAAGCCTACTACGACTCGATGATGAAGAAGTATGCTGCCTGGGGGCTGGATTACATTAAGGTGGATTGCATCAGCGACCATCCGTATCGGCCAACAGAGATCGACCAAATTGCCAAGGCCATCCGCAAGACGGGGCGGCCGATCGTGTTGAGCTTGTCGCCCGGGCCGACTTCGCTGGACAACGCGGCGGAGGTGGCTGCACATGCGCAGATGTGGCGCATCTCCGACGACCACTGGGACGTTTGGACAGCGGAGCACAAGCCTGGAGCCGGCGAGTTTCCTTTCGGAACGCGCGATGCATTCGACAGGCTGGCCAAGTGGGTTCCGTATGTGGGGCCTGGGAGTTGGCCGGACGAAGACATGCTGCCGTTTGGCTGGCTGGGACCGCATCCCGGATGGGGCGAGGCGAGGCAGTCGCGGCTTAGCCCAGACGAAGAGAAGACGGAGTACACACTGTGGGCTGTGGCCAGGTCGCCGCTAATTCTGGGCGCCAATCTGACCAAGCTCGATGCATATACGCGGTCGCTTATCACCAACCAGACGCTCCTGTTCATTGACCAGGCTTCGTCGTTCAGCCGACCGGTTGAAGCGACGGGCCTGCCTGCAGGATTTGAGAATGCGCGCGTGTGGCGGGCCACCATCAACACACCGGGCGCGCGCGGCTATGCGGAGTATTATGCGTTCTTCAACGTCGACAGCAAGCCAGTAACGCTTCGCGCCACGTGGAAGGAACTTGGCCTGGACAATGGAAAACATGCGGCTGAGGATGCGTGGACGACGGAGACGGGAAAGGTCTCGAAAGATATCAGCGTGACGCTCCCGGCGCACGGCAGCACTGTCGTCGAGGTGCAATAGGCCGATTGTGCGAAACTTCGATGTGCGGCAAATGAGCCCCGAGAGGCCACACGCTGACAGGATTGTCCGATGCCCGTTTTACGTTCGGCGTTTATTGCGCTGTCTCGCAATCGAGCTTTGCGAAGTTTTTGTGAGAATACCCGCTTTGGCCGGGTGATGAGTTCCCGGTTTGTTGCGGGGATGGAAATTGGCGATGCGATGCGCGTGGCCCAGTCCCTGAACCGCCAGGGAATGCTGGTGACACTGGACTCGCTGGGCGAAAGCGTTAGTTCGGAGGCGGAAGCAAACAGTGCGGCCGACATCTACCACAAGTTGCTGGACGCGATCGCCGCGCAAAAGCTGAATGCGAATATCAGCGTCAAGCTGACCCAGATGGGGCTGGAACTGTCGCCGGAACTGGCCGGCGGCATTGCCGAGAGCCTCGCCGAACATGCCAAGCGCACAGGCAATTTTGTGCGCATCGATATGGAAGACTCAACGTTGACCCAGGTCACGCTGGATATCGTCCGCCGGCTCCATGCACTGCCTGAGCTGCGCGGCTCTATCGGGATTGTGATTCAGGCTTACCTTTACCGATCTCAGGCGGACATTGAACAACTCATTGCAGACGGAATCCGTGTGCGGCTGTGCAAGGGCGCTTACAAGGAGCCTGCCGAGGTGGCATTTCCAGCCAAGGCGGACGTAGACAACAATTACATCCAGTTGAGCCATTTGCTGCTGGATAGCACCATCTATCATGGCCTTGCTACGCACGATGATGCCATGGTCGCGGCCGCTAAGACCTATGCCAAAAATCGCGGCATCGAGCCCAGCCGCTTCGAGTTTCAAATGCTGTATGGAATCCGCCGGGATCTGCAGCGAAGCCTGGTTCGCGAGGGTTACAACGTGAGGGTTTACATTCCCTTTGGCCGCGATTGGTATCCCTATTTCATGCGTCGGCTGGCGGAGCGGCCGGCTAATGTACTATTCCTGGCGAAGAACTTCTTCCGTTCCTAGACCGCCGATGAGCTAGTCGGTGCTGTTCTTCTGAACGGAGCGCTTCTTGCGCATATACTGCTTTCTCACCATCACCGGTTTTCTGCAAATGGGACACTCCCAGGGATAGTATCCGAACAGGGAATAAATCCGCCGCTGCATAAAACCCTCTCGTTTCAGCCGTCGCAAGATGCTTCCACATGCTTTGCAGTGCACTTCAGTTGCTCCCTCTACCTCTCCCAACGAACCCGCAGGCGACAAATCCAGCTCCTTCCAAAACTCTCTACCACGAACACAATTCAACAGGATAAACGCTTGTGCTCGTTTTTGTCAGAAGAATTAAACCTGGGATGGAATGGATTGCAAGCGCGTCAGACCCTTCCCGGCAAGATCCGCGACTGCGCTGGCCAGGGTAGACGAGGCGTTCAGCGACTCAGGACGCTCCAATCGAACACCGACCTTGGCGGCATAGTCGCGGAAGAAAATATCCACGTCGAAGAGAATCTCAACGTGGTCGCAAAGAAAGCCAATTGGCTGCAAGATGACGGTCTTGAATCCCTCGGCTGCGATGGCGTCCAGAGTCGATTCGACAGTGGGTCCGATCCATGGGCCACCACTGGCGCCCTGACTTTGGAACGCGAACCACCACTTTGGTATTTCGGGGACCCGCTCGGCGACCTGAGCCGCAGTGCCCTTGGCCTCTTGGGCGTAGGGATCTGCCACATTGGCATCGCCAGGCCAGAGGCGAGGCTGCCCCTTGTTGGGCTGACCCTCGTTAGCGCCCGGACCTTGACCCTCAGAAGCCTGAATGGTCCGGCTGGGGACACTGTGCGCCGTAAAAAGCACCGGGACGGCGTGGCCGACTTCCGCGGTCAGAGCGGCAAGCTTCGGTCGCAGGCGCTCGGCGAAGGCTTGAATCAGAAGCGGATGATGGGCCCAGCCCTCGGTAAAATCGATGCGCATGCCGGCCGCTTCGGCTTCGACGGCGCGGCGATAAAGGCCAACGCTGGTGCGGGAGTTGTGCGGCGCCATACAGATTACCGCAGCCTCTTCCACGCCATCGGCGCGCATCTGGCGAACCACGTCCGGGATGTAAGGACGCCAATTTCGCATGCCTACGTAGACCCGAACTTTTGCACCACTCGCGGCCAGTTCGGCTTCGATCAGGGAGCCCTGCTTGAAGGTGATTTCAGTCAGCGGACTGCGGCCGATGAGCGAGTAGCGGTGCTGAATCTCCTCGATCACAGTCTGCGGGAGCGGACGGCCGCTGACCACGTTGCGGAGGTACTCGGGAATCTGTTCGACCGTTTCCGGGGTTCCGTGCGCTAGCAGAAGAACGGCCTGTTTAGCCATTTGCCTGCTCCAATCGGAACTCCTTGACCATGCGGACCACCGCCTGCACGCTCTCAACCGGCGTGGTGGGCACGATGCCGTGGCCCAGATTGAAGATGTGGCCGGGGCGGCCGTTGGCGGCGCGAAGGATTTCCTTGACACGCAATTCAAGGATTTCAAGCGGCGCAAAAAGGGTAATGGGGTCAAGGTTGCCCTGCACGGCGTGGCTGTGGCCAACCAGGCGCCAGCCTTCATCGAGCGGTTGCCGCCAGTCGAGGCCGATTACGTCTGCGCCGGTTGTCGCCATATCGCTCAACAGGCCGCCGGTCTCGACGCCAAAGTAGATGACGGGCACTCCCATCTGCTGCACTGAGCGCACCAGGCGTTTTGAGGCCTCAAAGGCGTACTCCCGATAATCCGTCAGCGACAGCGCCCCGACCCAACTGTCGAAGATTTGTATTACGTCCGCGCCGGCCAGAACCTGCAATCGGCAGTATTCTTCGAGCACCTTGACCAGCTTGTCGAGCAGCAGGCGCCAGCTAAGAGTGTCGCGATACATCATCTGCTTTGTATGGATGTAGTTTTTTGAGCCGCCGCCTTCGATCATGTAGCTGGCCAGGGTGAAAGGCGCGCCGCAGAAGCCGATAATGCCCAAGCTGTCACGGAAGTGCGCGGTTACTTTCTGGATGGCGCGCGCCACATATCCCAATTCATCTGTCCGGTCGGTGCGCAAGGCCCTCACGTCTTCGATGGTGCGGACAGGATGGTGAACAACCGGGCCTTCCCCGGCCTGGAATTCGAAGGGAAGCCCCATAGGCTCCAGAGGCAGCAGCAGGTCGGCAAAGATGATGGCGGCGTCCACGCCCAGCTTTTCAGCGGCTGTGATGGTGACCTCGGCGGCGATCTCGGGCTGCTTGCAGATCTCGATCAGGGTATGGTGCTTGCGGACGTCGCGGTACTCCTGCATGTAACGCCCGGCCTGGCGCAAAAACCATACGGGCGTGCGGTCGACAGGTCGCCGCAGGCAGGCGCGGACAAAGCGGCTTCCGTCAAGAATGGTGTCGGGGAGGGCGACGATGGAAGGGGGTTGATTTGTGAGGTCCATACTGCTTCAATTTTAGCTGTCCGGGCGGGTATGCGAGGATGCCGGCTCCAGATGGATGACTTGACCACGATCTAGATCGGCCCATCGAGCAAATGCTATTTGGTATCTACGTGGAGCACCCGGATTTCGGGGTAGGTGCCGTCCCAGTCGGGATTTACGGTATCGAAGATGAGGCGGAAATCGCCCTCACCGCCGGGAGCCAGTGGAGCTGCGGAGACCGGCTCCAGATCGATGTAGGGCTGCCTCGTGCGGATGAGCTTCAGGGGCTGCGTTTCGTTCTGCGCCACCTCATGGGCAAAGGTGCGGAAGAGCACCTGCACCGTTATACCGGTGACAGTCTGATTCCCCGTGTTGGCGATATGGCCGTCAAGATAGGTAACCTTGCCGCCGGCCAGGTTCGACGACTCGCTCATGGCCAGACCCGTGATGGGCAGGCTGGCCGCGTAGGCATCCGGCGTTGCTGAGATGGGGGTAACCGTGGCCCTGTGCCTTCCGTGTTCGAGAGCCAGCACAACCGCGGCCGCAACCACTACAACCACTGCCGCTGCAATGATCAGGGGCAGCCAGTTCCGTTCTGGCGCCTCTTGGGAACGGGTGGCGGAAGGAACGAGTTGAGGGCCAGAGCTCACCAGCGGATTTTACACCTGTTATCGAAGGAATTGTCGATCATCCCACGTTCTTGTTAATTAAGACGCTCTTTTGCGCCATTGGCCGACCGGTCCTGTAGGCGGAGAATTTAACCTGCATTACATCTTATCGCCGCAACTGGAACAAAGTTCGGCCATCTAAGGATATGAGCGCAAGGAACGATCCGCAATGCGGTTGCGTACCCTTGAAACAAGTAATAGAAAGCCGGGCACTCAATGCTGTCCTCTCCCCAGTCCGCGTCCACTTGCCTTCCCTCGGCCAACGCAGCAGTAGCGCCATCCCCGGAACGGGACGAGGTGGCCTACCAGGCGGTCACCGTGGCAGCCATCCTGTTGCTGCTGGCCAGCCTTTGGGTGTTTTAAGGGCGCATCCAGCCTGAGCCTAGCCAAAGCGGGCGCCCTTAACCTTTTGCCGGAAGTCTTCCCCCGTGATTTCGATGGTGATACACATCTCGGACAGTCGCGAGCGCATGCGGTCGCCAATCCGGTCGCCAAGGGTGAGTTCGCGGGCCGCGCGTTCGGCGTCGTTTCTTTCTCCCCCGCCCGCAGGTCTGTCAGGGTAGTTGGTGGTGATGATCGTTCTCTGTTTGTCGTTGTAGCGTGTGTTGAGGATGAGGGCGATCATGTCCCACATCCACTCGCTTGGCTTCTGCGCGCCCAAGTCGTCCAGTACCAGCACTTCGGCAGCGAAGAGCGGCTTGAGCAGTTCGAGTTCGGTGGTTTGAACTTGCGGGTTGTAGCTGTTCTGGATGTTCTTGAGCAATTCGCGATAGTCACAGAAGAGGCCCTTGACGCCGTACTCCTGCACTAGCCTGCTTAGCACGCCTACCGCCAGATGGGTTTTGCCCACGCCGATGGACCCGGTGAAGAGCAACCCCTTACGTTCTTTGTCCGTGGGGTATTCCCTGATATATGAGCGCGCCGTCATGAGGGCACGGCCCAGCGACGGGTCTGCCTGAGGCTTGTCGACCGCATGCCGATTCTTGAAGGCCGAGGGACCATGACCGCGAAAGACGGTCTCATAAGCGTCCAGAGAACAATGACGGTAGCGCTCGGGAATGTGCGCTGCGGCAAGGCGGCGCTCTTCCCGCACCATTTCCTGGCACTCGCAGGCGCGGGATACCCATAGTCCCGAGGCATTCACCACCCGGACCAGGCCGACACCATCGCAGATTTGGCAGACACTCATCTGCATTCAAGCCTAGCGCATGGGGGCTCGCAAATGCGGCAGTGCAATGCCGGGGCTGGAATGTGGAAAACGGCGCGTTCGGGTTGAGCGCGATCTCCTGCAGCCGACCTTATATAATCGCGGGCAGTCCTATGACGGGAATCACTCCAGCGTCGGCTGCCTCAACAGTCGGTGGGGTGCGCCTGGGAATCATCGCCGGATTCATCGCCTGCCTGTGCTACCCGCTGGCTGCATTCGTTCCTCTTCCCATGCGGGCCACGGCTGCAATTGCAGCTTGTTTCGGGCCTGCCCTCGCCATTGCCTGTTATGGATTGAAGGTGTTGCTCGATATGGACAGGCCGACGATTTCGAGCACATTGGGTCTGCTGATGAACGCGCTGGGCGGCGCGCTGTTTTCTGCCATGGCCCTGGTGCAAATAGCGGTCGGCTCCCAGGTTAAGGACGAGAAAGAGCTACTTGCGATGAACGGAATCTGGCTCGGCCTCGATAAAGCTTTCGACTTCTATATTGGCTTGGGAACCGTTTTCCTTGCGATCGCCATGGTTCGCCATACCCGCTTCGGTCGAGTGGTCGGTGGAGTGGGAATGGCGATCGGGGTTGTGCTGGCCGGGGTTAACTTCTACACCTTTCCCGCGCCTCCGGCGAGCGCGGGGCTGTTTGACCCAGGGCCTGTGATGGGTCTGTGGTATCTTGCAGTGACGATCCTGATGCTCCGCTCGTTGTCCTGGGCGGAGCGTCACGCGGTTGGAGCTATTGCGGAGTAGCCCAGCTGGCTTGGCAACAGGAAGGAGCACACAGTCCATTGCAATTGGCATCGAAAAACGGGAGGATCTTCGGATGATTCGGAATGTTCGTGGCGCGTGGTTTTTGGCCGTCGCAGCGCTGGCCGGGCTGCTTGTCCCCGCGCAACTCACCGCGCAGGAGCCGGGAAGCCTGCCGGAGACGAAGGCGCCACCGCCGCCCGCGCTCTCGCCCAGCGGCCATCCGCTGAACGACTACTGGATCGCCCACGACAAGCAGTTGTTGAGCGACTTCCCCTGGCTGGCCCATTTCAAGGAAGCGAACCTGAAGCTTGTGCCGCCCGCTCCCGGCGAAAACCGCGTGGTGTTCATGGGCGACTCGATTACCCAGGCCTGGAAGATCGAAGGGCCGGATGGGTTCTTTCCCGGCAAGCCCTATATCAATCGCGGCATCAGCGGGCAGACCGCTCCGCAGATGGTTCTGCGCTTCCGCCAGGATGTGATCGAACTCAAGCCCAAGGTGGTTGTGATCCTCGCCGGCACCAATGACATCGCCGGCAACACCGGCCCTGAGACGCCGGAACAGATCGAGGGCTACCTGGCTTCAATGGCCGAGTTGGCCACCGCGAACCACATCCGCGTGGTGCTGTGCTCGATACTTCCGGCATACGACTACCCCTGGGAACCAGGTTTGACGCCTGCGCCGAAGATTGTGGCGCTGAACAAGTGGTTGAGAGCCTACGCGACGGAACACGGCGATGTTTACGTGGATTACCACGCAGCGATGAAGGACGACCGGGACGGCCTGCCCGCCAATTTGAGCAAGGATGGCGTGCATCCACTCCCAGCCGGATACGCAATCATGACGCCGCTGGCTGAGGCGGGAATCGAGAAGGCGCTGCAGTAGGGACGTAGGGACTGAGGGGCTAGGGACTAGTGACTGAGGGACTGAGGAGCGAGCAATAGTTGCGGGCGGGACGCGCCCAGCGTAGGTGTCCGGCCCCCGCCGTGTGCCCGAAAGGTTGAGTTCCCATGCTGGCCTCCAATCCCTAGTCCCTGGGTCCCTGGCCCCTGCCTTTCGACAATTGCTAAACCGTCCAGATGCCAATACAATAGAAGGATTGCAGGAAAGGTCAAGTAGATGCCCAAGGAAAAGATTCATCCCAAATACGACGCGGTGCGGGTTATGTGCGCCTGCGGAAACCATTTTGAGACTCGTTCGACCCATAAGGGCGACATTCACGTGGAAATCTGCTCGGCTTGCCACCCGTTCTTTACCGGCAAGCAGAGGCTGGTGGATACAGCAGGCCGCGTGGAGCGGTTCCGGCGCAAGTATGCTAAGGCCGATGGAGCAACCGTAGCCAAGTAAACAGCGCCGATTCAATCGGATAGCACGATTGGGCCTCCGCCGCGGCGGAGGCCTTTTCACATGATGCGTTGCGCGAGATAGCCTTTATGATCGCCATCGAGGTCCAACACTATCTAGGCCGGGCAAGAGACTTCCTTAGGGGGATGGAACTGCTACAGGATGATCTTAGCGAGTACAAATCGTCCTCGGCATTGCTTGGTATTCACGGTGCGATCTCTTGTTGTGATGCTTTGCGAGCCGGATTGGGAAGCAAAAGGGTATCGTCGGATAATCATCACAGGGCGGCAAGGGAATTGAGATTGCTTCTTGCCACTCGGAGATTCGAGAACCCGCAAGGGGTCGATCGACTGGAAAAACTGCTCTCCAAGAAGACCACGATTGCTTATTCGAGCGAATCGGCCTCTGGAGGCGAAATCAAGGACATTGTCCTTCAAGCGAGGCGCTTTGCATTCTGGGCCGAGGAAACAGGCACGAAATTGAAGATTGAGGGGTGGTGACATGATTCAGACTCAAACACAGCAGGAAATCGGCAGGGCCATGAACGCTTTGCAGGATTATCTGGTTCGCAAGCTTCTACTCCCAAAGGTCTATTTGGATGTCCTGTGGAACGGCGCGCCGGTGCAGGTGCTAGCGATCGACCGCGTCGGTGCAGGCGACGTTCATGCAGTCTGGATGATGTATCTATCCCCGGGTATCGAAACCAGAATGGCATCTGCTGCGATTGGCAGTTACCTGCCGGGCACATTGGAGGAGATGAAGCTCCTGCCAGCCGTTGAGGAAATCAAGGCTCGTCCGACCCACTACCGCTATGTAGCGATCGTGAGCGACGATCCCGATATGCGCAGGCTCAGGCTCAGCGATGAGATCGTTTCGAATTCTCTTGCCGAGGACGGTGTGGGCCGGGTTGGAATCCTGCTTGTAGATATGACCGATGTCGAGCCTTCGGTTCGGGTCCTGCTCAAGGCAGAGCGGTTCCGATCCTCGAAAGAGATTGTCGAACTTGCTGACCGCTATGTAGCCGAGCATCAGGCGAACTGGGAGTATAGAGAATAGCGGACCGTCAGGTGGCTCAAATGGCTGGCAAGGGCTTTACCGTTAAGAAGGATTGGGACAACCCCATTGAGCACTCGATGCCCGCCGAAGCGCGGGTACCGGCGGAGGTGCGCCTGGGGACAGTGTTGGTAACTCCGGCTACCGTGCTCGCGCCCATGGCCGGAGTCACTGATACGGTTTTTAGGCGTTTCATTCGCCACGCCAGCTTGTTCTCGACCGCCACGTCAAATCCTGATTCAGATGAAGCCGGAATCGAGTCTGCGGTGAGTAATGCGCAATCGGGCTGCGGGCTGCTGATGACGGAGTTCACCTCCGCGGATGGCCTGGCGCGGATGCGCGAGTCCAAGCGACGCCGCTATCTGACCTTCTATGACGATGAACATCCCATCGGCGCCCAGCTCTTCGGCTCCAATGCAGATACGCTTGCCGAGGCGGCGCGGATTGTGCAGGATACCGGCTTCGACACCGTGGACATGAACCTGGGCTGCCCTGCCAAACGCGTGGTAGGGTGCAACGGCGGGTCGGGGCTGTTACGCGATCTGCCTAAGATCGGGGAGATTTTTCGCGCCGTGAGGAAGGCCGTCACGATTCCCTTCACTGTCAAATTCCGCATGGGTTGGAACGACAATCAGATCGTGTGCGTGGAACTGGCACGGATGGCGGAGGCCGAGGGGCTCAACGGGGTGGCGCTCCATGCGAGGACGCGCGAGCAGGGTTACAGCGGCCAGGCGCAGTGGCAGTGGATCGCCGCCATCAAACAGGCGGTCAATATTCCGGTGATCGGCAATGGCGACATTCGCACGCCTGAGGACGCGGCGGCCATGGTGGCCGAGACGGCTTGCGACGCGGTGATGATTGGCCGCGCGGCGCCGGCCAACCCCTGGATCTTCAGGCAAATTGCCCAGTACACGGCAACGGGCGCCTACGAGCAGCCGACCGTGGAAGATCGCTACCGGATGATTCGCGCCTATTTCCAGATGCTGCTTAACGAAGCTGAGGCAAGTAAAGACCTTCCGCGCAGCGACCGCATGGGCGAGACGGCCGGCAAGATGAAGCAGTTCGCCACCTGGTTCACGCACGGCGTTCCGGGCGGGGCAAAGCTGCGAGCTGCCATCTATCAAGCGCGTACTGGGGCTGAAGTGCTGGGCCAGGTGGAACACTTCTTTGCAACTCGTAGCGCGGTGGGATTGAGCGATAACTCCGTAGCCGAAGCGGAGCACGAGGCGCGCGGGTTTCCTGAAGACGCGCTCGTTTGCGACTGAGCGCCACCTGAAGAGCCTGTCTTTAACCTGTAGACTGCTCGTTCTCCGCCGCGTTCTGGGGATATTTCCGCGAGCAAACCCCCGGTATATAGTGAACTCAATCTAGTCAGAAGGGTTTGCGTTGCAAAGCATGGCGCGGAAGCTGAAAGGCAGCTTGAAAACCTGGGTGTGCGGCTTGGCCGCTCTGGGCCTTACTGCGTCCGCTTGCCTCTGCCAGCAGTTCAGCTTTACCTCTATTACCGAGGGGCTGGGAAACCTCAACGTCAACTCCATGGCGCAGGACCGCTCCGGCTACCTTTGGGTAGGAACAGAGAACGGGCTCTACCGCTACGATGGGCGGGAATTCCGGCAATTCGGCGCGCTAAATGGACTGCACGGGCACATCATCCGGAGCCTGTTCGTTGCACCGGATGGAACGCTTTTTGTGGGCTCCACCACTGGCATCTACTTTGAGCGGCAAGATGGCCAATTCAGCCAGATTCATGCGCCGGCGCCGGTGACTGAATTTTCGGCAAGAAGCGGGACAGTGTTCACCGCACTTGCACCTGACCAGGTGGTGACCGCAGATCGCAGTGGCGGGTTTCTGCTGCGGCGCATAGCCGCCGACAGTTGGGTAGCCGAGCCGATGCACCTTGAAGGCGCCGCTATCTGGAGCGTCCTGGCTGCGTCGGGCAACGTGCTGTGGTACGGCTGCGATGCCGATCTGTGCCGGCGTCAGAACGGCATAACCACGCACCTGCGCGCCGCGTTGCATTTGCCCGAAGAACAATGGCTTCATCTGCGGCTTGCGCGCGATGGCCATCTGTGGGTGCGCGGCGTCACGCATCTGGGCGAGGTGATACCTGCGGAGAACAGCTTCGCGGAACACGATGTTCCCGGCCGGTCCAACAGCGCGACTTACGCGGAACTGGTCGAGGACGCAAATGGACACATTGTGGCCTCGCAGGGGGCTGCCTTAGGGCTCTGGGAAAACGGCCATTGGCGCATGGTGACCGCGCTGAACGGTCTCTCCCGCTTCGACATCTCAGGGCTGTTTGTCGACCGGGAGGGCTCGCTTTGGACGGGAGTGGTAGGTCACGGGCTCATGCGTTGGGTGGGCCAGGACCGGTGGGAAGCCTACACTTCCGCCAACGGATTGAGCGACGACATTGTGTGGTCTTCGCTGCGCGACCCGAGCGGCCGGTTGTGGATCGGCACCGAATCCGGGCTGGATTACCTCCCCGCCGGTGAGACTACGCCCAAGGCATGGCAGGCACCCGGTATCCAGACGGCTCGCGCTGTCTCGCTGGCTCTGAGCGGGGACGGAAGTGTGTGGATGGGCTCGGCAACGGGGAGCCTGGTGCGGATCGACCCTAGGACAATGGCGGGGAGCCAATGGAAAGTTCCTGAAGTTTATCGCGTACTATCCGATGGCGGCCATCGCGTGTGGATAGCGACTAACGCCGGGCTGTACCTGGTAGATACAGCAGGCGTGGACCATTCACCGCGCCTGGTGGAAGACGCAGCGATTGCCCATCCGCGGCAGCGCTTCACCGACCTCAATCTCGACAAGGCCAAAACCCTGTGGGCGGCAGCCGATGATGGTTTGTACCGCATGGACGAGTCCGGATGGCATCGCATCGACCCCGGGCTCTCCAACGTCGACCCCTATGTGATCGCCGCCGACGCCAATGGAAATCTTTGGGCCGCTGGGGCCTTTCCCGGCCTGGTGCGGCTGCGGATTGTTGGCGACCGGGTGGTGGAGTCGGAGCACATTGTGCGCCGGAATCTGCTCTCGGAGCGTGTAGCTTCGCTGGCCGTCGATCATCGCGGCTGGGTATGGGTGGGGCAGGATACGGGACTGACGGTTTACGATGGCCACTCCTGGCGCAGTTTTACCCAGGACGACGGCTTGATCTGGAACGATACCGACAGCGAAGCGCTGGCCGAGGATCCAGCCGACGGAAGCATGTGGGTTGGCACTTCAGGAGGCCTGTCCCACCTGCTGCGTCCGCAGCCTGTTCCGGTCTCATCGCCACCGGCGCCGGTGTTTTCGCAAATCATGTTTGGTGCGGAACCCATTTCCAATCAAACCGAAGTGCAATGGAGCGCGAGCCCACTGGCCATCACTGTGTCTGCTCCCAGCTATCGAAATGCCAGCCACGTCCGCATCCGCTACCGGCTGCTGGGAGCCGATTCGGGTTGGATGGATACGGCGGAGCGTATCGTGCGTTACACACATCTGGAACCTGGCCCCTACCGCTTTCAGGCGGTGGTAGTTGATGAGAGCGGCGGCACAATCTCTACAGTCGGCGGAGATTCGTCTGCGGAAGTCGTTTCGCCGCCGACGGACATCTCGTTCGTGATTACTCCGCGCTGGTGGCAGAGCGGGCCGGTGCGCCTGGCGTTGACGCTGGCGATTGCGCTGGGGGTAGTGCTGGCATGGCGCTGGAGTGTGCATCGACTGGTTGAGCAAAAGCGGCACCTCGAAATGGCTGTGCTGCATCGGACCGAGGATCTGGAGCGGGAAAAGGCCGAACTGCTTCGAGCGCGCGAGCAGATGCGCCATTTCGCCGAACACGACGATCTGACCGGGATGTGGAATCACCGCATCATCCTCGAACGACTTCGGCAGGAGGTCGATCGTTCTCGCCGTGAGCGCTCGCCGGTCAGCGTAATCCTTGTGGACCTTGATCACTTCAAGAACGTCAACGACACCTTTGGACATCAGGCGGGTGACCTGGTTTTGAAGGAGATTGGCGCAATTCTGCAAGGCGCAGTGCGATCCTACGACTGGGTCGGGCGTTACGGAGGCGAGGAGTTCCTGCTGATTCTGCCCGGCTCCGGATTTGCCGGCGCGCGCCTCCGGGCCGAGCAGCTACGAATGGCTGTTCAGTGGGCGCACATCCACGACGGGCAAAAGGCTATCCCTATAACCGCCAGCTTCGGCGTGGCTTCCGGCCTGCCTTCCCATTTCGAGGCGTTGCTGCGCGCCGCCGACGCGGCGTTGTATCGCGCCAAGGAAAAGGGACGAAACTGCGTGATATCTAATGAGATCCAGTCAGGTGAAGGGTCTGAGCCTACGGAGGACCAGACCGGCTAGCTTGCACTTAAAGGCAGGCGAATGGTTGCACGCGCGCCTTCGCCGTCCTCACGGTTGACCAAGACGATTTCTCCTCCGTGGGCGCGGGCGATCTGCTGCGCCAATGCCAGTCCCACGCCGCTGCCCTCGGGCTTGGTGGTGTAAAAAGGCACAAACAAATTCTCTGTATTGGCGATGCCCATGCCGCGATCTTCAATCGTGACCACCAGCGCGGAATCGTCGAGACGCCATCGTGTGCGGACCGGCTGGGCGCCATTGGCCAGCGAGGCGTCCACTGCGTTGGCCAGCAGGTTAATAAACATTTGCTCCAACTGATCGGGGTCGGCATCGAGCACAATCGAAGGTCCCGGTTCGAGAAGAACCGGGAGTCGCTGTTCGAGCAGAACGACGCGCTCCAGCAACGCTCCCAGCGCCACCGCCTTGAACTGCGGCGGGGGCAACTGGGCCAGCAGGCGATAGGACTGTACGAACCGATGGAGCCCATCGGCGCGGCTTTCCACCACGCCCAGTCCGCGGCGAAAGTCATGCAGCGTGGCGTCGTCGCCCTGCATCCTGTCAACACGCGCCAGCAGGCTGCCCGCGATGGACTTGATCGGCGCAAGCGAGTTGGACAGTTCGTGGCCCAGCACACGAATGAGCCGCTTCCAGGCGATCTGCTCTTCTTCCTGCAATGGCAGGCTCACGTCGGCCAGAAGCAGCAGGGTGTGGGGCACGCCATCCTGGCGAAACACGGCCCTTCGTAACAGCCAGCGTGTCGATTTCGAACCGAAGGAATGAATGCTCTGATCGGGCGCGGCCAACAGATCTTCAAGGCCCAGTTCGCGGGCGCTGTGGCCAAAGCAGCGGGCATGCGGAAGGCCAAGCAGTTTGACTCCTGCGTTGTTGACCAGTTGAAGAAGGTTCTCGCGGTCAAAGGCAAAGAGCGGCGCGTGCATCACCTCCAGGATGCGAGCCAGCAAAGCGGTGGCTTCAAGCGAACGCACGCGCTGCTTCTGCAGCAGGTCGGCCAAGGAGTTTACCTCGCCTGCCAATTCGCCGAATGCGTCTACGGTGCCTGCTCCGCGCGCACGGAAAGAGTAGTCGCCCTCGCGGAGTGAAGAGACAACGTTGGAGAGCGTCTGCAGCGGACGAATCAATCCCTCAATCAGAGCAGCGGCAACTATCAGGAGGTAAAGCAGCAGGCAACCGATGAGCAGCAGAGCCGGCGCGAGGGAGATTTCCTTCACGTAGAGAAAGACCGCCGCCAGGGCGAGCGCCGGCAGCGTGAGCAACAGGCAATAAAGCCACGCCCGGCGAACAGCCGGGCGGCGGCGGCGGCGGCGAGCAACCCTTTCAGAGACCATATTTTTCGATACGGCGATAGAGCGCGGCGCGGCTCAGTCCGAGCGACTCCGCGGCCTGGGAGATGTTGCCGTCGCAGCGGCGAAGCACCTTGCGGATGAGCAAAGCTTCAACGTCGTCGATGCTCATGTTTTCAAACGACGGCGGAGAAGACTTGGCAGCCGCAATGGCGAGATTTGCGGGCTCGATTTCCTCGCCGCGGCAAAGCAGGACGGCGCGTTCGACGGTGTGCTCGAGTTCGCGAACGTTGCCTGGCCATGGATACTGCATCATTTGCTGCATGGCGGCTGGAGAGAAGTCGCTCACCTGCTTGCGGTAGCGGGAGCGGCTGCGATTGAGAAAGTGCGCGGCCAGCAGAGGTATGTCCTCGCGCCGGTCACGCAGCGCAGGCAGATGAATTTCAACGGTATTGATGCGGAAAAGCAGATCTTCGCGGAAGTTGCCGGCCTTGGCTTCTTCTACCAGGAGAGCGTTGGTAGCGGAAAGAATCCGCACATCCACGCGCCTGGTTTGCGAAGAGCCAACGCGTTCCAGCTCGCCCGTTTCAAGAACGCGGAGCAGTTTGGCCTGTTGGCGCAGGGGAACGTTCGCGATCTCGTCCAGGAAAAGCGTACCGCCGTTGGCCAGCTCGAAACGGCCGATGCGGTCAGTGCGCGCGTCGGTAAATGCGCCCTTGACGTGACCGAAGATTTCGCTTTCGAAGGTTCCCTCCGGCAAGCCGCCGGCGTTTACGGCGACCAGCGCCATGCGCGAGCGTGGCGATGCAGCATGCAGCAGTTTGGCGACAATCTCCTTGCCAGTCCCGTGCTCGCCGGTGATGAGAACGTTGGCGTCTGACGGGCCCACCTGCCCGATGAGTTCGAGCACCGGCTGCATTGTGGGCGCGCTGGCCACAAATTCCGGCATGCCCTCGGCGCGCAGCAGACGATTTTCCAATTCCAACTGGCGGGCGCGGCGCAAGGCGGAATGCAGCTCGGCATGAACGCGAATGAGCGAAAGCAGGCGCTCGTTCTCCCACGGCTTCTGCACAAAGTCGCGAGCGCCGCGCTTGATGGATTCAACGGCCAGGTCAATGTTGCCCCATGCCGTCATCACGATTACAGGCAGCCGCGCATCGAACTCATGGATGCGGGCAAGAAGGTCTAGGCCCTCCTGGCCGGAGGTTGTGTCGCGCGTATAGTTGAGATCGATGAGCAGTACGTCGTAGTCGCCTTGGCCCAGCGCTTCCAGCAGCAGTTGAGGCGATCGAACGCAGTCTACCGTTATGCCCTGCGGAGCGAGCAGTAGTTCGACGGCCTCAAGGATGTGCGGCTGATCGTCGGCAACCAGAACACGAATTCGTTCATGCTTACTTGGAATGGTCCCCCTCCACTACGCCGGTTCTTGCATCCCTAATCGAGATTCCGTTTTGCTCGAGTAGCGACCCGATTGCGCGCCGGCGGCCGCTATGGCAGCCTTCGCCGGAGACACGGGCGGCTGCAACGGTCGGCATGGCGGCGCTATACAAAACGGGTTGTGCTGAGGCGAGCGTAATCCTTTCGACCATGGCCCCTTCCAGTGATTCTACGGCGCACGAGTCACGACACCCGATTTCGCGTCGTCGATGGAGACCCCTGTGCGCTCCAGCGTCTCACCGATGGCGCGGTCGATATCTACCTTCTTCTTCTCGTAGTCTGTTTGTGCAGCATCCAAAGCGGCTTCCGCCAGAGCAAGCGCGCTTTCCGCGTTCAGCGTATCAAGGCCGGATTTGGCGCCGAGCACCTGTTCCTGTTTGGTGATGTCGAAGGTCTTCTGCGCCAGGTCGCGCGCTTTCTGGGTTGCGTCAACGTGGGCCTGAGCTTGCTCAAGGGCAAATTTCGAATTGCGAACGTCGAAGCGAATGCCCTTCTGATACTGCTCGGAGGATATCTGGCTCTGGCGGTACTCCAACACGGCGCGGAATTGATCGGCCTTGGCCTGCCGGTTGCGCAGATTGATGGAAAGCGTCATCCCGACCTGGTATTCCGGGGACGAGTAGTTGAAAGTGTTCGCGAACATGCTGGCGAACCCCGTGGGCAGATCGGTTGCGCATTCCGCCGTGCCGAGATCGCAAAGGGGGTTCTTGGGACCGGCGGTGCCCGCGCCGGCGTAGAGGCCATACATGTTGAGAGTCGGCAAAAGCTCGCTGTTGATGTCTTTAAGGGACTGCTTCAGCTTGTCGGCCTGCATCTGGTAGATAGCAACTTCGGGCCGCTTCTTCTCCGCCTCGGAGATGAGGTTGTCCATGGATTTGTCGGCGTTCGGGTCGGGATCCGCCTTCAGTTCGAGAGGAATGACGGGCATCTCGTCGATCGTGGGATCGTCGACCTTGGTGAGCGCGTTCTTCATCAGCAGCTCGTTCAGGCGAAGGCTGGCGCGCGCCACCGTGAGGTTGCCTTCGGCGGCAGCCACGGCAGCCTGATCCGTCATGACCTGCATCGCGGGGATGGCCTGGAGTTCGAGCTGCTTTTGATCGTCGGAGAGATTCTTGTTGGCGAAGCCGAGAGAGCGCTCACTGATTTGCTCGGCGTCGTAGGCATTGACGAGGTCCCAGTAGATATTCTGAACCTGCGTCACGGTGGCGATGACCTGTAATTTGAAAGCCAGCTCGGTGATCTGGGAGTCGCGCTTGGCAATGCGGATAAAGCGCTCATTGGTGGCGACTCCGAAGCCGGCCAGAATGGGCTGTTGGATCAGCACCTGAAAATTGGAATACAGCGTAGGATTAATGCCGAACTCAGGGCTGTTGTTGGCGACACGCTGGCCGAGATAGTTGATTGAGAGGTTGGTTCCGATGGGGAACGACTGGGAGAAGTTCGACAGGACCTCAATGGTGTTGGTCTTCAAAACCGGCACGCCGGTCAGGAACTGGTTGGGTTCCTGGACGACGGTGTGATCAACGTAGCCTCTGAAGGTGAGGTAGGGATCGAACGAAGAAACGATGGTGCCGGCGCCGAGCGTCGATTGGACAATGCCGCCTGTGCCGGCTGAGAATCCGGATCCGGACGAGCCTCCGCCGCCGCCGGTAGAAGCGGCAAAACCGCCCTGAGTGCCCTGAACAATGGCGGTGTTGACGCCGTTGGCCTGGGCGCCCGACTTAGTGCGCAGGATGTCAGTTTGAGCGATGGGGAAGTTATAGCGGAAGTAGGCCAGATCGAGGTTGTTCTCGATGGCCACTGCGATCGCGTCATGCAATGAGACATAGATCTTTCCATCGCGGATAAGATTCTCGAGGCGCGGTGAGTTGCTGAGGTCCAGTTCAGGCGCGGTGCTAGGTCTATAGGGCGAAAGCGGGTTGTGCGAGTGGGGCATTGGCACGTGAAAGGGCTGCGGCGGAGCAAACAGCGGCTGCTGCTGCTTCATCTCTTGCGCCAACGGCACAGGCGCTGCGGCCGTCGCTGCGTTGGTCCCCTGTGTCGCGGGCGAAGGGCTGTCCGGCACAGTTTGCGTGGGCGGCGTCGGAGTCTGGGACTGCTGATCCGGTCCTGGATTTTGCGTTGGCGCCTGGGACGGATCTACGGACGCAGGTTGCGCCGGCTGCTGAGCGGCAGCCGGTACAGCAGCCAACACGAGGTTCACCTGCAACAGAAGTATGACGACTGTGGCCCTCACGCACCCTGCCGGATTGGATTTGAACTGATTCACTGGGCGCCAACCTCCGCTGTTCTCTGTTCCACCGCTTCATCGCGCGTGAGCCATCCGTCGCGCAACTCGAGGATGCGCTTGCCGTAGCGCGCATTTTCTTCAGAGTGCGTCACCTGAACAATTGTTGTGCCGGCGCGGTTCAGTTGGCAGAAAAGCTCCATGATTTCGCGGGCCTGCGAGGAATGCAGGTTTCCTGTGGGCTCATCGGCCAGCAGCAGCGAGGGCGCGTGGACCACGGCGCGCGCAATGCCAACTAACTGCTGCTGTCCGCCGGAAAGCTGATTGGGATACAGGTCTTTCTTGGCCACAATCTGAAAGCGGTCGAGAATGTCGGCCACCATCCCCTGGCGCTCTTTTGCTGGCAGGTTCTTGTAACTCAGTGGTAAGTCGATATTCTCGGCCACGGTTAGATCGTCAAGCAGGTGATAACTCTGGAAGACCATACCAATGCGTTGACGCGCCAGGTCCGCTCGCTGCTTGCGGTTGAACTTGTGTGCCGGCGTTTCATCAAACCAGTATTCGCCCAGCCAGCCGTCGTCGAGCAGGGCAAGCACGTTGAGCAGCGAAGACTTCCCTGCTCCGGATGGCCCCATCACGGTGACGAACTCGCCCTCGTTAATGGTAAGCCGAACCTGTCGCAGCACCCATGTTTCGGTGTGTCCGGTTTTGTAACTGCGTTCTACGTTTTTCAGTTCAATCATGATTTTCAACTACTCCGATCTCAAAGCAAGTATGGGGTCGACCGAGGCTGCCCGGCGTGCGGGCAGCCATGCGGCGAGAAATGATGCGGCGGCAAGGACGAACACAACCGCGGCAAACGTTAGAACGTCATGTGCCTCGACGCCGTAAATGTAACCGCTCGCAAACCGGGCGGCAAACCATGCGAGAAGCGTTCCGATGAACAATCCCGCGCCGACAAGCAAAAGCGCGCGCCTCAAAATGAGGGCGAGAATGTTGCCTTGCGGCGCACCCAGAGCGATGCGCAACCCGATCTCGCGCGTTCGCTGCGCAACCGCAAACGAAAGCAGCCCATATAGCCCGACAGATGCAATCATCAACGCCAGCGCGGCGAAGCTCTCCAGCAAGTGCGCAATCAATGTCTGGCTCCCGAATGAATCCTCAACTGCCTCGTGAATCGTTTTCACATCCGTTGTAGTCGCATCGGGCGCAACCTCGTGCAATGCCTTTTCGAATTGCGCGCGTAGTGAGCCGGCAGGAATCGCGCTGCGGAGGGCAACCTGCATGAAAGCCGTGGCTACGCCGTACATCGGTGTCCCCGGCTGCATTTGCGAAAGGCAGAAATAGACTTCGGGCATAGTCGCGTCCGTAACATTTTGCTGCTTCATGTCGCCGATGACACCCACAATCCGAATCTCGTCAAACTTGCCTTCGCCCATCGACAACGTATGGCCAATCGGATCCGTTGCAAGCAGGTACTTGTTCGCGAACGCCTGATTGATCAGAGCAACCACCGGAGCTGAGGCTGTATCATCCTCCGCAAAGAAGCGGCCGCGCACCATCGTAATTCCCAACGCCGACGCGAGCCCTGCTGAAGCCAGGCTCGCACTAGCTCGGGGAGCCTGAGCCGGGGGAAGCTTCTTGTGATCGATCTGAGCAATAAGGCCGACTGAGAACTCCCGGCGCAATGGCAGCATCGAGCTGAGCGCGGCGGCTTGGACGCCGGGAATGGCGCGCAGACGAGCAAGCAGCGGCTCATAAGACGTGAGAATGATATTAGTCTCCGCTCCTGAATGGGCCGAAGCAGGCACCACCCCATTGAGAATGATGCCCCCGGTGAGCACATTCTGCTGAGAGAAGCCAAGCGGAACCTGGCGCAACGCATGAATAGTCCGCAGGAACAGCCCGGCTCCTACAAGAAACACCAGCGTGAGCGCCAGCTGCGCCACCACAAGGGCCTCGCGGGTGCGGCTCTGGCCCGCAGACGCCGTTGCATTCACTCCATGCAATGACTGCTGAACGTTGCGCCGCCACGCGCGCATCGCAGGAAAAACCCCGACCACGATAGCCGTGACGAGTGTGAGCGCGGCCATCCCAGCCCAAACTCTCCACTCCGCATGAATCGTGTTCGCGAGCGGCAGGTTGCGACCGATCTGGCGCCACAGAAGCTTGATGGCAGACTGCCCCAAGAGAAATCCGGCCGCGCCGCCGATGCCGCTGAGCAGCAGGCTTTCCACAATTGCCTGTTGCAACAGCTGCGTGCGGCTGGCTCCGAGAGCCGCGCGCACTGCATGCTCCCGGATGCGCGCCACAGCACGCGCCAGCATCAGGCTCGTGACGTTCAGGCAAGCCAGCGCCCATATCGCGAAGACCACGGCATATAGAAGCAGGAGCGGCTTGCGCGCATCCTCGATGAGCGACTGCCAATAGCCTCTCGCCTCAACGCTCGAGGGCAAAACTCCCCATGGGTTTTGCTTCGCGATCACCGCCTGCGTGCTGCTGAAGCCGGCCGCCAATTGAGTGATCGTCATTCCATCGGGCAGTCGCGCATAGAGTTCTCCAAAAATCTCCTCGTCGCCACTCATCGCGACTTTGCCGGACGCTTTGATTTCGGCAGGCGACCAGACCTGCATCTCTTCCCCATAAGGAAATGAGAACCCCTTCGGCATCACACCGACAATGGTGTAAGACGATTCCTTGATGGTGATGTTTTTGCCGACGATCATAGGGTCGGAATTAAAGAGCCTGCGCCAGGTGTCCTCGCTCAGCATTGCCACACGATTGCGCCCGGGATCGTTCTCGTCATCGCGGAACATGCGCCCCTTGAGGGGCGCCACGCCAAGCATCGTCATCAAGCCTGCTGTCACTTGCGACTGCTGAATCTGGAAACGCCCGCCTGGCCCAACAACGCTGGCCTTGGAGGAATCATTCATCTCTGCGCCAATCTGCAGTCGCGGGCCCACGGCATCGCGTAGTTGCAGCATGTTGGCATAGCTCATCGGATAATCTTTTACCTTGACGGTCACGATGCGATCCGGTTGAGCGTAGGGCAGCGGGCGCAACAGGATTCCATTCAGCACCGTGAAGACGGCGATGTTTGCGCCGATGCCCAGCGCGAGCACGGCGACCGCCGTGAATGTAAACCCCGGCGCCTTCCGCAACTGGCGCAGAGCGTAACGCAGGTCCTGAAGAATCGATTGCATCGCCAATCTCCTTTCTGGTCAGCGCGTGCCCAAAAATGCTGCGCACTCGTTCTACTCGTTGCGCAGTGCCTCCATGGGCTGAACGGTGGCCGCGCGTCGAGCAGGCAGCGCCGCGGCTAATGTGACCATGACCACGGTCAAAAACACAGAGCCCCCGAGCGTAATGGGGTCAAAGGTGGTGACGCCATAAAGCTGACTGCGAAACAGTTGCGCCAGCCCTACGACGGATGGCAGCGCAACCACAACAGCGATGGCGGCGATAAGCGCCATCTCGCGAACAACGAGGAAGATTACGCCGGAGCGTTGCGAACCGAGAGCCAGGCGAACTCCAATTTCGCGCGTGCGCTGTTCGGTGGAGTAGGCCAGCACGCCGTAGAGGCCGACTGCGGCAAGCAGCATGGCCAATACTGAGAAGCCAATCGCCAGAAAAGCAAGCGCGCGTTCATCTGAGGCGCTGCGGCTGACCTGCTCATCCATGGTGCGCAGGCCGTCGACCACCAGCGTGGGATCCAGTTGGCGGATGACCTGTCGAATCGCCGGCTCGATTGTCTCCGGCGGCTGCGCGGTGCGTGCGTAGATCTTAACCCCGCCCGGATGCTCATCTTGCAGATAGGGCGAATAGATGGCTTTCCCGATTTCGGTGCGAAGGTCCTTGTGCTTCACATCGCCCACTACGCCGACGATGGTAATTTCGAACTTCACTTTGTCGCCGCCGCCTTTGGCGATGGCGCGACCCAACGCGTTCTGCGGCGAACCGTAGAATCGCTTGGCGGCGGCCATATTCACCACGGCCACTTTGGGCTGCCCCTGCGCGTCCGCTGAGGTAAATTCCCTGCCCGCCAAGAGCGGTTGGCGCAACGTAGCAAAGTAGCCGGGCGTAATGTCTCCATCCTCGAAGTCCATGTCCTCGTCTTCGGCCGCCTTGTACCCCTGAATCGTGAAGTTTGAGCCGGTCGAATCTCCGTAGATTTCAGGATCGTCGGTGGCGGCGGCAAATGCTACGCCTGGAACGCGGCGCACTGCATCAATCGCGTTGCCGACAATCTGCGCCGTGCGGTCTTCCCCGTAACCGGAACTTGCCGGGTTAAGGGTGAAAGCAACAAGATTCGATGTGTCGAAGCCGATGGGCTGATGGCGAAGATTGTCGAGGGTGCGCACAAACAGGCCCGTGCCACCGAGAAGCATAACGCTGAGAGCGATTTGCACGCCGACGGCGAGCTTGCGAAAACGCTGCGAACTCTTTGATGCGGTTCCGGCATTCTGACGCAGTGCATTGGTCAGATCCGGGCGCAGGAAGTGAAACACCGGGGCAACGGCGAACAGCAGACTTGCCAGCAGCGAAACGACGAGTGTAAAGAGAAGAATGCGTCCATCGATCGAAGCCGAGTAGGGCTCGCTGCCGGGATCGGAGCTGGTCATGAGGCGAACCAGCGTGGTGGCGACCATGGGCGCAATCGCCAGGCCGGCCGCCGCTCCGGCGATACCCAGCAGTCCTCCTTCAACGAGCAGTTGTGCTGTAATGCGGCTCCTCTTGGCGCCGAGAGCGTAGCGCATGGACATTTCGCGCGCACGACCAGCGGCCCGGAGCAGCAGCAGCGTGGCCACGTTGATGGCGCAGAGCAGGACAAGTAGGCCGGCCATGCTCATGAGGATGATAAGGGGCTTTTCTAAATCGATGCGGTCCGGAGAGAATCCCTTGGAATCGTCGATGACCTTGAGGTGCGATTCATCGATGAAGCCTTTCCTGAATCGTTCCGAGCGAGACTTGTAGAGAGCGAATTCATTCACGCGGAGAGCATGCCAAAGCGGTCCAAGACTGGCTTCGGACTGGGAAATGGACACGCCCGGCTTGAGGCGCGCTACCAGCGTGAGCCAAAGTGAATCATGTCTGTTCAGGTTGTCGCGAGGCGCCATCAACGGGATGGCGACCTCGACCATGCTCATGGGG
>Ga0182024_10001327_pt1 | contig 64024 bp, 62 predicted proteins | sample P32metaG_FD_120480 | JGI IMG/M metagenome (GOLD analysis project Ga0182024, IMG submission 120480) | Permafrost microbial communities from Stordalen Mire, Sweden - P3-2 metaG (Illumina Assembly) | ecosystem: Environmental > Terrestrial > Soil > Wetlands > Permafrost | place: Sweden: Stordalen... | reverse complement strand
GCCACCCGCGCCCTGCGCGACTACATCGAGCTGCGCGTGGAACGGCCCCGCTTCGCCAACGGACGCAGCATCCGCAACGCGATCGAACGGGCGCGCATGCGTCAGGCCACGCGGCTGTTCGACTCCGGCCGGCGTCTGACCAGAGACGACCTGGTCTCGATCGAGGCCGACGACATTCTCAAGAGTTCCGTTTTCAGCGACACCCAGGAATAGGAGGAGCCATGCCCCGCCCGATCATCCTCGGCGTCGTCGGCGACTCGGCGGCCGGAAAGACGACCATGACCAGGGGGCTGGTGCGCATCCTCGGTGAGGAGCAGGTGACCGCCGTCTCCACGGACGACTATCACCGCTACGACCGTAAGCAGCGCGCCGAGCACAACATCACCCCGCTGCATCCGGACTGCAACTACGTCGACATCATGTCCCAGCACCTGCGCCACCTGCGCAAGGGCGAGCCGATCCTGAAGCCCGTCTACGTGCACTCCGACGGCAGCTTCGGTCCCCCGGTGTACGTGGATCCCAAGCCGTTCACGATCGTCGAGGGCCTGCTTGGCTACCACGCCGAGGACATGCTGGACGCCTACGACGTGCGCGTCTATCTCGCGCCTCCCGAGGACCTGCGCCGTCGCTGGAAGGTCAAGCGCGACACCTCGCGGCGCGGATACACGACCGACCAGGTCCTCTCAGAGCTCGACAAGCGCGAGCCCGACTCGGCCCAGTTCATCCGTCCGCAGGAGCGTCACGCGGACGTGGTCGTCTCCTTCCGGGAGGGATCCTCGGCCGATCCCCAATCGTTGGACGCCGAGCTGGTCCTGCGAGACAGCCTGCCGCATCCTGACCTGTCCCCGGTCAGCGGAGGAGGCGAGCAAGGGGTCGTGGTCACCGAGCGCGAGTCCGAGCTGCTGGTGAGCATCTCCGGTGACATCGAGCACGAGCAGGCGGCCGAGATCGAGGAGGCGATCTGGGAGAAGCTCCATTTCGCCTCGCACCTGCGCTCAGAGCGCCTGGGTCAGTTCATCGTCGGCAACGACCTGCAGCGCTCGGCGTCGCTGGCCCTCGTGCAGCTGCTGATCCTCTACCACCTGGTGACCGCCAAGGCCGCGATCGCGCTGGGAGGCGCGGGACCCCGCGCCGAGGTCGAGGAGGCTGCCGACAAGGAGACGGCGGCTGCCGACGAGGAGACGGCGGCGGTGCGCTCGTGAATCAACGGCCGGTCATCCTCGGCGTGGTCGGCGATTCCGCGGCCGGCAAGACGACGATCACCCGCGGGCTGGTGCGCGTCCTGGGCGAGGAGCAGGTCGCGCACATCTGCACCGACGACTATCACCGGTACGACCGAAAGCAACGGGCCGAGCTGGGGATCACCCCGCTTCATCCGGACTGCAATTACCTGGACATCATGGGCCAGGACATCATCCACCTGCGGTGCGGAGATCCGATCCTCAAGCCGGTCTACGTCCACCACGACGGGACCTTCGGCCCCCCGGTATACGTCAGGCCCGGATCGTTCACGGTGATCGAGGGCCTGCTCGGCTATTACCTGCCGGAGATGCGCGACATGTACGACGTCCGCGTGTATCTGAACCCGCCTGAGGAGCTGCGACGCCACTGGAAGGTGCAGCGCGACTGCTCCCGGCGCGGGTACACGACCGACCAGGTGCTCGCGGAGCTCGATCGGCGCGAACCCGACTCGGCCCAGTTCATTCGGCCGCAGAGTCGCCATGCCGACATGTTGGTCTCGTTCATGCCCCCCGACGGGGGTGAGTCGGACCCGACTCACCTGGACGCCGAGCTGACCCTGCGCGCCGGCCTCCCGCATCCCGATCTGACCGCCTTCGTCCAGAGCTTCGATGATGGCCTCAGGCTGCTCGAGCGCGGTGGCGACGAAGTGCTGATGATCCCGGGGCGGATCGACCCGGCCAAGGCGGGCGAGATCGAGGAGGCGATCTGGGAGCGCATGCACTTCGCCACCCACCTGCGGGCGCGCCGCCTGGGAGAGTTCACGGTCGGCACCGAGCTCTACCGCTCGGACTCGCTGGCCCTCGTGCAGCTGCTGATCCTCTACCAGCTGGTGACCGCGAAGGCCGCGGTCGCGCTTGGCGGCGAGGGGTCTCGCGCCGCCGGATCGGTGCCGTCCGGGGCCTGAGACTCGCTCGGCGGGGCTATAGGCCGCCGCCGAGGAGACCACGGAGCGTCTCGGTATAGGTCTCGAGGGCGGCGCGACCCCGGTGCGTCAGGGCTACCGAGGTTCGCGACGCCGGCCCGTTCCCGGTCTTCTCGGTGATTAGGTAGTCGGCGTCCTCGAGCTTGCGCAGATGCGTGATCAGGTTGCCGGGCGTCAGCCCGATCATCTCCTGCAGGCGGGTGAAGGACAGTGCGTCACCGTCGGGCAATGCGGCCAGCGTGGCCACTATCTGCAGTCGCGCGGGGACGTGGATCAGCGGGTCGAGCGTGTCGGCCGTCATGCATCTGATCGAGACGCGCGCAGCAGCCACGCCTGGGCGGCGCTGTTTCCCAGGAGCACGACGCAGAGGCCCACGCCGTTGCTCAGCCACACTCCGCGGGGTCCTGCGAACGCGCTCCCCGCGGCGACGAGCACGACCGCGAGCGACAGGCCAAGTTCGTGCCAGTCCTCGCGTACCGCCGAGCGCGCCGCCCCGAAGGTGCCGAGGACGAGCATCGTTGCCGTCGCGACGTACACCCCGTAGACGACGCCGTCACTCGCCCCGTCGCTCGCGAGCGCTGCCATGACCACGTACACCGCGACCAGCACCACGGCCAGGGCTGCTCCCTCCGCCTGCCGCCGCTGCGCGGAGCGTCCGCTGACGCCGGCCTGGGCGCGGCGATGGGCGTAGACCACCGAGCCGATCCGGATCACCACGAACGCGTAGAGGACGATCAGACCCGCCGGGGTCGGACCCTTGTAGGGATGCTGTCCGCGGACCGACAGCCACACCGCGCCGAAGCCGACCAATACGCCCGCCGCCGCGAGCAGCGACAGCCACGGCGACCTGAAGTCCAACTCGCGCTGCGCCTGCCGTTGGGTCTGCACCAGCAGGTTCGCCGCTCCACGGGGATCGAGCCCCTCGCCTTCGTCACTTGTTTTGGTGTCGCCTCGGTCACGCGTCCCGTTCATCGCTCACTCCTTCGTGGACTTTGTGTCGCAAAGCTACCACGCTTTGCGACACAAAGTCAAGGCGCGACCACTCCGCGATCCCTGCGGCTCGGCTCCTGGCGTCGACCGGGAATTTCCCCCTGGGGTCTCCCCAGACGAGCCGGTCGCCTATACCCTGGGCGCATGATCACTCTGAGCACGGACGTGCTGGTGATCGGCGGTGGCGCCACCGGTGTGGGCATCGCCTGGGACGGGGCACTGCGCGGGCTCGAGGTGATCCTCGTGGACCGCAAGGATCTCGCCGAGGGGACCAGCGGCCGCTTCCACGGGCTCCTGCATTCGGGTGGGCGCTACGCGGTCAAGGATCCCCGCGCCGCCGTGGAATGCATCGCCGAGAACCGTATCCTGCGCCGAGTCGCCGCGGACTGCGTCGAGGACACCGGTGGGCTGTTCGTGACCACGCCGTTCGACGATCCCGAATACGCCGACCGCTTCCTGCAGGGCTGCCGCGAGTGCGACGTGGATTGCGAGGAGATCGAGCCCGCGGAGGCGCTGCGCTCCGAACCCCGGATCAACCCCGGGATCTCGCGGGCCTTCCGAGTCCCCGACGCCAGCATCGACGTGTGGAAGACCGTGTGGGCGATGAGCCACGGCGCCCAGCAACGCGGCGCCCGCATCCTCACCTATCACGACGTGGTGGCGGTTCACCGTGATGGAGACGCCGTGACCGGCGCCCACGTTCGCGACACGCGGACGGGCGATGAGCTGGACATCGAGGCGCGCATCACGGTCAACGCGACCGGCGCGTGGGCCGGGCGGGTGGCAGAGCTGGCCGGTATCGAGGGGGTCAGGGTCCGTCCCGGCCGGGGGATCATGGTCGCCATGAACCACCGTCTCGTGAACACGGTGGTCAACCGCTGTCAGCTGCCGACCGACGGCGACATCATCGTCCCCATCCGCACCGTGGCGGTGGTCGGGACCACCGACCAGGGCACCGACGATCCCGACGACGAGTCGGTCCACCAGAGCGAGGTGGACGCGATGCTCGACGAGGGCGAGAAGCTCGCGCCGGGGCTGCGCGACGCCCGGGCCCTGCGGGTGTGGGCGGGGGTCCGGCCGCTGTTCGAGGACGCCAAGGCCGACGACAGCGCCACCCGAGACATCACGCGCGCCCACACCCTGCTCGACCACTCCCAGCGCGACGGCGTGGCCCGGTTCATCACCATCACCGGCGGCAAGCTGACGACGTTTCGCCTGATGGCCCAGGAGACGGTCAACGCCGTCTGCCGGCAGCTGGGAGAGGAGCGCCAGTGCACCACCTCCTCGGTGCCGTTTCCGGGCTCGGAGTCCGGTCAGACCTACCGCCTGGGTGAGCGGCTGGGCCGCAAGGAGGCCGCCCTCACCGACGTGCAGGTGATCTGCGAATGCGAGCTGGTGCCGCTCTCCAAGCTCGAGGAGGCATTGGAGCGCACCGGCACCACCATCCTCGACGACATTCGCCGCCAGCTGAGGCTCGCCATGGGTCCGTGCCAGGGAGGCTTCTGCATCTACCGCGCCACGGGGGTCATGCACGAGCTCGACTCCCTGAGCGCCGAGCAGGCCGACAGCTCGCTGCGCGACTTCCTGCAGGAGCGCTGGAAGGATCTGTGGCCGGTGCTCCACGGCGACCAGCTGCGCCAGGCGCGCCTGGACGACTGGATCTTCCAGGGCGTGCTCGACGTCGGTCATCTGCCGTCATGACCGAGGCGCTGCACTACGACGCCGTCGTCATCGGGGCGGGCACCGCCGGCCTGACCGCCGGCGCCCGCCTGGCCCAGGCGGGGGCCAAGGTGTGCGTGCTGGCCAAGGGAGTCGGATCCACCCATCTGGCGCCCGGCACGATCGACGTTCTCGGGTATGCGCCCGAGCGCGTCGAGGCGCCCGCCCGGGCGTTGCCGGAGCTGATCTCCGAGCACCCCGATCATCCCTATGTGCTGCTCGGGCCCGAGACGGTCGCCGAGGCGCTCGCCTGGTTTGAGAGGACGGCCGCGGCCGGGACGCTGCCCGGCTACTCCTACTCCGGGAGCCTGGAGCGCAACCAGCTGCTGCCCACCGCGCTGGGGGCTGTGCGCGCGTCGGCGCTGGTGCCCGAGACGATGGCCGCCGGCGATCAGCCGGGCCTCGGCCGCGTCGCCATCCTGGGCACGCCCGCCCTGCGGGATTTCCACGAGAGCCTATGTGCCGACAACCTGCGAGCGGCCGGGGTCCAGGCGCGGGGGATCAGCGTGCCGCTGGAGCTGGAGCGTGCCGACATGAACGCCCTGGGGATCGCCCGGCACCTCGACGATCCGGAGTGGCGGGCGACGTTCTGCGCGCAGGTGTCGCCGCTGCTGCGCGACGAGGAGCACCTGGGGGTGCCGGCGATGCTCGGAATGCGCGACCCCCACGCCGTCCTCATGGATCTCCAGCACCGGCTGGGCCGCTGGGTGTTCGAGATCCCCACGCTGCCGCCCTCGGTCCCCGGGATGAGGCTCTACGAGATCCTGCGCTCGGCGCTGCGAGCCGCCGGCGGGCGCCTGGTGCTCGGGGCCGAGGTGGTCAGCCACCGCCGCGACGGCGAGCGGGTGTCCGAGGTCGTCACCCGGGCGGCCGGGCGCGATCTCAGCTACGCGGCCCCGTGGTTCGTGCTCGCCTCCGGCGGCTTCGCCTCGGACGCCATCGAGCTCGACTCGCACTGGATCACCCACGACCGGGTGCTCGGCCTGCCGCTGCGCGGAGCGCCGGGTCCCGGCGACACGCGCTTTGTCAGGAACTACCTGGAAGATCAGCCGATCGCGCGGGCCGGAATCGCCGTCGATGCCGAGCTGCGTGCCGACGGGGCCGAGAACGTGCTCGTCGCGGGCGCGTCGCTGCCCGGTGCGGTGCCGTGGCGCGAAGGATCGGGCGAGGGGATCGCGCTGGCCAGCGGCTTGCGCGCCGCCCAGGTGATCGCCGGGCGGGTACGGGAGGAGGCGGTGGTTGGATGACCGACCTGGTCGACATCGCCGAGCGCGAGCGGCTGCGCGGATCGCTTGACCACTGCGTGAAGTGCACGATCTGCGAGACCCAGTGCCCGGTATCGACGGTCTCGCCGCTGTTCCCGGGACCCAAGTACGCGGGCCCGCAGGCCGAGCGCTACCGGGTGCCCGACGAGCCCTCCGTCGAGTCCTCGGTCGATTACTGCTCAGGCTGTGGGATCTGCTCGATGGTCTGCCCGCAGGGCGTGAAGATCGCCGAGATCAACGCCCAGGCCCGGGACAAGCTCAAGCGCCAGGAGGGCATCCCGCTGCGCGACCGGATCATCACCCGCCCCACCTGGCTGGGACGGCTCGGCACCCCGGTGGCCCCGCTGGCCAACTTCACCCTGCGCTTCCGCCCAGCGCGCATCCTCGCCGAGAAGGCGCTGGGCGTCCATCGCGACGCGCCGGTGCCGCGGTTCGCCGGCCGACGCTTCTCGCGCTGGGCACGCGAGCATCCCAGTCCCCGGACCGGGCGCAAGATCGTCTACTTCCACAACTGCGGAACCGAGTACTACGAGCCCTGGGAGGGGGAGAAGGTGGTCGCGGTCCTCGAGCACAACGGCTTCGAGGTGGTGGTCCCCAAGCAGGACTGCTGCGGGCTGCCGCTGCAGTCCAGCGGCCTGTTCGACGATGCCCGCAGGGTCGTGCTGCGCCTGGCCCGAGCGCTCGCCGAGCACGTCACCGACGACGAGACCCTGATCGTCGGCAACGCCACCAGCTGCACGCTGATGCTCAAGCGCGAGGCCCGCGAGATCCTCGTCCTCGACCGGGATCCGGTCCTGAAGCTGGTGTCCGAGCGCACCTATGACATCTGCGAGCTCCTGCTCGAGCTCCACGATCGGGGCGAGCTCGCGACCGACTTCCGTCCCGTCCACGAGACCGTGGCCTACCACGCGCCCTGCCAGCAGCAGGGCCACTGGATCGGCAAGCCGGCTCTCGAGCTGCTGGCGCTGGTGCCGGGTCTCGAGGTCAAGGAGATGAACGCCCGCTGCTGCGGAATCGCGGGCACCTACGGGCTCAAGGCGGAGAAGTACGACATCGCGATGGCCGCCGGCCGGGACCTGTTTGGCCAGGTGGAGGCCTCCGGGGCCACCGGCGTGGCCTGCGACAGCGAGACCTGCCGCTGGCAGATCACCCACGGCACCCAGCGACCCTCCGTGCATCCGATCGACTATCTGTACCGCGCCTACGGGCTCGGGTAGGCGGTCGCCCGGGGGGCTTGGAAGTTTGCTCGGGTTCGAAGTTCTGGCTAGGGAATGGTGGCTGGGGAGCTTCGGTTGCCCACGAGGCGGGCGGACGCCGTCGTGGCGGGGGAGCTCCGGATCTCGCTCCGAGGTTCTCCCGGGCGCGTCCGAGGCCGGCGGTTGGGCGAGAACGCGGTTTCCAGAGTTCGGTTTGCATCATCTGGAGGGGTGTGCCGTGTGAGCCTCGGTTTCCGCGGGCTCTGGAGCGCGCGAGCTGAGATGGGCTCTGGTGCGCTCTGGTTCCCGCGGTTTTGAGCGGCGGGTCCCACCGGCCCAGGGGCGGCCCAGCCCCGCGACCAGTAGTACTGGTGATTGACTGTCTTGGGATTTGTCTATGGGCGCTGGCTCGGGACCCGCTCGAGCCCTACTACGCGGCGGCGGTTCGCAGCATGTCGATGAGCTGGCACAACCTGATCTTCGGCGCGTTCGATCCCGCCGGAACGGTCACCCTGGACAAGCTCCCGGGAGCCTTCTGGGTCCAGGCGCTCGCGGTGCGCGTCTTCGGCTTCCACAACTGGGCGATCGTGCTTCCCCAGGCCGTGGAGGGGGTTTTGACCGTGCTCGTCCTCTACCGGGCGGTGGCGCGCCTGGCCGGTCCGACCGCGGGCCTGGTGGCGGCCGTGGTCCTGGCGATCAGCCCGGCGACGGTCGCCCTGAACCGCGGGAACATCTCGGACTCGCTGATGATCCTGCTGCTCGTGCTGGGCGCCGATGCCGTGTCGGCGGCGATCGTGAGCGGCGCTCAGCGGCGGCTGATCCTGGCCGCGGGGTGGGTCGGCCTGGCCTTCCAGGCCAAGATGATCGAGGCGTGGATGGTGCTTCCGGCCTTCGGGCTCGCCTACCTGGTGGGCGGGCCGGGACGGCGCGCAAGCGCGCCGGGCAGCTGGTCGTCGCCGGCGTGGTCGTCGCGGTCGTGTCGCTGTCCTGGATGACGGCGGTCTCGCTCGTTCCCGGGTCGCAGCGACCCTACGTCGACGGCAGCCACAACGACTCGCTGCACGCGCAGGTGTTCGTCTACAACGGCTTCGGGCGCTTCGGCGATCAGACTCCGCTCCAGCTGCTCGCCGGCCAGTCCCTGGGCATCGGCTCGGTTCCCGGCACCCCGGCCGCCGGCCCCGACCGCCTGCTGCGCGGCGACCTGGGCCGCGACACCGGCTGGCTGCTCCCGGCCGCGCTGGCGGTCGCCGTGCTCGGCGTCTTGGCCCGCCGGCGCCGGCCCCGGGTCGATCCGCTCAGGTCGTGCCTGGTGCTGTGGGGCGGCTGGCTGGTGACCCTGGCCGTGGTCTTCTCGCTGACCACCACGATCAACGCCTACTACACCGCCGCCCTCTCCCCGGCGGTGGCGGCGATCCTCGGTGCCGGGGTCGCCGGCGTGTGGTCGGAGGGCCGCTCGGGCACCGGGCGGCGGATCGGCCGGTCGGGCACCGGGCGACGGATCGGCCGGTCGGGCACCGGGCGACGGATCGGCCTGGCGGTGATCGTCGCGGCCAGCGTCGGCTATGCCGCCTGGCTGATACCGGGTGCCGGCACCGGCGTTCCCGGCTGGCTGGTCCCGGCAACCATCGCCGCCGGGCTCGTGGCCGTGGCCGCCGCGCTCTAATCGGTGAAGCTCAGACGCGACCGGGCGCTCGCCACCGCCCTGGTGGCCGGGCTGCTCGCCGTCTCCCTGGCGCCGACCGTCGCCTCGGCCGAGCTCGTGACCCACCACCAGGGGGCGTTTGACACCCCGTTTGAGCCGGCTCGCCAGCGGGCCGCCCTCGACGCCCTGTTCGTTGCGACCCCGGCGCGGGTGGCGCTCACCATCCCTGAGCTCGAGAGCGTCCAGCGAGGCGCGCCCTACCTCCTGGCGACCCAGACTGCCGCGCTGGCCTCGGTGTTCATCTACGACAGCGGCCTCGAGGCGCTGCCCATCGGCGGCTTCACGGGCACGATTCCCTCGCCGACTCTCGGGCAGCTGCAGGCCGACATCCGCGCCGGTCGATTCCATTTCGTGCTGGCCGGCGGCAGCCAGGATCCTCGGGTGGGCTGGATTGCCGCCCACTGCCTGCACGTCGCCAGCCCCACCCCGGCTCTGCACAACTACTACTGCACCCGATACGCCGCCGGCTGATCCGAGCCGCCTGTCGAACCACAGCTCCGCGATCCGGTAGAAGGCCGGCTCGCTGCCGTCGGGGGTGCCCACCGCGCGGCCGGCCTCGAACCGTTGGAGGTTGGGGATCTTGGCGACCAAGGCGGCGTGCGTGGTGGCGTAGTACTCCTCGAAGGCCTGAGGGTCGGTAGGCGGCCCGTAGAGAACGACGATCTTCACCATGTTCGGAGTGTCCTTTTCGAGGGTTTTCCAAATCGTGCAACAGCGTCGAGTAGGCTCACCCGGCAGGGGGATAGATGGCATTCGACCTGGTCATCGACATCGAGAACACGCCGGGGGCGTTGGCGCAGGTCGCGGCCGCGATCAGCGACGCCGGGGTCAACATCGCCGCGGCCACGTGCCTGGGCTCAGGTGAGCGAGCCGAGCTCCACATCCTGGTCCCGCACGTCGAGGCCGCGAGGCATTCGCTGGCCATCTCACATCTAGCGGTCAACCGCGTGCGCGAGGTCGTGGTGATCGACGTAGAGGACCGCCCCGGGGTGCTGGCCGACCTGACCCGCAAGATCGCCCGGGCCGGGGTCGACCTCGACCTCGTCTACGTCGCGACTCGCGACCGGGTGGTCTTCGGCGCGGCCGACGTCACCGCGCTGCGGGCTGCTCTGCAGGTCACGAGCTGATGGAGCGCGTCTGGGACTTTCCGCGCCCGCCGGCCGTCGTGGCCAGCGACCGCCGGGTCCGGGTCGAGCTGGCCGGGGCGGTGCTCGCAGACTCGACACGCGTGCTGCGGGTGCTCGAGACCAGCCATCCGCCGACCATCTACATCCCGCTCGCCGACGTCCGTGCCGATCTGCTGGTCACAAGCCAGGCGCGTTCCACCTGGTGTGAGTTCAAGGGGGCCGCAGAGTATGTGGACGCGGTCGTCGAGGGCCGGCGCGTCGAAGCGGTGGGATGGCGCTACCCCGACCCGTCGCCGGGCTACGCGGAGCTCCGCGACCACGTCACCTTCTATCCCGGGCGGGTGGACGGGGCGTGGATCGACGAGGAGCGCGTCACGGGCCAGGAGGGCGACTTCTATGGAGGCTGGATCACCTCCGACCTGGTCGGACCGTTCAAGGGGCCGCCCGGCACGCTCGGCTGGTAATCGCGGCCCCGTCCGACTGGTCCCGGACGGTCCGTGAAGGAGCCGGCTGGGGTTCGCTTGTGAACTTTCTCCCAACGCGTGATCCGGCTGTCGCCGGCGCGCGTACGAAGGGTTGAAAACAGTTGAGTGTCCGGCCTCGCAAATCCGCTCCCCTCGTCCAGGAGCCGAGGTGGGCCGTTGCCGACCGGTTCTCGACACAACCTCACGGAGAGAGGGGAACCTCATGAGTGACCTCAGCAGGCGTAGCTTCGTCAAGAACTCGGCGGGCGCGGCGGCTGGAATGACAGCGCTCGGAGCGCTCATCGCGTCTCGGGCGGAGGCGGACACGAAGGCCGGATCCGACCCGGTCGTCGCCTATCTCAAGGACCCGAGCAGCGGGGAGATCTCGGTGATGACCGGTGATCGTGAAGTCACTGTTCGCGATCCGAAGCTGGCCGCTCAGATCGCCCGCGCGGCGCGCTGAATCACCCGTTCATACACGCACGACTGGAGGCAAACCATGTCGTCTCATCGCGAAGCACCGGCGATCAGCAAGGACCCGGTCGCCGACAACACCGACACCTACGCGTTCGTCAGCCCTGACGATCCGAGCACCGTCACGATCATCTCGAACTACCTGCCGCTTGAGGCACCGTTCGGGGGGCCGAACTTCTTCGAGTTCGGCGATGACGTTCGCTACGACATCCACATCGACCAGACCGGCGACGGCGAGCCGGACATCACCTACAGGTTCGAGTTCAACACGCAGGTGGCCAACCCGAACACCTTCCTGTACAACACGGGACAGATCGACTCGATCGACAGCCCTAACTGGAACCGGAAGCAGTTCTACTCGGTCACCCGCAGGAGCCATGGGAACGAGGTGGTGCTCGCCAGCAACCTGGCCTGCCCGCCGTGCAACATCGGGCCCGCGTCGACCCCGGACTACGAGGCACTCGCCGAGGAGGCGATCCACCAGATCGGCGGCGGACGCACGGTGTTCGCCGGCCAGCGACTGGAGGGCTTCTATGTCGACCTGGGGGCGATCTTCGACCTCGCCGACCTGCGGCCGTTCCAGAACCTCCATATCGCCACGATGATGGCGGCGGCGCCCGGGGTGAACGCGACGAATGACTTCAGCGTTCATTCGATTGCGCTCAAGGTTCCCAAGCGCGAGCTCGCCCGCGGCGGTTGGACTCCGACGGATCCGACGGATCGGCGATCGGTAATCGGGGTGTGGGCGACCGCCAGCCGGCGTCAAGCTCTGATCCGTGAACCGCGGACCGGGGTCAGCGTCGAAAACGGCCCGTGGGTTCAGGTCTCGCGGCTCGGCAATCCTTTGTTCAACGAAGTGATCGTCCCGATGGGTAAAAAGGACGTTTGGAATTCTCTGCCGCCGGCTGATGACGGGGAGTTCCTGCAGTACGTCCAGCATCCCGAGCTCGCGGGGCTGCTGCCGGTGCTCTACCCGGGTGTCTTTGGCAACCTCGCGGCGCTCAACGCGGCACGAGCGGATCTGGTGGCCATTCTGCTGACCGGGCTCCCCTCAGGGATCGTGCCGGGCTTTCAGAACTACACCGGGAAGACCTACGCCGATGAGTTGCGGCTGAACATGGCGATCCCTCCGACGACGACGAATCCGAGCCCGCTCGGAGTCATCGGCAAAGATCTGGCCGGGTTCCCGAACGGGCGCCGAGTGTTCGACGACGTCGTCACCGTCGAGCTGCGCGCGATCGCCGGAGCCACCTATCCGCTCGTCAACAGCAATTACACGCCCGACGGGGCGGCATCGCTGATCACCGACGGGCTCGGTCCCAACAGCACCCGCTACCTGTCGAGCTTTCCGTATCTCGGCATGCCACAGAGCGGTTACCAGACCGCGCCGCTGGCGATGGTGTGAGAGGAGAACGACGATGACAACGACAGCCACCAACGGCGCGACTGTGCAACCCGGCGGCAACCTCGAAGCGGCGGCGAGCGCCAACGTCGCGATCGACGTCGGAGACGGCAGAGGAGCGCTCGTCATTTACCCGTCCGAGCGCTTCCGCGGGCGCGAGATCGAGATCAGCCGCGTCGGCGGCGACGGTCGCCGAGTCCACACGGGCGTGCACGAGCGCCGGACGCATGCCGGTGTTGTCCTGACGGCGGTCTTCGGCAGCCTGGCCGCGGGAGACTATGTCGTCTGGGAGGACGCGAGCACCGCCGGCCCGACGCTGACGGTTCCCGAAGGATCGGTCGGCGAGCTCGAGTTGAGCTAGACCGCTCGAGCACCGGGGGCGCCCGCCGCCAGGCGGGCGCCCTGGGCGCAGGGCGCAGCCGGATCGGCTACGAGAGAGAGGGCGCGAGATGACCACGTCTACCGCGCGCGGCGGCATGCCGTCGTTCGTGCACCGCTTGAACAGGGCTTTGAGCAGGCGGGAGTGGGGAACCGTCGCCGGCATGGCGTCGGTCGTGATCGGCCTGCATGTGGTCGGTTTCTTCATTCTCATCACCGTCGTCGCGCCTCACCATTACCACCTGGGGTCTTCAGGGGCGTTCACGGTCGGCCTCGGGCTGACCGCGTACACGCTTGGCTTGCGCCACGCCTTCGACGCCGACCACATATCGGCGATCGACAACACCACACGCAAGCTGATGGCTGAGCGCCAGCGTCCGCTCAGCGTTGGTTTCTTCTTCTCGCTCGGGCACTCAACGGTCGTGTTCGCGCTGACCTTCCTGTTCGCTGTCGGAATCCGTGCTCTGGGCGGGCAGGTCACGCATGGTGGCTCAACGCTGCATCAGGCATCCACCCTGATCGGTACCGGCGTCTCGGGCGGCTTCCTGTACATCATCGCCGCGCTGAACGTGGTCGTCCTGATCGGCATCCTGCGCGTCTTTCGTGACATGCGCCGGGGCGAGTACGACGAGACGGAGCTCGAGCGCCAGCTGAACAGCCGCGGTCTGATGAACCGCTTCTACGGCCGGTTTACCAGAACCATCACAAAGCAGTGGCACATGTACCCGATCGGCATCCTGTTCGGCCTCGGCTTCGACACCGCCACCGAAGTGGCGCTGCTGTTCCTGGCGGCGGGCGCGGCCGGCGCGGGCCTGCCCTTCTACGCGATCCTCTGTCTGCCGATCCTGTTCGCGGCGGGCATGTCGCTGCTTGACACGATCGACGGCTCGTTCATGAACTTCGCCTACGGCTGGGCGTTCTCAAAGCCGGTCCGCAAGGTCTATTACAACCTCACGATCACCGGTCTCTCGGTAGCGGTCGCGCTGATCATCGGAACCGTCGAGCTGGTCGGGCTCGCCGTCACCAAGCTCGGCCTCAAGGATGGCTTCTGGGGTTGGGTCTCGCACATCAATCTCAACGTCCTCGGCTACGTGATCGTGGCCATGTTCGTGGCAACCTGGGCCGTCGCGCTGCTGGTCTGGCGCTTCGCGCGCATCGAGGAGCGCTGGGGCGCAGGATTGCGAGACGGTCGGTCGGTTGCCGCGGTGTCCAAGTGACCGATCGCCGGGTTGCGTCAGGTGGCGTCTAGCTGGACGGGCGCTCTCGGGCCGCGATCACCTTGCCGAGGTTGTCGAGCTCGTTTTCGCGGCCCATGATCAGCCGCTGCGTCCAGACCTCATCGTGCATCGGGTCGACGCTCATCACCACCTTCACCCGGTCGCCCGCCGGGCTGAGATCGATCACCGTGAGGTGCTCATAGGGCTCGACGTCGGGGACGAAGTCCACCAGGGACGAGTAGGCCAGGCGCGTCGGGGCGTCGAGCTCGGTGAACGTCTTGCGTGACTCGGTGGCCAGGGGCATGCCGGAGCCGCGCATGAACTCGATCTGCTGCGGCGCCGTGGCCGTCATCGTGTAGATGAGCTCGCCTCCGGGCTCGAGCTCGAGCTTGGAGACCTCCACGGCAAAGCCGTCGGGCGCCCACCAGGACTCGATTCCCGCGGGGGTCGTCCACGGCTCCCAAAGGGTCTGCGGGGACGCGTCGAAGGTGCGCTCGATGCGGATCCTGTCGGCGGCCCCGGGCGGTGGCTGGTCGGTCATGGCGGCGCTCCTGTCTCTGGTTGGACGCTCGATCTTCCTCTGACACCGGCTCGGCCGGGAGGTCGACGGCGACGGCCGCGGCGAGCCGTAGGCATCACAATGGGCCGATGAGGTCGACACGTTATTTCTCCGCGGTCGATTCGCACACCGAGGGTATGCCGACGCGCGTGCTCACCTCGGGGCTGGGCACCCTGCCGGGTGCCTCGATGCAGGAGCGCCGGCTGTACTTCGAGCAGCATCTCGATGACCTGCGCCTGCTGTTGATGCGCGAGCCGCGCGGGCACGCGGCGATGTCAGGCGCCTTCCTGCAGCCGCCGACGCGTCCGGATGCCGACTGGGGAGTGCTGTTCGTCGAGGTCTCGGGCTGCCTGCCGATGTGCGGGCACGGGACGATCGGCGTGGCCACGGTGCTCGTCGAGTGCGGGTTGGTGACCGTCACCGAGCCCGAGACGGTGATCCGGCTCGACACCCCCGCCGGTTTGGTCGAGGCCCGAGTCACCGTGACCCAGGGGCAGGCCGAGCGCGTCACGCTGCGCAACGTGCCCGCCTTCGTCCTCGAGCTCGATGCGGCCGTCGAGGTCGGCTCGCTGGGCATCGTGCCCTACGACATGGCCTACGGCGGCAACTTCTGCGCGCTCGTCCCGGCCGCGGCGGTCGGCGTCGACCCGGTCGCGTCCAACGCTCAGCGGCTGATCGACCTCGGACTGGAGATCGCGGCGGCGATCGGCTTGTCGCACTCGCCCGTCCATCCGCTCGATCCCGCCATCCGGGGCTGCAAGCACGTCGTCTTTCACGCTCCGGGCTCTGACGGAGCCGACGCCCGCAACGCGACCGCGATCCATCCCGGGTGGCTGGATCGCTCTCCGTGCGGCACCGGGACCTCGGCGCGGATGGCGGCCCTGTACGCCCGCGGGGAGCTGGGACTGGCCGAGGAGTTCGTCAACGAGTCGGTGATCGGCAGCCGGTTCGCGGGGCGGCTCGTCGAGGAGACCGACGTGGGGGGAAGGCCCGCGGTGGTGCCGGAGATCAGCGGCCGCGCCTGGATCACTGGCATGGGTCAGTACCTGCTGGATCCGAGCGATCCGTTCCCGGCGGGGTTCTCGCTTTGAGTACGGCGGTCGCAGCCGGGTTCGCGCTTTGAGTACGGCGGCGCCGTGCGAGTGATCGTGGTGGGAGGCGGCGCGGTGGGGCTGTGCGTCGCCGAGTCCCTGGCCAGCCGCGGGGCCGAGGTCACGGTGCTGGAGCGCGGCCGGTGCGGGCTCGGCGCGTCCGCGGGAAACGCGGGCTGGATCACTCCGTCGCTGTCGATTCCGGTCCCCGGCCCGGGCGTGATCGGCACCTCGCTCAAGTGGCTGGTCAAGCCCTCGGGGCCGCTGTGGATCCGCCCGACGCTCGCCCCCTCGATGCTCGCCTGGCTCACCCGGTTCGTCGCCAGCTGCCGGCGCGGCTCCTACCGGCGCGGACTGTGCGCGCTCCAGGGAGCCGCCGCGTTGGCGGGCCCCGCCTTTGATCGGCTCGCGGAGCGAGGGGTCAGGTTCGAGCTTCACGACGAGGGGTTGCTGTACCCGGCCTTTGACGGTGACGAGCTCGAGCACCTGGTCAAGGTGGCGGGCGAGCTGCGAGACGCCGGAGCCCCAGGCTCGCTGCGGCGCCTCGCGGCCGGCGAGCTCCGCGAGCTGGAGCCGGCGATCGGCGATCACGTGGTCGGAGGGCTGCTCGCCGAGTCAGAGCGCCGGGTCCGGCCCGAGCTCCTCACGGCGGGCCTCAGGGACGCGCTGTCCAGGCTCGGCGCGCACGTGCTGGAGCATTCCGAGGTCACGGCCGTGAGGCAAGAGCCGGGAGCTTGGGCGGTACGGACCCAAGGCGACGCCGTCCGTGGCGACGCCGTCCGTGGCGACGCAGTCGTGCTCGCCAACGGAGTCGCGGCCCGGCGCCTGCTCGGCCAGCTCGGCGTGACCCTGCCGATCGTCGCGGCCAAGGGCTACAGCCGTACCTGCGCGCGGGACCCGACGGGGCCGCAGCGCCCCGTTTACCTGGAGGGACCCAAGGTCGCGATCAGCGTGTTCGACGGCGCGGTGCGGATGTCGGGCACGCTCGAGCTCGGGGCCCGCGGCCTGGGGCTTTCGAGGCGACGCCTGGAAGCCACCAAGGTGGCGGCACAGCGAGCGATGCCGGGCTGGCAGATTCCGCCGGGAGGCCAGGACTGGGCCGGGATGCGCTCGCTGGCCCCCGACGGCCTGCCCTACATAGGCGCGGTGCCCGGACTGGATGGGCTGCATCTCGCGACCGCACATGCGACGCTTGGGATCACGCTCGCGCCGGCGACGGGCGAGCTGCTCGCCGGCTTGCTGCTTGACCGAAGACCACACCCCCTGCTGGCGGCGTTTGGGCCGGGGCGCGCGATGCGCGTCCGGGCGCCGCGCCCGCGACCCGCGTTCGCCGGCACCACGATGACTGGAGGAAGCTGATGAAGGGCGTATACGCAGCGATCGTCACCCCCTTCGACGCCGAGCTGGACGTTGACCACGCGGCGCTCGGAGCGGAGATCGACAGATTGATCGGCGGCGGTATCCAGGGGATCGTCGCCAACGGCACGGTGGGCGAGGGGGGGAGCCTGAGCACCGAGGAGCGCCGCGCGGTGCTCGAGACGGTGGTGGGAGCCGCGGCCGGGCGGGTGCCCGTGTGCGCGGGGATCTCCGCGCCGACCGCCGCCCAGGCCTGCGCCTACGCCCGCGACGCTCAGGCGGCCGGCGTCGACTCGCTGATGAGCCTGCCGCCGCTGCTGTATCGCGCGGACCGCCGCGAGCTGCTCGAGTTCTTTACGACGGTGGGCGCGGCGACCGCGCTGCCGATCATGATCTACAACAACCCGGAGGCGAGCGGGCGCGACATGCTGCCCGAGCTGCTCGCCGAGCTGGCCGCCGAGGTGGCCACGGTGGAGGCGATCAAGGAGACCTCCGGGGACGCGCGCCGGATCGCCGACCTGGTCAATCGCTGCCCGGAGGTGGACGTGATGGTCGGCGGCGACGATTGGGCGCTCGAAGGGTTCAGCGCCGGCGCGCACGGCTGGATCTCCGGCGTCGCCGACGTGCTTCCGGCTGCCTGCATGCGCCTGTGGGAGCTGTGCGCGGCCGGGGAGCTCCCGGCGGCGCGGCGGCAGTACGCCGAGCTCCTGCCGCTGGCTCGACTCGACATGACCTCGAAGCTCGTGCAGTACTTCAAGGCCGCCCTGGACGAGCTCGGGCTGGCGGGCGGTCCGTGCCGGCCGCCGCGGCTGCCGCTGAGTGAAAGCGAGCTCGAGACGTTGCGCGCCGCCGTCGCCAACGCCTCGGAGTCGGAGCTCTCACCCAGGTGACGATCGGCTCGGGCCGGCCGGGCTCGGGACCTGCCGGAACGGGCGCAGCTGCCCGTCGCCGATGACGACGGGCAGCTGCGCGGATTCCGTGTCTCAGCAGCTCCAGGCCGAGGCGCCCTGGTGAGCGTAGATCTCGCCTGCGATCCGGTCCTGCTCGGCCTTGGGAGCATCTTGGGGCAGCCCCTGCCCTCCGTAGGCCCGCCAGGTCGAGAGCAGGATCTGGTACGCGCCGCCGGCGCCGCTCGACGGGTTGACCGCCGAGTAGTCGCCGCCGGACTCGCACTGCACGATCACCGAGGGGATCGAGTAGCCGCCCGACCCTGACGACGACGTCACCGATGCAGCGGACGTCGTCGAGGACGAGCCGCCGCTTGAGGGCGGCGGCGTCCCGAACAGGGCATCCCAGGTCTGAGGGCCGACGATCCCGTCGACCGCCAGACCGTCCCGGCGCTGGTAGGCGAGCACTGCCCGCTCGGTGCCAGAGCGGAAATGACCCGTGGTGCGCACGTGCAACGCCCGTTGTACGTGCGAGACGTCCGGCCCGGAGCTGCCCGGGTGCAGCAGCGAGGCCGGCGTCGAGGTCTGAGCGACTGCGGGAGCGGCCGCCGCCAGCAGCCCGGCGCCGCCGGCCGCCACCGCCACCCCGGCGGCAATTCGAGCAGCTCGATTCGTGTTCTTAGGCCGCGATACGTGCGGCATCCCAGGGGGCATGAAGCCTCCTTCTTTCTCATGCCTACGGGGTTAGCTGACGGGCTCGCGCGAGAAAGTGCGCTACGCCGCAGATGCGGCGATTAGCCCCAGGGCAGCTGACGCCACCCGGTGGGTTCCCCGTTCTCCGCCGCGCGGCAAACCAGCGGTCAGAGATTCGGCGGTTTTGTGAAGGTTGGGCACCGTAGCAGAGCCGATGGCGGACACCGCTCAGCGACACACGGTCGCGTACGGAAGCTCGGACACGAACCGACCCCACTCCTGGCGGCTCAGATCGCGCCCCGCGACGGCGCAGGCTCGCTGCTCCCAGGCGGCGGCGCCCGGATCGGTGTTGAGATCCGGGCCCTCCTGCTGGAGGGTGGGTGTGGACCACAGCTTGACCGTGCCGTCCTGGTAGCCGCTGGTCGGCCGAGGATTCCCACGAGCGTCCACTCCGCGAGCCGGGCCACCAGGTCGGATACGACGCACTCCCGGCCGCAGAAGTGCTCGGCATCGGAGACGTCGAAGGAGGCGAGGCCTTTGAACGGACAGACAACTGCCCCCCGATCCCCGGGCCGCGGCGCTTGCCGTCGGCCATCGAGCCCGTCGTCGTGATGCAGGACCATCCGCTCGAGCGCTCGCAGGGCCGGCCCCGGCTCGAGCCCGAGCTCTTCACGCAGCATCCGGCTCGCGTCCCGGTAGACGTCCAGCGACTCGGCCTGGCGGCCCGATCGGTAGAGCGCGAGCATCAGCTGGGCGCGGAGGCGCTCGCCCAACGGGTGCGACAGGACCAGCGCCTGGATCTCCGGGACCAGCTCGTCGTCGTGCCCGAGGGACAGATCTGCGTCGATCCGCTCCATCAAGGCAAGAACTCGCAATTCCTCCAAGCGCCGGATCTCCGGCTGGGCGAAGTTCAACGACGCCACGTCTGCCAGAGGGGGACCCCGCCACAGCGCGAGCGCCTCGCGTAGTCGCGTCCCCGCCGAGGATGTCTCTCCGCCGGCCAGGAGGTCGCGACCCTCCTTGAGCAGGCGCTCGAACAGGGCGGCGTCGAGTTGTTCGCCGTCGAGCTCGAGAACGTATCCGCCCGGACGGCTCAGCAGACGACAGTCCTCGGAGGTTTCGAGCACGCGGCGGAGTCTGGATATGGCCGCGTGTACCGCGTTGGGGGCGCCCTCCGGCCCGGGGTCCACTACAGCCCGCCCGTCAACCGCGAGGTGACCTCCGCCGACGTCGCCTATGCGATCGAGCGGGGCGCCAACCCCAATGTCGCGAATCCCTACTTCCCGTCGTACTTCGGCTCGAGTGCGCCGGCTCCGCTCCTCGGCGCCCAGAGTCCTCCTCTCCGGTCCCACCCGAGTATGTGAAGCCGATGGACAAGCACGCTCCGACCACCTATGGCTCGACATATGAGGTGGCCACCGGCCCCTACATGCTGGAATCGAATCTGAAGTCCGCCGGAGCGTTCGCGGGCATCGGCTACCAGACGGGAAAGTCGGCGGTACTGGTGCGCAACCCGAACTGGAATCCGAACACGTATTCCCCGGCGTACAAGCCGCCGGCCTACCTGGACAGGATCAACATCGACATAGGTGGTGACGCCCCGGTGATCGGCCAGCAGGTACTGAAGGGCTCAGACTCCGTGCAACTCGACACCCCCGCTCAATCGATCGTCAAGGCGCGCGGCGGCGCGCTGGTCGCCCAGCCGATGACCCACTTCCTGTATCCAGGAGACCAGGGCTTTGAGCAGGCGGGTGGTTTCGCCGGTCCCCAGGTCGACTACAACCGCGACGTCGAAGGCAACCACGCGGTCGCGTGTAAGTACATGAAGCTCGCCGGCTACCCCGACTGCAGGTACACGGGTGGCGAGACCGTCCAGATGGTCAGCTCCAACAACGGGAACGATCCGCCGATCTCCCAGATCGTCAACTCGGCGCTGACCGTCCTGGGCTTCACCACCCACGTGTCACTGGTCGACCAGACCGTCATCTACTCCAAATACTGCCAGGTGCCCAAGCAGGAGATCGACGCCTGCCCGGCGCAGGGATGGCTGCGTGACTTCGCGGACCCGCTGGGGACGTTGTACGCGCCCTTCTACGGTCCGTCGATCACGGCGACCGGAAATCCCAACCAGGGTCAGGTGAACGTCCCGGCCATCAACGCGGCCATGGCCAAGGCAGCGCTGATCGTGGCCCCGGCCGCGCGCTATCGGGCCTGGGCGAAGATCGACGACATGCTCGTCGACCACGCCGCGGCGGTCCCCGAGGACTACGACAACCAGCCGAACATCGAGTCCAGGGATGTGGCCGGAGTCGACGACCTCTGGAACGAAGGCACCTGGGACTTCGCGTTCACGTCGTTGAAGAAGCCGTAGCCGGGTGAGATACTCGGATCAGCGATAGCTCTCAGACGCGTCGGAGGTGACAAATATGTCTGAGCCGGTCGTCGTCCTCGTCGTCGCTCATCAGACGGCAGCAACCCGCCCGCTTCTGGACGCGGTTCGCGCGCGCGCCGAGCAGGGGCCCGCGCGGTTTCATCTCGTCGTTCCCCGGCAGCTGCACGGCATGCACAAGGCCGTGGACCCGTCCGAGGGAGGCGACGCGGAGGCTCAAGTCGTACTCGAGGCGGCGCTTCCCAAGCTCTCGGAGGCGGCCGGCCAGGAGGTCACGGGCGGCGTTGGCGATCCGGAGCCGCTGATGGCGATCGAGGACGCGGTCAACCTCGGCGACTACGACGAGATCATCATCTCGACCTTGCCCCTGGGCATCTCGCGGTGGCTGAAGCTGGATCTCGTCAGCAAGGCCCGGGGACTGGGGCTGCCGGTGACCCACGTCGCCGCGGACAAGCCAGCCGCTGCCGAGGTCGGCTGAAGGCAGGCGGCCGGCCCGTCGTCACCGCCTGGCGCCGGTGAGCTCACGCTGCCGCGGTCAGCGGCTCAGCGGGCGGCTCGGACGGCGGTTCGACGGGCAGGTCGCCGCGCAACTGGAGCCCGAGCACCGGGAAGACCAGGGTCGACAGGACGGCGGCGCCGATCAGGGCGGCGGCGGTCGATGCGCGCATGTGCCCGCCGGCGACCGCCAGGGTGGTGATGGCCAGCACGAGGGGTAGCTGGGTGGAGCTCATGAGCGCGAGCACGATCCGGTCACGCAGGCCGAGCACCCCGCGATACAGGACCAGCGCCGGCAGACCACGCACGATCAGGAAGAGGACGAAGAACAGGCCCATCTTGGCCACGCCCGAGACGCTGGCGAACAGGACGGAGAGATCGAGGCTCATGCCGCTGACGATGAAGAAGAAGGGGACGAAGACGCCGAAGGCGATGGCGGTGAGCTTGGAGTCGAAGGCGTGAGACTCGCGTTGGGCCAGAACGTGACGGGTGATGATCCCGGCGGCGAACCCGCCCAGGAGGAGGTCCAGCCCCAGGTGGAAGGCGAGGACGACCAGGGCGAAGATCAGGACCAGGATCCAGCGCACGCCCAGCTGCGAGCTGCTCTCCAACGTCCGCACGAACAGGGGCATCGTCCAGATCGAGGAGCGCGCCGCGAGCACCGCGATGGCGACCGCGACGGCGATGAAGGCGACCAGGATGAGCGCGTTGTGCAGCGTCCCCTGCGCCGACAGGACCAAGGTCAGCACCAGGATCGGGCCGAACTCGCCCACCGCTCCCGCCGCGAGCATGAAGGTGCCAAGTCGCGTACGCAGCTCACCGGTGTCGGAGAGGATCGGGATCAGCGTCCCCATCGCGGTGGTGGTCAGAGCCGACCCCGTATAGAGAGCCGACACGACTATGCCGGCGAGGGAGAGCGCGCCCGCGAGCGCGTAGGCGATGATCAGCGACAGACCCCACCCCAACAGGGCGAGGCGCAGCGGCTGGCCGCTGATCCGGCCGATGTCGATCTCATAGCCGGCGAAGAAGAACAGCAGCGCCAGCCCGAGATCGGAGAAGAAGGAGAGAAACTCGTCGACGTGCAGGCCGAGCACGTGGGGCCCGATCACCACCCCCGCGAGCAGCTCCATCACCACGACCGGAATGACAAGCCCCCGTCCGCTGGCCAGGGCCGCCAGCGTGGCCGCGACCGCGGCTGCGCCGATGACCGCCAGGAACGGCCCGGGCTGAACGACGATCACAGCTGAAACCCCGATGCTCACCGCAGTGCCCGTCCCGGACTAGGAATCGACCACCGGGATTATCCATCCCCGAGGTCCGAGACCGACCAGAGCTGCCTAGAGCAGCTCGCCGATCAGGGCCGCCGCCCGGGCGGCTCCGCCGGGCGCGACCGGCAGGTAGTCGACGTCGCGTCCGATCTCCTGCGCGATCGCCGTGGCGATGATCTCCGGAGGCGAGTCGTCAAAGCTCATCCGCCGCCCCGCGCCGTACCGGTCCAAGCGGTGGGCGACGTGGAGGTTCTGCTCGAAGTGGCGCTTCAGCGGGAAGTAGATGAAGGGCCGCCGGCTTGCCGTCAGCTCCATGGCGGTGGTCAGCCCGCCCTGCACGATCCCGAGGTCGCAGGCGGCGAGCTGGCGGTGGAGATCGTCAACGTAGGCAAGGACCTCGAGGCCATCGGCACAGGGCAGCGTCGCCGGATCGATGCGGGGCCCGGCGACGACGATCATGCGCAGCCCGGGGACCAGCCGCCTGGCCTCTGAGAAGCTGGCCATCACGCGGCGCAGCAGGGGCGCGCCGACCCCCGAGCCCCCGACGGTGACCACGCACACGCGCTCGTCTGGCCGGTAGCCCAGCTCGGCTCGCAGCTGTTCACGGTCGGCGAGGGCCGCCGGGTCAAAGCCGGTGACGTAGCCGGCGAAGCTGTAGTGGCGCTCGGTCCAGTCGCGAATCGCCGGCAGCCCGGGTCCAAAGGACTCCGACACGATGTCGTCGGGCTCGCCGACGAAGATCGACCGGTCGCGCACGCGCGGGTAGCGGCCGATCTGCTCGATCATCTCGGCGTTGTAGTCGGCGGTCAGCCGGGCCTCACGCTCGCCGCCGGCGGCCATCGGCAGCCAGCCCACGAAGTCGGTAAGCCACGCATAGGCCGCCGACTTGAGCTCCGGGTTCTCGTGCAGGAAGTAGTCGAGGTCCCAGGCCTCGTCACCGATCCACAGGTCGTAGGGCTCGCTCTCGACGAGGTCGTGAAAGACCATGAAGTTCGAGAGCAGGATCTCGTCCATCCTTCGAAAGGCGCCAAAGCAATCGAGCTCCTGCTCGGAGGACTCGGCCGCCATGTGGGCCGATTCGCTGGCCAGCTGAGCGCTCATCGGGTGGATCCGCTCAGCGCGGGCCTCGAGCACGGCGGTCACGGGATGCTGCGCCAGCCAGTCGACCTCGAGGTCGGGATGGCGCTTACGCAGCTCGTCGGCGATCGCGAGGTCGCGCCGGGCATGGCCGAGGCCGATCGGTGAGGAGACATAGAGGGCGCGCCGGCCGCGAGACGGCGCCCGCGCCCAGCGCCGCGGAGGCGCCGGCGGGCAGATGAAATCTCGCAGCAGCCGGTTCACCTTCACCGGGTCGCGTCCGGTCGGCAGGTGCCCCGAGCCCATCAAGGTGACCAGCTCCCCGCCGGTCTTCTCCGCCAGCGCCTTGCCCTGCGCGTGCGGGCGGACCAGGTCGCGGTCGCCGTGGATCACGAGCACCCGGCAGCGGATGCGCGCCACTCGCTCGCGAACGGCCTCCTGGCCGCCGATGGCCAGCCCCCGGGTCGCGTCGGCCAGGGTCTCGGGAGTGGTCTGCAGCCCCCAGCCCACGCAGTCCTCGATCTGCTTGGTGGAATGCGGCTCGTTCGCGCACTGGGCGAAGAAGTACTCCAGGAACTTCAGGTATTCGCGCCGCCAGTAGTGGCTGTTGTACTTCGCCCAGCCCTCATCGGTGTCCAGCGCCTCGTCGAACGGGTGGGCGTCGCGCTCGGGATGGTTGGGCGCCAGCGGGACCGCGGGGGCGACGAACACGGCTCCCTCCACCCGCTCGGGATGATCCGCGGCCAGGATCGTGCCCCAGAGCGCTCCGCACGACAGCGAGACCAGGGTCGCACGGTCGGTCTCGGTGGCGTCCATCACGGCCAGCGCGTCGGCCGCGAACTCGTCCGTGCGATAGGCCTGGGCTCCGGTGGGCCGGTCGGTCCGACCGTTTCCCCGCCCGTCGAAGCTGACCACCCGATAGTGGCGCGCGAGGTAGGGAACCTGCAGCTTCCAGAATCGCGAGTGCACCCCTGACCAGGTCGGCAGGAGCAGCGCCGTCCGCTCGCCCTCGCCGTAGCGCTCCCAGAAGACGCGCACCCCGTCCCGGGTCACGTAACCCTGGGCGTCGGGATAGCACGCCCGGGTCTGCTCGGCCCCCCCGGCGTCCGCGAGCCGCCTGGGGCTCGCGGACGCCGGTCCCCGTTCGGTGAGGCTGGTCACGGACGGGCCTCGAAGACCAGGTTGAACGGCGTCTCGGCGACCCGGCGAAACCGGGTGAAGCCGCCCGCTTGGACCACGTCACGGATCCGCGCCTCGCCGGCCTGGGCGCCGAGCGCCAGTCCGACCTCCTGCGAGAGCGAGGCGGGAGTGCACAGCAATGTCGAGAAGGCATAGTAGGCACGCCCCACCGGATTCAGGTTGTCTTCGATGCGGTCGCCGGCGTTCGGCTCCACGATCATCCATGTGCCGTCGGGCTTGAGCGTGCTGCGCACGTGACGCGCGGCGCCGACCGGGTCGCCCATGTCGTGCAGGCAGTCGAACATCGTGACCAGGTCATAGTCGGCGCCGCTGTAGGCGGCGGCCGGCTCGATCCGGAAGTGAGCGCGATCCGAGACGCCCGCATCCCGAGCCCGCTCGCGCGCGGTCTCGATCGAAGCATCGTGGTAATCGCAGCCCACGAAGCTCGCGCGCGGAAACGCCTGGGACATGAGGATCGTGGAGGCCCCGTGTCCACAGCCGACGTCGGCGACGCGGCCGCCCTGCGCCAGCTTGTCGACGACACCCTCGAGCGCGGGGAGCCATTCCGCGACCAGATGCGCGTTGTACCCGGGGCGGAAGAAACGCTCGCATCCCTCGTGGACGTCATGCACGTGCTCGTGCCATCCCACTCCTTGGCCGCTGCGCGCCGCCTCGACAATCCGCGGGGAGTCGATCACCGAGCCGAGTGCGATCTGGAAGAACCCGGGCAGATAGGCGGGGCTGTCTGACTGGGTGAGCGCGACGGTCTGCTCGGGCGGCAAGGTGTAGCGGCCGCTCTCGGGGTCATAGGCGACATAGCCACCCGCGGCCTGAGCGTTCAGCCATTCGCGCACGTAGCGCTCGGCGGCACCGGTTCGCTGCGCGAGCTCTTCCGGCGACAGCCCCCCGGTTCCCGCCAGCGCTCGGTACAACCCGAGCCGGTCGCCCATCACCACCAGTGCCGCGTTCAAAGTCGCCCCCACTTCATCCACCGCGCGAAACACGAACTGCATCAGCTTGTCGCCGTCCACCTGCGGGGCCTGCTCGACTGTGCTCATGATCTCCTCCTGGTTGGTTGGTGGGTGAGACCGTACGTCGGAGATCGCCCGCCTCGCTTCCGGGGGGCACCTAGTCTTTCCTGGCGTCCTGTGTTGGTTTGGGTTAGGTGCCCTTAGAATTTAACGGTGCTGCTCGGCCGGGAGCAAGAGCGCGAGGCGATCGAGCGCGCGCTCGAGTCGGCGCGCTCCGGAGCCAGCGCCACGCTCGCGCTGGTCGGCGAGCCCGGGATCGGCAAGTCCGTGCTGCTCGATTACGCCGCCGAGCGCGCCGCCGGGATGCGGGTGCTGCGGGCGCGGGGAATCGAGTCCGAGGCCCAGATCCCGTTCGGCTCCCTGCTCGAGCTGCTTCGCCCGGCCCTCGGCGTGCTCGGGAGCATTCCCGAGCCCCAGGCGGTCGCGCTGGAGAGGGCACTCGCGCTGCGCCCGGCCATGGCAGGGGAGCGCTTTGCCGTGGGCGCGGCCACGCTCAGCCTGCTGGCCGCCTACGCCGAGCCCAGTCCGGTGGTCCTGCTCGTTGACGACGCCCACTGGCTCGATGGATCAAGCGCACAGGCGCTGCTCTTCGCCTTGCGCCGCCTGGTGGCCGATCCGATCGCGGCGCTGATTGCGGTCCGCGAGGGCGAGCCGTCGCTGCTCGACGGTGCCGACCTTCCGACCCGGAGGATCGCCGGCCTGACCGGTGCCGAGGCCGCGATCCTGGTCGGGGGCCTGGCTCCCGCGGCGGCGGCGCGCCTGCACGGCGCGACGGCCGGCAATCCGCTGGCCCTGCTTGAGCTCGCGCCCGACGCCCACGACCTCGCCTTCGCGCCCGAGGGGGCGCCGGTGCGCGTCTCAGCTCGGATTGCACACGCCTTCCTGCGCCGGGCGGGCACGCTCGACGACGCGGCTCGCCGGGCGCTGGTGCTGACGGCGGCCGGCGACCGAGGGGATCTGAGGACGCTCGGGCAGGCTGCCGCCGCCCTCGAGCTCGATCTGTCGGTGCTGGAGCGCGCGGAGAGCGCGGGGCTCATACGCCTGAGGCCCGGGAGGGTGGAGTTCCGCCATCCGCTGGCTCGCTCGGCGGTCTACGCCGACGCGCCCCCCGATCAGCGCCGCGCGGCTCACCGGGCCCTGGCGGCGGTGCTCCCCGACCGCGACGTCGACGCCCGGGCGTGGCATCTGGCGGCCGCCGCAGTCGGCGTCGATGACTCGGCGGCGGCGGCGCTGGAGCAGGCGGCGCTCCGCGGTCGCGCTCGAAGTGCCTATGCCACGGCGGCCGCGGCGTTCGAGCGAGCCGGCCAGCTGACCTCAGATCCCGAACGGCGCGCGCGCCTGCTGCTGAGGGCCGCCGAGGCGCAATGGCTCGCGGGGTTGGCGGAGCGGGCCATCGTGTTGCTCGACGAGGCTCGGGAGACCGCCGACGAGCCGGGAACGCTGGTCGAGATCGATCAGCTGGCGGGACACATCGCGACCCGGCGCGGCCCGGTGATGCGCGGTCACGGGATCCTGATCGCGGCCGCGCAGCGCGCCGATCCCGAGCGGGCCGTGTCGATGCTGGCCGACGCCGCCATCGCCTGCTTCTACGCCGGCCGCCCGGCCGAGATGCTGTCAGTCGCCGAGCAAGCCCGAGCGCGTCTGCCCGAGAGCCCGTCGATTCGCGCCTCATTCCTGGCTGCGTCCGCGATCGGGATGGCGCGGATCCTGGGCGGGGATGCCGCCGCCGGCGCGGACGCGTTCGGTGAGGCGATCGCCCTTGCCGAGAGCTCGGAGCCGCTGCGCGACGACCTCGAGCTGCTCCCGTGGTTGGGACTCGGTCCGATCTTCCTGCGTCAGAGCGGCGCCGGGCGCCCGCTGCTCGAGCATGCGCTGCGCAACGCGCGTGCGCACGCCGCGGTCGGCGTGCTCCCGTTCGTGCTCAACGTGGTGGCCCGGGACCAGGCCACCACCGACCGGTGGTCAGCCGCAGAGGCCACCTACCGGGAGGCGATCGAGCTCGCCCGGGAGAGTGGTCAGATGACCGCGCTCACGTTCGCGCTGTCGGGATTGGCCTGGCTTCACGCGCGCCGCGGCCGAGCGGAGGAATGCCGTGAGTGCGCGGCGGAGGCTCTCCCGCTGGCCCGCGAGATCGGAACCCGGTTGCACGAGGTATGGGCGACGGCGGCGCTCGGTGAGCTCGAGCTCGGTCTCGGCGCCCCCCTGCTGGCCGCTGAGCACTTCGAGCGCCAGCGTCAGCTGCTGCGCGATCTGGGGATCACCGACGTCGACCTCTGGCCGGCGGCAGAGCTGATCGAAGCCTACGTCAGGCTCGACCGCCGGGACGAGGCCGAGTCGATCTCGATCCGGTTCACGGCGGCTGCCGAGTCCAAGGGACAGCCGTGGTCGATCGCTCGCGCGCTTCGCTGCCAGGGGCTGCTCGTGGATGCTGACGGCGCCGCCCCGCTGTTCGAGGCGGCGCTGCTCCATCACGCGCAGACCCCCGACGCCTTCGAGGCAGCCCGCACCCGGCTGGCCTACGGTGAGCGCCTGCGCCGGGGCCGCAATCGGGTCCGGGCCCGCGAGCAGCTGCGCGCCGCCGTCGAGACCTTCGAGCGCCTGGACGCCCGCCCCTGGGTGGATCGCGCTCGCGCCGAGCTGACCGCGACCGGCGAGACCCTGCGGCGGCGAGACCCTGCCACCGTCGACGAGCTGACTCCCCAGGAATGGCAGATCGCGCTTGCTCTGGCCGGAGGGAGGACCACCCGAGAGACGGCAGCCGCGCTGTTCCTGAGCCCCAAGACGATCGAATATCACCTTCGCCACGTCTACCAGAAGCTCGACATCCATTCGCGGGAGGAGCTGGCGCAGGCCCTCGGAGGACCGCGCTCGCCCGGATCAGGCGCTCAGCACATCGAGCACCCGGTCGACGTCGTCGGCGTCGTTGTAGACGTGCCATGAGGTGCGCAGTCGGCCCCCGCGCACCGCGGCGACGATCCCGGCGCGCTTTAGGCGCTCGGCCCCGCCGGGCACCTCGACGCACACGATCGCGCTGTCGCCGGGCTCGAGCCCGAGACCGGCGCGAAACCGGTTGGCGAGGCCGAGGTCGTGGGCGTGGATGGCCTCGATCCCGATCTCCTCCACCAGCTCCAGAGCCGGCTGGGTGCCCACCCACGAGAACCAGGCCGGGGAGAGGTCGAGGCGGCGGGCGGTCCTTGCCAGGCGGAGGGGCGGGCCGAAGTAACTGGCGTGAACGTCCTCGCCGGCATACCAGTTGGCGCTGTGGGGGACCGCTCGCTCCAGCAGACGCTCCGAGACGCTCACCAACGCGCTCCCGCGCGGGGACATCAACCACTTGTAGGCGGAGCACACCAGCGCGTCAAAGCGGCCGGCCTGGATGGGCAGCCAGCCGACCGCCTGGGTAGCGTCACACACAGTGATCGCCCCGACCTCGGCCGCGGCGCCGAGAATCGAGTCGAGATCGGCGACCTCGCCGGTGCTCATCTGCACCGCGCTGAAGGCGACCGCGTCCACGCCCTCGGCGACTGCCTCGGCCAGCCGGCGCGGCGTGACCATCACCACCTCGAGGCGACTCTGGACCAGCAGCGGGAACAGCGTGGAGGTGAACTCGATGTCCGGGACCGCCACCCGGGCGCCTGCCGGGAGCGCCGTGATCAGCGACCCCACGAGCTCGGACACGGTCGAGCCGACGGCCACGCTGGCCACCGGCATACCGACCAGCCGCGCGAATGCGGCCCGGGAGGCCTCGGTGCTCTCGCCCCACGGCTCCCAGCTCGTGCGACCGCCGTGCCAGTCGGCCAATGCGGCCTGCAACGCCTCCCATCCGGGCCGCGGCGGCAACCCGTAGGTCGCCGTGTTGCAGTACACGCCCGCGGGTTCCCACAGTCCCTGTACGTCGGAGATGCCCACAGAGGCAGCCTACTTCCACCCCGGCGCGGCGCGTGACCGGGAGAATCCACCGGTGATGAACCAACAGCGCATCGCCGACGCACTGCAAGAGGCGACAGACACGGCGGATGTGATCATCGGCGAGGGCGTGCTGGGCGAGGCGACCGCCGACCTGTTCGCGCGCAGCTTCGACGATCTGCCGGGCGTGGTCGTCGCCGACGAGAACACCCACCGGGTGGCGGGCGAGACCGTTGCGGAGCGACTCAAGGACGCCGGACGAGAGCTGGTCGATCCCTACGTCTTTCCCGGCCAGCCCACGCTCCACGCCGACTACGAGAACGTCGAGACCCTGGTCGCCTCGCTGCGCCGCCACGACGCGATCGCGGTCGCCGTCGGGTCGGGCACGCTCAACGACATCGTCAAGCGGGCGTCTCACGAGTGCGGCCGGCCGTACATGAACGTCGCCACCGCAGCGTCGATGGACGGCTACACGGCGTTCGGGGCAGCGATCACCAAGGACGGCTTCAAGCGGACCATGGAGTGCTCGGCGCCCCGCGCGGTGCTGGCCGACGTAACCGTGCTGGCGCAGGCGCCGGCACCGATGACCTCGGCCGGCTACGCCGACCTGCTGGCCAAGATCTCCGCCGGGGCGGATTGGATCGTCGCCGACGCCCTGGAGGTGGAGCCGATCGACCCCAAGCCCTGGTCACTGGTCCAGGGGCCGCTGCGCGAGGCGACCGCGCGCCCGGCGGATCTGCACGCCGGTGACCCGGAGGCGCTCGACGCCCTGATCGAGGGGCTGATCCTGTCCGGCCTGGCGATGCAGGCCACGTCATCGTCGCGTCCGGCCTCGGGCGCTGAGCACCAGTTCAGCCATCTCTGGGAGATGGCGGGGCTGGGCGAGCACCCCGAGTACGGCGAGCCCCCGCTCTCGCATGGATTCAAGGTCGGGCTGGGAACCGTGTCCATCGCCGCTCTGTACGAGCGGCTGCTGGCGCGAGACCTGGCCGAGCTCGACATCGACGCCGCCGTCGCCGCCTGGCCGAGCTGGGAGGAGGTCGGGCGACGCGTTCGGGCCGCCCACACGACCCCTGGCCTGGACGAGCCCGCCGTGCAGCAGAGCAAGGCCAAGTACGTCGAGGCCGAACAGCTCGCGGGGCGGCTCAGGCTGGTGCGCGAGCGGTGGCCGCAGCTGCGCGAGCGGCTCACCGAGCAGCTCCTGCCCGCCGACCGGCTGCGGGCCCAGCTCAAGGACGCCGGCTGCCCCACGACCCCGGCCGAGATCGGGTTGAGCACCGAGGATCTCAAGGCGACGTATCGGCGCGCGCAGATGATCCGCTCCCGCTACACGGTGCTGGATCTCGCCAACGAGACCGGCCTCCTCGACGAGTGCGTGGAGGAGCTCTTCGCCGACGGCGGGTTCTGGGCCCAGGAACCGTGAAAACCTCTCGGTGCAGCCCATACCGGGTCATGTTTTGAATGGGAACGCCGCAACCTTGGCGGAAGTCTGCTGTTCTATGCAGTGCCGAGTTCCTGAAATGCCAGCTCAGGAAACGGGGAGCCCAGGTGGTTGGGGCGAGTCCGGCGGTGATCCGCCGTTAGCGCTCTCAGAGCGCGAGCCCGTCAGCTAACTCCGTAGGCATCAGGCGATTCCAGTTGCTTTCCCAGTGCCCTGAGCGACTTGCCCGGACCCATCAACTCCGTCAGTCCACTGCGCCGCTCGCATCGCGCGTCGCCTCGCCCTGCGCTCCTGGGGCTCGGCTTGGTCGCGGTCCTGGCCTGGCTGGGCGCCCTGGTCGCTCCGGTAGCCGCCAGCGCCGCGTCGCCGGCCAGGTCCGCGACCAAGGTCGTGCGCTACCACGGGTATCGCCTCACCGTCCCCGCCCAGTGGCCCGTCTACCGGCTGGCCGCCACGGGCACCACGTGCGTGCGCTTTGACCGGCATGCCGTCTACCTGGGACAGCCGAGCGCCGATCAGCGCTGTCCCGCGCAGGCCGCGGGACGCACCGAGGCCATCCTGGTGGCGCCGCTTCAGTCTCGGGCCGCCTCGGTGGGGAGCGATGGCGGCCAGCCGCTGCCGCTGCCCAGCACCACGGGTTCGGTGCCCACGAACGGATCGGCGACCCAGCTCGTCAAGGCCGGCGACGGAGTCGTGGTCACCGCCACCTGGGGACGCAGCCCTTCAGTCATCGAGCGCGCCCTGGGGGTGCGCTCGCTTCCAAAGCTGAGCAAAGGGGCGGCCCAACCGTCAGCGGTATCCGCGGTCGCCCACGCGGTGCGGTTCGCCAAGGCGGCCACTGCGCCCTCGCAGCCGGGGGCGGTGTTCACCGGCGAGGGCTTTGACGCCTGCTCGACACCCAGCACATCGCAGATGTCGGCGTGGGGCGCCTCCCCGTACCGTGCGATCGGGGTCTACATCGGCGGCACCAACATGGCCTGCTCGCAGCCCAACCTGACCTCCAGCTGGATGGTCGCTCAGTCGGCTGCCGGGTGGCACGTGATCCCAATCTATGTCGGGCTCCAGGCCCCCGGCAACGGCTGCGGCTGCGGCGCCATCTCCTCGGGCAGTGCCGCCAAACAGGGGGCGGCCGCCGCCACCGACGCCATCACCAAGGCCCAGGCGATCGGCCTCGCCCCCGGCAACCCGCTCTACTTCGATATGGAGGGCTACTCCACAAGCTCCAGCACCAGCTCGACCGTGCTGAACTTCCTGGCCGCCTGGACGAGCCAGCTGCACGCCGGCGGCTACAAGTCAGGCGTCTACAGCAGCGCCGCCTCGGGCATCCGGGACCTCGCCTCAGAGATGGGCACGGGCTACACCGAGCCCGATGACCTCTGGATCGCCAACTGGAACGGCGCCAAGAACACCTCGGACCCCAACGTCCCCAGCGCCGACTGGAGCTCGCACCAGCGACTGCACCAGTACGAGGGAGCCCACAACGAGACCTACAACGGGGACACGATCAACATCGACGGCGACTACGTCGATGCGGCCACGGCTGCGGCGGGCGCCGCGACCACGGTGACCGAGGAGGCGGCGGCGCCGAGCCTTGCGGTCTCGCCCCAGGCGAGTGGCGCCATCGACCTGCGCCCGAGCTGGGCGGGTTCAACCGGCGTCAGTGCCTGGCGCATCATGGGCGGAGCCACGCCCACCTCATTCGTCCAGGCCGCCAAGCCGGTGAGCGTGCACGCCCGCGAGCCGATCGTGATCGACAGCGCCTACTCCTATTTCGAGGTCCAGGCGATCGGACCCACCGGGCAGGTGCTGGGCACCTCCCAGCCCGTGGCCACCCCCGCGCATCTGGCCGTCGTCGGTCAGAGCGCGTTCGTTCCCGTCCACGGCAAGGGTGGGCTTCCGGTCCAGTGCTTCAAGCCGACGTCCTGCGCGCTGACCACCACCGTCACCGACGGCAAGGCGACACTCGCCAAGACCGGCCCCGAGCAGATCCCGTCCGGAGGAGGAGTGGTCTATTTCAGCCTCTCCTCGCTCGCTCGGGACCGGATCTCGCGCGCCCATGACCACCACCTGGCGGTCAAGGTAGCCGTGCGTGACGTCTCGGGGATCGGCGTCACCCGCACGGTGAACCTGATCCCGTTCACCACCGCGGGGGTCAGCCCCCGCCACAGCGTCAGGCAGACCGCGCTGCTTAGGATCATCGGGACGACCGACTTCGTCTCCAACGGCTGGGCCGGGGGCCTACTCGCCGCCTGCGTTTCGATAACCCCGTGCAGCGCGACCACCACGATCACCGTGGGCGGCCGGCAGATCGCTTCCACCCGGCCCGAGACCTTGGGCGTCAACGAGCTCGGCTACCTGCCCTTCGTGCTGACCGCCGCGGGTCACAAGGCGATCCTGCTGGCGCACGGAAACCAGCTCGGAGCCAGGCTCACGATCAAGAGCACCGGGACGTTGGTGACGAGCAGCACGTCGGTCGCCACGGGTGGCGGCGCGACGATCACCGGCGGCGGCACGGCGGTGGCCCCGGGTGGCTCGACAGCGGCCGGGGGCGCCACGACAACCCCCACGGCCACGACCGCCACCAAGACCGCGTCGGGCAGCATCGTGCTCGCTTCGTTTTACTAGTGCCCTGGCTGCCTCGGCTTCCGGCTGACGGGCCGCCGTTGAGCGGCGGATGTGCGAAGCTCTGCTCATGCCCACCGACGAGCAGATCCAAGACCAGATAGACAAGCTCGAGCAGGAGCGAGAGGCCCTGCGTCACCGCGAGGGCGCCGACGACCCGACGCTCGAGTCCGACGCGACCCGCGTGGAGGAGATCGGCGTCGAGCTCGATCGCCTGTGGGATCTGCTGCGTCAGCGCCGCGCGCTGCGAGACGCAGGCGACGATCCCGACAAGGCCTCCGAGCGCTCCGCCGACATCGTCGAGCGCTACTGGCAGTAGCCGCTTCGCCGGCGCCCGGCGCTCGAGCCCTCGACGGTGATGTGCACGAGCTGGCCACGCTCCGAACCTCGCAGGCCCCAGAGCCGGGCGATCATGGCGATCCGCCGGTTCGCGGGACCGCAAACGCGGGTTCCAGAGCGCGCTCCGAGCAGTTTGACGAGGTGCGCTCCATGGCCCCCGGAATCCGCGGCTCTCAGAGCACGGCCGCCGGCGGAGCTCGAATTGCGCTCTGAAACGCCTGGTTTGTTCGCCATGCGACCAAGGCTGAGGCAAACCGAGGGCTTCAACCTCCGCGGCCCGCTGTTTGTTGCAGTTCTGTCACTCGACGAGACGAAGTCGTGACGACGCGGGCGAGCGAGGGGCGGCAGCCGTCTTCATGGTCTCGGTGATCCGGGTGGCGCGGACGTCGAGGGCGCCGCGGAAGATACCCGGGGAGCACAGCACGTTTTTGATCTGGTACCCGTCGGCTCGCCGGGCCCTGGCCCGCGTCGGCCCGCGGCGAATCGCGATGCCAGGGCTCCTCGGCTTCGCGCTCCGGGCTTGCGCCCGAGCGCAGCCGCACGAACGGGACCCGCGACAGAAGCACGATGATCCAGATGACCACCACGACCATGAGGCCTATCGCCACGACCGAGGAGTGCGAGAACGCCGCTGCCACGCCGAACACCAGGGTCGCGACGATCAGGACCTTTCCGAACGGCGTCACTCGCGCAAGCCAGTCCATCGCCGGTCAATCTAGCTCAGGTGCGGCGGGGGCTCCGGTGACCGCGCAGCAGCCGACCTGCATCCCGGTCTGAAAGACTCGGGCCCATGACCAGGGTCGCGGTCCTCGACGACTACCAGCGCCGAGCCCACGCCTACGCCGACTGGGATTCGCTGGGCTCCGACGTGACCGTGGAGTTCTTCCACGAGCCGATCCCCGAGGCGAGGCTCGCCGCGGTCCTGGGAGACTTCGAGGTCCTGGTGCTGATGCGCGAGCGCACTCGATTCCCGGCATCGGTGCTGGCGCAGCTGCCCAAGCTCGCGCTGCTGGTGACCACCGGGATGCGCAACGCCTCGGTCGACGTCGAACACCTCCGCGAGCGCGGGGTGGTGGTGTGCGGGACCGAGGGTCACCGTTCGCTGGCCTCGGCGGGGGTTCCCAGCACCGTGGAGGTGGCCTGGGCGCTCATCCTGGCCGTCCTCAAGCGGGTCACCGTCGAGGACCGGGCGCTGCGCGAGGGCCGGTGGCAGCTCGGCCTGCCGACCCTGCTGGCCGGGGCCACGCTGGGTCTGGCCGGCCTGGGGAACCTCGGCAGCGCGATGGTCGGGCCGGCGCGCGCGTTCGGCATGGAGGTCGTGGCCTGGAGCGAGCATCTGACCGAGGACCGCGCAACCTCAGTGGGCGTCACGAGGGTCTCCAAGGAGGAGCTGCTGTCGAGCTCCGATGTGCTCTCGATCCATCTCGTGCTCAGCGACCGCACGCGAGGTCTGATCGGGGCCGGAGAGCTCGCTCAGATGAAGCCCGGGGCCGTGCTCGTCAACACCTCGCGGGGGCCGGTCGTCGACGAGCGGGCGCTGATCTCCGCGCTCCGGGAAGGGCCGCTCGCCGCCGCCGGACTCGACGTCTACGACCAAGAGCCGCTGCCCGAGGACCATGAGCTGATCCGGCTGGAGAACGTGGTCCTGCTCCCGCATCTGGGGTATGTGAGCGAGCCCGGCTTTCGCAACATGTACAGCCAGGTGGTGGAGGACATCGCGGCCTTCCTGGGCGGCGTTCCGATCCGCACCATCTGACGGCAAGCGCCGGACTAGTCCATATGTCCAGACGGGCACTTCGACGCTCATGTTGCGCACTCTGCAGGCCGAAGCTGCAGGTTTTCTACAAGTAACTCAAAACTCTAGTGCACCGACCGATTGGCTGCCCGTGGCGCGAATGTCCCGGTCCGATCAACAGCGTGTATCCGTGCAGGCAATCGCCGATGGCGGACGGCTGGCCGCGCTGCGGGATCTGGCGATCCTCGACACCGATCCCGAGCCGGCGTTTGATCGCTTCACCCGGCTGGCCGCCGACCTCCTGAAGGCTCCGATCTCGCTCGTGTCGCTGATCGATCGCGACCGGCAGTTCTTCAAGAGCGAGTGCGGATTGCCCGACCTCTGGTCCGCGGTCCGCGAGACGCCGCTCAGTCATTCGTTCTGCCAGCACGTGGTCGGCAGTGGGCGGCCAGTGGTGATCGACGATGCTCGCGAGGACGCGCGGGTGGCCGGGAACCTGGCGGTGCGCGACCTCTCCGTGATCGCCTACGCCGGCTTCCCGCTGATGTTCGAGGATGGCCACGTCGTGGGGGCGCTGTGCGCGATTGACACCCGCCCCCGTGCCTGGAAGGCGCAGGAGCTGAGAATTCTCGAGGACCTCGCTGCCGCGGTCATCTCCCTGCTCGAGCTGCGCCGCTCGGTCACGCACCCCGCTCTGCACGACCGGCTCACCGGGCTCCCCAACCGTGAGTTCACGGTCGCCTACGCCGAGCGGGTGTCCGCCGTGCTCGGGGAGGGGGAGCTGCTGGCGGTGGCGGTGGGCATCGATGACCTGAGCGCCGTCAACGCCACCTACGGAACCCAGGTTGGAGATCGCGTCATCACCACGGTCGCGCGCCGGGTCGGGCAGATGATCGGCAGCGAGGATCTGCTGGGGCGGCTGGAGGGCGATGTCTTCACCGTGATCCGGCCGCGGGTGCAAAACCAGCGGGAGGCGATCGAATTCGCCTACCGGATACGTGAAGCGGTGTGCGCCGAGCCGATGCGGGTGCGCGGGGAGCCGCTCCCGGTCAGCGCGACCGTCGGGATAGCCACCGGGACGCGGGATGTCCCCGGGGCCACGGTGATCGACCGGTCAGTCCAGCTGATGCGACGGGCCAAGGGACTTCTCGGCCGCGCGGCGTCCGGGGAGCCGGGTCACGGGCACAGCTCGGCCACGGAGCTTCGGCTGCGCGAGGCGCTGCACGGCGCCGTCGGCCGGGAGGAGATAACCGTCGCCTTCCAGCCGATCGTCGAGCTGACCGACGGCCGGACGCACGGCTTCGAGGCTCTGGCCCGCTGGCGGCATCCCGAGCTCGGGGCCATCGTCCCCGGCGATTTCATCCCGGTGGCCGAATCCAGTGGCGAGATCGTGCTCATCGGCGAGCACGTGCTGCGCACCGCCTGCCGGCAGCTGGCTCGGTGGCGGGCCCAGTCGGGCGAGGACCTGCGGATGACCGTCAACCTGTCGCCGGTCCAGCTGAGCCTGCCCAACCTCCCCGAGGTGATCGAGGCGATCCTCCGGCGCTTCGCCCTGCCCGAGAGCGCGCTCGCGCTCGAGCTCACCGAGGGGGTGTTCACGGCTCCCGGAGCCCTGGAGCGGCGCAACCTCGAGCAGATCCGGGAGCTCGGCGTGCAGATCGCGCTTGACGACTTCGGGACCGGCTATTCGGCGCTCAGCTATCTCAAGCGCTTCCCGGTCGACGTGATCAAGGTCGACCGCTGCTTCCTGGACGGCCTGGAGACCGATCGGCGCGACGCCGCCCTGATGCGAGCCATCCTGGCGATCGGCTCGGGCATGGACATCCAGGTCGTCGCCGAGGGCGTCGAGACGCCCGCCCAGCGCGACCTGCTGCGGCGCTCGGGTTGCCACTGGGGCCAGGGGTATCTGTTCGCGCGGCCGCTCCCCGCCGAGGAGATCTCAGTCGGTAGGTAATCTGTCGCCGCGTGCTCACCAGGGACGCCTCGACCACGGAGCTGTTCTTGGAGCTCGTGGGCGTGCCCTCGCCGAGCGGAGACGAGCTCCGCCTCGGGACCCTGATCCGCGACTGGCTGGGGGCCGCCGGGGTGGCGGCCGAATTCGACGCCAGCGGAGCGCAGAACGGCTCGGATGCCGGCAACCTGATCGCCACCGTGCCGGGGGCCGCCGGCGCGCCCGCCTACCTGTTCGTGGCCCACATGGACACCGTCGAGTCGGGCGTGGACCCGGTCCGTCCGCGGCTGGACGACGACGGCGTGATCCGCTCGGACTCAGACACGATCCTGGGGGCCGACAACAAGTCGGCAGTGGCCGCGGTAATGCAGGTGTGCCGCGCGGTGGCCCAGATGGACGCCGCGCGGCGTCCCACCCTGGTGGCCGCGTTCACCTGCCGTGAGGAGAGCGGCCGGATGGGGGCGAGCCTGCTGGACCTCTCAGAGCGGCCGATCGACTCCGCCTTCAGCGTGGACGGCAGCAAGCCGATCGGAACGGTGATCACGCGGGCGCTGGGTCAGAGCGTGTTCACCGTCGCGATCCGCGGCCGGGCGGCTCACGCCGCGGCCAATCCCGAGGCCGGGGTGAGCGCGATCCGGGTGGCGGCCGAAGTCATCGCGGCGCTGCCCCTCGGACGTCGCCCCGGCGGGGGCAGCGTCAGCGTAGCCGCGATCGTCGGCGGCGCCGTCGTCGACCGGCTCAGCCCAGGGATGCTGAGCAGCCTGGGGGTGGGTGAGGACGCCGACGGGCCGACCGCGGTCGCCGCCGCCCTGAGCGCGACGCCGACCAACTCGGTCCCCGACACCGTGGCTGTTCGGGGCGAGGTCCGGGGGTTCTCGGAGGACGACATCGAGGACGGCGCTCGGGCCGTCGAGGACGTCGTCGCCCGCGTCTGCGGCGAGCACGGGGCGCAATACGAGTGGGCTCGTGACCGCGCGCGGGTGGTCCCGCCGATGCCCGCCCGGCCGGAGTCGCGCGCCCTGGCGCTGGTGCGCGGAGCGGTGGCGGGGCTGGAGGGCATCGAGCTCGTCGAAGAGGAGGCCCAGGCCACGCTCGAGGCCAACTACCTGGCCGCGCACACCGACGTGGTCGCGCTCGCCAGCGGCGGTCGCGACCCGCACCACACCAGCGAGTCGATCACCACCGCCGAGCTCGATCAGCTCGAAGCTCTGCTCCTGAGGATCGTCGAGCTCGGGTCCGTCGAGTTCGCCAGCACCCCCGAGGTCGCATAGACGTGGGCGAAGGCCCGCGCCTCGGGCCCCGTCCACAGCGTCGAGCCGTGGCCGTAGGTCGAGCCCAGCCGGCGTCCGGCCTCGAGCAGGCTGTTGGGACTGCGGCAGCCGAGCGGGATCACGTTGCCCTTGTGCAGGCGGATCCGCACCTCCCCGCTCACACGCTCCTGGGAGCTGTCCAGGAAGGCTCGGATGTCGGTCAGGAGCGGGTCGTAGTAGCGACCCTGGTGGAGCATGTCGCCGAAGGTCGAGCCCAGGGAGGCCTTGAGCGTCTGCTGGCCGTTTGAGAGGACCAGGCGCTCGAGCTCCCGGTGGGCGGCGATCAGGATCAGCATGCCGGGCGCCTCGAAGCCGAGGCGCCCGACGATTCCCATGATCGTCTGTCCCGTGTGGATCCCGCGGCCGACGCCGTGCGCGCCGCCGATCCGATTGAGCAGGGCGAGCGTGTCGTAGCCGGGCACACCGATCGCGATGTCCTCGATGTCGACCGGCGCCGCGCCGAGGAGCTCACACCTGATCGGCAGTCCGTCCTCGAAGGTGAGGATCAGCTCGAGCGGCTCGTCGGGGGCGTCGGCGATCGAGCTCGTCGACGGCCAGGCCTCCTCGGGCAGGTACTCCCACGAGCCGTAGGTCTCGTCGCCGCCGATCGTGGTCCCGAGGATCCCGAAGTTGAACGAGTACTTGGCGGTGATGTCGCTCACGGCATGTCCGCGGGCGCGCAGGAAGTCTCGCTCCTCCTCCCGGGTGTGCTCCTCGTCGCGGATCAGCCCCACGATCTCCAGGCGGGGGGCCAGGGCCTTGGTCACGGCGTCGAAGCGCACGTGGTCGTTGCCGGCTCCCGTCGAGCCGTGGGCGATCGCGTCGGCGCCCCGCGCCAGCGCCACTTTGGTGACCTCCTCGGCCTGGAGCATGCGCTCGACCCCCACGCACGACGGATACACGCCGTTGCGCAGGTAATTGGCCTTCAGGATGTAGGAGACGAACTCCACATACAGGCGGGCCCGACCGTCGATCACCACGTGCTCGACGGCACCGAGCTCGGCCGCCCGGGCTTCGATCTCCGCCAGCTCCTCGGTGCCGAACCCGCCGGTGTTGACGGTGACCGTGGTGACCTGCTCGCCGCGGTCGACGAGCACGGCCAGGCAGTAGGAGGTGTCAAGCCCGCCCGAGAAGGCGAGCACGAAGTTACGTCCCGGCATCAGCTGCACTCCAGGATCGGGACCTGGTTGTCGACCAGGCCGGGGGACAGGATGTAGAAACGGGCGCCCCCGGCGTCGATCCGGCGCTGCAGGTCGCGCTGAGCCTCGGCGTCACGGCAGTCCATGGTCAGCGTGGGAACCTGCTCGGGATCGTCCTCGTGGACCTCGGTGCGGTAGATCAGCGTGTGGGGCACCGGGTGCAGGTCGACGATCGCCGAGACCACCTGCATGCGCCCGAACTTGCGGTGCACGCGCAGCGAGGGGTCACAGAACTGCGCCACCCCGGTGAGCGTCTGAGCTCCATAGGTCTCCAGGGCGAGGCCCTTGGCCGTGGTACCCAGGCCCGGGATCGCCGAGCACAGAGACCAGCCGACCCAGCCCCCGGGTACCGGCGTCGGCGCCGCGCAGTATCCGGCGACCGGGATCGGCCCGCCGTGGCCCAGCCGCTCGGCCGCGGCCATCACCGCGCCGAGCACGCTCCGGGTGAGCGGGCGCGCGGCCGTGGAGAGGGCGGCGGCCGCTCGCTGCGCGGACAGCGTGATCAGCAGGAACGCCGAGGGCAGCAGTCCGAGGTCGAGCATCACCCAATTCTGCAATGGGATGCCCTTCTCTCCGAACGCGGTCTCGTTGAGCACGTTGTAGACGCGCATCAGATCGGCCACCTTCCAGGCCTCCTGATCGACATCCAGGAAGTCCACGGGCGCGACCGGAACCCCGAGCGGGCGGAGCTCGAGGTGGTCGAGCACAGCGCGATTTGAGACCAGCATCAGGCCGTAGCCGTCGGTTAGCAACCGCTGTGCCGAGTCCGCGATCTCGGCTCGTGAAAGCGCCAAGCGATCCTCCGCTGGTCCGTGGGTCGACGCGAGGCCCCCGCAACCGTCGGTCACTGTGGGCTCGCCGACTGTACCCCAGACGGGGGCTAGGCCTTGGTCGCGGCGCGGCGCTTGCGGGGCGCCGGCGCCGCGGAGCCGTCGTGCTGGCCCTCGGCTCCCGGCGCCGAGTGAAACAGCATCAGCACCACCGCGGCCTCCTCGCCGGGCGTGGCGCCGTCCCCGTCGGCTTCGCGCTGGGTGCCCATCCGGCGCCGGCTCTCGGCCTCGATCTCCTGGATGCGCTTGTGCAGCGCTCCCAGCTCCTCGGAGAGCGCGTCCCAGCCCTCCTTGTCGACCGTGATCGGGGTGCGGGAGAGGTGGGAGTCGGCCGCGTCGAAGCCGCGGTGGGCGGCGGCGTCCACGACCGCCGAGCCGACCTGCTCGAGCGCCGCGCCGACCGTCGCGTCCTTGACGATCGACGGCATCGAACCCCAGGCGCTGTCTGTGATCCGGGGCCTCGCGGTCGCGGTGTAGTAATGCTCGACGGCGCCCCGGCGGGGGACTCGCTTGACCAGCTTGATGAATCCCAGCGCGCTCAGCCGCCGCACGTGATAGCTCAGAACCCCGAGCGAGACGTCGAGCTCGGAGGCCAGATCACTCGGGCTGGCGGTGCGACCGTCGAGCGCCGACAGGACCCGGGTGCGGATCGGATGGGCCAGAGCCTTGGCTAGCCGAGGGTCTGTGATGTCTTCGTAAGGTCTCACATGAAGTCCTTAAGGACCAATTTGTACCTCAGGTGAGCGCCCGGCGCTTTCGTCCGTAGGCGGACGGATTTGCTCGGTCTAAAAGACCCGCTTGTGGTCTGCAGAAACTCCAGTTTACGGTCGAGTGTCCGGCGCTCGGGTGGCTAGTACTTGTAGAAGCCCTGCCCGGCCTTGCGACCGTGATGTCCGGAGACGACCATCCGCTTGAGCAGTGGCGGGGGCGCGTACTCGGGGCGCTTGAACTCCTCGTAGAGCGACTGGCAGACGGCGTAGCGCACGTCGAGGCCGATGAAGTCGCACAGCGTCAGCGGGCCCATCGGGTGCCCGGCGCCGAGGCGCATCCCCTCGTCGATGTCCTCGCGGCTGGCGAAGCCGTCCTCGTACATGCGCACGGCCGCCATCAGGTAGGGGACCAGCAGCATGTTGACGATGAACCCCGAGCGATCCTTGGTGCGGATCGGGCGCTTGCCGATCCGGGAGGCGAACTGCTCGGCGATCGGGATCGAGGAGGTGTTGGAGGCCAAAAACTGCGCCTCGGGCAGCTGCTGGTCGAGTTGCTGGAAGCGCGTCCCCTTGACCCGGGGGTCCTCGGTGACGGCCTCGACCACGGCATCGACACTGTCGAGATCCTCGACCCGGGTGGTGTAGGCCACGCGCCCGATCAGGCTCTCGCCCTCCTCCTGGGTCATCTTGCCGCGGGACGTGGCCCGGGCCACCGAGGTCTCGAGCTGAGCGCGGGATCGCACCAGCGGCGCCTGCTCGGGTTCGAAGACGGTCACGTCGATGCCGGCGGCGGCCGTGGACTCGGCGATTCCCGAGCCCATGAACCCCGCCCCGACGACGCCCACGCGATCGATGCTCATTCCGTCGCTCAAGACGCTTGATCCTCCCAGAGCTCAGCAGCCGCCCAGACGCCGGAGACGGGCTCGGTAGATGTTCATGTCGTGATGGTTGAAGTCATCGTGGGTCTGGTCGCGCAACGACGGGACATCCTCGTGGTGGTAGGGGCTCGACAGGCTCTCGTTGTGGCCGATGACGTTCTTGATCTCGATCTTGTAGCGGCAGCTCAGCCAGTGCACGAGCTCCAGGCTGGCCGTGACCTGACGGTGGTCGTCGAGCACCTGGTCGTCGCTGTAGCCGACGTGCTCGATCCCGATCGCCGGGCGGTCGGGCTCACGCCGGCCGAGAGCACCGGGAGCACGGCGAGCACCGATAGAGCCCCGAGGAGGGCCACCGCGGCGAGCATCCGAGGTCGCATGGCCCGGAAGCCTTGCACGCGGCGGCGTGAACCGCAGTCGTGCCCTCGTCCGGCCGTTCTCCGTCGCCCGAGTTGCCCGGACTATTCTCGGCCGACCGTGAAGCCGGCGCTCATCCTCACCCACCTCGACGACCGCCAGACCGGATTGGTGCGCGACTGCCTGCGCAGCGCCGGACTGGTGGCCCGCGAGCTCGACGGGCTCCATGGCGCGGAGCTGCCCGGAGCCGATGACATCTCGGGGCTGGTGTCGCTGGGCGGTCGCGCCAGCGCGACCCAGGTCGACCGCGACCCGGCGCTGGCCGCCGAGGTGGAGCTGATGGCAGCGGCCCTCGCGGGCGGCATTCCGGTCCTGGGGATGTGCCTCGGCGCCCAGCTGCTGGCGGTGGCGGCCGGCGGTCAGGTGAAGCCGATCGGGCGGATGTACGTCGACTGGCCGCGGATGTCGCGCCTCTCCTCAGCGCAGGGCGATCCACTGTTCGGCGGCCTGCCCGAAGACCTGCCGGTGCTCGAGTGGCATGAGGACATGATCGAGCTGCCGCCCGGCGCCGTGGAGCTGGCCACCACCCCCGGGCCGGGGACGGCGCTGTTTCGCCTCTCAGACCGGCCCGCCTGGGGCAGTCAGGCCCACCTCGAGGTCACCGGGGAGATGCTCTTCAAGACGTGGCTGGCCAGCCCCAAGGACGCGGCTGAGATCGAGGCCGCCGGCCATGACTTCGAGGAGTTCCGGGCAGCCAGCCACGAGCACGTAGAGGTCCAGATGGCGGCCGCGCGCCCGATCTTCCACGCCTTCGCAGCGCAGGTCAGCCGGAGCCGGGCGTCTCGAAGCTCAGCCTCGGCCCCGTCTGGCTACCGTCGGCGGTGAAGGTCGCGGTGGCGCGGTTGAGCTCGAAGGTCAACGTCCGGCCGTCCTCGGTCTCGACCTCGAGCCGGCGCGCGTCCTGGTCGACGCTGCTCACCACCCCGCGCGCCGTCGAACCCAGGTAGTCGATCACCACCGCGCCACCGACCTCGGGCATCGCTCGCAGCGCCACGCCGCCAGTGATAGCAGTCCGCCCGAGCAGCGCCGCCCGGCGCCGGTGCTCGCCGACTCAACGTTCGACCCGCCAACGCGCCACTCGCTACGTTGAATCCCGTGCCCGTGCTGGAAGCGCAAGGCCTGGTCAAGACGGTGGGAACCGGGCGCGCACGGCGGCGGGTGCTCGACGGGGTCGGCCTGTCGGTGGCCCGCGACGAGGTCGTGGCCGTGCTCGGGCGCTCGGGCAGCGGCAAGTCCACGCTTCTGCATCTCCTGGGCGGCCTGGATAGCCCGGACGAGGGGCAGATCGTGCTCGCCGGCGAGCGCCTGACCGGCCGTAGCGCCCGGGCCCTGGCGCGGCTGCGGCTGCACCACATCGGCTTCGTGTTCCAGCAGTTTCAGCTGATCGAGGAGTGCAGCGGCGCCGAGAACGTGCTCCTACCCACCCGATTGCCCGGGGCGCCCCCGGGCGGCGCGCGGCACGCCGCGAAGCTGATCGAGGAGCTGGGTCTCGAGTCGGTGGCCGGCCACCTGCCCAGCGAGCTCTCGGGGGGTGAGCAGCAGCGCTTCGCCCTGGCCCGGGCGCTCGTCAACGGACCCGAGCTGGTGCTCGCCGACGAGCCGACGGGGAGCCTCGATGCCGAGAACGGCGCCGCCGTGCTCGAGCTCCTGCGCGGACTGCGGGGGCGGGCGGTGGTGATCGTCACCCACGAGCCCGACGCCGCGGGGATCGCCGACCGGGTGCTGAGCCTGACCGACGGGCGTCTGGACCGCAGCCCCGTGCCGGCCGCCGGCACCGAAGGCTCGTGACCGGGGTGAGCTCGGTGGCCGCAGCCTTCGCCGAGGCCCGCCGCGGCCTGCGCACGCGCCGGCGCCGGAGCGCGCTCACCGCCCTGGGGATCGCGCTCGCGGCCGCCATGCTGTCGGCCGCGGTGGTCATCGCCGACGGGCTGGGCCTGGGCTTTGACCGCGCCGCCCGAGCCGCCGACCTTCCGGATCTGATCGTTCGCTTCAACTCCCAATCGGAGGCGCTGGTCGACCGCCGGATCAGCGCCCTGCCCGACATCGCGGCCATCGCCACCCGGCTCGAGGTCACCAACGTCCAGGTGGCGGCCACCGGCGAGCAGCCGCGCGGGGACGCGGTCGCCGAGGTCGTGGGGCCGGGGACGCGGCGCGGGTACGCGGTGGTGGCCGGTCACGACCTCGCGCCCCGCGGATCGGAGGTGCTGGTGGAGCGGGCGTTTGCCCAGGCGTGGCACCTGGGGGTGGGCAGCTACCTCGACGTCGGCGGCCTCGGTCGTCAGCGCGTGGTCGGGCTCGCCGAGGCTCCCGACAACGTCGGCTTCCCGCTGGCCGAGCCCCGCTTCTACGTCTCGCGTCAGGCGATCGACGCCCGCTCCGGTCCCGAGCGCGACCCGCAGGTCAACTACGCCGAGATCTGGCTGCGCAACCCCGCCTACCTCAACGAGGTCCTGGTCCAGGCCCGCGCCTCGAGCTTCGGACTGGACGACCTCCGCTTCGCCACCCGCTCGGGGGTCCACGTGCTGCTCGACCAAGCGGCCGGGATCGTCATCGACCTGCTGGTCGCGCTCTCGCTGATCGCGCTGGTCACGGCCGGCGCCATGCTCGCCGCCTCGGCTCGCGCCGAGGTCCAGCGCCGGCTGGCCGGCATCGGCGTCCGGCGCGCCGTGGGCGCCTCGGGCGGCCACATCGCGCTCGCCCACGCCCTCGAGGCCCTGCTCGTGGCCGGTCCCGCGGCCGCCCTGGGGTGCGCGGCCGGGGTGTTGGCCACCTACGGTCCCTCCGGACGCCTACTGACGCTGCTCAACGAGCCCGCCCCGGGACTCGGTCTGGTGCTGCCCATCCTCGGCGCCTGGCTGGTGAGCGTCGCGCTGCCGGTCGCCGGGGGCGCCTGGCCGGCCTGGCGGGCCGCCCGGCGCCCGGTGGTCGGCCTCCTGCGGGGCGCCGACGTCACTCGGGGTCCGGGCGGCGGCGCCCTGGACAGGCCGCGCGCCGGCCACCCCCTCCGCCGTCTGGGGATGCCCGCCGGGCTGGGCACCCTGGGCGCGCGCCTGGTGGCGGCCCGGCGGGCGCGCCTGGTCGCGACGGTGGTCACACTCGGCCTCTCCACCGCGTTCGTGCTCTTGCTGGTGTCGCTGGCCGCGGGACTGAGCGCCCTGGAGACCGACCCGAGCGCGCTCGGCAAGCGCTATCAGCTCACCGCCTCGCTGGCCCCGTCGGCGGTCGGCCGGGTGCGCGCCATCCCCGGCGTGCAGGCGGTGGCGCCGCGCTATGAGGAGCAGGCAGTCGACTCGTTCTCGCTCGGGGAGACGATCGACGTGATCGCCTACCCGGGCAATCACACGGCGTTCGAGGCGCCACCGCTCACCCAGGGCCGGCGCCTGCGAGGCGACGACCAGGCCGAGGTGGGGGAGGGGCTGGCCGAGGCGCTCGGACTGGCCCCCGGCCAGACGCTGGCCATCGGCCTGTCCGATGGCCGCGAGCTGCGCCTCAAGGTCGCGGGCGTGATCAGCTCGCTGGACCACGAAGGCCTCGTCGCCTACGTCCCGGCGGCGGCTCTGCTGCGCGCCGACCCGTCGGCGCCGTCGCAGCTGGCGATCGTGCTGGCGCCCAACGCCGACCAGGGCCGGGTGTACGCGACCCTGAGCGCGCTCGGCGCCTTTCCGGCCGCCGCCACCACGGCCACGGCCCGCGGCGCGCCCCTGGTGGCGGTGCTGCGCACCATCCTGGTGGCGATCGCCGTCGTCGATGGCCTGGTCTGCCTGTACGCGCTGGTCCAGGCATGCGCCCTGACCGTGCAGGAGCGCCGGCGGACGGTGGCCGTGCTCCGGGCCTGCGGGGCCGGCGCCGCGGCCGTGCGCCGGCTGCTGCTCGGCGCGGCGCTGGCGCTCGTGATCCCGTCGGCCATCCTCGGGGTGGTGCTGGAGCGCCTCGTGCTCGGACCGGCGCTCGCTCATCTGGCGGCCAGCTACGCGACGCTGCCCCTGGGGGCGAGCTCAGTGGAGGTCGTGGCCACCGTCGGCGGCCTGCTCGTGGCCGCGGGCCTCGCCGTCCTCTGGGTCGCCCGGCAGGCCGGCCGGGAGTCGGTGATCGCGGGGCTGGCGGCATGAGGCGGATCACCCGGCGCCGGGCGCTCGCCGACGCCCTCGCGGGCGCGGGCGGCCTGGCGCTGATCCTCAACGGCTGCGGCTCGGGGGCTGGGGCCGACCGGGCGGCGCTCACCGGGTCGACGCTTCAGAGCACCTGGCGGGATCCGGTCGGCGACGGGCAGCTGCGCATCGGTCCCGGGGAGCGGCTGGCGGCCCGCCTCGAGCTCGGCGCCCGCCGGAGGTCCACCGCCGCCCTGGCCACCCTGGCCCACGTCACCGACGCGCACGTCCTGGACGCCTCCTCGCCGGCCCGGGTCCCCTTCCTGGACCGTCTGGGGCCGCCCTTCCAGTCGACGTTTCGCCCCCAGGAGGCGCTCACCGCCCAGGTGCTGACGGGCGCCGTAAACGCCGTCCGGGCGCTCGGCCCCGAGCTGGTCATCCAGGGCGGCGACCTGATCGACAACGACCAGAGCAACGAGTTGACCCACGCCCTGGCCGGACTGCGCGGAGGCATCGTGTCCCCGAGCAGCGGTCGCGACGGCTACTACGGCGTGCAGTCGGCGAGCGACACCGACCCGTTCTATTACCGGCCCGACGTCGACGCCCCCCGCCACCCCGGCCTGCTCGCCACCGCGGTCAGGCCGTTTCGGAGTGCCGGCACGGGCCGGCCCGTGCACCCGGTGCTCGGTGACCACGACGCACTGGTGGCGGGGGAGCTGGCCCCCACCGAGCTGACCCGAGCGCTGGCCGTCGGTGACCGGGCGCTGTGGAATCTTCCCTCCGGCCTCACCGTCCCACCGGGGGCGCGGATCAGCGCCCTCACTTCGCCGGACGGTCCGCCCGACCCCGGCCTGGTCGATCCCTTCCTGCGCCGGGCGCTCGCGGGGCCCACGGTGCGCGTCCCCGCGGATCCGAGACGCCGGGAGATGAGCTTTGACGAGGTGATCTCCAGGTTGAGCGGCGCCGGGCCCGGGCCGGCGGCCCCGGGGGCCCGCGTCCCGCCGGCGCCCCAGCCCCGCCTCGACTACACCCTGGACGCCGGGCCCCATGTCCGGCTGATCGTGCTCGACCTGGTGCAGCGGGCCGGGGGGTCGGGCGGGATGATCGCCCCCGACCAGCCCGGCTGGCTAGCCAGCCAGCTGGCCGGCGCCGGGAACCGCTGGGTGATCGTCGTCTCCCACCAGCCGCTCGAGTCCTCGGCGGGGGGCGACCTCCTGCTGGCGGCGCTCGATCGGGCGCCCCGGGTGATCGCGGCCATCAACGGCCACACCCATCGCAATCAGATCCGGCCGCGCATCACCGCAGCCGGCGGCTACTGGCTGATCAGCACCGCGTCCCTGATCGACTACCCCCAGCAGGCCCGCGCGCTGCGCATCCACGCCACCGAGGACGGCGGCGTGGCCATCCAGACCTGGATGCTCGACCACGTGTTCCCCGGCGGGCTGGGGACGATCGCCCGCGAGCTCTCCTACCTGGACGCCCAGGGCGGCCGCCCCGAGGGGTTCGCCGGAACGGCCGCTGACCGCAACGCGGTCCTCTACCGGGCGGCCGTCTAGACGCCGAGCTGCTCGGAGGCCTGCCTGACCCCGTCCAGCCGCGCCGAGATCTTCTGCATGGCCACGTCGCGGGCGAAGTCCGGCGAGCCGTGCTTGGGCTTGACGTCGCGGCTGAACGGCGAGAAGCCGCAGTCGTCGGTCGCGCCCAGGCGCTCCACCGGGATGTGCTGGGCCGCGGCCAGCAGCTCGTCGCGGACGTGCTCGGCGGTCTCGATCTCGGGCGTCAGCGGGTTGATGACGCCGATGAAGCACACCTGGGCGACGCCGTCGGCGTCCTCGCGGCTGTACTTGCCACACAGCTCATAGACCTTCTCGCGGTCGTCCTCGGACGCGCACTGAATCAGGAAATAGCCCGCGTTCATGTCGAACATGTGCTCGAGCAGCAGCTCGTAGGGGACCTCCTTTGAGTGCACCGAGTCACAATCGCCGCCCGGGCAGGTGTGGATCCCGATGTTCTTGCGCTCCTGCGCCGAGAAGCGGGCGAACAGCCGGTTGTTGAGGTCGATGAACTCCTGCAGCATGTTCTTGCCCGTCCACGGGTTGCGCGAGTCGTTCTTGTTGGCCAGCCGTCCCTCGGTGAAGTCGACCGACACGCGCACCGCGCCCGCATCGAAGCACTGGCGAATGTCCTTCTCGGCCTCGTTGACGCAGTCCTCGAGGAACTGCTCACGCGAGTAGCCGTCGATCTCGTCGTCCAGCGGATACAGGAGCATCATCATCGAGGGGGAGATGACCGCCTGCTTGACCGGGTGGGAGGCGATCGCCTTGTTCTTCTTGACGTACTCCGAGGCGTAGGTCTTGTAGTGGAACGGCCCCTTGGTGATCCGCGGCAGCTGGCGGTTGTGGCCGTCGTCGAAGATCGCGAAGAACTGGCCGTCGCCGGCGAGTCCGTCGGCCAGCCCGGTTCCGGCGAGCGTGTCCGTGATGTTGTAGGTGGCAAAGCTCGACTCGCGCTGCTCGCCATCGGTGACGATCGGCTCGCCGGTCTCCTCCAGGCGCCTGATCGAATCTTCGGCCGCCTCGTCCTGGGCCGCCTGAAGGTCCTTGAACTCGATCTTGCCCTCGTCGTAGTCGGCGTAGGCCTCCTGTAGCTTCATCGGACGCGGAAGCGACCCGACAAGCTCGGTGGGAATGGGCACGGCGGTTCCTCTCCTCGGGGTTTGGTGGATCGTTGCCGGCTTGCGGACCGCGATGTGATCCAGCGGCCCGCGCCGCAGTCAGACTGACCGATCTCCCTCACCGTTCAACATACTACGGCCCTCGCGAACCAGTCAACCTCGGCTTTCGCGTAACCTGCCCGCGGCGATGCCACCCCCCGCCCGCCAATTCCTGTTCACCTCGGAATCGGTCACCGAAGGCCATCCCGACAAGATCGCCGACCAGATCTCCGACGCCGTCCTCGACGCCGTCCTGGCCCAGGATGCCTACGGCCGGGTGGCCTGCGAAACGCTGGTCAACACCGGCCTGGTGGTGGTCTCGGGCGAGATCTCCACCTATGCCAGCTTCGATGTCCAGGACATCGCGCGCCAGACGATCAGGGAGATCGGCTACGTCGACGCCGGGCTGGGCTTCAGCGCCGACTCGTGTGCCGTGCTCAACGCCCTGGACAAGCAGTCGCCCGACATCGCCCAGGGCGTGGACAGCGCCTATGAGACGCGCCAGCAGAGCGCCGGCGACGACGAGTTCGACCGCGCGGGAGCCGGCGACCAGGGAATGATGTTCGGCTACGCCTCGCGCGAGACGCCGGAGCTGATGCCCCTGCCGATCGCGCTCGCCCACCGCCTGGCGCGCCGCCTCGCCGCGGTGCGCAAGGACCAGACGCTTCCGTACCTGCGGCCCGACGGCAAGACCCAGGTGAGCGTGCGCTACGTGGACGGCCGTCCGGTCGCGGTCGAGAAGCTGCTGATCTCCGCCCAGCACGCCGAGGGCGCCGAGGAGCGCCTGCGCGAGGACCTCTGGGAGCACGTGGTCGTCCCCAGCCTCCCCAAGGACCTCTATGACGAGAGCGAGCTGCGCGCCGGCTTTCTCGTGAACCCGACCGGGCGCTTCGTGATCGGCGGTCCCGTCGGGGATGCGGGCCTGACCGGGCGCAAGATCATCGTGGACACCTACGGCGGGATGGCTCGCCACGGGGGCGGCGCCTTCTCGGGCAAGGATCCGTCCAAGGTCGACCGCTCGGCCGCCTACGCCGCCCGTCACGTGGCCAAGAACGTGGTCGCCGCGGGCCTCGCCGAGCGGGTCGAGGTCCAGGTCGCCTACGCGATCGGCGTCGCGCGCCCGGTGTCGGTGATGGTCGAGACCTTCGGCACCGAGGCCGCCGGGATGACCCCCGAGCGCATCGAGGCGCTCGTCGACGAGCACTTCGACCTGCGTCCCGCGGCCTTCCGGGCCAGTCTGGATCTGCACCGCCCCATCTATCGCCAGACCGCCGCCTACGGCCACTTCGGCCGCGACGGCGCGGACTTCACCTGGGAGCGCACCGACGTGGCCCCCGCCCTGCGCGCCGCGGCCGGACTGCGCGGCGTCCCGGACCAACCCGAGGAGGCCGTAGCGTGAGCATCACCGTCGTGGGATCGATCGCGTTTGATTCGGTGACCACCCCGTTCGGGGAGCGCGACCGCATGCTGGGTGGCGCCGCCACCCATTTTGCGCTCGCCGCCTCCATGTTCGAGACGGTCCACCTCGTCGGCCCCGTCGGCGACGACTTCGGCGAGCGCGAGCTGAGCACCCTGCGGACCCGGGGCTCAAACATCGACGACGTCGAGCGGATCTCCGGTGGCAAGACCTTCTTCTGGAAGGGCCACTACCACGACGACCTCAACATCCGGGACACGCTCGACACCCAGCTCAACGTGTTCGAGCACTTCCATCCCAAGCTGTCGGAGGCCTCGCGCAACTCCGAGGTCCTGTTTCTGGCCAACATCCAGCCCGGCCTCCAGCTCCAGGTCCGCGAGCAGTGCGAGGGTGCCCGGTTCGTCGCCCTGGACTCGATGAACCTGTGGATCGACATCGCGCGCGACGAGCTGGTCGAGATCATCAAGCGCGTCGACTGCCTGATCCTCAACGACGAGGAGCTGCGCCAGCTCACCGGCAAGCCCAACCTGGTCTCCGCCGCCCGGGAGATCCTCGGGTGGGGACCGTCGGTGATCGTGGCCAAGCAGGGTGAGTACGGTGCGGCGCTGATCACCTCCGACCACTTCTTCTCGCTGCCCGCCTATCCCCTCGAGCAAGTCGTGGACCCCACCGGGGCGGGTGACACGTTCGCGGGCGGCTTTGTGGGGATGATCGCCACCCAGCTCGGGGATGGCAACGGCCAGGCGCTGAGCACCAACGTCCTCTCCAACGCGATGGCTTACGGGACCGCGGCCGCCTCGTTCAACGTCGAGCGCTTCGGCACCGAAGGCCTCGAGGCCGTGGACGGGGCGGCGGTGCGCAAGCGCGTAGGCGACCTGTGGCGGCTGACCCGCTTCGAGCCGCTCGACGTCGACCTGATTTCCTAGCCTTGTGATCACCGTCCGGGCGGTGCGGGCCGGCGAGGGGGAGCTTCTGCGCGAGCTGCGCCTCCGGGCGCTCGCCGACGCGCCGGCGGCATTCGCCACCACCGTCGAGCAGGAGCAGGACCTACCCGAGAGCCACTGGTCAGAGCTCGCCGACCGCAGCGACCTCTCCGACGCGGCCGCGATCTTCGTCGCCATCGACGATGGGCGCTGGGTGGGGATGGGCGCCGGCCGGTGGGACGATCGGGATCGCGGGATCGCGCACCTGTGGAGCATGTGGGTCGACCCGTCGGCACGGCGGGCCGGTCTCGGGGAGCGCCTGGTCGGCGCGGTCCGTGGCTGGGCGCGGGCCCGGGGAGCCCGCTTCCTGCGCCTGGGCGTGATCGAGGATCCCGCGGATGCCGGTTCGTTCTACGAGCGGCTGGGGTTCGTGCGCACGGGGGAAACCAAGCGGCTGACCCGGGACCCGGCGCGCGGGGTCTACTACCTGGTCCGGCCCGTCTGATCGAGCAGCAGAGCGCCCAGGCGCTGGGCGCGCCTCGCGGCCTCGTGGTCGCCCTCCCCGGCGGCCACGATCGAGCCCTTCATGAGGATGTGCCACTGGCGGGCGAACCCCTGGGGATCGGCGATCCCCGCGTCCAGGGCCAGTCCGGCCACGAAGTCGCGGATGCGCTCCAGGTGAAGGGCGGCCGCGCGGTGCAGGGGATGATCCTCGTCCGGGTGCTCGAGCATCACGTTGATGAATGAGCACCCCTCGAAGTCGGGGCGGCGAAACCAGGTGTCGAAGACGTCGAAGATGGCCAGCAGCCGGGCCCGCGGGTCCTCGGCGCGGCGCCTGACCTCGTCGGCCAGCCACCCGTAGGTCCACACCGCCTCGCGCCGCTCCATGAACGCCAGCACCAGATCCTGCTTGGATGCGAAGTGCCGGTACATCGTCTGCCGCGCCACCCCGGACTGCTCGATGATCGCGTCCACGCCGACCGCCTGCACGCCATGGCGCGAGAACAGCGCGTAGGCGGCGGTCAGGAGCCGTTCGCGGGCATCGCTGGGGTTCGCGTTCACCACGACGGCTTCGTTCACCGGGCCGATTTAAGCAGCCCCGCCCGGCGGTTCAGCGCTCGAGCCTCGCAGGCCCGTCCGATCTGGATCAGCCCGTAGATGCCGTTGGAGTCGATGCAGGCCGGCTCGCGCAGATCGAGCCCCGCGATCAGGGGGTCAGACGCCAGGGCGGCGTCGATCGCCTGCCTGAATCGGGGGTCAGCTTCGCGGTCCAGCTCGCCCTTGCGCGCGATCAGAGACATCGCGCCCGAGCGCGAGAGTTCGTCTTCGAAGTTAGGCCGGTGGAGAACCGACACAAGAAGTAGAATACCGGTTTTAGGAAACAGGATTTAATTAACATGAATTATTTATCCGGTATATCTGGGGCCTCAGGGTCCTCTGGCTCATCTGGCCCGCTGGCTATGCTCCCCGCCCTGCCTCCCTTCTCGTTTCTGACCAATCACGGGCTCACGCTGTTGTGCATCGCCGAGGATCCCCGCGTCCGGATACGCGAGATCGCCGCCACGCTCGGCATCACCGAGCGCGCGTCCCAGCGGCTGGTCTCCGACCTGATCGGAGCCGGCTACGTGACCCGGACGCGTGACGGGCGCCGCAACTCCTACACGGTCCGCACCGACCTGCCGATCGCGCTCCCGTCCCAGCGCGACATCGATCTCAGCTCCCTTCTGGACGTGCTGCTTCCCGAGGCCTCGAGCGGCCAGCGCCGGGACGGCATGATCCCCGGCGACTGATCACTCCGGCGGCGGGCTGGTCACTTCGGCGGCGGGCTGGTCACTTCGGCGGCGGGCTGAGGAGGGCGCCGACGAGCCCGGTGGCAAACAGCGCCAGGATCACGATCGCCGGCACGTCGAGCACGTTGAAGCCGTTGTGGACGATGTCCAGAGCGGTGAGAACGGTGAGCACGGCGATGAAGATCACTGATACGCCGAGCCACACGAAGCGCATCAGAACGCGGCTGCGGTTGGCGGCGTGGGCTTGCGCCGGGTGGCCAGCGGGCGGATCGCCAGCGCACCGATGACCAGGCCCCCGACCACCCCGAGGTAGTCGCTCCACCCGACCGCGGCGAACACCACCTGGAGCGCCAGCCAGAGCGCCGCCATCACGATCATCGGGATCTCGATGACCGTGAACAGGAAGGGGATCACGACCACGCCGAGCACCTGCGCGCGGGGATAGAGCAGCACGTAGCCGGCGACCACCGCGGAGACCGCCCCCGCGGCCGCCCCGGCGCCGCCGCTGCCCACCGCCTTGAGCAGGCCGAACGCCACCAGGCCCCCGAGGAGGTAGAAGACCAGGAAGCGCACCGGCCCCATCGAGTCCTCGACGTTGTTGCCGAACAGCCACAGGAACCACAGGTTGCCGATCAGCTGCAGGATCGACGCGTTGACGAAGATGGCTCCGACCCCGTGGGCGTGATGGCCCGCGAGCACATAGACGACGAGCTGGGCGACCATCAGCGCCACGGTGACCAACGGAAAGCGATCCGTGGGCATGTTGTCCTTGATCGGAATCACGGTCGTCCGAGAGCTTATGGATTGGTGGGGCGGGTGGATGAGCCCGGCGGCCGGGTGAGGCCGGCGGGCGGGGAAGGCTGGCGGGCGGGGAAGGCTGGCGGGCGGGGAAGGCTGGCGGGCGGGGAAGGCTGGCGGGCCGGGGAGTGCGCCGGGCTCTGCGGCCTCCCCGGTTGTCGCCGAGGCTAGACCAGGCCGACCGGCGCTGCCACCGACGCGATCCGCCACGGCTGCTTCTCGTCGCCGCTCAGGCTCAGCGTCCAGCGTTCGGTGAAGCTGGCGGCGCGCACGCGGCTACCGCTGAGCACCGCGGCGGTATCGCGGTCCTCCAGGTAGCGCCGGCCGGTGATGTCGACCTCGATGGTCATCGTGGGCGGCTCCGCGGCGGCGTCCAGGGAGACGATCCTGATCCGGTTGACGGTCGGGCCGCGGACCACGACCCGGCTCTTGTGGCTCTGATCACCGGCGTAGAGGAGCTCGCTGGTGGCCGCGGGGCTGGCGATCAACCTCAGGTTGGCATCGTCTCCGTCGACGGCCTGGGCCCAGGCATCCACGGCGCGCCGGGCGGCGACCTCGAGCACATCGGGGGCGAAGCGCCCGTCGGCGAGGCTCAGGTCGTTGGCCGCGGAGTGGGCGTCGCCGGCGTACTGGAGGTCGGCGACCTCGGCGACCCGGGTGCCCTTGGGCACGGCGTCGGCCACCGCGCCCTCCACGAGCGCCTGGTCGCGCAGTCCACGGTCGTCGGACCACGGCGTGGCCACGATCTGCTCGTCGAGGGCGTGGCTGCCCTCGGCGCCCTGCTCGATCGAGGCCAGGACCCAGTGGTCGGCCCGTCGCTGCAGGGTCCAGAACTCTCTGATCCGCGTGGTCTCGCCCAGGCGTCCGCTGCGCTTGAGGTGGCGGCCGTTGCGGTCGACGACGTAGTCCTTCAGGCGCGCGTCGACGCGCACGACCACGCGGTCGGTGTCGCGGTTGCCGGTGTGCTTGAGGCCGACGTACTCGATGCTCGGCTCGCCCAGGGGCTGCACCCGATTGCGCCAGCCCCGCCGCGCGAAGTCGTCCAGTCGCAGCTCCCACTCGTTGAGCAGGTCGGGAGCGACCAGGCTCCGGAGGCGGATCCGATCGTCGGCATCCCACGCGCTCTCGATCTCGGTGAACAGGCGCGTCGCCGTGGCCAGCACGTTGTCGGGCGCGAACGCCGGGTCCTCCTCGGCGGCCTCGGCGGCCGCGAGGTGGACGCGCCGCTCGCGCTGGGCGCGCTTGCGCTTGTGACCGCTGCGCCCGCCCCGGTTGGCGTAGGACTGCTGCATGTTCGGCAGCACGCGAGTGAAGAAGAGGTAAGCGAGCCCGAGCGCGATCAGCACCAGCGCTCCCAGGCCATGTCCGAGGACCGCGATGTGGATGAGCAGGTCGAGGACGACGTACAGCGCGAAGCCGCTGCCGCCCCCTCCACCACCGCCGCCGCCTCCGCCGCCGCTGAAGCCCGACGAGCCGCCGCCGGCGGCCGCCAGGGCGGTGGGGACGGCGATAAGGGTCGCGATCGCCGCGATCGCGAGCACGATCAGGATGATGAGGCTGCGTCTGCTCTTGTTCATGCGGTTGCAACCTCTCTGAGCGGCCCGACGCCGGGCTCTGACTGGGCTACGTGCTGGTCTGCGTGGTAACTGGAGCGGACCAGGGGGCCCGCCGCCACGTGCTCGAAGCCGAGCTCGTACGCAGCTTCTTCCAGGGCCTTGAACTCATCCGGGTGCCAGTAGCGGACGATCGGAAGATGTCTCTCGGTGGGGCGCAGGTACTGGCCGACGGTCAGGACCTGGACGTGGTTGTCCCGTAGCTGCCCGAGCGCGTCGACCATCTCGTCGAGGGTCTCGCCGAGCCCGACCATGAGTCCGGATTTGGTGGTGACTTCGTCACCGGCGTACTCCTTGGCGTTTCTCAGGACGCGCTTGGACCGCTCCCAGGTGGAGCCTCTTCTGGCCACCGGGTAGAGCCGGGGTACGACCTCGACGTTGTGGTTGAAGACGTCGGGCCGTTCCGCGATCACCTTGGCCAGCGGCATCTCGGCGCCGCGGAAGTCGGGCGTGAGGACCTCGATCTTGGTTTTGGGTGATTGCCGTCTGATCTGCCGGATGACGCCCACGAAGGCGGCGGCGCCGTAGTCGGGCAGGTCGTCACGGTCCACGCTGGTGATGACGGCGTGTCTCAGCCCCATCTTGGCTACGGAGCGGGCCACGCGCGCGGGCTCCAGGGGATCGTTCCAGGTCGGGCGGCCCGTCTTGACGTTGCAGAACCCGCACCTTCGTGTGCAGGTGTCGCCGAGGATCATGAACGTGGCCGTGCCGCGCTGCCAGCACTCGCCGATGTTCGGGCAGGCGGCCTCCTGGCAGACGGTATGCAGGTTCTCGCTTTCGATGAGGCTGCTGAGCTCCCGGTACCGGGGTCCGCCGGGCGCGGGGACCTTGAACCAGGGTGGCTTTCTGGATCTGTGCGGGAGCGTATTGGGGCCCAGGACGGTGAGCACGTCCGCGATCCCACCGGGATTGGCCCGGGATCGAGTCGAATGTTCACGTTCACTCACGAATACAAGGCTACCGCGGCGCGTCCCCGGCCTAATCACCAGGGGGCGCCGGCCCTAGTTCGGCGCTCTTATCCGGTGTGTCCCGCAAAACCGGAACATACGGCCGGGGAGCCGGAGCGTACGGCCGGGAACCCGGTGCAGACGACCGTCCGCCGCCCCCGACTCCTCGACTGCACCGGGAAACCGGAACATATGGCCGGGAAACCGGTGGGCACGGACTAGTGGCGCTCGCCAGCCGCCAGCACGCCGTGTTCTCGCTGGCTCAGGCAGAGGATCTGGGCCTGAGCGCATCGGTCGTGCACAAGCGCACGACCTCGGGACGCCTCCACCGTATCCATCGCGGCGTCTACGCGCTGGTGCCAGCCGCTCTGCTCAGCCGCCACGGGCACTCATGGCGGCCGTCCTGGCCGGTGGGCCCGGCGCGGTGCTCTCACATCGCTCGGCGGCCGAGCTCCACGAGCTACGGGTGAGTGCTCGCTCTCTCATCGAGGTCACGATCCCGAGGTCTCACCTCCGCACGCGGCCGGGCATCGAGATCCACTGTTCTCGAACGCTCTCGGCCGCCGACGTCACGACTGTGGCCGGGATCCCATGCACGACTGTGGCCGGGATCCCATGCACGACCGTGGCCCGCACGCTGCTGGACCTCGCCGGGGTCCTCCGCGATCGCCAGTGGGAGCGGGCCTACGACCAAGCGGCGATCCTCGAGGTCCTCGACGCACGAGCCCTGGACGACCAGCTGGCCCGAAACCCGCGGCACCCCGGCTCGAGACGTATGCGAACGGCGCTTGCAGATCACCGCGCCGGCTCCATGGCGACCTGGAGCGACCTCGAGGAACTGATGCTCAGCTCCGCGACACTCCCAAGCAGACCGCGCAGACGATCGGTCGGCTCTTGGCTGCGGGCGAAGCGGCTGCGGGAGGCGGGGGCTAAGCGGCGGCGGGAAGCGAGCGGCGACCGCGGGCTAAGCGGTGGCTGGCTCCGGAGCGGGCGGCGCCTCCGGGGCCGGGGTGCCCACGGCTGCCTCGAGCCGCTCCCGGGAAACCAGCCGCTGCCGGCGCCCGAGCGCCCGCGCCACCTCGTAGGCGGCGCGCTTTCGAAAGCAGCGCATCTGGCTGGCCGCGCGGCCCGTCTCCTTGATGAAAGAGGTCATCGATACCCCCTCGAGCCCGCAGGGCACGACCCATCCGAACGGCTGCAGGTCGTTCTCGACGTTGACCGCCCACCCGTGGGTGGTCACGCCGCGGGCCACGTGCACGCCCAGCGACGCGATCTTGCGATCGCCCACCCAGACGCCCGTGTAATCGGGGCCGTCCTCGGGTCGTGCCCGAGCGGACACGCCCTCCTCGGCCAACGCCGCCACGATGCCCCGCTCCAGCGTGCGGACGTACTCGACGACGTCGTCGACGCGGACGATCGGATAGCCGACGAGCTGGCCGGGCCCGTGGTAGGTGATCTTTCCGCCGCGATCGACGTCGACGATGTCGATCCCCTGCGTCCGGTACCAGTTCTCGCCCATAGGAAGCTCGCCAGGACCCGAGCGCCGGCCTCGCGTGTACACGGGCGGGTGCTCGAGCATCAGCATCACGTCGGGCACCTCGTCGGCCTGTCGGGCCGCCCGCACCCGCTCCTGGAGGGCGAGCGCCTCGCGGTATTCCACGGTGCCGAGGCTGCAGACCCACAGCTCGTTCACGACACGCCCTCCTCGAGCCGGCGCCGCACGGTGGCCAGGAACTGGGCCGAGATCACTCCGTCGAGGGCGCGGTGATCCCAGCTCAGCCCCAGGATGGTCATGGGACGGATGGCGATGGAGTCGTTGCCGTCGGGGTCGGTGACCACCACGGGTCGCTTGACCACGGCCTCGAGGTCAAGGATCCCGACCTGGGGCTGGTTGATGATCGGAGTGGCCATGATCGAACCGTACTGACCGGGATTGGTGATCGTGAAGGTGCCGCCGGTGACGTCGTCGGCGGTCAGCTCGCGGGCTCGCGCCCGCCGTGCGAGCTCGCGGATCCGCGCCGCCAGGCCCTCCACCGAGAGCTCGTGCGCGCGGTGGATGACCGGGACGATCAGCCCGTCGTCGCCCAGCGAGACCGCGATCCCGAGGTTGACCTCATCCACGCGCGTGTAGCGGTCGCCCTCCAGCCACGCGTTCAGCGCCGGATGCTCGCGCAGGGCGTCGATCGTGGCCCGGGCCACGAAGGCCAGCGCGGTTACCCGGAGGCGAGCGCGCGCTGCCTCCACGCGACCCATGTCGGCCTCGATCCAGGTAGTGCACGTGGCCGCGGTCTCCAGCGAGCGCTTCATGTGCTCGCCGATCTGGCGGCGCATCCGCGACAGCCCGGCCCCGTTGGCGGGGCCGGTGGCCGGCGCTGACGAGGCGGTGGCCGGCGCTGACGAGGCGGTGGCCGGGGCTGACGGGGCGGGGGGGACCGGGTCGGGCCGGTAGGGGCTCTCGATGTGCATAGGCGGCTCGGCGACCTCTGGCGACGAAGCCGAGGACCCGTTGCCGTGCCCGTTGGTGCCGACCAGGGCCAGCACGTCCTGCTTGCGCACGCGTCCGCCGCGCCCGGTGCCCGCGACCGCCGAGAGATCGATCCCGTGCTCGGCGGCGATCCGCTGCACGACCGGGGAGTAGCGGCGACCGCCCTGCCGAGCCGGGCCAGGCGCGGCGCCGGGCGTAGGCGCGGCGGCGGGCGCAGGGCTCGCGGCGGCCGGGGAGGCGGCTGGGACCGAGGGAGCGTCCGTGGCGGGCGTCGGAGAGCCCGCGGGCACCGAGGCGCCATCGCCGACCGCGATCCTGGCCAGCACCACGCCCACCTCCACCGTCTCCTCGACGTCGACCAGGATCTCGGCCACCACCCCCGCGGCGGGCGTCGGCACTTCGGTGTCGATCTTGTCGGTGGAGATCTCGCACACGGTCTGCTCGGCCTCCACGCGATCTCCGACCGCCACGCGCCAGGCGACGATCGTGCCCTCGGCGACCGAGACGCCCATCTGGGGCATGGTCACGTCGACCAGCCCGGCGCCGACCTCAGTAGGCGAGGAGCTCACGGCATGCCTCCTTCACGCGATCGACGCCCGGGAGCACAGCCTGCTCCAGCGGCGGCGAGAATGGGATCGGGACGTCGGGCGTCGCCACCCGGACCACGGGGCCGTCGAGATCCTCGAAGGCCTTCTCGGCGATCAGCGCCGCCACCTGGGCACCAGCCGCACACGTCATGTTGGCCTCGTCGACGATCACCACCTTCGAGCAACGGGCCACCGAGTCCAGGATCGCCTCCTCGTCCAGGGGCACGAGCGAGCGCAGGTCGAGCACCTCGATCGAGGCGCCCTCCAGATCCTCGGTCGCCGCCAGCGCGACGTCGACCATCGCCCCATAGGCGATGACCACCAGGTCAGAGCCCGGACGTGCCACGCGCGCCGTGAACGGGGTCTCGAAGATCTCATCGGGGACCTCGCCCTTGACCCGCCGGTAGAGGTGCTTGTGCTCCATGAAGCACACCGGGTTGGGGTCGTGGATGGCGTGGTGCAGCAGTCCCTTGGCGTCGCGCGCGGTGGAGGGCGCCACCACCTTCAGACCCGGCGAGTGCATGAACAGCGCCTCCGGGTTCTGGGAGTGAAACGGCCCCCCGGAGAACCCGCCCCCGGAGGGCAGGCGCACCACGATCGGCACGGCCAGCCCCTGGCGGTAGTGCATCTTGCCGGCCACGTTGACCAGCTGATCAAAGCCACAGGAGATGAAGTCGGCGAACTGCATCTCGCATACCGGCCGCATACCGACGATCGCCGCCCCGACCGCGCAGCCGATGATCGCCGACTCGGCCAGGGGCGTGTCCATCACGCGGTCCTCGCCGAACTCCTCGAAAAACCCGTCGGTGACCTTGAAGGCTCCGCCGAAGGCGCCGATGTCCTCGCCCATCACCAGGACCCGCTCATCGGCGCTCAGCTCCTCGCGCAATGCCGAGGAGATCGCCTGCAGGTAGGTCATCACCGGCATCAGGCCTCACCTCCCGAGCCGGCGGTGTGACCGGCGAAACCGCTCCAGGGAGCCTGCCCGTCGCCCAGGGGCTCAGCCGAGCTCTCGCAGAAGACACCCTCCAGCACCCCGTCGGGCGCCGGCATCGGGCCGGCCAGGGCCTCGGCGGCGGCTTCGTCGATCTCGGCGGTCACGGCCGCGCGCACCCCGTCGACGTCCACGCCCAGCTCGCGAAGTCGCTTCTCCTGGCGTTCCACCGGATCGCGCAGGCGCCACTCCTCGACCTGCTCGCGCGGTACATACTTCATGTCGTCGTGGGCGGCGTGGCCATGCATGCGCATGGTCAGCGCCTCGATGAGGGTCGGCCCCCCACCGTCCAGGGCGCGCTCGCGGGCCGCCCGGGTGGCCTCGAACATGGCTTCGCAGTCGTTGCCGTCGACCGTCATTCCGGCAAACCCGTAGGCGGAGGCCCGGGCCACGGGATCGACCGCGAACTGCTTGGAGAGCGGGGTCGAGTACGCGTACTGGTTGTTCTCGAGGATGAAGATCACCGGCAGCTTCTGCACGCCGGCCCAGTTCATGGCCTCGTGGAAGTCACCCCGGGAAGTCGAGCCGTCGCCGAACCAGGTCAGCGCGCAGCGCCGCTCGCCGCGCAGCTTGAAGGCCATCGCCATCCCGGTGGCCACGAGCATCATGTCGGGCAGCATCGAGACCATGCCCACGCATCCCAGCGCGGGATCGCCGAAGTGGACGTTGCCGTCGCGCCCGGCGGTGATCCCGCCCGCGCGGCCCATGTACTGGGAGAGGATGCGAACCGGCGAAACGCCGCGGATCAGGTGGGCCGCGAGGTCACGGTGCAGGATGCACAGCCGGTCCTCGGGGGCCATCGCGAAGGCCGCGCCCGCCGAGACGGCTTCCTGGCCGTAGCCGTCATAAAAAGAGCCAGGGACCTTGCCCTGGCGATAGAGGCTCATCGCGCGCTGCTCGATGCCCCGCATGAGGAGCATCGCCCGCAGCAGCCAGAGTCGGTCCTCGAGCTCGAGGTGCCCGGACCCCCCAGCCTCTACCGAGGCCGGCGTCGCCGCCGTGTCGGTCGCCATCGTCTCGTTCTCCCTTCATCGATCAGCCGGCGCGGGATCTCCGCCCGACCACGCTCTCCGAGCTCTCCGGGATCTCCGGTCGGCCCGCCCGATGGGCACTCGCGAGGTTACTCCCCACCGCGGGCCCTCGCGGCTACTCTTCGCCAATGGAAGGTGCGTGGCTGGCCCGGGCGCGCTGGCGAAGGCGCGGCGCCTGGCTGTGGCCGACTTTCGTGGCCGCGGTCATCTTCGACGCGGGGATCGTCCACATGCTGCCGATCGTCGGCGACCGGCAGAGCATCTTCGGCGGCCTGGTCGCCGGCATGATCTGCAGCCTGCTGGCCGTGCTCCTCGGCTCGCGGCCCCTGGGCGCCCTGTTGCGCAAGGGCCGTCCCGACCTGCCGGCGATGATCGCCCGTGACTACGGAGGGACCGTGGCCGTGCTGGCGGTCAGCGCTCTGATCCTGACCGGGGGCCTGGTGCACCGCTCCACCCTCGACCGTCAGAAAAACATGCTGCGCGACGCGATCGTCCGCGCCGAGGCCTACATCGGCGCCCACGCGCCGGCCGAGTTCGCAGTCAACGCCATGCACACCGACACCTTCACGATCCAGCAAGGCGTCTACCGGACCTGCGCGCCCAGCCGCGACGCCGGCAGTCGCTACTACTGCGTGATCGTCAACACCGGCCTTCCGCTGGCCCAGAGCGTGGTCTTCGCGGGCTCTGAGCCCAACGCCACCTTCGCGGACGGCCTCGACTAGGGCTCGTCACGGGCCAACGAGAGAGGGTGAGGTCCACGTCAGCGTGATCCCGGCCACCGAGCTCGCGGTTGGCGCGTCAGCCGCCCCTAGCGCAGCGACTGGGCTCGGTGACGCGGCGGTCGGACTCCCGGCCGGGCCGCAGGCTCGCCATCACGGGCTTGATGCGGGCGAACAGGTCCGAAACGCCGATCAGGTCACTGACGATGTGATAACCGTCGAGGCGCACCCAGGGGATGAACTGGTCGAGCATCATCACCTGCTGGCTGACGATGACGATCAAGAGGGGCCCCCAGACGGTTCGCTACCGGATCGCCAGGCGCTCAGAGCTCCTGGGGGATGCTCTGCAAACGCCGGACGGCCGCTTCGAGCTGGAGCTCGGGCTGCGGATCCGCCGGGCGTTTGAAGAGCGGTGACTACTCCGCCACAGGGGGCGGATAGACCTCTTCCACGTACTTGTC
>Ga0182024_10001325_pt1 | contig 64060 bp, 61 predicted proteins | sample P32metaG_FD_120480 | JGI IMG/M metagenome (GOLD analysis project Ga0182024, IMG submission 120480) | Permafrost microbial communities from Stordalen Mire, Sweden - P3-2 metaG (Illumina Assembly) | ecosystem: Environmental > Terrestrial > Soil > Wetlands > Permafrost | place: Sweden: Stordalen... | reverse complement strand
TTTGGCAGGAGGATATTGCAGCCGTCCTCCGAAAGGTACGGATGTGCGGAAAGAAGGTCATGCATACAGCATGCGCCTTTTTGTAGGGTGCGTCAACGATATTGTTGCCGAGCGGTCTGTCCCCTTTCTTCAGCAACCTGCTAGGGGGTGGTCGAGGTAAGATCGCGGTGGATGGCGAACTTCACCAGCCCGGCGACATCGTGAATATCCAGCTTGCGCATCAGGCTCGCGCGGTAAGTGTCCACCGTTTTGGGACTCAGTTCCAGCCGGGCCGCGATTTCTTTGGCCCGGATCCCTTCCACCAATAGCGTGAATACCTGATATTCCCTGGCGCTCAGCATCTCCAAAGGATCGTCCGGAGTGGCCTTCTGTCCCGGACCGAAGATCTTGTTCAGCTCCAGCTGCGGCGAAACATAGATCCCTCCGTCCAGAATCTGCTCAAACGCCTCCAGAAGCTGCGCCGACGGACCCGACTTCAGCAGAAACGCGCTTACCCCGCAGCGCAGCGCCTCCACCACCGTCTTGCGATCGCGCCGCGTGGACAGGACCACAATTTTGGTGGGTAAGTTCGCCTCTTTCGCCCGCCTCACGATTTCCAGGGTGAACAGATCGGGGAGATTCAGATCCAAAACGGCAATATCGGGCCGCTTCAGCTCCATCATCCGCAACGCGGCGGCCCCTTCCGAACACTGTCCGATGACACGAAACTGTGGCTGCGCTTCGCAAAGCGCCGCCAAGCCTTCTCTGACCAGCGTCAGATCGTCGGCCAGTAAGATCGAATATGTTTTGGGTTCTCTAATCGGGACCATGGTCGTCCGTGGGGCGACCGCGTACAATCGCCCTGCCAGTACAGTGAGCCGGAGCCGCAGTAATTCTCCGGTTTCCGTCACTTAAACGCAACCAATCGTCGATCCCAAAACAGCTACCCCGTTAAAAGGGCTTGGGTTACGTCGTCAACCTAGGCAAAGCTACGGACTGCCGCCGCCTCGTCGTCGAATACCTCGAATACCGTATATAGCTTCGTAATTTGCAGCAAATCCTTGACCCTTTTGGTAAGGTTCAGCAGCTTCAGCACCCCTCCCTGATTGGCCATGGTGGTGAATCCGGAAACCATTTCGCCGATTCCGGAGCTGTCGATATAGCTTACCTCGCCTAGGTTCAACAGAATCTTCTTATGCCCGCTCGATGCCAGGTCGCGAACTGTGTCGCGAAATGTACTGGCTCCTTCGCCCAAAGTGATGCGGCCCACCGCGTCCACTACCGTCACATCGCCCACCTGCCGGGTGGTTAATTTCACGCTCACAGAACCCTCCCCAATTAACTGGCTTTCGCCAGGATCTTTACCATCTTTACTTCGGTACCCTTCGGCTCCCGGGGCCGGATCTGGAACTCATCCATAAAGGCCTGGATCAGCAACAACCCTCGTCCCGAATGTCGCAATAAATTCTCATTCGCCAGCGGATCGGGCAAATCGGCCATATCGAAGCCCTCGCCCTCATCCTGAATCACCACCGACAGCCGGTCCGATGTCCGCTGAATCATCACGTGCACTTTTTTTCGTGCATTATAACGATTCCCATGCACCACCGCGTTCACCATGCACTCCCGCACCGACATCCCGATCTTGTGCAGGTCGTCCTCCTCGAAGCCCAACTCTTCAGCTTCCTTGAGCACAGCCTCCTCGGCAATGTCGACACTATCGAGCGTCGAATCGAGCAACTGGTCGACCGTCCGCGCTTGCAAGCCCTCTTGATCCGCCATAAAGGGACATAGCCCGCACGTTCGGCGCTGCGGCCTAGTCGAATCGTTACGTTAGAATAGGTTGATATCGAAAGTCAAGCGGCGGACCGGATAAGGCCGCCGCCGGTCAATCCCCGCCCTAACGGGACGGGGTTATAACCCCTGGCGTGAGAGTCCGTGTGAAAACCGCAGCGCTGACCGCTCCTGCTGGTCGCGGCTCCATTTATCTTGATGAGTCCCCAAGGCTCGAAACAGAGCCGCGACTGGCAGGAGCGGTCCAAACCGACTTTTCACACAGACTCGTGAGCCAGGGGATTCGTACACCTTACTAGAAGCTCAACTCGTCGACTCGTCTCCTGGTCACGACTTCAATGACGGTCCGAACCCCGAAGAACTTGGCGTTGATTTTAGCCGCGGCTTCCGCGCCGAGCTGCTTGGTAAGAAAGGGCTGGCCGCCATAATCCGCGAAGCTCTTATAGTAGATGCCGACGGTCACATCGTTGGGGTTCGTGCCGACGCTTCGCAGGGCCACGATCATCCTGACTCCGGCCTTCTTATAAACGGGAAGGATGTCGCTCTTCATCAGGTTGATGAACTCCTGCATCTTGCCGGGGGTGATCCGGTACCGCACGCTGACCAGAATCGGCGGAATCGCATCGTTCAGGATCAGATTGCTGATATCCAATTGTCGAGTGCTCATAAAGCTGGTCGAGCTCTCGATGCACTTCACAAGCATGGTGTTGCGGCGTAACAAGGTGGCAGGTTCTAAAGCTTTCGCCACAGGGCTTTGGCCATCGAAATCGGCGAAGTTGTTGATCGGAGCAACGATGACGTATTCATAGCTGTTCCCGAAGATGTACGTCTGGTAGACCGTTCGAGACTTCTGCCCACCCTTCTTTAGGTCAGGAACGTAGCTCTTCTCAAGCTCTCTCCATTCGTTGACCATGTCGGGTTTTACATGGATGATAGTCAAACGCGACATCGGGCCGGCGGCCGTCTGCGCGTGACAAAACGTGGAAACGCCGAGAGCCAGCAGCAGAGCGCTCGGATATCGTCGAAGCAGGTTGGTTTTCATCCTTGAAAATCCCCTTTCGTGTCATCGGAGGCGCTACCCCCACGTGGGGGATGAGGATATCACAAGAAACGCTTCTCGTGCAAGTGGGCTCGTGAAAGAAAATTTCGCCGCCGATGAACACGGTGTACGCGGATCAACAAAAACGCGCTCGAGCGAATCCGCGTTCATCTGTGTTTATCAGCGGCCAATATTCTGCTTGGGCGCGACGCGACGCCACCAAACCCCATCTCCCGCGTCCAAATCAATATGCACTCCCGCGTCAATGCTAGCCTTGTCGTTATGAGGATTCTCGCCACCGCCGCGCTTTTCGCCGCGCTCGCAGCCGCTCAGACCAGGGTCACCTCGGTCGAAGGCATCACTGAGTACAAGCTCGATAACGGACTCAACATCCTGCTCTTCCCCGACAACTCCAAGCCCACCGTGACCGTCAATATCACCTATATGGTCGGCTCCCGCCACGAAGGCTACGGCGAATCCGGCATGGCCCACCTGCTGGAGCACATGCTCTATAAAGGCACCGACAAGCGCAAGGACATCATGCCCGAACTGCGCGCCCACGGCGCCGAATTCAACGGCTCCACTTATTTCGACCGCACCAATTACCACGAAACCATGCCCGCCACCGAGGAGAATCTGCGCTTCGCGCTGGAGCTCGAAGCCGACCGCATGATTCATTCCCGCGTCTCGCGCCAGGATCTCGACAGCGAAATGACGGTCGTGCGTAACGAATTCGAGATGGGCGAGAACGAGCCCTCCCGCGTGCTCGAAGAACGCGTCATGGCGACCGCTTATCTTTGGCACGGCTACGCCCGCACCACCATCGGCGCTCGCAGCGACATCGAACATGTGCCCATCGCCCGCTTGCAGGCCTTCTATCATCTGTACTATCAGCCCGACAACGCGACGCTGGTCGTAGCCGGCAAATTCGACGACGCCAAAACCCTCGCCTGGATCAAGGAGATTTTCGGCGCGATTCCCAAGCCCACGCGCCAGCTGATTCCCACCTACACCGAGGAGCCTACTCAGGACGGCGAACGCGAAGTGGTGCTGCGCCGCACAGGGGACGTTCAACTACTGGAGATGGCCTATCACACGCCCGCCGGCTCGCATCCTGATTCCGCTCCGCTCGAAGTGCTGGCCTCGATTCTGGGCGAAACGCCCTCCGGCCGTCTTTATAAAGCGCTGGTCGAGACCAAGAAGGCCGTCTCCACCGGCGGCGACAATTGGGATCTGCACGACCCGGGCCTCATCGAATTCCGTGCCCGCGTGCGCAAGGACGGCTCGCTCGACGATGTCGAAAGAACCATGGCCAGCGTGATCGCGGGCGTGGTCAAGGAGCCTCCTTCCAAAGACGAAGTGGAACGCGCCAAGGGCCGGATCCTCAAAGATATCGAGCTTTCCTTCAATAATTCTCAACAAATAGCGATCGCTCTCAGCGAATGGGAATCGATGGGCGACTGGCGTCTGCAATTCCTGTTCCGCGATCGCATCAGGACCGTGACCCCCGAAGACGTGGCCCGCGTGGCGAAGCTGTATTTGAAGGATTCCAACCGTACCACGGGAAAATTCATTCCGACCGCCGCGCCCGATCGCTCCGAAGTTCCATCGACGCCGAACGTCGCGGAAATGGTGAAGGATTACAAGGGCAACGCCGCCGTGGAAGCCGGAGAAGCCTTCGATCCTACGCCCGCCAACATCGACGCGCGCACCATCCGCGTCACGCTTCCGAACGGAATGAAGCTGGCCCTTTTACCCAAGAAAACGCGCGGAGGCACCGTCAGCGCTTCTCTAGTCCTGCATTTCGGCGATGTGCAAAGCGTCACCGGCAAAGGTGTCGCTGGACAAACGGCAGGCAGCCTGCTGATGCGCGGTAGCGCGAAGTATACGCGTCAGCAGATTCAGGACGAGCTCGATAAATTGAAAGCGCAAATGTTCGCCTCCGGCTCCGCGACTCGCGCGAGCGTCGGCATCAGCACCATCCGCGCCAGTTTCCCCGGCGCGCTGCGATTGGCCGCCGAAGTTCTGCGCGAGCCCGTGTTTCCGGAGACGGAGTTCGAACAGTTCCGCCAGTCGGTCATTTCCAGCATTGAAAACGCGCGCACCGATCCGCAGGGCCAGGCCGTCAACGCCCTGCGCCGGCACGTTTCGCCGTATCCGAAAGGCGACCCGCGCGCCTACGCCACCTTCGACGAAGAAATCGACAATTACAAAAAGCTGACGCTTGCCGATGTCAAGAAATTCTATTCCGACTTCTATGGCGCGTCGAACGCGGAGCTGGCCATCGTCGGCGATTTCGATGCCGCCGAGGTGCAAAAGCTTGCGACCGAGCTGTTCGGCCCATGGAAAAGTCCCGTTCCCTTCACCCAGGTCAAGCGCGATTGGAAAAAAATCGAAGCCGTGAACCGCTCCATCGAAACGCCGGACAAGGCCAACGCGATTTTCCTGGCGATTCTAACCATGCCCATCGATGACGACGATCCCGATTACCCCGCGCTGTTCACCGCCAATACCATGCTCGGCAGCGGTCCCGAATCGCGCCTGTTCGGGCGTATTCGCGTGAAGGACGGACTCAGCTACAGCGTCGGCAGCCAGTTCGCTATTCCCGCCAATGAGAAGTTCTCGCAATTCATCGCGTCGGCGCAGTGCAATCCGCAGAACATCCTGAAAGTCGAAGCCGATTTCAAGGACGTACTCGCCAAGGCGCTCGCCGACGGATTCACCGACGCGGAGTTGGCTACCGCCAAGAAGACATATTTCCAGGATCAGCAGGTAGCGCGATCCGAGGACGATCATCTGGCCGCGCAGCTCGCCTCCAACGCGCAGTACGGACGCACCATGGCTCGGGAAGCGGCCATCGATCAGAAAATCGCGGCGCTGACCCCGGCCGACATCCTGGCCGCGCTGAAACGCCACCTCGACCTGTCGTCATTCTCCATCTTCAAAGCCGGCGACCTGAAAAAAGCCGGAATCACGCAATAGGCCGCCCTATCAGTGTCGACCGTTGTGTCATAAAGCGGTCGAGCCCCATGCGTCAGCTTGGGGCTAGTGCGGGCATGGGAATAACCCCAAGCTGACGCATGGGGCTACCGAGCCGCGACCAGAGGGAGCGGTGTCAGGTAAGCTCTATATTTGCCCCCGAGTCATAACTTAAGCAAACAGGCGCTGGCCTCCCTCGGCTCGATGGAGGGGAATTTTTATCGTCCCTTCGTCGAACGACGCGCCGCCGGACCCGTCGTCAAGCTTGCGCCCAAGCCTCTGTGGCCCGGATGGCTGCTATCGGCCGCGGTCGCCGCGCTGGCTTACGGCATCCATTACCTTCCGTTTCCGCCTTTCCGCGTCGATCAGCGGCGCCCCATCAGCGCCGCCATTCTCGCGATCCTCGTCGGCGCGGTGGCCGCCAATTTTCGCCCGCTCAGCATCCGCTTTCTTCACGGGACGAAGGACGCCGTGCGCCGCTCGATCCCTCTCACCATCGTCCTCACGGGCTCCAGCCTCAGCTTCGCCAACGCCACGGCGGTCGGCTGGCGGGCGTTCGCCATTATTGTGGTCACCATGACCGCAGCCATGGCATCCGCGCTCATCGTCGGTCGCATGATGAAGCTCAGCCGAGGCACCAGCGTGCTGATCGGCGCGGGCACCGCAATCTGCGGCAATAGCGCGATCATCGCCGTGGCTCCTCTCATCGACGCCGAGGATCGCGACGTCATGCTCTCCGTCGGCGCCATCAATATTCTGGGCCTCGCGTTAATGTTCGTCAGCCCCTTCGCAGGTGGCCTGCTGGGCATGAGCGATCAGGGCTACGGAGTGTGGGCCGGCTCCACCATCCACGCCGTTCCGCAAGCCGTGGCCGCCGGATTCGCTTTCAGCGCGAAAGCCGGAGGCTTGGCGACGCTGGTAAAACTGGTCCGCGTCGCCCTGCTGGCTCCGCTGTTGCTGGTTTTGGCGTTCTGGCACGCCCGGGCGCGAAAAGATGTCGTGAAAGTGCACTATTCGCGCTTAATTCCACCGTTCTTGTGGGGTTTTTTGGCCTTGTTCGCCCTGAATTCCCTCGGATTTCTGCCGGTGCTGCAATTCCAGAACGGATATTCCGTCGCCTCGGCAGCTTTTCTCACCGAAGCCGGCAACCTTTTGCTGACTCTCTCCATGGCCGCACTCGGCCTCGAAGTAAACGTGCGAGTTCTGGCCAAAGCCGGAGGAGCCGCGATGGCGGCCGGCGCGCTGACCTGTGTCGCCACGTGCGCCGCGAGCTATCTCCTAATCCGCGCATTGCTTTAGCGTAATCAACCGGCGTGTCCGCAGGCCTGCGCGTGGCATAACGTGGGCATGCTGACCTACTCACAATCGAGCGGCGAGATGTTCAATGCCGCGGGCGAACTGCTCGGAACAGGCTACGCCGGACACGGTGAAGGCGTAAACAATCCGGCAATGCAGGCGATTCACAATACCGGCCCTCTGCCGCAGGGAATCTACACCATCAACCCCCCGGTAAATACAACCACCCACGGCCCCTACGTGATGTGGCTGACCCCGGATCCGGCGAACGAGATGTCCGGCCGCTCCGGCTTCGGCATCCACGCCGACGAAATCGCCAATCCAGGCAAAAGGCTCGCCTCGACGGGATGTATCGTCATGAGCAATGCAGCCCGCTGGGCGATCTGGACCGCCGCGCAAGCGGACGGGCGGCAACTGAAAGTGGTGGTTTGAATCTATTTCGGGTGTGGGACGATGTCACGGATAATATACATGTCGCCTACGATATTGAAATAAAAACGCTAATCCCGATTTACGCGCGCCTGCCAGCGGCCTTTGGATTCGTCGTATTTCTTGGCGTGCAAGGAAGGATGGCGAAGATCCTTCTCCAGGAAAGCAACCTGTTTGAAAAAGGCCTTCCGCACCTCGGCGGGTGCATCTTCAAGAGCCTTCAACGCCCTGGGGAGGTAATCGACCTGCATCTCAGGTCACTTCGTCTTCTTCGCTCGCTTCTTCAACTCACCCTTCATGTGGGCGATCATCTCGCTGGCGGATTTGAAGGGGCCGGCAGTTCGGCCTTTCTTCAAATCCTCCTCGGATTCATCGAGGCGCGCGTCGATGACTCGGCGTTGCACGGGAGTGTACTCGTCGTCGGCGTTAGGAACCTTAGAGCGATCAATAACCAGTTTGGGCGTGAGCACGATCCTGCCGCGGTGCAAAGTCGCCTCCACCAGATCGCCTTCGGTGATGCCGACCGCGGAGCGCAGACGACTCGGCAGAGTCATTTGTCCCTTACGGTGGATTCGTACGAGAGTAGTCATAAAGTCAGAAAGTCAGACTCCTGAGGGAAGGATAGCGGAAATGGATAAGGAGGTCAAAGTGTGATATGCATGCGCGGCTCGCTCAGCTATCATAGGCTGATCAGGGCCTGACTCTTGTGCCGGTAACCGCAACTGTAATTTCGCTCCTTGCGCTTGTCATCTCTGCCATCACAGCATGGCTCACGCTATTCAGAAGAGGCACTTTGAAGATGACGCGCCCGACAGTGATTTTCTTCGGTCCGGATGGGCCGCCCAGTCAGGGAGCCGGAGTTAAGGTCTTTTTGCGGACTCTGCTCTACAGCACAGCAAAACGTGCCCAAATTGTGGAGAACATGTACGTTACGCTTCGACGCGGTGAGTCGGTCCAAACTTTCAACATCTGGGTGTACGGCGAGCCTGGCTCACTTTTTCGTGGCAGCGGCCTTCGGGTGCCGGAGGACGGCATCGCAGCACCATCATTTCGTGCTTCCTAAGGACGGTACCCGTTTTGTGTTCCTGCCCGGGGGATATCTCGTGGAAGTTTACGCAATGCTCGTCGAGTCGCAGCGCGCGTTGCTAATTTCGAAAACACGCCTCGAGCTTTCGCCAGAGCAGGCAGCGAACATCTCCAACGTTGCTGGCGTATTTTTTGACTGGGGCCCAGATTCAAAGTGCTACCATGCCCATGTAGATTCACGGCGTTCAGGCGAGCGCCGACTTGCAGAGTAGCCCCGAAGGGCGTCTCTACCGAACCTTCTCGTCCCGCTCGACCTTACCGTCGCGAATGTGGATCACCCGCCACGCGTGCATCGCGATGTCGTGTTCATGCGTCACCAGCACGATGGTATTCCCTGCCTCGTGCAGACGATTGAACAACGCCATAATTTCGACGCCGGTTGCACTGTCGAGCGCTCCCGTAGGCTCGTCGGCCAGAAGAATCGACGGGTTATTCACCAGTGCTCTCGCGACCGCCACGCGTTGCCGTTGGCCTCCCGAAAGCTCGCTGGGCTTGTGCAGCATGCGCTGCTCGAGATCAACCGCGCGCAAAGCTTCCTTGGCCCTGTGCTCCCGATCCTTCGCCGACACGCCCGCGTAGATAAGGGGCAGTTCCACGTTATGCAAGGCCGTCGCGCGCGCCAGCAGGTTGAAGGTCTGGAATACGAAGCCAATTTCCTTGTTCCGGATGCGCGCCAGTTCGTCGTCGTCCATATCGCTGACCAGGCTGCCGTTCAGGTAGTACATTCCCGACGAAGGACTGTCCAGGCAGCCGATCAGATTCATCAGCGTCGATTTGCCCGACCCCGAAGGCCCCATGATGGCGACGTACTCGCCCTTTTTGATCTCGATATCGACGCCTGAAACGGCGTGGATGATCTGATCGCCCATCACGTAGGTTTTGATCAGGTCCCACGTGCGGATGATGATGCCGTCGCGCCTCAGTTGCGAGCCGCGCTCTAATTTGTCGACGTCTTTACCAACTAAAGCCGCGTTTGCCATTACGTCTTTGAGTCGACAACCACGATTCTGTTGTCCACCTTCACCGGCGCCTGGCTGCGGATGGTTCGGATCACCTTGTAACTGCCGGTGATAATCTGGTCGCCGTCGCTCAGGCCGGTGATCACCTCAATGTCCGTGGCTCCGGTAATGCCCGTCTCTACTTTATGAAACTCGGCCTTTTCATTGTGGACCACGAACACGCCTTGAACTTCCTCTTTGAGCGACTTATCGTTGGGCGCGATGGTAGCCGCCTGCACTCCTGTTTTCGGAGGTTCCAGATCGCCCTTGGTTCGAACCGTGAGCGCCTGAATCGGAATGGTCAGCACGCTATGCCGGGTCGCCGTGGTGATTTTCGCGTTGCAGGAGAGCCCCGGGCGAATCTCATCCGGCGGATTGGTCAGCGCCACCACCACCTTGAAATCCTTGGCTTCCTGACTGGAAGTCGTGCTTTGGGACGCGGCCAGTCCGGAGGAGCGCAAAATCGCCGTATTGCCGATCTCGATGACCTTCCCTTCGAAGGATTTATCGGGCATGGCGTCGATCTTCACCGCGACCTGTTGCCCGAGGTGAACGTTTACGATATCCGTTTCATCCACCTTGACCTCAGCCGTGATCAGCGACATATCGGCGATGGTCATGATGGTCGATGCAGCCGAGTTCTGGACGCCCTGCACCACCGTTTCGCCTTCCCTCACCGGCAGATTTGTCACCACGCCGTCGATGGGCGAAACAGCGTCAAATTTAGCCAGAACATCGGACATGCGTTCCAATCCAGCCTCGGACTGCGCCACCCGGCGTTGATACGATGAGAGTTGCGCGAGGACTTGCGCCCTCTGCGATTTCACCTGCGCGAGGCGCGCTTCATCCTCCCGCAGCGCAGCCTGCGAAGAACGGTAATCGGCGACCCTGGTATCGTAATCCTGTTTCGCGATTAATTGATGTTGCTGCAGCAGCTCGGCCCGGTGCAGCAGCATTTTCGCTTTCGCCAACTCCGACTTGGACCTCTCCACGGTCGCGACGGCGGTGGCGATGGCGTCATCCTGAGCCTTAACGCCGGCTTCCTGGGCCGCCGAATCTGCCATGGCCGATGAGACTGCGGCTCTAGATGCAGACACGTCCGCCTGCGCCTGGATGTGTTCGATGCGGGCCACCACTTGGCCTTTGCGGACGTGATCGCCTTCTTTTACCATGAGTTGCGCGATCCTGCCCTGGGCGTTTGCACCGATGTTGATGTAATTGCGTGGCTTAATCTCGCCGGACGCAGTCACGATCGAGGTCAGGTCGGACTTCGACGCCAGTCCGGTCTGCACCGTCACCAAGTCTTTCTGGCCCCACTTCACGCTGGCCGTTACGCCACCGGCAATCAGCGCGAGCACAAGAACTCCTATCGCTATTTTCCACTTGGGTGTCACTGCGTTTGAGTCTCCCCCGCTCCACTAAAGAAGACGGAAATTTCCAGACGAAGTTCCCGCCATCACTATGCTTACACAGTGTAGACGGTCGAAGACGGGATTTATATCTAAAGAAATGTAAACCCGGAAGAAATACTTGCGTTACTCAGGGCCAACATGCGAAATTCCCGCCACTCACCGATCTGGCGATGCCGTTCGCCGAATCGACATTATTCCTGCCCCTTCAGCCTGTTAGGATCGCATTGGGAGAGGATTTCGACATGGACCCTTACGTTCGAGAGCGCTGGAGGAGGACTCGCTACCACGGCCACGGGGGCCTGATCGGCGGCGTCATCCTGGCGGGTATCGGCGTCCTGCTGCTGCTACAGAACCTCAACATCCCCGGGTTTGAGGACTTGGAACGGTACTGGCCGGTGATTCTGATTGTGGTCGGGGTGGCGCAGGCGGCGCGGTCGATGGGGATGGGCGGCAGGGTCTGGGGCGGCGCGATCTTCATGGTCGGCGTGGTTTTCTTGCTGAACAATTTTGGAATCATCCGCGGCGATGTGTGGCGTTTCCTGTGGCCCGGGGTTCTCATCATGGTCGGTCTGGCCATGCTGGCGCGCGCGATCGACCGGCATACCTACACGGGGACTGGCGCGGCGGCCGCCACCGCGGACGCGAAGAAAATGGGCGACGACATCCGGAACCGGATTATTTCCGATTGGGGCGGGAAAGGGACCACGACTTCGGTCGACCAGCTGAGCGAGTGGGCCGTTTTCGGAGGGTCGCGGCGGCGCATCGATTCGCAGGATTTTCAAGGCGGCGAGGCGTTCGCGATGTTCGGCGGCATCGAACTCGACCTGCGCAAAGCGGCGTCGACGCACGATCAGATTCTGGTGGAGGCGAACGCGATGTTCGGCGGCATCGAGATCCGCGTGCCGGAAACCTGGAACGTAACCGTGCGGGGCGCCGGCATTTTCGGCGGCTATGAGGACAAGACCATGGACACGCGCGCCGCGCCGGACGCCAAGCAGCCGCATCTGATTGTGAACGGATTTGCGATCTTCGGCGGCGTCACCATCCAAAACTAAATGCATCCGATTTTTTGCAGCAAGGCAAGATTCGCGGCATACATGCTGGTGTGGCTCCTCATTGGAGGGCTGCTCACCAGCCTGCTGCGGATGCCGGGGACGCTCACGCTGGGCGAATCGGCCGAGCTGGCCGCGCCCTTGTGCCTGCTCTATGCCTTCTTTTGCCTGACGCCCTGGTACATGTGCCGGCACCTGCCTCTGCGCACCACCAATCCAATAAAAATCATCGTGCAGCACCTGGCGGCGGCTCTGCTCGCCTGCGGAATCTGGGTGAAGCTGGCGAATTTCATCGCCCGCCAGGGGATGCACGCCAACGCGCGATTCCAGATGGAAGTTCCGCACCTGGTAGCCGTCGGATTGCTGCTGTATACCGTGTCGGTGGCGCTTCATTATATGTACCTGGCGCAGCAGGCGTCGCGCGAGGCGGAGCTGCTGGCGCGCGACGCGGAGTTGCGGGCGCTGAAGGCGCAGATCAATCCGCATTTCTTGTTTAACAGTCTGAACTCGATCACCGCGCTGACTACCGTCGATCCGGCCAGGGCGCGCGAAATGTGCATCCGGCTCTCTGATTTCTTGCGCAGCACGCTGGGCCTGGGGGAACGCGAGACTATTTCGTGGCGCGAAGAACTGGCGCTGTCGCGTACATATCTGGACGTCGAGCAGGTGCGCTTCGGGTCGCGTTTGCGCGTCGAAATCGATGTCGACGAGGATTGCGGCGATTGCATGGTGCCCCCGCTGGTGCTCCAGCCGCTGATCGAAAACGCGGTGAAGCACGGGGTCGCTACCATGGTGGACGGGGGATTGATCCGGGTGCAGGGGCACATCGTCGGCGGGTCGATGGAAGTGAGTGTTGAGAACGATTTCGATCCCGATTCGCCTACGCCGCGCCGGAATGGTCTGGGATTGCGTAACGTGCGCAGTAGGCTCGCGACGCGCTTTGGAGACGCGGCGAGCCTTACGTCGCACGTCGAGAATAATCAGTTTCGAGCGGAGATGGTGGTGCCGTACAATCGAGCGGAAACATAGATGGAAACGCTGGCGCATTACCGGATCCTTTCGCTGCTGGGCAAGGGCGGCATGGGCGAAGTGTTTCTGGCCGAGGACACGCGCCTTCATCGCAAGGTGGCTCTCAAGGTGTTGTTGCCCGAAGTCGCCGAGGATAAGGAAAAGCTGGCGCGTTTCGTCCAGGAAGCGCGGGCCGCATCGGCGCTCAGCCATCCTAACGCCGCGCACATCTACGAGATCGGCGAAGCCAACGGCCGGCACTTTCTGGCGATGGAGTACATCGAAGGGGCGACGCTGGAGACGAAATTGTCCGCCGAGCCGCTGCCGCTGGCCGATATCGTGGCGATTGCTTCGCAGGTGGCCGATGCGCTGGATGCGGCGCACACGCGCGGCATCGTCCATCGCGATATCAAGCCCGCCAACCTGATGATCGATCCGCGAGGCCACGTAAAAGTTCTCGATTTCGGCCTCGCAAAAATTCTGCCGGTGACCGGAACGGAAATCCCGTCGTCCAGCCAGCTGGCGACGCAGTTCCTTACCAGCGGCGGCGTGGTGCTGGGCACCGTTTCCTACATGAGCCCGGAACAGGCGCTGGGCCGCGACGTGGATCATCGCACCGATCTGTTCAGCCTGGGCGTGGTGCTGTATCAGATGGCCAGCGGCAAGCTTCCGTTCGCCGGGTCCTCGGCGCAGGAAACCCTCGCCAGGATTTTGCAATCGTCTCCCGATGCGCTCGCGCGCCTTAACTACGAACTGCCGGAGGAATTCGAGCGCATCGTGAAAAAATGCCTGGAAAAAGATCGCGACAGACGCTACCAATCGGCACGCGAGCTTCTGGTCGACCTGCGCAACCTGGAACGAACGCCATCTGGCGAAAAAACGCGCACGGGTGCGATCCGCGCGGTGATCGTCGATGACGAGGAGCTGGCCCGTCACCTGCTGCGCGAGTATCTGCATCAGGCAGGCGGCGTGGAAGTGATCGCCGAATGCGCCAACGGTTTCGAGGCCGTAAAGGCCATCGCGGAGCGCAAACCGGATCTGGTGTTCCTCGACGTGCAGATGCCGAAGCTCGACGGATTCGAGGTGCTGGAACTGATCGACCCCTCGGTCGCGGTAATCTACGTCACGGCGTACGATCAATACGCCATGCGCGCCTTCGACGCCCACGCGGTGGATTATCTGCTGAAGCCGTTCAGCGCGGATCGTTTCAAGAAAGCGCTGGAACGCGCCCGCCAGCGACTGGGCGAACCCGCGCCGGCGGCGAAGCGAATCTCGGCCACCGAATTGTCCGCCGCCGCCCGTGCTCCGGAACAAAAACTGGAGCGCATCGTAGTCAAGGACGGCGCGAAGGTGCACATCATTCCGCTCGAAAAGCTGGACTACGTCGAAGCGCAGGACGACTACGTGGCCCTGCGCAGCGAGAAAAAAAACTATCTGAAGCAGCAGACCATTTCAAGCGTCGAGACGCAGCTCGACCCGAAGAAATTCGTGCGCATCCATCGCTCCTATATCGTCAACCTGGAGCGCATCGCGCGTATCGAGCCATATACCAAGGACAGCCGCGTAGCCGTCCTGACCGACGGAACGCAACTGCCGGTGAGCCGCTCCGGCCACGCCCGCTTGAAGGAACTGCTAGGCGAAGTCGGATAAGCACACAAAGACCAGCAGGGTTGCTCTAATACCCAAACGCGCGGTCGAACAATTCCCGCGTATGCGCCCGAATATCTCCCAGCGCCTCCAGCGGCGCCGATGTCCATCGCTTGATCAACCCCGCCAGCGCCACTTGTTGCGCTCCGCTCGGCAATTTCCCCTCCGCATGCCCCGACCGCACGCGCAACCCGTGGTCCAGCGCGCGATAGAAATTCGCCGCGTCGCGCAAAAATCCGGCCTCGGTTCGATCCAGATGATCCATGCTCTCCAGCACCTGGATGCGTTCCGGCGTATTCAGCGATTGGAAAAAAATCCCCGCGCTTTTGAGGCGCAGATACATCAGCAGAAAATCGATGTCGTAATAGCCGCCGCGCCCCGCCTTCAACGGATGTGTCGCGCCCTGCTCCTTTTCGAGGCGCTGCCGCATTTGCTTCAAGTCGGTGCGCGAACGCCCGCTTTGGCCGTAGCGCACCCAATCGATGGCTTGTAAATGGTGGAGAAACAGATCGGCGCTCATCGGCTCCCCCGCCACCGCGCGCGACTTCATGTACGTGATGCCTTCCCACGCTTCGGCGGTCTTCGTGAAATAATCCTTCACCGCGCTCTCGGTCTGCACCAGCGGCCCGTCGCCGCCGTTTGGACGCAGCCGTGTGTCCACCGCGAACAAAACGCCGTCGCCCGTGTAGGCCGTCACCAGATCGATCAGCCTCCCCGCCACGCGCGTCCATTGCTCTCTTCGACGGGCTTCCGAATCGCACAACACGAACACCAGGTCTGCATCGGAGGCCAGGTCGAACTCGCGCATCCCCAGCCGGCCCAGAGCGATCACCCACAGTTTCTTTTCTGGAGGCGCCGCGCCCCACGCGTCGTTCACCGCGATGTCGTAGGCCCGCGAGATGACCGTGTCGGCCAGCGCGGAGGTCCGTTCCAAGGTATCGAAAATCGGTTGCGATTCGCAGATGCTCGCGGTCTGGATGCGCAACATCTCGCGGCGATACCAGCGCCGCAGCTCGCGAGCGTCGTGCGCCGACTCCTCCGCAGGTGCGCCACCGACAATGTCGATCAGCTCCGGCGTGCGGATCAGCTCCTCGGCGAAATAAGGACTCTGCTCGAATAAATCGAGCGTGCGCGCGGTCAGCGCCGGATCTCCGTTCAAGCGTTCCAGCCTCGGCTCATCGGCCGACAATTTTTCGAGAAAATGTTCGAACGCGCGATAGCCATAGTGCAGCTCCGCTCGGGCGAGCGATCGCGAAAGTATAGGCGCGGTCTGCTCCAGCGCGCGCACCACGTTGCTCGACTGCGGGCCCGACGTCTCCGGAACCGATCCCGTGCGCGCATGAACCACGCGCTCATAAATCTCGATCACCTCCGCGAAGTGCGCGCGAGTTTCCGTAAGCAGCCACTCTGCCGACCCTCCGCCGCCGGGCATGCGGCGGGCGATCTTTTCAAGCGCCGCGCGGTCGGAGGGCAGCGCGTGCGTCTGCCGGTCGTCGGCAAATTGCAAACGGTGCTCCAGATGGCGCAGGAACTGATAAGCGGACGACAAGCCACCATGCTCCGCGTCCGACAAAAAACCCTTGTCCTGAAGCCGCGCGATGGCCAGCAGAGTGCCGCCGTGCCGCACCCACGGATCCGCGCCGCCATACAGGCGTTGCAGGCACTGCACCATGAATTCGATATCGCGAATGCCGCCCTGGTCTAATTTGATGTCGAGATCTCGCGTTCCACGCGATCTCTTCTTGCGGGCTAGCTTCTCATTTATGCGTTCCCGCGTGACGCTCAGGGCTTCGATCGCCGAGAAATCGAGCGTGGTCGAATAAATCTTTGGCTCCACAAAATCCAGCAGCGCCGCCCCCGTCGCGCGATCGCCCGCCGCCACGCGAGCCTTGATCATCATCTGCAATTCCCAGTCCCTCGCGCGCGATTCGTAATATTGGCGCGCGCCCTCCAGTGAGATGCAGACCTCGCCCAGGCTCCCTTCGGGCCGCAGGCGCAGGTCGACGCGGTAGCACATGCCCTCCGGCGTGTACGCGGAAAGCAGAGCCGTAAGCTCGTTGGCCGCGCGCTTGAAAAACTCCTTGTTGGTAAGGCTCGCTGTCGCGCCATTGGCCGAGTAGAGAAACATCAGATCGATGTCGGAGGAGTAGTTCAACTCCTCGCCGCCCAGCTTCCCCAGCGCGATGACCGCGAATTCGGAATGAGGATCGCCATAACGCGCCACCAGGTCGCGATGGATGCGGTCGTACGCAGTCTCGACAATCGCGTCCGCCAGCGCGGAGAGCTCCGCCGTCACATCGGAAAGTCCGCCAAAGCCCAGTACGTCGCGAATCAAAATGCGCAGAATTTGCTGGCGGCGGAAGCGGGCGAAGGGTAACGGATCCGGAGGGCGGCCGGGATCGATCTGCTGGACCAGACGAGCGCGAAACTCGTCGGTGGTTCGAACGCGATGCAGGTCGCCGTCGGAAAGAAGCTGCTCCAGGCAATCCGGCGCATCCAGAATCTCCTGCGTCAAAAAATTGCTCTGTGAAAAGACGGCAATCAGGTATTGCAGCGCCGCCGCGGAGTGCGCGATGCGTTGAAACGCAGCGGGCTGGCGCTGTTCAAAGCTCGCCAGAGCCGCGCGGACGCCCGGTGGATCGGGCGAATGGGCGGCGAGCAGTTCAATGCGGTTCAGCACCGCGGGAGGAAGAGACATGAGGACGCAGCAGCTGCACCTTTAGAGTAATCCTCCGTTGGGAGCAGCCGGAACCAAAGATAGGGCGAAGGAAATCCGTTCAGCGACCTTCAACTCACTCGGAAAAGAAACATCCATAGACCGGCAATCTCAGCCCGGGCGCACTCCGCCAAGCGAACGGAAGGCAGATCACTGCGGAGCCTTGCGAGAAGGCGGGGGAGGGCTACGTCGATGTGTTCACTGTGATCGGGGCTTTCAATGACCCAGAACACGTAGTGTTCTGCTCGTTTGTTTTGTTTGTAGAGCTGATGCTGTTTGGACACATCAGGCTTGATTCCGGTCCGCTTACCATTCTTGATCTGGTCATAGTAGTTTTTTGTTCCCGGTTTCCAAACCGTCGGGCGCGCTGGCCCCTTTAATTCGCACGTTGCCTCGATCACCCCCACTGGCAAACGCCGAACCGAATTGGTGGGGTCAATAAGAACGTAGTCGATGCTTCGCCTCCCCAAAGTGACATCATCTTTTACGGGGAACTCATACCTAAAGGCCGGCGGCAGCCCCGTTCTTACGATGTGAGCACGTAACTCGTTCTCAACAAAGGTGGCGCGTTTCCGTCCCCGCCTTGGCAGCGGACCCTGGGCGCGGTCAAGGTCGCGAACAGCACCGCTCAACAGGCCGAAAAGCGTTCTACCCTTGCGGGTCAAGCTGACGTTGCGTGTCATCTAAGTTGGCCTCGCTGAGACAACCATCGGCGGAGCAATCACAAACTGTAGGCCACTGCGGACTATAATGATTTTGACGCGCGTTACATAACGCGTTACGGTTCGATGATTCGGTCCATTCGCCATAAAGGGTTGAAGCAGCTGCACGAAGACGACGATCCGCGTGGTGTGATTGCCGAGCACCTGGTGAAGCTGCGCGACATTCTGGCGAGGCTCGACGCGGCTCGCACCGTGAGTGATATGGATATGCCCGGTTTCCGATTACATCGGCTGAAGGGCCAGCTCAAAGGATATTGGGCGGTAACGGTTAGGGCAAACTGGCGGGTGATGTTCCGGTTCACCGATTCCGAGGCGTTCGACGTTGATTATGTGGATTACCACTGAAAGGACCTTGACATGCCGATGAAGAATCCACCTCACCCCGGAGGCTTCGTGCTGCGCCAATGCATCGAGCCATTGGGCTTGACCATCACCGACGCCGCTGCCGCGCTGGGCGTCACGCGCACTACGTTGTCCGAACTCGTGAACGCGAAGCGCGGGATTTCACCTGAAATGGCGGTGCGGTTGTCCAAGGTTTTTGGGGGCAGCGCCGAAAGCTGGCTGGTCCAACAGGCGCAGTACGATCTGGCCCAAGTGAACGCCGATCGAATGAAGCTGAAGCGGCTGGAGCTGGTCTAGACGGGCAATAGCTTCTCGCCCAGCGCCCGTCGCACGCCTTCCGGATCACGAGCGATCACAGTTAGATACGCGCGAGCCGGTTGGTCCGGTTCGCAACGGCCTTGTTCCCAATCCCGCAAGGTGCCGAGCGGGATGTGATACCTGGCTGAAAACTCTTCCTGTGTAAGCGCGAGCGCCTGCCGCAGCGTTTTGGTACGCGGAACGCGCCGGGCCGACCGGCGTTGCTCCGCCGTCATCGGACGCGCGTCATGATCGGCCTCCGCCGCTGCAACGATTTCGGCCTCGGTCATCTCCCGCATGGGCACGGCAGGAAACGGACGGTCGCGGCTGTCCTTCTGCACTTCGACAACCTTGCCGTCAGAGCGTATTCTCGCGGTGATAATCTTCTCGCTCATATTTTTCCGCCCGTCTCGCAGAGATGATCCGGATGCGACCTTCGCGCTCGGTGTAAGTCACATGCAGCAAAATGTCAGCGCACATGCCAACCAGATTGATCCGCTCCTCGCCGTAGTCTTCACGGCTGTCGATCCGTTCGACCCCAAAAGTATCGCGGAATGCAAGGACCGCATCCTGGAATGACACGCCATGGTTCCGGAGGTTGACTGCTGCTTTCTCGTCATCCCATTCGAACAACCCACCAGTCATAGTATACGGGTAGCCCGTAGTTTAATCAAGCCATCTGATCCAGCAGCACGACAGGATCCCCCGGACGCACGATTCCCGGTTGCACCACACTCGCGTAAAAACCGGCCATCGCCCAGCGCGGCGACGACGGGTCGCCCGCCTTTACCTGCGCGTCGTACACGGCTTTTTGGATTCCAACGCCATACACGCTGAGTGTCTCGCACGGGGCGCGGACTTTTGTGAGTTCAACGATGGCTTGCCCGACGCGCCAGCGCTGCCCCGTGCGCCACTGCGCTCGATCGACACCAACCGTCGTGATATTTTCACCGAGCGCGCCCGGAAATAAAGGATATCCGAGCGCCGTTAACTCAGCGATGGATTCAGACGACAGCAGCAGCACTGCCTGCCGCGGCCCGCCGTGGATTTGCGGGTGGTTGTAACCATCTCCGGCAATGCCGAGAGGCGTAACGTCACCCTCCGGTATCGCGAGCTTCGGCACGCCCCCACGGGAAATGCTGACTTGTAAAACGGTGCCGGTCATTTTTGATAACCGCTCCCGTGGTCGCGGTAGCGGTCTAAATATCGTAATAGAGCGCGAATTCGTACGGATGCGGGCGCAGACGGATCGCATCGGCTTCGCTCTTCCGCTTGTAGCCGATGAAGGTTTCGAGCAGCTCTTCGCTGAATACGTCGCCCTTCAGCAGGAAGCCATGATCGTCTTCGAGACAGCTCAGCGCTTCTTCCAGTGACGAGGGCATCGACGGCACAGCCTTCATTTCCTCCGGCGTCAGATCGTAGATGTCCTTGTCCAGCGACTCGCCCGGGTCGGTCTTGTTCAGGACGCCGTCGAGACCGGCCATCATCATCGCCGCGAAGGCCAGGTACGGATTGGCCGACGGATCCGGCGGACGGAATTCGACGCGCTTCGCCTTGGGCGACGCCGAATACATAGGAATGCGGACAGCAGCCGAACGATTGCGCCGCGAATACGCCAGGTTCACCGGCGCTTCGTAGCCCGGAACCAGCCGCTTGTAGCTGTTCGTGGTAGGCGCGATAATCGCCGAGAGCGCTCGCGCGTGCTTCAACAGTCCGCCGATGTACCACAGCGCCATCTGGCTCAAGCCGGCGTACATGTCGCCCGCGAACAGAGGCGATTTGCCATTCCACAAGCTCTGGTGCGTATGCATGCCGCTGCCGTTATCGCCGAACAGAGGCTTCGGCATAAACGTTACGCTCTTGCCATACTGATACGCCACGTTGCGGATGACGTACTTGTAGAGCATCATATTGTCGGCCGACTTGACCAGCGTGTCGAAGCGCTGATCGATTTCGCACTGGCCTGCCGTGGCCACTTCGTGATGGTGGCACTCGATATCGAGGCCGACCTTGATCATCGTCTCGACCATCTCGGCGCGCAGATCCTGGTAATGATCGGTCGGCGGAACCGGGAAATAGCCTTCCTTGAAGCGCGGACGATAGCCTAAATTGTTCTGCTCGCGTCCGGAATTCCAGCGGCCCTCTTCGGCGTCGATGAAGTAATAACCGGAGTGCGCGTTCTGGTCGAAGCGGACGTTGTCGAAAATGAAGAACTCGGCTTCGGCGCCGAAATAGGCGGTGTCGGCGATGCCGGAGTTTTTAAGATAAAGCTCGGCCTTCTGAGCGATCCAGCGCGGGTCGCGATCGTAATGCTGGCGCGTGATCGGATCGATCACGTCGCAGACCATCACCAGCGTCTTGGTTTCATAGAAAGGATCGATCACCGCCGTATTCGGGTCGGGGATCAATAACATGTCGCTTTCATTGATGGCGGCCCAGCCGCGGATCGAAGAGCCGTCAATACCGAAGCCCTCCTCGAAGGTATCTTCCTTCAACTGGCTCAAAGGGTAGGAGATGTGCTGCTGCAACCCAGGAAGGTCGGTAAATCGCAAATCCAATTGCTTGGCGTCATGCTTCTTGGCATACTCCAAGACGTCTTTCGGTGTTCGTCCGGCTGTGCTCATCACTACATAATACTTGAGTGCCCGCGGGCGTGCCTGATAAATATTTTTGATGGGGCCGATAAAGACAGCTGTCTGCGGTACCGTAGTGATTTGGAGCAAATCGACATCAATTGGGGCCTGGCGCCGGCGTTTTACTCGGTCAGCGAACTCACCGGGGCGATTCGCGGCCTGCTGACCGACCATTTCACAGACATCTGGGTGGCGGGTGAAATTTCCGGGACTCGCGTGCCAGCGAGCGGCCACTATTACTTCACCTTGAAAGACGAAGGCGCGCAATTAAAGGCCGTCTGCTACAAAATGACCGCGCGCTATTTGAAGTTCAAGCCCCAGGACGGCATCGCGGTGCTGGCCAGGGGGCGCATCGATGTGTACGATGCGCGTGGCGAAGTGCAATTTGTGGTGGAGGCGATTGAGCCTCAGGGCCACGGCGCATTGCAACTGGCTTTCGAACAGTTGAAAAAGAAACTGGCGGCGGAGGGGCTTTTTGAAAGCGCGCGAAAGCGGCCTCTGCCCGCGCTTCCCGCCAGGATCGGAATTGTCACGTCGCCCACCGGCGCCGTGATCCGGGACATTTTGCAGATTCTCGAACGCCGGTTTCCAGGACGGCATGTGCGGATTTATCCGGCCCAGGTGCAGGGCGACAGCGCGGCGGAGCAGGTTGTAGCGGGGCTCGATTATTTCAGCCGGTCTGGCTGGGCGGAGGTGGTGATCGTCGCTCGCGGCGGAGGCTCGCTCGAGGATTTATGGACGTTTAACGAGGAACGCGTCGCGCGGGCCATCGCGAGATCCTCCGTGCCGGTCATCTCCGCCATCGGGCATGAGACCGATTTCACGATCGCCGATTTTGTGGCGGATTTGCGGGCTCCCACGCCTTCGGCGGCGGCGGAGCTGGTCATTCGCACCCGGCAGAGTTTGTATGACCTCCTGGACCAAAGCACCGTCAAGCTGACGCAGACAGTGCGGCTGAACATCGCCATGCGGGCGCGGGCGCTGCACCGGATTTCAGTGGATCAGGCGACGCTGCACCGGGCCATCGGACGGCGCATGCAGAGGGTCGATGAACTGGAGTATGGGCTGCGCGATCTGATTCGCGCAACCATCGACCGGCGCAAACGGACGCTGGAACGGACGCGGACCGGCCTCGCGCAACTCGACGTCCGGTTAAGGTTCGCGGCGGCGCGGCGGAGGATCGAATCTTCCGTGTCCGGAATCGGGCAGTCGATCCGGTTGCGGATCAGCGCCGCGCGCGGCAGGTTGTCTGCGCTCGACGCTCACCTGGTCCAGCTAAGTCCGCTAAAGATCCTCGACCGTGGCTACGCAATTGTTGAAAACAAAGGGAAAATCGTCAAGACTCCGGAAGACGCCCCCGTCGATTCCGAAGTGAGCATCCGCATCGCGCAGGGGCGGCTGCGCGGTCGAGTTTTATAAATTTTCCTTGACAACAGGTGCCCTTCGGCATACCATCGATGAATTATTCCTGGTCAGAGTAATCTCTTGCCAAGTGCGCGTGTTGGGGTCATCTGCACTTTTATCTTGCTTCGGGTGGGGGGAAAAACATGAAAAGTAGATTTGTCACGGGACCTGTCTCTACGGTCTTCGGTTTTCTTTTATGCGTCGGGTTGCTGATTGGCCTGACTACGGGAAGAGCATTCGGGCAAGCAACGTCATCGAGCTCCATCTCGGGCGTCGTGAAGGACCAGCAGGGTGCGTCCATACCAGGGACGGATGTCAAGCTGATCGATCCGTCAACGAATACCACGCTCTCGGCCTCGGCCAACGAAGCGGGCCGTTACATTTTTTTGAACGTCAGCTCCGGGAAGTTTACGATGACGTTTTCGAAAAGCGGCTTCAATCTTTTTAGAGTCGACGACCTTGAAGTGGAGGTCGGCTCGGTGTTGACCATCAACGCCACGCTTCAAATCGGCGCGACGACGACCACGGTCGAGGTGACCGCGACCAGTGGCGCTGAATTGCAAACGACCAACGCCTCGGTCGGAACCACTCTCACGACTTCGCAGCTTGAGTCGCTTCCCAATATGGGCCGCGACGTTTCGACGCTGGCCGTTCTCCAGCCGGGCTCGACCATGGCCGGCAACATCGCCGGTGCGGTCGGCGACCAGAATACATATACCCTCGACGGCGGCAACGTTTCCGATGATATGGCCGGAAACACCACTGGGTACAACACGAACTTCACCGGATTCGGCGGAACGCAAACCAGCGGCGTTCCGTCGGGAGTTGTTCCCACGCCGGTGGAAAGCATTGAAGAAGTGAAAGTCTCGACGTTCGGCCAGACGGCGGATTTCAACAACTCGAGCGGCGGAAATATTCAGATGGCCACCAAGCGCGGGAACAACCAGTTCCATGGCTCGGGCTACGGATACTATTTCGCAACCAATATCGGCTCAGCGAATAGCTGGACGGCGGATCACACTCCGGCGACGGTAAACGGGGTCAGTTACCAGTACACTCCGATCGTGAAGAATCACCGCTCCCGGTTCGGCGCGTCTGTGGGCGGACCACTCACGCCGAAGCCCATGCTGGGCGGCAAATGGTATTTCTTCTTCAACTATGAAGCCTCCCGCTTCCCGAACGTCGGATCGTTTGAGAAACCGGTGCCGTCGTTGGCGATGCGCGCGGGCGTCATCCAGATTGCGAACGCGGCGGGCACATACATCCCGTACAACATGACTAACTCCGCGATAACGCTGGCGGGGGTTAACGGCGGACAGCCGATCGCGCCCGCGATCTGCGCCAATGGCTCCTTTTGCGATCCGCGGGGCCTTGGCTACAACCCGATCATCTCGCAGCTCTGGAACAAGTTTGAGCCGGTGCCCAACGACCCGAACTACAGCAGCGGCGACGGATTCAACACGCAAGGGTATCTCTCCACCATCCGTGCTCCACTGAACACCAATAATTACGTGACCCGCATCGATCACGACTTCAGCGACAAGTGGCGCTGGATGACCAGCTACCGCTATATGCGGTTGAGCAATCTGACGACGAACCAGACCGATATCGGCGGCGCGTTCTCCGGCGACACTCTCGGCCAGCCAGTTGCCACCGCCCCCCGCCCGCAGCTTCCGTCCTACTTCGTCACCGGTTTGACAACCAACATCAGTTCGAATGTCACCAACAATTTTACATATAACTACCTCCGCAATTTCTGGCAATGGGGCGACCAGAATTCGCCCCCGCAGCTCCCGGGCCTGGGTGGAGCGCTGGAAATAGGCGGCGAGAGTTCGTCGGCCCTGATCCCTTACAACGTGAACACGCAGAGCACTCGCCAGCGCTTCTGGGACGGGCATGACAACCTGCTCAAAGACGATGTCACGATGATCAAGGGTAACCACTTGTTCCAGTTCGGCGGCACGTGGGCGCGCAACTGGGATTACCACACACGCACGGATAACGGCAACGGCATCAACAACCAGATCGTCTATCAGATCACCAACGCCGGCGTGAACTTCAGCAATGGCACCGGGGCCATCAACACGCCTTATGTCCCGACCGCCGTGCCGGCATCCCAGTTGAGCACTTACTCGCAGTACTACACGTATGTGATGGGAATCGTCGACCAGCCCCAGGTGGCCTACACACGCAGTGGAGCCAACCTGACGCTGAACCCGGTGGGCGCGTCGGCTTTCGACAAATCGATCATCGACTACTACACGACGTATTTCGGCGACACCTGGCACATGAAGCCCAATTTCACGCTGAACTACAGCCTGGGCTACACCATCGAGATGCCTCCCTATGAGCAGAATGGCAAACAGGTGACGGCGGTGGATCAGTCCGGGACTCCCATCAACGCTCTGACCTACTTCGCACAAAAACAAGCGGCGGCGCTGCAGGGGCAGGCGTACGATCCGGTGATCGGCTTCGCAACGGTGAGAAATATCGGCACAGGTCTGAAGTATCCCTACAATCCGTATTACGGAGAGTGGAGCCCGCGCGTTTCGGCTGCCTGGAATCCGCGTTACTCCAGCGGCTTGCTCGGCAAGGTGCTGGGCGACGGCAAAACAGTTCTCCGCGGCGGATACGGTCGCATCTGGGGTCGCGTCAATGGCGTTGCCCAGGTGCTGAGCCCGCTGCTCGGTCCCGGTTTGATTCAGGCTGTATCGTGCACCGGCGCCAGTTCGACCGGCCAGTGTCTGGGTGCGGGCAACGTGGACCCGACCAACGCCTTCCGCATCGGTGCGGACGGTTTGACCGCTCCGCTGCCGGTTCCATCGCAAACTCTGGCGCAGCCGTATTATCCCGGCGTCAACGGTGCAACGGCGGTAGGCGATGTTTCGGCGCTCGATCCGGCCTTCAGGCCGGAACGAACCGACAACTATAACTTCACCGTTCAGCGCCAGATCAACCGGCAGATGACGGTGGAGGTGGGTTACGCCGGCAGAATCATCAAGAACCTGGATACGGAAATCAACCTGGATGCCGTTCCCTACATGATGACGCTGGGCAACCAGCAATTCGCACAAGCATACGCGAACGTCTACACGGCGCTGGCCAACAATGGTGGCAACGTACCGACGAATCTCGCGGTGCAACCGTTCTTCGAAGCCGCGCTGGGCGGAGCGGGCTCGGCCTATTGCAAAGCGTTTACAAGCTGCACGGCGGCGGTGGCGAACGACAACAAATCGCTATTTGCCGCGACGGCTGTTTCCCAGATCTGGGCGCAAATGGGTGCGTCTCCGTCCTGGGTTCTGGGCCGCACGATGATTAGCAGCCCGGCTTGCGCCGCCGGCTCGACCCTACCGACCTGCGCGAATTTCACCAATCTGCAGGCAACCTCGGTTGGCCTCAACGGCCCCTACGGACACGGCAATTACAATTCCCTGTTCGCCACTTACAGAGCGCGCGATTACCACGGTGCGACTGTGATTTCGAATTTCACCTGGGCGCGTTCGCTGGGCACTTCGCCACAGACGCAGTCTTCGAGCGGCGTGACCGTTCAGGACCCGTTCGACCTGCACGCCGGTTACGGGCCGAACGGATTCGACATCCGGTTCACGTTCAACGTCGCGATGTCTTACACTACGCCTTGGTACAGAACCCAAAAGGGCCTAGTCGGGCATTTGGTCGGCGGCTGGGTGGTCGCGCCTTTGTTCTTCGCGCAAAGCGGCGCACCCATCGGCGTCAGTTACTCTGAGTCGGGCTGCACCGCCTGCCAGGCGTTTGGAGAAGTTACCCCCACGGCATCGGTCTCAAGCGTCACCGAGGACGCAGTGTTCGCCTCTCAGTATACGGGCGGCAACTCGGCGCATTATGGGGTGGTGGGAACGGGCGGAATCGCGACCAATAACCCGTACGCGCTCAACCAGTTCACGAACCCGGCCGCGGTTTACGCGGAATTCCGGCGTTGCGTTCTAGGCATCGACACCAGTTGCGGCGGCTACGGCAACATCCGAGGGCTTCCCACCTTTAACCTGGATGCAACGGTGGGCAAGAACATCGGCGTCTGGAAGGAAGGCCGGGTCGGCGCGAACCTGAGCTTCGCGTTCACCAATATTATGAATCACTTCCAGCCCGGTGCGGCGAGCTTGAGCCTCACCTCGCCGACGCTGTTTGGCCGCATTACCACGCAGGGCAATACGCCTCGCAACCTGGAGTTCGGGCTGCGTGTTCACTTCTAAATAGAAGTTCGCTCAAAAGAGGGGACCGGGAAACTGGCCCCCTTTTTCTTTTTTGCGGCCCGTTAGAGCAGTTTCCCAAATAGTGTGGCCGGGTGGGGCCGCCAATTATGGCGGCAAGCCGGCTTTTCAGCCGGCGCAGGTCGTCTTGTCGCGAGGCCGCCTCGAAAGGGCGGCTGCCGCCAAAATTGGCGGCCCCACAGTTGGCCTACAAAAACCCAGAAACAGGTCTAGTCATCCCATCTGTCCGCATGCTCACGCATGGCGGTTCAACGGAACCCCGACAGTGAAGGAGGGGATGTATTTCAGTTGACAACTCTCACGTGGTTATCATATGGTTCAATAACTGGGTCCTAAGAAGCACCGACCGATCCCGGTCCATGTTGTCACACGGATGTTATGGGTGCCGTGTTACCTTGCTTCGTGCTCGCCTCCCCCTGCGGAAAAGAATTTTGTAACGGAGATTCGAATGATCAATAAGAAGCTCGCTAGTCCCGCCGGTCTAATGGCGATTGTCATGATGTTCGTGTTAACAGCAGGCTCAGCCTCCGCTCAAACCGCCGGCGCCGGAACGATTAGCGGTTCGTTAACCGATCAGAGCGGCGCAGCCGTCCCCGGCGCTACGGTCGTGGTGCGCAACACCGACACCGGCATCGATCGCCCGACCACATCGAACGATTCGGGCATCTATATCGCGACCTTCCTCCAGCCCGGCCACTACGAAGTCAGCGTTTCGAAGGCCGGATTCGCAAAACTCATCCGCAAGGACCTGACGGTCCAGGTCGGCCAGACTCTTTCGATCGATTTCTCCATGCCCGTCCAGACCACGCAGGAGCAGGTTACAGTCACCGCTCAGGAACCGCTGGTCGACACCGAGAAGACAGAACAATCGCAGGTGGTCAGCAAGACTCTCATTGAGAACCTGCCGATCATCGGACGCCGCTGGGATAACTTCGTGCTACTGACACCGGGCGTCACCACCGATGGCGGACTGGTTTCCTACCGCGGCATCTCCGGTCTGTACAACAACAACTCCGTCGACGGAGCGAACAACAACCAGGCATTCTTCTCCGAAGCCCGGGGCCGGTCGACCGTGCCCTACACCTACAGCCTCGATTCGCTCCAGGAATTTCAGGTCAGCGCCAGTAACTATAGCGCCGAGTTCGGCCAGGCCGCCGGAGGGGTGGTCAACGCGGTCACCAAATCCGGCAGCAACACCTATCACGGCGACCTGTTTTATTTCCTGCGCTATCCCGCGTTGAACGCTCTCGACTCGTTCAACAAGTCGCAGGGAATCTACACGCCTTCGATCCATCAGTTCCAGCAGTTCGGGGGCAGCGCCGGAGGACCAATCATCAAGGACAAATTATTCTTCTTCCTTACGTACGATGGCTCGCGTAAGGTGTTTCCCATTTCCTATACTTCGAGTTCCGCGGCGGCGTTGCCTTTGCCCTGCCCGGCTGCCGTTTCCGCATCCCTGTGTACCGGTGCCAATAATTACGTAAAATCGCTGATTGGCGGTTACCCGCGCACCGGGATCAACGACCTCGCGTTCGGAAAGCTGGACTATCAGGCGAATGCCTCCAACCACATCAGCACCAGTTTCGATTTTGTCGATTTCCACGCGCCTAACGCGTACAACACCAACACCACGGTCAACAATAATTCGGTCACCGCGAATGGCCCGGCTGTAACCCACGAACGGTTTTTCGTTACCAACTGGGATTCGACCCTCCGCCCGACGCTGGTGAACAACTTCCGCTTTCAATGGGGATTGGACAACGAAATCATCGGCGCCAATGACGGCGGACCCAGCGTCACCATCGCCAGCGTCACGGCCTACGGAATGCCGAACGCTCTTCCGCGTCCCGCGTTTCCGGACGAGCACCGGCTCCAGTTTGCCGACACGATGTCCTGGTCGCACGGCCGGCACCAGATCAAGGCCGGCGTGGACGTCAACGCGATTCACGAACTGCTGGTGAACCTGTTCCAGGGCGGAGGCGTCTACAGCTACAGCGGTTCGGCCGCGGCTGCGTTCTCCAACTGGGCGGCCGACGTGACCGGCGCTAACCTCGGCGACGGCCTGACCGGCAAGCACTACAGCTCCTTTGCGCAAGTCACCGATCCGATCACCGGCGTCGGGAAGGACGATTTCTACAACAACGACTTCGCCGGCTTCATTGAAGACAGCTGGAAGGTGCGCTCGAACCTGACTATCAACCTCGGCGTCCGTTATGAGATTCAGAACGTGCCGCAGCCGAACAAGCCCAACACGCTGACGCCGTTGACGACGCTCTACACGTCCACCATCAATATCGATAAAAATAACTTCGGGCCACGCATCGGGATTGCCTATTCGCCTACCAAGACCACGGTCGTGCGCGCCGGCTACGGCATGTTCTACGCCAAGACCTCGAACAGCACCTTCTACGCCATCCGCGTGGAGAACGGCGTCTATCAGCAGACGTTCAATTGCACTCCGTCCACCTGTCCCGCGCTAACCTTCCCGAACCTGATCTTCACTCCGCCGGGCGCGACGCCGCTGGCTCCTTTCGCCGGCGCGCTGACGCCGCAAGTGACTCCGTTCACTCCGCCCGCAGGCACGCAGCTTGCGCATGGACTGGTTCCCGATTTCGTGAACCCCTTGGTGCATGAAGGCGAGTTGACCATCGAGCAACAGCTTCCCGGCAGCATGAGCCTCTCCTTGGGCTACCTGTTCGCACGCGGCCTGCACCTGCCGGTATTCGTCGATGCGAACCTGGCTCCCGCCACCGCGACGCACAACTACGACATTCTCAACGCCAGCAACGCCGTTGTCCAAAACATAACGGTTCCGTGGTACACCACCCGCCTGAACCCGGCGACGGGCGTGATCCTGAACGGATACAGCATCGCCAATTCCTGGTACAACGGCCTGGTCGTCACGCTGCGCCGTCCCATGAGCCACGGCTTCGAAGCATTGATCAACTATACGTGGAGCAAGGCCGAGGACGATGGCGCTGTGGCGGGCGCGAACGGAACCTTCTACGGCACGGACCCGCCGCTCGATCCTTATCATCAGAAGCAGGAGAACTCGCTCTCCGATCTGAATCAGAAGTCCCGTTTCGTCGGAAGCCTTGTGTATAACCCGCATTTCAAGGTCTCCGGCGTCGCCAATCAGATCGCCAATGGATGGTTTCTATCGACCATCGTCACCGCAGCCACCGGCCAGCCGGTCTTCGCGACCATCAGCGGATTCCCCAGCGGCGGTGTCGATTACGGCGTCGACGGCGGCGAAGTCACCAACACCGGAGGCAGCACCGGCGGACGTCCTCCGCAGCTCGGCCGCAACGTATTTATCGGACCCGGACTGGTCAACATGGACCTCCGCATCATGCGCCAGTTTACGTTCCGTGAGCGCCTCCATCTCCAGCTTATCGGGGAAGCATTCAATCTGTTCAACCACACCAACATAAGCTCGGTGAACGGCACGGCGTTCAACTTTTCCGCAGTCGGCTCCGGCGCCTGCACCGCCGCACTCGCAGGCAGCACCAACGGTTGTATTATTCCGAACGCGGCGTTCCTGGCGCCCACCGGATCGACCTCCACCAACGGTCTTCTCGCTTCGCGCCAATTGCAGATGTCGCTGAAGCTGACGTTCTAGGCAGTTCGAAGCCGCGAGCGGCCCGCACATCCGGTCCTCTCGCGGCTTTTTAGTATGGTAGTATGGCCGCAGTATGGTAAAGGTCACCTTCACGCTGGACGAAAACACGGTGGCCAAACTTCAGGATGCCTCAGATCGCCTTTCCAAGCCCAAAAGCGAAGTAGTGCGAGAAGCGGTCGCGGATTATCACGCGCGCATGGGCCGTTTGAGCGAGGAGGAGCGTTTGAGAATGATGCGCGTTCTCAAAGAGCATCTCGCTCGTCCGCCGCAGCGCAGCCGGGCTGAAACGGATCGAGAACTGAAGGAGCTGCGCGCCTCCCGTCGCTCCGGATGGCGCCGGTAAGGCGGTTCCGTGATCTTCCTCGATACTTCATTACTGGTCGACAGCTTGACCGGAGCAAAGCGTTCCGGGCCAGTATTGTTGGGGACAATCAGCCGCGGTGAGAGGATCTGGCTGCCGGCAATCACTCTCTACGAATGGCTCCGCGGTCCTCGGACGCCCGAGGAACTCGCTACGCAGGAACATCTCTTTCCCGTCGCCTCGACGATCGCCTTCGAGGCGGATGACGCGATCCTCGCCGCGCGCCTGTATCGAACCGTACGGCGCCCCCGGGATCGCGAGGCCGACATTGCTATCGCCGCCTCTGCCATCCGCCACGACGCAGAGTTGTGGACTCTTAACGTCGCCGATTTTAAAGATATTCCCGGCCTGCGCCTGCTACGCTAAGTCGAACTTCTCGTGGTGCAGCAGCGGGTCGCTCTTCACCAGCACCGGCCGCCTCAGGATTTCTTCCAGCTCTTCCAGAAATTTATTCTGATGCGACTTCAGCACCTTCGCCACGTCCGGATGAACCCGCAGCATCACATCTTTGCTGTCGACGCTGCGCGCCATCTTTCGAGCTTCGGTGAGGATCTCGCTGACCACTGTCTGCACGCTTTTCACGTAGCCCGCCCCTTCGCAATGCGGGCATGGTGAACAGAGCGTCCGTTCGAGCGACTGCTTCACCCGCTTGCGCGTGATCGCCACCAGGCCAAAATCGTTGAACTGCAGAATTTTGTACGGAGCCCGATCGGCGCGCATCGCCTCCTCCAGCACCTGCATCACCTTCTGCCGATTCTTCCGCTCATCCATGTCGATGAAGTCGATCACGATGATGCCGCCCAGGTCGCGCAGCCTCGTCTGGCGGACGATTTCCTTGATCGCCTCCGTGTTCGTCTTGACGATCGTGTCTTCCAGCCGATTCGACTTGCCCACGTACTTGCCCGTGTTGACGTCGATCGCCACCAGCGCCTCCGTCTGATTGATGACGATGTAGCCGCCGGATTTCAGCCACACCTTCGGGCGCAGAGCTTTCTCCAACTCCGCCGTCACCCCGAACGCGTCGAAAATGGGAGCGTCGCGTGTGTACAGCTTCACTTTCGGAACCAGCGCCGGCTGGAACCGCTCGACAAACCGCAGGACGCTTTCGTAATGCTCTTCATTGTCGATCCAGATGGCCTTGAAACTGTCGGCCAACTGGTCCCGCAAAATCCTCTGCACGATGTCCAGATCGTGATGAAGAAGAATTGGCGCCGGACGCTTCTCGGCCCTGGTGCGAATATCCTGCCACAGGTTATAGAGGAACAGCATATCGCCGGCGATATCCTCTTCACTGCGGCCTTCCGCCGCGGTGCGCGTAATGAAGCCCCCCACCGGACCGGGACGCTTGCCTTGCAGAATCCGCTTCAACCGCAAACGTTCTTCGTCGCTGCCGATTTTCCGCGACACGCCCATATGTTCCAGCGTCGGCATGTAAACTACGTAACGCCCCGGCAGCGCGATGTGCGAAGTGATGCGCGCGCCCTTTTGGCCCAGCGGCTCCTTGGCGATCTGAACGATGATCTCCTGCCCTTCCTTCAGCAGGTCGCTGATGGAAGGCATCCCTTGCGTGGGCCGCGAAACCACCTGCTGCTGCGGACGAGCGTACTCCGGCCGGACGGATTCAGCCGAGCCCTGCTCCGGCCGGTTCTGTTCCGGCCGCCCATTTTCCGGTCTTGGGCCTTCCGGACCCTGCACCACCGGACCTCGCCCTTCTTGAGGTCCACCGCGCCGCCGCCGGTTGCGCCGCGATGCCCGATGCGGATAACGGCTGCTTCGTTCGCGAATGGAAGCCGACCCGCTCTCCGCTGTCGCACCGCCTTCGCCCGATTTCTCCTCGACCGGCACATCTTCTCCACCGTCGTCCACCGCGTCGATGCCTTCAATATCGCCCAGGATCATCGCCTGAATGTCGCGATCCTCTTCATCGTCGAGGCCCGGCGCGATCGCTGGTCCGCCTTCGTTCTCTTCCGCCGCTTCGTCTTCCGCGTCCTCCGCCTCTTGTTGCGCGACCGAATGCGCCGCTACGTATTCCTGCGGCAGCGGAGGCGGAGCGACGACCTCGGCGAGAGGTTCCGGAATCTCCGGCAGAGCCTCGGGCATAGCCGCTTCTAAGGGAGCCTCTGCGCTTATTCCGTGAACCGGAGCATCGGGCAAAGCATTCTCCGCCGGATAGTGAATCGGCTCGTCGAATTCCTCAACCGTCGCGGCTTCATCGGACTCGACAGGTTGCAGTTCAATCGCGACGGGAGCCTTCACGACAGGGGCTGCTTCCCGGTACTTCTTGAGCGATTCGCCCGGCAGAATCAGTGGCGCCGTTTCTTCGACGGCCTGATCCGGCGCGGCTCCTGCCGGCTCCTCCTCTTCCATTTCCGGCTCGCTTGCAATCGCCGGAGGACCGGATGGCCGGTGTTCCACGCCAACGGGCGCGTACTTGGAATCGGGAAAACCGCGGCCATTATTCCTGCGGCGGCGGGAGCGGCGCCCACGGCGGTCGCCCCGATCTCCACCCCTATCTGGCCCACGATCGTCAGGTCTCGATTCCGAACCCTGCACCGCGGCCGGAACCACCGGCGTCTCCTCCACGGCATCGCTCGGTTCCACAGCCGGCGCAGTGAAGGATTGGACGGATGGAGGAGGGCCCTGCGGAGGGCGTCGTTCTCTCTCACGAGGTTCCCTATCACGCCCGTCTCTCTCCCGAGACTCCCTCACCGGCCGCTCGTCGCCGGTGATTTTGTCGAAGTCCTCGTGTTCCTCCAGGAAGTCCGACACGTAGAGAAACGTGTCCCGCTCCAGGCCCAGGTCCACGAACGCCGATTGCATCCCGGGCAGAACGCGCGTCACGCGTCCTTTATGAATGCTCCCGGCGAGGGAATACTCGTTGGCGCGCTGGAAATAAACTTCGCAGAGAAGATCGTCTTCGATCAGCGCCACTTTGGTCTCGTGCCGGTTGGACGAGATCACCAGTTCCTTGCTCATACAGGCCTCCTTCCTCGCGGTATTTCCGCGAGGCGATTGAGGACCTCAGCGCCCATCAGAGGCGGGACATGGCGAAGGCGGTTCGGATCGGAATTGGCCGGTCAAAGCACCGGAGTGGAGCCGTCCCTCAACACCCCGGCGATCGGACTATTGAGACATCGCCCGACCAGCACTGCGGAGAACGCCTCCCGGGAGGGCCAAATGGACGAGGTCGCTGCGGCGAGCGCGTCGCTCCCGGAAAACAGCTCCGAAAACTTGTTGTACCGAAATCCGCTTCACGTAACCCGCGCCGGCTAACTTGCGCCTGGCCCGGTCTAAATCTCAATTACTCACACCCGCAAAACGGAACGCGGCTGCCGCGCCCTTTGCGGTTAACTCACAAACCGCCGGAGCCGTACGTTATTCACCAGCCCCAGCATTACAAAAACCGACATCGTTATGGATCCGCCCGCGCTCATCAGCGGCAATGGAATCCCGGTCAGCGGCATATCGCCCGCCACCATTCCCACGTTCACCAGCAGGTGGCATAACAGCAGCGCCGCCACCCCCATACAAATGTACATTCCCGCCCGGTCCGGCGCCGTCTGCGCATTCTGCACAATCTGCATCAACAGCAGAAAATACAACCCGAGCGCGACCACCACCCCGACGAATCCATGCTCTTCCGCAAATCCGGAAAAGATCAGATCGTTGTGTGCCGCCGGGAGAAACCGGAGCTGCGTCTGCGTGCCTTTCGTCAGGCCCTTGCCCCAAATTCCTCCGTGACCAATCGCAATTTTGGATTGGATCACCTGATATCCCGCGCCCCGCGGGTCGAGCGACGGATCGCGAAACGTTTGAAACCGCGCCCGCTGATAATCCTTAATCAGGTACCAGCCCACCGGTAGCGCCAATGCTCCCATCAGCGCAATTCCCGCCAAATACTGCCACCGTAAACCAGCCAGCAGAATCCCGGCCGCCAGAACCGACACGCAGGTGATTGCCGTGCCCAGGTCCGGCTGGTAATACACCAGCGCCACCGGAACCGCTACTAACCCTCCCAATTTCAACAAATCCCGAAGGCTCACCTCGTCGCTTTTGAGCTCCGAGAGATACCTCGCTACCATCAATATTATCACCAATTTAACAAATTCCGAGATCTGAAAACTCATCCCGAAAATGTGAATCCAGCGCCGGGCGTGAAACACCACGTTCCCTACCGCCACGGTAACGATCAACCCGACCACCGACAACGTGTACAAAATGGGGACCTGCCCCAGCAATGTGTGGTAATCGACAGACGTTGTCAGCCACATTAGTCCAAGCCCGATCAGGATGTAGATGATTTGCTTCCACCAGGCGTTACGCCAAGGCGTGTCGCCATGCGTCGAGGAATAGATTTGCAGGACGCCAAGCGTGGAGATAATCAGGCTGATGATAAGCAGAGGCCAATCGAGGTCGCGAAAACTGCGGTAGCGGGCCAAGGTTCCTCTATTCTAGCGCGCCACCGTTCGCTAGCGCGCCGGCTCCGTAAACAACGACAACTGCGCCGGCCCAGGCCTCGCCAGCCGAGCCTTCTTATCGAAGTACGCCTTAATCACATCCCGCACGATCGGCGCGGAAAGCGCGCCCTTTCCGCCTCCCTCCCATAGCGCGACCACCACAATCTCCGGGTTCTCCCGAGGCGCGAATCCCACGAACCAGCCGTTATCCCGCATCGCCAGCGCCAGCGCTTTATTCGATTTCGCCAGATCGTTCGAAATTCTCTGCGCGGTGCCCGTCTTTCCGCAAATTTCAAGACCCGGAATCGCCGCCGAGGCGCCTGTGCCGCCCTCATTCACCACGCCGCACATCCCGGAAACGATGGTCGCCACATTCTCCGGCCGAAGATCCGCGCGGCGTGGCGGATCGATACGCGCGCCCTTCACCAGATGCGGTTTGAACCAGACCCCTCCCGAAACCAGGCCCCCGATCGCCGTCGCCAGCTGGATCGGCGTTACCTCCACCTGCCCCTGCCCAATGGCCACTGAGATCGTCTCGCCCGCGTACCATTTCTCGCGCATCGTGCGCAGCTTCCATTTGGTCGAGGGCATGAGGCCTTCTTTTTCGTTCGGCAAATCGATGCCCGTCTTCTTGCCGATGCCCGCCAGTTGCGCATACTCGGCGATGCGGTCCACCCCCATGCGATTTCCAGCGCTGAAGAAAAATACGTCGCACGAATGCACGATCGCGCGATGCAAATCCGTGGTTCCATGCGCCGCGTCGCAATTGAATTTGTGCCCGTAGTACGTCGCGCTGCCGGGACAGAATACGGTAGTGCTCGGCTCCAGCATTCCGGTTTCCAGGCCGGCGATCGTTACGATCGGCTTGAACGTCGATCCCGGCGCGAACTGCGCCTGAATCGCCCGGTTCATCATCGGATGGTCCGGGTTGTCGTTCAGTTCCTTCCAGTCGCTCCGGCTGATGCGCCGCGTGAACAGGTTCGGATCGAACGCCGGCCGGCTCACCATCGCCAGCACATCGCCGTTGCGCGGATCGATCGCCACCACCGCTCCCCGGCGTCCCTCCATCGTCAGCTCCGCGACCGACTGCAGATCCAGATCCAGCGTCAACTGAAGATTGGTTCCCGGCGTGAAGTCCTTATTCTCGATCGGATCGCCGTGCTCGCGGCCCAGGCTGTCCACCACCACCCGCTTCTGCCCGTTCACGCCCATCAGCACTTCGTTATACTGCCGCTCCAGCCCTTCTTTGCCGACAATATCCCCCTGTGCGTACTTGGCGAATTCCGTGGAATCCAAGTCCTGTTCCGACACCTCGCCCACATAGCCGATAACGTGCGCTGCCAGCCCTCCCTGCGGATAGAGCCGGCTCTGATTGGAGATCAGCTCCAGTTCCGGAAACGTATCGGAATCGCGATGCGATTCGACAAACGCCAGTTCTGCGGGAGTCAGATCCTGCTTGATCGGCACCGAAACGTACTTCGCTACCTTGCGCGATTCGTAGCGCGCTACCAAGGCCCGGATTTCTTCCGCCTTGACGTTCTGCAATCCCTCCGCGATGGCCGCGATATGTTCCGGCTTCAGCGTTTCCCGCGACAGCCTCAGCGCAAACGCCGAATGGTTGTCGACGATCACCCTTCCGTCGCGATCTAGAATTTTCCCCCGCGGCGCCAGCCGCGGAACGGTCTTGATGCGGTTGCGGTCCGCCAGTTCGCTGTTGAACTCGCCGTCGCGAATCTGCAAAATCCAAAAGCCGCCGATCAGGAACAGGAAAATCGCGACGCTTAAATATTGAAAGACCGCGATCCGGCCCAGCGCGAAACGGGTATCGTCGCGAAACAGGCGGCTCGGCGGCGAGTGCTGCGATTCCTGACGTTCGGGCTCGACTGGCGGCATTGAAATTAACCCGTGACTTTCAGTCTATCCAACAACTGGTAGAGAAACACCGCGACAATCGCATTCAAAATCGCCACCACCAGCGCTTGCGGCAGTTCGAACGCCAGCGTCTCGCCCAGCAGCGCATTCGCCAGCACCCAATAAAGGAGCTGGTGAAAAAAGAAAAACACAAAACCGAGAAACAGACGCAACAGCGGGTTGCCGACGTCGACGCGCAGGCTGATCGACGCCGCGAAATATCCCACCAGTGTCTTCACAATGCCGAACATCCCCAATGGATGATGCGATAACGAGTCCTGCGCCAGGCCGATGGCTGCGCCAAAGAACAGGCCCGCGATGGGCGAGCGCCACATCAGCGAAAAATACACCGTGACGAGAAGCGGCAGCTCCAGATATTGCAGATACGGGATGAAGCGCGAAACGTAGACGCGGAACAGAATCGCCAGCAGTGAAATTCCGGCGATCACCGCGATGTTGAACATGGAATTGCGCTCTTTGCGCAACGGCTCGCGATAGCCATCGGAGAACCCGGTCATGGCTTATCCGGCTTGGCGTCCGCCGGCTTCGCTTCTGTTTTTAGGGGCGTGTTGTAATTCGGCGCGCCGTTGCTGCGCTCCCCGTAAACGTGGCCGGTCTGCTCGCCCAGCTTGCGGTATTGCTCCTTGGTCCGGTCCGCGTCGGTCGCCACAGGACCGGTTTGCAGAGGTTGGATCACCGGCGTACCGCCGCTGGTATCGACCGGCGGAGGCGCCATCAGATGCACCGTCTGAGTGGTCACCGGCGCACTGGGAATCGGCGCGTGGACGCCTTCAATAATGATCAGCACTTCTTCGAGGCCGTTCCTGAACCCGCTGAGCGTTACGAAAATTTCTTTCTCTGTTTTTCCCTGGTGAACGGTCGTCACCTCGCCCACCGGCCGGCCCTTGGGAAAAATGCGATCGTCGCCCGAGGTGAAAAACCACTCGCCCTGATCCACCTTCTGCTCGTTTTGCACATGTTCGATCTTGCCGGAGCCTTCGTAGCCGAGGCCCTTAAAAGTCCCATGCACGCGATTGTTCTGCGAGATCACGCCGGCTGCGAAGGTCTGGTCGGTCACCAGCAGCACTTCGGACGTGATGGCAAACACCTTGGTCACTTTGCCGGCAATGCCGTCCGGCGTGATCACCGCCATCCCCGGCTCGACGCCGCTCGACGAGCCCCGGTCGACGAATACTACCTTGGCGCCTGGCGCGGTGGTCGTTCCGATAATATGCGCTGCCACCATTTTCGATGGCGAGTGCTGTTGAAAAATCGCCAGCGACCGGGCCCGGTCCGCGGTCGACAGCTCCGTCCGCAGATACTGGTTGTCCATCTTGACGCGGTCCAGCTCCGCCTTCATGCGCTTGTTTTCGTCGCGCACGCCGAGCAGAACAAAGTAATCGCTGAAAAAGTGCGAAACGCCGCTGCGGCCCGTCTCAATCACCCGCGCCAGAGGCGTCACCGCGCCCACCGCCCACACCCGGATCAGCCGCACGTCGCCGTTGGTTTTCACCTGGTAGGCAAGCAACACCAACTGCGCGAGGATCGCCGCCACAAGCACCGAAAGGTTGCGGTAACGATTGAGAAAAAACTCCATAAAACTACTATTCGATAGCGATTCTCCGCAGCAATTTGAACTCGGTCAGCATTTTTCCGGTTCCCAACACCACCGACGCCAGAGGATCCTCGGCGATCGATACCGGCAGGCCGGTCTCCTGCCGGATGCGCTTGTCCAGGTTCTTGATCAGCGCCCCTCCGCCCGTCAGCACGATGCCCCTGTCGCTGATGTCGGCCGAAAGCTCCGGAGGCGTCCGTTCCAGCGCGACGCGAATGGCGTTCATGATCGTCGCGACGCACTCTGAAAGCGCCTCGCGGATCTCGCTGTCGTCCACCGTGATCGTTCTTGGCACGCCTTCGATCAAATTGCGCCCCTTGATCTCCATGGTCAGCGGTTTATCCAGCACGAACGCCGAGCCGATCGAAATCTTTACCTTCTCCGCCGTGGTTTCGCCGATCAGCAGATTGTATTTGCGTTTCATGTACTGCATGATGGCGTCGTCCATCTCGTTGCCGGCCACGCGCACGGAGCGGGAATACACGATACCGGACAGAGAAATCACCGCTACGTCGGTGGTGCCTCCGCCGATATCAACCACCATGTTGCCCGATGGCTCGGTAATCGGCAACCCCGCGCCGATGGCCGCCACCATGGCCTGCTCCACCAGGTACACTTCGCTTGCTTTCGCGTGATACGCCGAATCGATGACCGCGCGTTTTTCCACCTGCGTGATCTCGCTGGGCACCCCGATGATGATGCGCGGATGCACCAGCATCTTACGGCCATGCGCTTTCTGAATAAAGTAATTCAGCATGCGCTCGGTCACTTTGAAGTCGGCGATGACGCCGTCCTTCATCGGCCGGATGGCCACGATGTTGCCCGGCGTTCGGCCGAGCATTTCTTTGGCTTCGCGTCCAACGGCTTCTACTTCGCCGGTGGTCTTGTTAATAGCGACAATCGACGGCTCATTCACCACGATACCCTTGCCCTTGGCAAAAACCAGAGTGTTCGCCGTGCCGAGATCGATGGCGAGGTCGGAGGAAAAAAGACTGAACAACGACCGCAGATTCATATGAAATTGTCTACTTGGGGTACGACAGAAGGGGGTCGTATGAGCCCATCTTGAACAGTAGCACAGCCAGAACGTGGCGGCAAGATTTTGTTTTATTTTCAGTAGACTACACTAATCTTGTGACGTCCCGACGCGCCGTTTTGGCGCTGCCCTTCCTGGCCGCCTGCACCAGCCGCCGCACCGGCTACCGGGGCTACGCCTTCATCGCCAACGAGGAAGGACAAGCCGTCGCGGCGGTCGATCTTCAAGCGCTGGCCGTCGCCCGCCACATCCCTCTCGATAGCGCGCCGATGGACGTCCTCGCGCTCCGCACCCGGCCGTTTGTCTACGCCCTGACCCCCGCCAACGGCTCCCTTCAGGAAATCCAAGCCGATCGGCTGAGCTTCGCCCGAAAACTTGCCGCCGGTTCTCAAGCCATTTCGATGCGTCTTTCGCCCGATGAGCGCGCCATGTGCGTGCTCACGCGCGAGCCGAAAGCGCTGGTGCGCGTCAGTCTGGAGCGATTCGCCATCGATTGGGAACTGCCTCTGTCCGAAGATCCTCACGATTTCGCCGTCGCGCCCGACGGCAAAACAGCCGCCGTCAGCGCCGGCCAATCGGTGCGCCTGGTCGATCTTTCGACGCGCAAAATCGGCGATCCTTTGGGCCATGCCGCCGAGATCGGCGCCGTCCGCTTCCTGTCCGACAGCCGTAGCATGGTCGCAGCCAATCGCGGCGAGAAAATGCTCTCGGTCTATGACGTCGCAACCTCGAAATTGATCGCCGACCTGCCCATCGCCGTCCGCCCCGACAACCTCTGCTTCAGCAACGACGGAGGTCAGCTCTTCATTACCGGCGAGGGAGTGGACGGGGTAGTCATCGTCTACCCATATCACACGCCAGAGGTCGGAAAGACCGTGCTGGCCGGACATGAGCCCAGCGCGATGGCCACCTCCGACCAGTATCTATTTGTGGCGAGCCCGCAATCGGGTGACGTAAGCATCCTCGATATCGGCACGCAGAAGGTGGTGGGGGTTCAACACGTGGGCAGCGATCCCGGCTTCATCGTGCTCACTCCGGGCGATCAGTACGCATTGGTCCTCAATCGCAAATCGGGCGATGTCGCAGTCCTCCGGGGCGAGGTCGCCCCTAGTCGTTATAAAGAGAGAGCGGGGAAGTTACTCACCGTGATCCCGGTAGGCTCAAAACCCGTAAGCGCCGCCGTCCGCGGAGTGTAAGATAGGTTCTGATGCCTGGCATCTCAAGGGCTGCCTAATGTCGATCGGCTGGTGCCTTTCGCGCGTTACAAGATCCCACAAAGGCCGCTCGAAGTTGGGATTCTCGTTGTACTCGTGCGTGTTCAAACGATCTTTTGTCTCTGCATACTGGCGGAACTTGCCAGACAGATCGGCTTCGAACGTTACTCAGTCCGTCTTGTGGGGCCGCCAATTATGGCGGCAGCCGCCCTTTGAGGCGGCTCCCCGCGTGATACTGTAAACCCAAGTGATCCCAGGCACCGCCGCCGCAGCCATCCTCACCCTGCTCGGCCTCCTCCACCTCTACTGGGCCGCCGGCGGAACATGGGGAAAAAGCGCGACAGTGCCCACCTTCGAAGGCAAACCCGTGATCCACCCAACCCCTCTGACAACCACCATCGTGGCCGCCGGCCTGTTCGCGATGGCAGCTCTTCTAGCCGCTAAGCTAGGCTGGATCGCGCTCCCGATCACCGCGCTGTCCCTGCGCGCGTCTCTCTGGTTAGCGTCCGCAATCTTCTTCCTCCGCGCGCTCGGCGATTTCCGCTATGTAGGCTTCTTCAAACGCGTCCGGGACACCCGCTTCGCCGAGCTCGACACGAAGCTCTACTCGCCTCTGTGTCTGCTGCTCGCCGCAATGGTCGCGCTGGTAAGCTGGTAGCGAGAGTTTTCGCGTCTGCCCGCATGCGTCACGCATGGCGGCTCAGTATCGACGCGGAGCCGCGACCGTCAGGAAGCGGGTATGCGCGATCAGCCCGCGGATCTCTCTATTTCGCTGTAGTCCGGACGCTTTTCCCCGCGCGCAGCTGCGCATCTTCCAACCGCTCCGCCTCCTGCCAGGTGAAGATCATGCGGTGAATCACCGTCAGATTTCCCAGCACCGCGATGATCCACAGCACCGGAGCCATGCGGTCGAACAGAGCGCCGATAATCACCAGCACCACCCGCTCCGGCCTCTCCATGAATCCGACCTTGCACATCGGAATCGAATTTTCCGCGCGCGCCCGGACGTAGCTCACCATCACGCAGGCGATCATTGCGACCGCGGTCAACACCACGTAAGAGAACCGGCCGATCGATCCGTACCAGACCAGCAATCCGATCAATAAACCCAAATCCGAATACCGGTCGAGCACCGAGTCGAAAAATCCACCAAACCGCGTCACGCGATTGGTCTCGCGCGCCACGCGTCCGTCCACCATGTCGAACAATCCCGCGCCGATGATCACCGCGCCCGCCCATCGGAACTGGCCGACGGCCAGCAGCCACGCCGCGCCGACGTTGATCAGCAGCCCCAGAAACGTCAGAACATTAGGATGAATCTTCGACAGCGCGAGCCCGCGCACAATCATCAGGATGACCTTGTTGCAGGCCAACCCGATCGCGCGTGTCACTGTCAACTTCTCGTCCAAACTTTATTCCTTTGCTAAATCCGGCGGCGCCAGATCGTGAATCGTCTTCAACTCCACGATCTCCATCACCCGCAAGCCACCGGGAATCTGGATGCGAACCTCGTCGCCCACCTGCTTGCTCAACAGGGCCCGCCCGATCGGAGAACTGGTGGAGATGAGCCCTTTCGCCACATCCACTTCCTCACTGGTGACCAGCGTGTACTTTACCTTGATGTCTTTATCGACGTCCAGCACGATGACCTCGGAGCACAGGCCCACCCGGTCGCGCGGGAGCTTGGACATGTCGATCATCGAAATCTCGCGCAGCCGCCCGTTCAACTGGTTCAAACGCGCGTTGACGATGCCCTGCCGTTCTTTCGCCGCATGATATTCGGCGTTTTCCTTCAAGTCGCCATGAGCGCGGGCCTTCAGGATCTCCCGAGGAAGCTCGACGCGAAACTCTACTTCGAGCGCGGCGATTTCTTCCTTGAGTTTCTTGATCAGTTCCTGCATCGCTACAATTGCAATTATAGCGCGCCTTCATTTCCCAAAGAATTTCTGGCGCATATCCGGCCAGAATTCTCTAAGAATATTGAAGCCCGCATCGCTGCCCACGTTCAGGGCCCACTTCTCGCAAACCTCTTCGGGATGCCTGCTGGAAGGCGGGTAATAAGCGGCCGAAACGCCCGCCGCCACTCCGTTGCCCACGATTTCCGAAAAGTTGAATTGCCTCGCCCCTGAATCGCCACGCGTCACAACCACTCTGCTCGCGGAGTAGCCGATCCGTCTCCAAATCCCATATTTGGGTCCCATTCGAAAGTAGCGCGGGTCCTGATGCAGGATCACCGGGAACGTCGCCTCGGTCAGATAATTCCCGATCGCGTTATCGGCGAACGCTCCTGCATACCGTTTGGCGAACCCCACGGTCCCCTGGCCGAACTCGTGATACTGATTGGTCAATTGCGAGCCGCCCGCGTAGAAACCAGTTATCAGAAACGAGAACGGATCGAACACATCCTCCGTCGCCAGCCAGAACTTCCTCTTTATGCCGATCGGCTGGATGACGCCGGAGGCGTTTCGCACCGTATCGTAGTCGGGCACGATACCCAAAATGTGCGTATCCTCACGGGTTTCCGGTCGTTTTGTCGCTTCCGTTTCATCCGTTTGCGCTTGCGCACACGCCAGGCATGCCGTTAGGCATAGGAAGAAGACACGACCGCCTGTCATTGTATTGACAAACACAACTGTTTGATAAGACGACTCGGACCGGGAATCGCGTACACTTTATTTTGACAGTTCCCGCCGCATATTGTCGAGCGATTGCTGCATCGCCGTATTGCCCGGCCACGTAATGGAATCGCCGTGTGGTGAAATAGACTGTTGCGAAACTTCGGCGAACAGTGGCACGAGTTCCGGGTCCCTCCAGCCGCGCCGCGCTTCTTCCACCATAATCTCAATCGCGTGCTGATGCGAAAACGCCGGCTTGTACGGCCGCGCCGTGGTCAGCGCATCATATATATCGGCCACTTGCAGAATCCGCGCCAGCAGGGGAATATCCTCGCCACTCAGCCCATCGGGATACCCCGATCCATCCCATCGCTCATGATGGCTGCGAATAATCGGCAGCACCGGCGCCAGCGTTTTCATCGGCTTGCAGATCTCTTCTCCGCGAATCGTATGCAGACGCATGGTCTGCCATTCTTCGTCCGTCAACAGCCCTCTTTTGAATAGAATCCCGTCCGGAATCCCGATCTTGCCAATGTCGTGCAGATAGCTCCCCCGATATAGCGCTAACTGCTCCTGGCGTTGTAATCCCAGTGCTTGCCCCAGGGCCAGGGTGTATGTCGTCAGCCTCTCGCAGTGCATCCCCGTATACTTGTCGCGACGCTCCACCGATTGCGCCAGCGCGAACAAAATCGTCTCCGCCTCTTCCAGCGAATCGGTCAGGGCCTTGTTGCGCAGCATCGCCCGGATGCGCGTCCTCGCCACCGCCGGCTGCAATGGCTTGATCAGAAATTCGTCCGCCCCCGATTCGATCCCGGCGACCTCATTCTCCGTGCCCTGCACGCTGGTCGTCATGAGGATCGGAATCAACTGCGTCCGCCGTTCGCTTTTCAGCAGATGGCAGAATTCCGGCCCGCTCATCTCCGGCATCACCAGGTCCACCACCACCAGGTCGACTTTTTCCTTCTCCAGAATGCCGATCGCCGCCGACGGCCGCGCCGCTTCCAGAATCCGGTACGCCGCCGTCTTCAGCATCGCCTTCAGCAACCGCCGGTTCAGCTCGATGTCGTCGACAATCAAAATCGTGGGCGCCTGCGCCGCATCCTCGAGCACGCTCTCCCAGCGGGGCAGGTGCATCTCCGGACGCAGCACGATTGGATCGTTCGCCACGGTTTTCTTAACCAGTATCGACACGCGCTTCCTGTTCAGGTATCTATCGGACTAACCTTAGGAAACGTTTAGCCTTATCCCAGGAAACAGTACTAAGATAAGGATCGTCATGCCTCAACTCACTTCAGATGACCGCGCCTTCCTAACCGACCATCTGACCCGCACCCGCGACCTCCTGCTCTCGGAAATCACCGGCCTTCGTCCCGACCAGTGGACCTTCCGCCCGGATGAAGAAACCTGGACCATCGCCGAATGCGCGGACCACATCGCGAGCATCGAGAAGCTGACCTTTTCCATGGTCTCCAAGCGCATGCAGAGCGCCGAACCGAACCCGCAGCGCGCAGCCGAGGTCCAAAAAAAGACCCCCTGGATTTTGCAAGCTGTTCCCTCCCGCCATGAGCGCGTCAAAGTCCCCGCCGGCATCGAAAACACCAGCCATTCCTCTACTTCCCGGGAATTCCTTGAACTCTTCGCAGGGCGCCGCGCCGCGTTGCTGAAATACGTGGCCGAAACCCAGGACCCCATGCACGACCGCGTCTCCCCGCACATGATCTTCAAGGAACTCGACGGCTGCCAGTGGCTGTTAATGATCTCCCTTCACAGCGAACGCCACGCCGCCCAAATCGCGGAGGTAAAGGCGCACCCCGCATTCCCGAAATAAAGTTCAACGGATCGGTTCGATCGCAAGCTGGCGGCAAATCTTGCGCGCCAGACGATTCTCAATCTCCGAGTGCCTCGGCACAGGCACCCTGGCGCCGTTCGCCGGATTTGTGTAGATCGTGTGCCGTCCTCCTTCGCGCTCCAGGCAGCAGCCATGACGGTGCAAATGGCTGATCAGTTCGTGCCTCTTCACCCCCTGGGAGCCCCGACGTGGACCGAAAGCGGTATTAGCTCGATCAAGTCTGCGTCGGGCGCGGCAGCCGACGCGTTTGGGACGGGCAGCGGCTTGCCTTCTTCGAGCAGAAGTTGGGACAGATCCTCCATCGCGCTCGCAATCATCAGCCGCGCATCGGGCAGATCGAATCCTTGCGTGACCGCACCGGGAAAATCCAGAGCTTCCGCCACAACCATCTCGCCCGCCGTCTTAGGAAGATAGAACGCGATATGGTAGCGCAGCATACAATCATCATACGTCCAACAGAACGTGAAACAATATCCCAATGCTCCGCGTTTCCCTCTTCCTCTACGCGACCCTAGCCTTCGCTCAAACCGACTCCGACCGCCAGCTAGCCCGATCCATCTATAAAGAGTTCGTCGAAATCCAGTCCGGCTATTCCACCGGCTCGACGACCCCGGTCGCCGAAGCCGCTGCCCGACGCCTCAAAGCCGCTAGCTTCCCCGATTCCGACATCTTTATCGGCGGCGCATCTCCTAAAAAAGCGAATCTCGTCGTCCGCTACCACGGCACCGGCGCGCAAAAACCCATCCTCCTGCTCGCCCATACCGACGTCGTCGAAGCCCGCCGCGAGGACTGGTCCATGGACCCCTTCCAGTTCATCGAAAAAGACGGCTTCTTCTACGGCCGCGGCACCGGCGACGATAAAGCGCAAGCAGCCGTCTGGATCGCCAACCTCATCCGCTATAAGCGAGAAGGTTTCAAGCCTGCGCGCGACATCATCGTCGCCCTCACCGCCGATGAAGAAGGCGGCGGACCCTACAATGGTGTCGACTGGCTGATCAAAAACCACCGCGAGCTGATTGATGCAGAGTTTTGTTTGAATGAAGGCGGCTGGGGCGAAGAAGCCGGCGGCAAGAAAATCGCCAACGACATACAAGTGTCCGAAAAATACGTCATCGACTTCCGCTTCGAAGTCCGCAATAAAGGCGGCCACAGCTCCATGCCCGTCCCCGATAACGCCATCTACCATCTGGCCGCCGCGTTAGATCGCCTGGCGAAATTCGGCTTCCCTCTCAAGACCAACGAAGTCACCGCCGCCTACTTCAAGCAAATGGCGACTCTCAACAAAGATCCTCTCAAAACCGATCTTGCCAAAACCGCTAACGGCGATCAGCAATCGATGGCCCGCGTCGCGCAAGTCAGCCCCGCCTGGAACTCGACCCTCCGCACCACCTGCGTCGCCACGCAACTGGAAGGAGGACACGCTAGAAACGCCCTCCCGCAACTCGCCGCCGCCGGCGTAAACTGCCGCGTCCTTCCCGAAGACTCCGTCGAATACGTCAAGTCGACTCTCGAAAAAGTCATCGCCGACGACCAGGTGAAAGTCACCATTACCGGCGACGTCCCGAAAGGCCCCGCATCCCCCATGCGCCCCGACATCATGAAAGCCGTGGGCCGCCTGACCGATACCATGTGGCCCGGCGTCCCCGCGATCCCCATCATGGTGATGGGCGCGACAGACGGAAGGTCGCTCCGCTCCGCAGGCATCCCGACCTACGGCATCCAAGGCTTCTTCATGGATCGCGACGACATCCGTTTCCACGGCCGCGACGAACGCATGGGCGTCCAGGCTTTCTATGAAGGCCAGCAATTTTTATACGAACTGGTAAAATCCCTCTCGGCACAATAACGCAGCGTAGGTTGTCCAAAGTGGACCCCTTCGCTGCTACCCGAAGTTCCCGAGGCACATCAGAATAAGGCCGATTACGAAGAATCTCGTCCATCCCCAGGGTCCCTCAGGGCCCTTTTCAAGGCGGCTCAGGCGAGCTAATCGTCTACCTCTGGAGCCCCTCGCGAGGAAGCGTCAACAGAGTCAACTCTGGGAGCTTCGATCCATTTTTATAGTTTTCCATCCCGGCCTTCAAAACCGGAAGCTCCGGGTCCTCTGGATGCAGACGAATTAGCTCGGACAGTTCTTTGATCGCTTCCTCCCGATCGCCCAAATAGAACAGTGCGGCGGCGCGAGTCATCCCTGCCAGGTCCTGGTGCGGGTCAATCGCCAGCGCACGATTTGCAGTTTCTAGCGCCAGGCGGTGATACTCGGAACCCCGTTCGTCACTGCCGTCTGAAAGTCGGTGACCTCCCAGGTAAGCCTTTTGACCGTATGTGTTCGCGATTCCGCCCAAAACGTTGGCATCATTCGGGCGAAGTTTTTCAGCGGCCCGCAGGTGAGCGAGTGCCTCGTCGTAACGCTTCAGCGCAGAAAGTGGCAAAGCCGCATTCGAGTGCGCTATGAAACGTTCCTCGTCGTCCTGCGCCACGCGCAATGCAAATTCAAAATCGTTCAGCGCATCAAGGTACTGCCGCTGTCGAGATTCAATAATGCCCCTCGCGTTCAAAGCATCAAAATTGTTCGGATCTTTAGCTAGAACCTCGGCCACGAAGGCTCGCGCTTCGTCGGTATAGCCGAGCGCTGTAGCCACCTTCGCCAGTTCCTCTGCCAGGGGAAGACTCTGACGGGATAGCGTCGCTGCCTTTTCCAAATCACCGTATGCCCGCCGCGGCTCATTACTCTTTGAATACGCCACTCCACGCTTGAAATAGAGGGGCCCATACGCCGGATCAACCCGCAATGCTCGAGTCAGCCTATCGATCGCCTCAGCAGGATTAGCCTCGATATCCTTGGTGCTGATCGCCGCAGCCCGGTGGGTGTAGAGCTTTCCCCAGCCTAAGGCGCTGAGAAACACCAACAACGAGACAATCGCAGACACGCGGACCAGATGCGTAGCCCGCACCGATCCAATCGATATTATGTATATGATCCCGAGCACGGTTGCCACACCAACCGCGCCAGCCTCGACCATCAAAATTACGTCAACGTTAGACATTAGCAATCACCATCCGAATCGTGCTCACGGAACCGAGTCCGGCAAAAACCGCCTGCTGGGGATTCGTCGGAAGGAATGCGAAGTATGCTGCGACCGCTCCCAACGCCCACGTCAAGACAAAATCCCGACGAACGTACCAGTCGTCACTGTGCCCTGGCCACATCTGCTTGAGCCACCTAACCGAGCTCGGCATCTTTCGGGCGGGCGCAAAAATAATTGCGAAAGTCGAGCCTCCTAAGATCATTATCCATATAAAGCCCAAATCCATCGACGGCATTGTTTCTCTCGGATGCCGAGCGTATCACAATCCCCTCCACTGTTGCACAAATTGAAGCCGACCATCTCCTGCCGTGTGCACGAATAGGTACTCCCGGACTCAGGATCGTTGGGACGCTGCTCGCCCTTTACTTCGCCTTCCAGCCAAGTCCTTGAAAACTTGATAGGTGTATGTCGAGCTTCGCACGTGACCGTCAGAGACGCTTCAAATCGTACACAAGGTTTCGATTGTCCTCACGGCATCTCCTGCCGACCGCTAGCCAGCATCCTCGCCACCCAATCCGCATGCGGCAACCCGCAGCTTGCCAGCGCTTTCAATTCCCGATCCACGTCATACTTCACCCGCCGAATCGTCGGCGTCAAATCATCCAGCAACAGATAAGCAGCCCTCCGGTCGCCATCGTGCGAAAGGCTGACGCTGCCGGTATTCACGACCGTTATTCCCTCGACGCGGCGCACAAAAGACCGGTGAACATGCCCATAAACCACAACCGCCTGCCCCAGCGGCGAGTAAACTCTATCCAACTCCGCATCCGTCGCCTCGGGCATCGGAGCGCGCCAGCATGACTCCGGACTCGCATGCACCAGCGCCATCGGACCATGAAACTGCCTGAACGGCAGCCCGCGCAACCAAGAAAGCCTCTCTTCGCCCAGCGCGTCCCGCTCAAACGCCGCCATCTCTTCAATCAAATCGCCGATCGGCGACGCGCCAAAAAACTCCCTCAGCGACTCGGGCCGGAACAGCAACTCATCCGTATTCCCCACCACCCCCGGCCATCCAAGATCGCGAATCCGGTCGACAACGCCCGCCGAATTCGATCCGCCCTGAACCAGATCGCCACCGTGAAAAATCAAATCGGGAGCCGTTTCGCGCAGATCGGCCAGGACTGCTTCGAGCGCAGTCAGATTCCCATGAATGTCGGCAACAATAGCGATCCGCAAATTAATAGAAAAGGTATTTCCGCCACTGATCGTCGCTCTTGCCCAGCAGCCTCATCAAGTGCCGGCTGGTATGCAGGCTGAACGGACGAGGCGCGCGCGCCAGTCGCATCCCCGCTTCCTCGGGAGTCCGAGATCCCTTGCGATTATTGCAAGGATGGCAGCACGCGACTAAATTTTCCCAAGTCGTCTCGCCCGCGCGCGACCGTGGCTGCACGTGATCCAGCGTAAGCTCTCCGGAATTGAAAGTTCGCAGGCAATACTGGCATGTATACCGGTCGCGCATCAAAATATTTTTGCGCGATAGCGCCCGCGTCTGATGCGGAATACGCCGGTATTCGAGCAGCCGGATCACGCTGGGCACGCGCATCGACTGGCGCGCGGAATGGACCTGCGCATTGGCGTGCTCCTCCGCCGACGCCACGCCCTTCAGCACCAGCACCAGCGCCCTGCGCGCCGCGCACACGTTGATCGGTTCGTAGCTCGAATTCAGTACCAGAACAGGTTTATGAAGGCGTTGCAGCACACGTTCCTGATGATTGGCAATCATGTGGTCCCACTCCATTCGAGAGAAATTCGCCGGTCGGTGCGCGCCACCGCGGCCACCGCCACATGTTTGGCTCCCGCGCGTTTCAATACCTTCGCGCAGGCGCTGGCCGTGGCTCCGGTCGTGAGCACATCGTCGATCAGCAGCACCCGGAGACCATTCACGCTTGCCCCCTTGCGGATTTTGAACGCTCCCCGCACATTGAGCCGCCGCTTGGAATTGCTTAAGCCCGCCTGCGGCATGGTCGGCTTCACGCGGCGCACGATCTTCCCTACCGGCAAGCCGCGCATGCGCGCGATTTCCTTCGCCAGCAATTCCGCCTGGTTATAACCGCGGCTCCAGCGCTTCCGCCAGTGCAGAGGCATCGGAACCACCAGGTCAAAAGACCGCTCTGGCGGCACGGCCCGAGCGAGCATTTGGGCCAGAGGCCCAACCAGCGGCCGCACGCGATGGTATTTGAAAAGATGAATCAGCTCGCGCAGCGTCTCTTCATACGAACCGTAGGTGTAAACGGTATCGAAACCGGTCGCGCCCAGCCGGCACATCGCGCAGCGCCCGTTTTCATCCAGCGGGAAACGATTCAGGAATGGAGTCTGGCAATCCTTGCAGAAAAAGTCGGCCGAAATCGCGCTGGGTTCGTTCAGGCAGGTGCGGCAAACGGGGATGCGGGAAACTTCGCGAAGGGGCGCGCCGCACACGCGGCAATCATCGGGGAACAGTTGCTGAAAAAGGCCGCAGAACACCTTTTCTGCGAAAGGCAGAACAGACCGGCCGACATTGGTCAGCAGGGCACTTGAGAAGACCCACCTCCAACCGACACCCCCAGTGTACAACAAGTGGGGCAGGCTCTAAGCCTGCGGCCGCCTCTCAGGTGGCTTCTGTCCGCAACTTCGCGTACAACCCCGCCAGCTCCGAAATACTCATCTGCTCCGCCCGCATGCGCCCTTCCTCCATCGCCGAAAGATCGTACAGAGGCATCAAATTATTGCGCAGCGTCTTCCTCTTGTGCCGAAAACACAGCGAAGCAAACTTCAAAAAACCAGCGGAATCTTCCGCCAGTCTCCTCCGCCTCAGCGACACCACCGCGCTTTCCACTTTCGGCGGGGGCCGAAACGCATCGCGCGGCACCTTGAATAAAACCTCCGGCTCCGCGTACACCTGCGTCAGTACCGTCAAATATCCGAAATCGCGACTCCCCGGCTTCGCCGCCAGTCTCTCCGCGACCTCTGCCTGCATCAGGAAAACCGCGCGCTCCCAATCGCCCAGCGCAAACAGTCTTTCGAGAATAGGCGAGGTGATGTAGTAAGGCAGATTGCCGGCGATAACAGCTCCGCCGAAGTCAGTCTTCAGAACATCGCCCTCGACCACTTCCAGCCGCCCCGCATCGATCGCATCGCGAAATTTCTGATTTAGATAATGAACCAGGTGCGGATCGACCTCAATCGCCACCACCTTGTCCGCGCGTGCCAGCAGCGATTCAGTGAGCGCGCCCTTTCCCGGCCCGATCTCGACGACGCGCTCCACGCGCTCCCCGCAAGCCGCTTCGGCAATGGCATACAGGATCGATTTTCGAAAAAGAAAATGCTGGCCGAGGCGTCGACCCAAATTAGTAAGACGTCCAATCCCCTGGCTCACGCCAGGGGTTATAACCCCGTCCCGTGAGGGCGGGGATTCGACGATCAGTGGGCCGGGACATCTTATCTAGCCTTTTACGTCGACTTCGCTGTTGCGGAAATACACGCGCAACTTGCCGGACATGGCATGGCCGAACTGCGTGACAGGTGTGAATTCAGTGAAAATCAGCCGGTTTTCCAGGCTTCTGCGCACCTGCGCGCTGGTCAGCACGTTGAACCCGGAGACGATTTTATAGTCCACCATGCGCCCCGATTCGTCGACCGTGACATCCACCACCACTTCGCCGCAACTGCCTCCGATGGGCGCCGTATATTTCACCGCCGCTTCGGTGGTCAGCGCGGTCGGAACGTCGGAGGAATCGTCGATGCGCATCGGATACATCGGCGTCAGGCAGATGCCGAATAGCGCCACGGTCGACAAAATGCCGCCGGCGAAAGGCAGCGCCAACGGCCTCATGAGGTTCTTCACCGCCAAATGAAAACGGTCGCGCCAGTTGATCTGATTCGCAAGAAGCCGTTGCCGCTCCCTCGACGCCAGTACGCGCAATGACGTACGCAGTCCCGATGGTGGCGTGCGCGCAGGTAGATTGCGAAGTACCTGGCTTACCGAAGCATTTGGTTCGCGTGTCATAACGATTACAGTTCCCTTACCAGCTGCCATTCCGATTGCGAAGCCGGTTCAAGCCGTCCTGCCAACTGTTTCTTTAACGCGTCCCGTCCCCGCAGGATGCGCGATTTTACGGTTCCGAGCGAGATCTCCAAAATATCCCCGATCTCCTCGTAACTCAAACCCTCGATTTCCCGCAGCACCAGCGCCGCGCGGAACTTCGGATTCACCTCGGCCAGCGCGGCCTCAATGAGAGCCTGCGTCTCGCGATCCAGCGTCAGTTCATAGGGCGAACGCCCCGGGTCGGGCAGCCAGTTCTGATAGCCCCTTTGCCCCTGATAAAGATCGCCCTGCTCCTCGGCTTCCAGGTTCACTTCCTGGCGGCGGTGCCTGCTGAACCAGCGCCTCTGGTTGCGCGCCTCATTCACAGCGATGCGGTAAATCCAAGTCTTCAGGGAGCTTTCCCCCCGAAACGCTACTACGTTCCGAAAAACCTTGAGAAAGACTTCCTGGACCACGTCCGCCGCGTCGGCCGGATCGTCCAGCAAGCGGCTGACAATGTTGAAGATGGGCAACTCAAAACGGTGAATCAGCGTTTCGTAGGCGGATTCCTCGCCGGTGCGCAGGCCTTCGAGCAGGATACAATCTTCCTCCCGATTGCGGAGCGCCGCGACAACGTCGAGTTCCAGGCCGACTACGATATCTGCCACTGCCGTCTCCAATTATAGGAGCCTATTGCACGTCGATGTGCGTTATCTTCTTCTCGACCGGTTTCCTGCCTGCTAACTTGGACACCGGCCGACGGGCAGAAGTTCCCCGGGAATTAGCTCCTGTGGTGGCGGCCGTGCTCGCGTTGGGACAGACGGTGGCTCCGCTGGTATCGATGGCAAACGTCACACTGTAGCTGAAGGAACCGCTGGTGATGGTGAAAACGTTGTTGCCGTTAATATCCGGGCGGCCCGTTGCAATCTGGGCTTCAAACGTGCCGGGGATGTAATCGGTCGCGAAATAGTCGCCGACAAAGTCGCTAACCGGATACACGCTAACCACGGAGGCGAGCGGGGAAGCCGTGGTCACCGTAGGCGTTCCGGAGGAAGTAACCGGCATTCCGGACGCGTCCAACAGCCGGAAATCGATGTAGTCCGTGCAGGACGGCGGATCCGTGGAGGGAGAGAAAAGGCCCAGAGTATTTGCGGCCGCGCCGGCGACGCCGTACCAGTAAGGAACGCGCAGCGGCGTCTGCCCCTTGGTGCCCGAAATCACGATAAAGCCGTGATACTGTCCGGCAGCAGGCGATCCGGGGACGGAGACAGTAATCTTGTTCGAAGCCCCAGGCGCGAGGCTGAAACTGGCGGAACTAACCGTGGGGACGGCGACGCCGTCGATCGAATTAACAACCACCGAGAAAGTGTCGGACGCCGCGCCGACGTTGGTAATACTGACAGCCTCTGAAATCCCGGCTGCGGCCGCGGCCGTGTCTTTTGCTCCGACAAACGAGCTGGATCCGCCTGTGGAGACCGTGATGGGAACAAAATTAACGGTGGCCGGAACCGCGGTCAAGCCGGCTTGGAGCGATCCCAACAGGTCCAGCTTGCCCGAGCCCGCGTACTGCGGAAATGCGATGCTGGTGCCCGGATAGAGATCCAATTCCGCCGCCCCGTTGGTGAGCAGCGAGCGGTATTGCGCCGACGACAGTCCCGGTAAGGCCGCCATCAGCACTGCGGCCGAGCCCGCCACCATCGGACTGGCAAAGCTGGTGCCCGCGCCATCGTCAAAAAGCTGGCCGTAGCCGAACTGATAAAAATAATCCAGCGTGAACGCGCTGTCCAGGAAGGTGTACGGCAGGTAGCAATTGTTATTGGACCCGATGGCCTGGCAACCGGACACCTCATATTGAGTTGTCGACGGAGCCACCAGCCAGTCTCCCACCGCAACCACGTCCGGCTTCACATTCCCCAGAGGCGTCGGTCCAAGGCTGGAAAAATCGGCCAGAACGTTCGCGGGATAGGCGAGCGGCGTCTTGCCGTCGAAATCGATATCCGCCGCCGAGCCCGCCGCCAGCTTCAACGCCTGCCCATCGGCCTGGCTGACCATCACCGACGGGAGAGTGGCATTGCCCATCGACCATTCCACCAGCAGAGCGTTGCCGTTGCTATCGACCGGCGAATCGGCGAGTCCCAGTTGATACCCGGTGACGTCGCCTCCCGACAGGCTGTAGTCGAAATAGGCGCGGTTGGTATTGTCGTAAATAATGGCGCCCACGGCGCCGGCATTCTGGGCGTTGTTCAGCTTGGTTTGAAAAGTGCAACTGGCGGAGGTCGGCGATCCACGCTGAATCAGAGCGATCGCATTGTTCAGGCTATTCGCCGGAAGGGCGCTACACGCGTAACCGCCTGTGTCCGAGGTTAGCGTAGCGACATCGACCATGGTGCCGGTGGTATCGCCGTAGACGTAGACGAACGCTTGCAGTTCTTCGGCCGAAGGGATCGCAAAGCGTGGCGTGCCGCCAGCGGTAGCTCCGTACCAGAAAAAGCGCTGGTTCTCTATGGCCCCGACGGAAATGGCGGCAGGCGTGGCGCTGGGAGAGGAAATACTGCCTATGCCTGTTCCGAAGAAGCCGTCTCCATTCGGTCCTTCATTCCCGGCCGCCGCGACGAACACCACTCCGTTGGCCACTGCCTGGGCGATGGCGGATGCGTCCGGGCCGGCCTCGTCGGTGGGCGCGTAAATGGAATAACCGGAACTGTAGTTGATCACGTTCATGCCGTCGCTGACGGCATCCTCGAGGCCGGCCAGGAAGGTAACGTCGTCGCTCGCGCCCATCGTATCCTCGGCCACCTTATAATTGCCGATCCACGCGCCCGGTGCGACCCCGCTCAAGGGCGCGATCCCCGCGAAACCGGGATTGGTCGAATTTGCGGCCGCCACGCCCGCGACCGTCGTCCCATGCTGGCAATAATCGTTCCCGTCGGTCTGGGTGTTGTCGATCCCACTGGCGACATCGGAATAAACGCGCGCGACGATCACTTTATTATTGACGTTACTGGCCGTCGCCATCCCGCCCGTAAAAATCGGAAATCCCATCGGCAGAGGCGTGGCGAAACTAGCGAACGCCGGATGCGTATTGTCGACGCCGCAGTCCAAGATGCCGATTTTGATTCCGGCGCCCGCGCCGGATTGGCCGCCCGAAAGCGACTGCCATGCCAGGTTGATGCGATGCAGGTTCACCGCCTGATCCATCAGCAGGTGGTGGCGCTGGACGGGAGTCACGCTCTTCACTTCCGGCATCTGCCGGACGTTGGCGACACCCTGGTCGGTCAGCGTGACGGCCATGGCGTTGACCAGCGTCATGTAATGGTGGGTGACCTTCCCCCCGAGAACCTGGATTTTCGCTTCCACGGCATCATGCTCGGTCTGAAGTTGCGCGCGCCGCGCCTGGACGTCGGCATCGGCGGCCGAGTAATGGGTCCGCTTGGCAGCGGTGATGGCCGCGGCCGGCTCGGTTTTCAATTCTACGATGTAGCGGCCGGGCACGCGCTCGGCGACGGCCAAGGCGGCAAAAGTCAGGAAGAGAACGGATCTTAGCATGAAAGGAGACTCCAAATAACAGGTCGGACGCAAACACCCACGACTGTACAGACGTGCCAGCCTAGATCCGGAATACAAGAATTCATAGTACTGACTCTAGAACCCTCGCGGTAAACAAAGGTTGTGCGCGCCGACTGGCCGGAGCACCCGAGTGGTATATTACCGCGCCTTTTGTTACTATAAATTAAGGGACTTTCGCCCCTTAAAGGATTTTCCGTTTCATGGCCACCAAACCTGCCTTCGCGCAAGGCGCACAAGTCGAGCATCCGAAGTTCGGCTTAGGAAGCGTCCTTTCCTGTACCGACGAGTATATTGTCATCAAATTCGACGACCACGGGGAAAAGAAGTTCGTTCTCACGATTGTACTGCCGAACCTGAAGAAGAGCGACCGGACGCCTCCGGTGGAAAAGCGGCGCACGACCAAGAAGAAGGCCGCAGTGCCGGTAGCCGCGACGTAACCTGGTCACGACGCTCCAAGCGCTTTAATTTCAACTTATTGCCCGTTGGCACGGACTCACTGCGTCCATCGCTTCCTGCCAAGTGTCCAAATGCACTGCCGTTGATTCGCTCAAACTAAAGCAACAGCCGGTCAGGATTTCTCCCGCCCCGGGAGCCGGGAAAACCCCTGCCACCTTAGGCGAAAGAACCATCATTGCAAGGTATTCCCATTAGAGCCTTCGCCCTACGCTTGGCCTAACGATTGAAACGCCGATGGAAATGCTGCCGGAAGTGACACCGGAAACCCGACGCGTCTCCGCCAGACATCAAATTTACGGAACACGGTGAAGTCGCCCTCGAAGTGGCCGCGAAGGGCCGGGAGCCCGGCCAGCTGGTGCTTCATTTCAAGGTGAAGGACACGGGCATAGGAATTCGCCGCGAGAAGCAACATCTCATCTTTGAGGCGTTCACCCAGGCGGACGGCTCCACCACGCGACGGCACGGCGGCACCGGCCTGGGATTGTCCATCTCCTCGCGAGTTGTGACCATGATGCAAGGCAAAATATGGCAACAATATAGCTGGCAACTCGCATCGTGAACCCGATATCGCCAGTACGCTAGTCGATTTAGGAGACTAGTTTCTTCGCGGCCCGCTTCTTTTCGCTAGCTCGCTTCAGCCGAGCTTCCTCTTTTAGTAGGTCCGCTTTAGAAACCCTAAGGATCATGCTCAGGGCGTTACTCATGCGTTCCGCTTCCGTATTGCCGGGTACGTTCGGCGCTGCTGGGAGTGGCTTCATCTCATCCACATCATACGCCAAGATGGCGTTCTACGGTACATTTTCTGCGCTTAAATTGTCGATGATCAGATGATCGTCGCCTTTTTCGCGACCCTTTTTGTCTAGGTACCGGATCACGATGAAGCCAAGGATCTGGCTCGTTTCTCCGGTCCTGTACCCCCTGAATGATGTTCCGGCGCTAAGCGGCACCATCGTCTTTGCGATATAGGCATCCGCCGTTATTACCCAGACCTGTTTTCGAGCAAGCGGGCTTGCGTTTCCCGGATCGTAAATCACTACCGTAGCGGTTGGAACCTGATGTCCACCGTCCCCGGCAACATGCCCCATCTCTATTACCTTTCCATCGAGCCATGCCTTCTCGTCTTTCGCGGCGGCGGTGCCGGTAGCGAGGATCACAAGCGTACAGTGTTTCAGGATTGATCGACGCGACGTCATCGGCATCATCCTCAAGGGTTTTTAGGCGCCTGCCCTGGAGCTGGCGGAGGCGTCCGAGGCAGCCCGGCACAGAACCGAGCCACTTCCTTGCCGAGCCTAACACTCGATCCGGCGAAGACCATTTCTCCGCTATGATTGAAAACTGCCATTGCGTTGGTGCGAACAAAAACACCGTTGCGATCCAGCCTAAGAAAATAGTCGGCCTTATCCGGATTGTTTACGACGATCACCGTTGGGCACTTTTCACTAAGCTCTTTCATGACCAGGACGGTCATCTTTTCGAATCCCGCTGACGAACTCTGAACCGCAGAGGCGCTCTTGCTGTTCGCTGAAGCGGTGCCGAATGAACTGGCCAGGAACGTTTCGGACTCGCCGACGAAAACGCGGATCTTTTGCGCCGGATCTATGGGAGCAGGAGCAGGTTTCGGATGCTTGTCGGCGGCCATCGAAACGGCCGCCATTCCGAAAATCATCACGAATTTCATGCCAGGGCTCCGTATCTGTATAAATCCAGCCTGCATAGATGCAGTAGGCGTAAAGCCAGAGTACACCCACACTGGCTCTTTATGCAAGATCAAGAGCGGCTTGGGGATACGGTTCGGACCCTACGCACCGCGAAAGGGTGGTCGCAGGACGTGTTTGCGGACCGATCAGGGATTCATCGGGCCGATATCGGAGCAATCGAGCGCGGCGAGCGCAACATCACCTTGCGGACCATGCGAACGATAGCCGATACCCTCGGCGTTAAGATCGCGGATCTCGTGAAAGGCTTATAGGGCGTCGTGATACACTCTACCTGTCGGTAGAGTTTCGAAGTTTTTTTAGGACGGCGGTCGAAGCGCTGTGTATTGCTTGGCGGCGAAACAGCGTTGACGCTCTTTCCGGTGGGCTAGGAGTAGTGTACCTCAAAGGCTCCGGAAAGGCAAGATGCTGCCCGCCGTCGCTGACAATACCGACATCGATGAGATCAGACAATGCCGTAGAAAGGCAATGGTCGCGGTTGTGTACTGTGCATACGGAGATGAAAGCCGGGACGAAAGTCGAAAGCGCGTCTATGCCGTTGCAGGGGTCTTCGGTAACCAAGTGGAATGGGACGAGATTGAAATTCCATGGAAAGAGCGACTTGGTGGAAAGATTTTTCACGCAGCCGACTGTGAGTTCGGACATGGAGAATTCGCCGGAATGCCGCACGGAGAATGCCGGAAACTATACCGGGACCTAACGGCACTCGTTGTTAATAGTAAGCTGTGCTTCCACGGAGTCACAATCGATTTCAAAGAATATTTTGAATCGTTCGTGGATGATTTCGAGGATGCGCCATATCTCTGGGCATTTGGTGATGTCGTGCAGTCCATGGCCGAACTAGCTTCCCTTTCAATTCCTCCACAAAAGCTTGCAGATATCACTTTTGATAATAATGAGCCTATTGAACACAATGCCACTGTGCTCTATAACTTCATGCGGCATTCTCCGAAGGTAAACGCAAGAAGCTATCTGGCTGATAAGCTATCATTCGCATGTCGAAGAACTACAGGAATCCAGATTGCCGATCTCATCGCACGCGAGACTATGAAGCATCTCGATGCGCGTCTAAGCAACTCTATGCGACCAACGCGCCTATCATTTGCAGCGCTGCACGATACTAAACGCTTCGCGTTTATCCAACTCGGCAAAACGGATTTTGAAAAACGCAAACAGCGTCTAGCGTCCATGTCGGTACCGGGCGCGACTCTAACGGACTATCGTATTTGGCTCAATAAGAATCGCCTACAAGATTGCATGACCAATCGAATTGAGCACCTTAAACTTGTTTCTGCTCAAATGCATAAACCCGAGCAACGCGATAGTTAGGATTTTGGTCGTTTGCCACGCTTCTGGCGCATACGCTCTTTCTCAGTTGCTACACGTCGCATAATCCGGCAGCTTGCCGGTAAGTTGGTCGAAGGTCAGCCGCTTACCTACGATCCCGTCCACGGCGGCGCTGAAGCGCTCCGAGTCCGTCAACTTGCGGTTATTAAATCGATAGGTCTGCTCATCCAAATACCGGAACAGGTGAAACGGCTCCACGCTCACGTAGGTCCCCGAAATCGACCGTTTCAATAAACTCCAGAAATTCTCAAGCCCGTTCGTGTGCGCGTGTCCATTAACATATTCCACGGCGTGGTCTACGACTTGGTGGGCATAGTCAGACTCCAAGCCGTCGTACGACAAAAGGAAATCGGTATAGAGCGCGGAACCGGCCTCTACGTGCTCCCGTACTTCAGCCTGCAATGTTTTCTTCTTTCGGTTCTCTACAACCGAAGTGCGTATCGCGCTAGGCTTGCCGTCCTTCGTGCGCTGGAGTATTCCCATCACGGCAGTCTTATCCGTGCCGCCGCGTCCGGTAATCCGTGCCGCCCGCTTGCCCTTGTGCATGTTCCGAGCCTTGCCGCCGATAAAAGTCTCATCCGCTTCGACCTGCCCCGAAAGCTTATCGGGCGACTCCATGCCCAGAGCAACGCGGATGCGATGGTCCATAAACCAAGCTGTTTTCTGCGTCACTCCGATAGCCCGGTGAACCTCGTAGCTACTGATTCCGTTCTTGCAATTTACTACTTGCCACATAGCTGTAAGCCACTTGTCGAGACCTAAGGGGGAGTCTTCGAAGATAGTCCCAGTTTTGGAAGTAAACTGGCGAAGCGGATGCCTTTTGCCACACTGCCAGCGGTTATACTTTTCTTGGAAGATTACACTGTCACTACCGCAGCGAGGGCAAGTCACACCTGTAGGCCACCGATGCGCAACCAAGTACTGACGGCAGTTTGCCGGATCGGAGAAGTACACGATAGCTTCTTGCAGTGTCTTAGGTTCGTAAGCGGCTTCCATGCTCTTAAGCTTAGGCTAAAACATGCGAGTTGTCAACTATATTGTTACCCAAAATATGGGTGGAAAGTGAGCCGGGCAAAAGCACTTGCTTCCATTTTACGATGGCGCTCGGCATCGCGGAGGCGCCTTTGCATACCCAAGCGGCGCAGGTACCGCGTCAAGCCCCCTCTCGAACCGCGTTGCCGTTGCAAATCCTGTTAGCGGAAGACAATCCCGTCAATCAACAGTTGGCAGCCCGCATCTTGGAGAAGCAAGGGCACAGTGTCATTCTGGCGAACGACGGCCGGGAAGCAGTCGCCGTGCTGGAGCGGCAACGGGTGGACGCGGTGTTAATAGATGTGCAGATGCCCGAGACGGATGGGATCGAAGCCACCGCGGTCATCCGCGCACGCGAGAGACTGACCGGCCAACACGTCCCCATCATCGCCCTGACGGCGCACGCGATGCAGAACGACAAACAATGGTGTCTAGCCTCCGGAATGGATGCCTACATCTCAAAACCGATGCGAGCGCGCGACCTAATCGAGCTAGTCGAGAGCGTCTGCCCCGAAATGGACAGGCTGTGGTAAACTGCTGGTGCGCGCCCGTGATCTTCCAAAGGGCGGGAGTAATTCAGTGGTAGAATGCCAGCTTCCCAACTTGACATTCGATTGCAAACAAAGACCATAGCGTCTTTGTCGGCCTCTTTCTGGCGATAGAGAACAAGCAGTTTTCCATCCTGTCACCCTCCAAAAGCTTAACGGTGTTCAAATGGTGTTCAGGGAGAAGTCTGGGCCTGAACTAACGACAGACGAGCTTCGCGAGAGGGCGCGGGCGGATTGCGCTCGCCCCTTTACCGAGGCTTGTTTTTAAGTTGTTCTATGCTACGTTGACAGTATGACGCTGCAGGCCATCAAGGAAGCAATCGAACATCTGCCGGATGAAGAACGGCGGAAGCTCGCGGGCTGGTTTGAAGGCATTGAAGAGCAGGCTTGGGAAGCGGAATTGAAGCGGGATTTCGCGCCGGGTGGCAAAGGTGAACATCTGGCGAAGCAGGTACAACAGGAAATTTCGGAGGGCAAGGCGCAACCTCTTGAAGAAGGTCTCGCAAAGCGCCGCCATCCCCGTTCGTGACTTTTCGGTCGCTCGCTCTCCCTCGGTTTTGGGATTTGTACGACCGGTTGCCGGTCGAAATTCAAGCTCAGGCCGATAAACAATTCGCGCTGTTTTCCAAGAACCCGTCCCATCCGTCGCTCCGTTTCAAGCAAGTTGGACCCTTCTGGTCGGTCCGCGTCTCCTATTCCTATCGCGCGTTAGCCGTGAGGAACTTGGTTCTGGATCGGCACGCACGCAGACTACGACAAGTTACTGGCGTAGTCCGGCATTTAACGGCGGTTGTCATGCCGCCGTCTCCCGCATTTACCGAAAGCGCAAAGCGCGAAAGCGCGGCACCAACCTAACGCAACGCGTTAGGGATGGTGTCATGTCCTAATTCCGGGTCCCCGTCCGTTTCTGGTTTGCCCCTAATTGGGGAAGACTCTGAATCTCCTCCACCGCGAATCTCTCGAAGCCCTTACCGCTCAGTTATCGCCCCGCTCCTCGAAAAACGGTTGCAGCTCCTTGAACAAGAGGGGCAGGTGGGCCTGAATCGTTTCCCAGATAATCTCGAAATCGACATTGCCGTAATCGTGAACGACGCGGTTGCGCATCCCGACAATCTTCGAGAAAGGAATGTTTGGGAATGCGTCGCACGTCTCGGGCGCGAGGCGCGCGGCGGCTTCCCCGGCGACGAGAAAGCGCCGAAGGACGGCGTCCTGCGTCTTGGGGTCCTTCAGGAAATCTTCCTGCGTTTGACCGGCGACGTAGGACTGGATCGCCTGGGCAGACTGGTAGATGTCGAGCAGGTACGCGACCTGTCTAGGCGGTATAGAGGTCACGGGTCGATTCGAGGATGGAACGGCGGCGGATCGAGTTTTCGTCCTGCTCGACGGAGCGGCGGGTCAGGAGGTCAACCTCGCAGCCGAGGAGCGATTCGAGCTCGTCCTGAAGGCCGAAAAAATCCCAGCCGGGATGAACATCGGGCCGAAAGGTGACGAGAAGGTCGATGTCGCTGTCCGGGCGGATTTCCCCGCGCGCGAGCGAGCCGAACGCTTCGAGCCGGGAAATGCCGTGAAGCTGGCAGAACGGAGCGAGCCGGGACTTGATCTCGTCCAGCGTGGGCGGCTTGGCGTTGGTTGGTGCAATCATGTTCGACTCTCTACCTCCAACATAGCGCAACAAGGGCGTCTTGCCGGAAGAATCAATGCTCGGCCTCGAAACGGGAAAGAACGGATATGTCGAGGCGTTCGTTTTTCGGGGCGGTCAGCGCTTCGGGTTCAACTGGAAAAGATGGTTAAAAGTCCGGTTCTACCAGAACAGCGCACCTTCGCGGGCGTTTACCGCTGGGAATGAAAAGTTTCCAACGGCGCGGCCTTGGTATGGGTACATCTCGCCGCGCTATTTCTGCCAGATCGTGATGGAGCGGGGCTTCATGACCGCGTTCTATCTTTGGCGCAACTTCTGGAGCGAGGGAACTGACTTTTGGGACAAACCGGGCGGCAATGCTCAGGGCTACGAAAAGCAGGGAGGTGGCCTGTGAGCATTGAAGATGATGTGAACAGATGGCATCTGCCGAGGAAACTCACTTTGGCATCGTTCCTGATCTACTGCACGCCGCTGCTCTATCTTTTGACCTTGGGCGGCGCATGGAAGATCGCATGTCTCCCAACCGCCGCAATAGGAGTATGGCTCTCACCTGGACATCTTCGACGATGGTTCGGTGTCGCGTTCCTCATTTCGCTCTTGATGTGGGGAGCGCATGATTACCTGGACCAGATCCAGACCCTCAAGAAACCCAACACGTTTCGCAAGTACGACGCCGTTCTGAAGCGTTTCGCGAAAGACTTTGTCGGCCAGACGCTGGACACGATCTCGGTGGAAGACCTCAATGACTTCGTCGTGAAATTAAAGAAGGGCGGCATGTCGCCCAATACGGTTCTCCACAACGTCATCATCATCGCCCAGTTCTTCAGGCGCAACGGTCGGCCGGGCATTACGAGACTCCTGCAACTTCCAGAGAGGATCTCCCCCCTCCCCCGCGAGTACACACAGG
>Ga0182024_10001324_pt1 | contig 64061 bp, 59 predicted proteins | sample P32metaG_FD_120480 | JGI IMG/M metagenome (GOLD analysis project Ga0182024, IMG submission 120480) | Permafrost microbial communities from Stordalen Mire, Sweden - P3-2 metaG (Illumina Assembly) | ecosystem: Environmental > Terrestrial > Soil > Wetlands > Permafrost | place: Sweden: Stordalen... | reverse complement strand
GGCTGGCGCGCAATTCTCGCCGGTCGCTGCCCAGTCCACCGATATCGCCGTGGTCGTGCATCCGGACGTGGCGGTGGACAACCTGCCGCTCACCGAACTGCGGCGGATGCTGCTGGGCGATCGCGAGTTCTGGCCGTCGGGTGTGCGCGTGACGCTCCTCTTGCGCGCGCCGATTGCGACCGAGCGCGACGTGGCCGTGCGGAGCGTCTGCGAGATGACGGAAGCGCAATTCCGGCAACACTGGATCGCCAAGGTCTTCCGCGCCGAAACGCCGAGCAGCCCGAAGATCGTCTACTCGGGCGAGATGGCGCTCGACCAGGTCAGCCGGGTGCCGGGCGCGCTGACGTTCGTGGAGGCGTCCGCCGTTGGCAAGGGCGTCAAGGTCCTGCGGATCGACGGCAAGCTCCCCGGGCAGCAGGGGTACCCCCTGCGGTAGGCGATCCCCTACTTCGGAATGCCGACCCGTGTCACGAGCGCCTGGAAGCGGGGCTCGTCTCTCAGACTGGCAAACGAGGGCGACATCCTCAATTCGGCGAGCGAGAAGTCGTGTTCGTCATATCCCTTGTCGAGCCACTGCATCGCGCCGGTTTTGTCACCGAGCGCCGCGTCGATCGTCGCAAACGCCGACGCGGGCACGTACTCGCGGGTCGATCGCGTCTTGAGGTCCTCGAGCGCGCGCGCGGCGTCGGCCGTGCGGCCCTGCCGCGCATAGGCGGCTCCGAGGTCCGCTAGGACGACGGGACTCTGCTCGGAGAGCCCGTAGGCGCGCTGCAATTCCGCGATCGCTTCCGTCGCCCGGCCGGCTGCCGCGCTCGACACGCCGAGGCCCTGATGGGCGGACACCGAGTCCGGGTCGAATTCCAGCGTCTTTCGGAACTGCGCGGTCGCGTCGTCGACTTGCCCCGCCGAGAGCAGCAGCCAGCCGAGGTGGCTGTTGACGATCGGCGAGAGTGGATCGAGCGCCTGGGCGCGCCTGGCCTCGGCGATCGCATCGGCGACGCGCCCACGCGTCGCAAGATACGCGGCGTATTGGTCGTGGGCGAGCGCCGAATTCGGGTCGAGCGAGATCCCGGTGGTGAATTCGCGCTCTGCGGCCGGCCAATCCCAATCGAGCCAAAGCTTGATGTGTCCGGCCGCGACGTGCGCCTCGGCCAGGCTCGGATCGAGGGTGACGGCTTCATCGGCCGCGGCCTTCGCGTCGGAGAGCGACTCGACGTAGTACGACCCGAGCGACAGGTACGAATCTGCGAGGCCCGCATAGGCCAGCGCGTACTTCGCGTCCTTCGTGATGGCCTGCTGGTAGTACTCGATCGCTCGCTTGTAGCCGGCAATCGTGCCTTGATTCCAGTGGTAGCGGCCCTGCAGGTACAGCTGGTAGGCCTCGGCATTGTCGGTGTACCGTTTCGTTGCCTTCGCCTTCTCCTCACCCGTCAGCTGCACGCGCAGCGTATCGAGAATCTCGCGGGCGATGTCGTCCTGCACGTCGAGGAGATCCGCCGCCGGCCGGTTGTACTGGTCGCCCCAGACCTGGGTGCCGTCAGCGACGTTCATCAGCTCCGCCTGGATCACCAGATGATCGCCGCGAACCGCGACGCGGCCCGTGACGACGGCTTTGACACCGAGGTCATGCCCGATCTTCGCCGCGTCGACGTCATGCCCCTTGTACCGAAACACGATGCTCCGCGCGCTGACGTGCAGGCCCGACAGCTGCGACAGGCCGTTGATCAACGACTCCGTGATCCCGTCGGTCAGGTATTCGGCGTCCGCCGATCCGCTCGTCGTCGCGAACGGCAGGACCGCGACGGAGTCGAGCGCGGCGCCAGCCGACCGCCACTTCAGGACCGCGATAAGGGCCGCAGCGGCGAGGACGGCGGCGCCGAGCCCGATGAGGATCGTGCGACGCGGGATCGTGCGCACGGGGGCGACGCGGGACGGCCCGGAGGCGGCTCGGGTCGCGCCGGACTCCCGGCGCAGCCGTTTCAGGTCGGCGCGCAAATCGGCCGCGCTCTGATAGCGCAGCTCGCGGTCCTTCTCGAGCGCCTTGGCGACGATCTGATCGAACTCCGGGGCGAGCGCCGGGTTCCACTCGCTCGGGGGTCTCGGGGTCTCGTGCAGAATCGCGTCGGTAACGAGCGCGCTCGTTCGGCCGCGAAACGGCTCGCCGCCCGTGGCCATCTCGTACAGCACCACGCCGCACGAGAACAGGTCGCTTCGTGCGTCCAGCTCCTCGCCGCGCGTCTGCTCCGGTGACATTGAGGACAGCGTGCCCAGCGTCTGCCCCGTTGACGTCACATGCGGGGCGGCGGTCGCCGCCATCACGGTGTCGGCGTACGCGTCCGCGCCGGCCGAGGGACCGGTCGGGACGAGCTTCGCCAGGCCGAAGTCGAGAATCTTGATCTGCCCGTGGTCCGTGACGAAGATGTTCGCCGCCTTGATATCGCGATGGATGATGCCGACGGCATGCGCCGCGTCCAGCGCGTCAGCGATCTGACCGGCCAGCTCGAGCATCGTGTCGACCGGCAGCGGCGCGCCGTTGATCCGCGCGCGCAGCGTCCGGCCGTCGAGCAGCTCCATCACGAGAAACGGCTGGCCGTCGTGACGACCGATGTCATAGATGGCGCAGATGTGTGGATGGTTGAGGGACGAGGCCGCGCGGGCCTCGCGCTGGAAGCGCTCCAGCGCAAACCCCTCCTGGGCCACCTTGGGCGACAGAAACTTCACGGCCACCTGCCGTCCCAGGCGCAGGTCGACCGCGCGATAGACGACGCCCATACCGCCCTCGCCTAGCTTGTCGAGGATCTTGTAGTGGGTGACGGTCTCGCCGATCATGGCCAGCCCGTTATTCTAGAACCCTTTGGCTCGCGACCCGACCGCGGAGCGGCCCGACCGTGCTACTTCACGCCGAAGTGGAGAACCGTGGTCGACGCGTACGTCTCACCCGGCCGCAGGACGGTGGACGGAAAACTCGGATGGTTCGGAGAATCCGGGAAGTGTTGCGTCTCGAGGCAGAGGCCGGAACGGAGCCCGTATTTGGCGCCGCCCTTTCCGGTGATCGTGCCGTCGAGGAAGTTACCGGAGTAGAACTGCAATCCCGGTTGGGTTGTGAGGACCTCGAGCGTCCGTCCGGAGGTCGGGTCCTCCACGCGCGCGGCCAACTCGAGGTCACCGGCGTTCAGGCGCGTCAGCACGAAATTGTGGTCGTAGCCCTTGCCGCGCGTGAGTTGGACGTCCCGGTCGCCGATGCGCGCGCCGATCGCCGTGGGCGTGCGGAAATCGAACGGCGTGTGGTCAACCGGCGCGATCTCGCCTGTCGGAATCAGCCCGTCATCGATCGGCGTGTACTGCGCGGCGTTGATCATCAACAGATGCGACAAGATGTCCGGCGATGCGCCCGCCGACAAATTGAAGTAGCTGTGGTTCGTCATGTTGATCACGGTCGGCTTGTCGGTCGTCGCGGAGTACTCGATCCGCAGGCGATTGTCATCGGTGAGGGTATAGGTCACCTTGGCCTTGATGGTGCCGGGATAGCCCTGGTCGCCGTCCGGACTCGTATGCGTCAGGACGACGCCGGGACCCTCCTTCGTCTGAAACGGATCGACGTCCCACAGGGCCTGGTCCCAGCCAGCGGTGCCGCCGTGGAGCGAGTTCGGGGCGTTGTTGATCGGCAGCGTGTAGTCATGACCGTCGAGCGAGAACTTGCCCTTGGCGATCCGGTTTCCGTAGCGACCGATGATCGCGCCGAAAAACGTCGGGTTCGGGAAATATCCCGCGGCGTCCTCGTGGCCCAGGACGATGTCGCCCGACCGGCCGGATCGGTCCGGCGTCTTCAAGGACACGATGATGCCGCCATAGGACATCACGCGGACCTCGACGCCATTCTGGTTGCGCAACGTGACGAGCGAGATCACGCGTCCGTCCGGCGTACGGCCGAACGGCTCCTGCGCGATCCGCGTGATCGTTCGAGGCATCGAAGTGGAATCGCCCGGCCGGCCCGAGCAGGCCGCCGTGATGACGAGCCCCGCCAGCGCGACGGTCCATCGAGTTGGCATACGCGGCAACAGTATTATCATAGCGCCCGCTCGTCATGCGCCTCCTCGACGACAAAGTCACGATCGTCACCGGCGGTGCGCAGGGCATCGGCCGTGCGGTCGTCGAAGCCTGCATTCGCGAGGGCGCGCGCGTCACCATTCTCGACCGACACGATGCGGCCGGCGCCGCCGTCGTGCGCAACGTCGCCGGCGTGACGTTCCTCGCGACCGACGTCACCCGAGAGGCCGAGGTGGCGAGCGCGTGCGCGGCCGTCGTCGCCCGCCACGGCACCATCGACATCCTCGTGAACAATGCCGGCGTCAACGCTTACTTCGACGCCGCCACGATGACCGAGGCGGAGTGGGACTCGGTCTTCGCCGTCGACTTGAAAGGCGCCTGGCTCTGCGCCAAGCACGTGCTGCCGACGATGCGCGCGAAGGGCCGGGGATCGATCGTCAACATCGCGTCGATTCACGCGACCCTCACGATCGCGGGCATGTTTCCGTACGCGGCGGCCAAGTCCGGGCTCGTGGGGCTCACGCGAAGCCTGGCGCTCGACTGCGCGCCCCTCGGCATCCGCGTCAACGCCGTCTCCCCGGGTTGGACGCGGACCCGCCTCGTCGAAGAATGGTTCTCCCTCCAGCCGAATCCGGCCGAGGCCGAGGCGAGCGTCCTCCGTGCGCACCCGATGCGGCGCATCGCGACGCCTGCCGAGGTCGCCGAGGTCGTCGCGTTCGTCGCGAGCGACCGGGCGTCGGCCATGACGGGCAGCGCGGTGGCCGTCGACTGTGGTCTCGGCGTACAGTTCGCCACATGACCTCGACCACCCGCCGCGCGCTCGATCGGCTCCAGTTACCTTCGGGTGACGCCCATGACCTGCCCACATCGTCGAAGCGCTTCGCTGACGGCGCGGCCTGGCGGGTCGAGATTCCATCCTGCGAGGGTCCGGCCGCGATGGAGGCGGTGATCGCCGCGGCCGCGGAGCACGCCGTGACGATTCATCGCGTCAGCCAGGGCAGCGGCATCATGCTGCAGACCGACGCCGAAATCCGGCGGATGGCGGCGCTCGGGCGGGAACACGGCATCGAGGTGTGCCTCTTCGTCGGCCCGCGCGCGAACTGGGACGTCGGCGTGCAGGCGGCCACGAGTGGCGGCAAAGTGCTCGGATCGGCGCTCCGCGGCGCCGATCAACTCGCGTACGGCATCGACGACGTGCTGCACGGACTGTCCCTGGGCATCACGTCCGTCCTTGTCGCCGACCTCGGTCAGCTCAAGGTGTTGGGCGACATGCGGCGCGCCGGCGATCTGCCGCCGCAGTTCGTCCTCAAGATCTCCGTGACGCTCGCCGCGGCCAATCCGGCGACGGCGCGGATCCTCGAGGACCTGGGCGCGACGTCAATCAACCTGCCGGTCGATCTCTCGCTCGCCCAAATCGCCGCAATTCGGCGCGCCATCGATGCGGCGATCGATTTCTACGTCGAAAGCCCCGACGATTTCGGCGGCACTGTGCGTCACTACGAGACGGCGGAACTCGTGCGGGTCGGCGCGCCGATCTATCTGAAGTATGGGCTGCGCAACGCGCCGCCGCTCTATCCGAGCGGCCAGCACCTCGAGTCCACGGTGGTCGCCCTGTCGCGCGAGCGCGTGCGTCGCGCGGCTATCGGCCTGGCGATCCTGGCGCGGCAGCCGTCGTGAACATCACCCAGGCGCGCGTCACCGTCGTCGGCACGCCCTGGCGTGAGCTGGTCTTTCTCGAGCTCGAGTCGAACACCGGCCTCGTCGGCCTGAGCGAGGTTCGGATGGTCGCGCGGACGCGCACGCTCGTCGCGTGCCTCGAGGAGCTGGCGCCGCGCTACGTCCTCGGCAGCGATCCCTTCGACGTCGAGCGCCTGGCCTGGAACATTCAGCGTGGCGACTACGACCGGCCCGGCGAGGTCTCGCAGTCCGCGCTGGCCTCCTTCGAGGTCGCGAGCTGGGATCTCATGGGCCAGGCGCTCGGCGTGCCGGTGTGGCAGCTGATCGGCGGCCGATTTCACACGCGGGTGCCGGCGTACGCCAACGGGTGGTATCAGACCGAGCGAGACCCGGCCAAGGTCGCGGCGCTCGCCGAGCACGTCATCGCCAAGGGCTATCGCGCGCTGAAGCTCGACCCGTTCGGGCACGCGAGCGCGGAGCTGGCGGCGCCGGAGCGACGGCGCGCGGTGCGCGTGGTCGCCGCGGTGCGTGAGGCCGTCGGCCCCGATGTGGAGATCATGCTCGAGATGCACGGCCGGTTCACCTCGGCGACGGCCGCCGCCATGGCAAAGCTTCTCGAGCCGTACGCGCCGGCGTGGATCGAGGAGCCGACGCCACCGGAGAACCCGATCGCCTATCGGAGCGTGCGTGCGGCCACCCACTTGCCGATCGCCACCGGCGAGCGCGCGCATACGATGGAGGACATCCGGGCCTTCATCGAGCAGGGCCTGGTCGACATCGTGCAGGTCGACCTCACGCATTTCGGGGGTTTTCTGGCGATGAAGCGGCTGGCGGGCTGGGCCGATGCGTACGGCCTCCTGCTCGCGCCACACAACGTGTGCGGACCGGTCGGCACGATGGCCAACCTGCATTTCGCGGTGGCAACGCCGAACTACAAGGTGCTCGAACACTTCAACGACTTCGCGGACTCGTGGGTGCATGAGCTCGTCACGGGCGGGCCCCGAATCGACGCGTCGGATGGCTGCTTCGTGGCGCCGGATCGTCCGGGACTCGGGGTGGCGCTCGACCACGACGCCTGCGCGCGACATCCGTCCACGGGCGCCCGGATCCGTCTCTTCGAGGCCGGTTGGGAGCAGCGGCAGGGCTGACGTGCCAGGCCTCGAGTTTCGCGGTGTCTCGAAGGCGTTCGGCGCGGTCCGCGCGCTCGATGACGTCTCGTTCGGCGTGGCGGCCGGCGAGACGCACGCGTGCGTCGGGGAGAACGGCGCCGGCAAGTCCACGCTGCTCAAGATCCTCGCGGGCATCGTCTCCCCGGACCGCGGCGAGATCCGGTGGCAGGACGAACGCCTTCGCCTCACGGGTCCGCGTGATGCGCTCGAGCGCGGCATCGGCCTCGTCTCGCAGGAGACGCTCGCCTTCCCGAACCTCAGTGTCGCCGGAAATATCTTCGCCGGACGTGAGATCACCAGGCGCGGCGGTCGACTCGACGAGCCGGCCATGCTCGCGCGCACGGCCGCGCTGCTCGAGGAACTGCACGTGCCGGTCTCGCCCGGCACGGGCATGGACCGTCTGCCCGCCGCCTACGCGCAGCTCGTGCAGGTCGCGCGCGCTTTGGCGTTCGACTGTCGCGTGCTGGTCCTCGACGAGCCGACGACGGCGCTGACCGACGCCGAAGTCGATCACCTGTTCGGCGTCCTGGCCCGCCTCAAGGCCCAGGGGGTCACCGTGCTCTTCGTGTCCCACCGGCTCCCGGAGGTCTTTCGGCTGTGCGATCGCATCACTGTCCTGCGCGACGGCCACTTCGTGACGACCGTCGCGCGCGCCGCGACGACCCTGGATGCGGTCGTCCGGGCGATGGTGGGCCGGGAACCGCCGGCGCGCCTGGCCGGATCCGGCGAGGAAACGCGCGGTCGCCCGCTCCTCGCGGTGCGTGACTTCACGCGACGGCCGGCATTCGAGTACGTCTCCCTCGATGTTCACGCGGGTGAGGTCGTGGGGCTGTTCGGCCTCGTCGGATCCGGCCGGTCCGAACTGCTCGAGACGATCTTCGGCCTGCACGCGCCGCAGGCCGGGACGATGGCGATCGAAGGCCGTCCGATCGCACCCCGCTCGGCGGCCGACGCCACGCGCGCGGGCTTGGCGCTCGTGCCCGAAGACCGGCAGCGCCAGGGACTGTTCGCCAACCTCAGCGTGCGCCACAATCTCGCGCTGCCGCGGGCGGCTCAGCGACGCCTCCGCCTCATTCATGCCGGCGACGAACAGCGCCTGGCCCAGCACGCGGTCGACGCGCTGTCGATCAAGACATCGTCTCTCGATGCCACGCCCGACCAGTTAAGCGGCGGCAACCAGCAGAAGGTCGTCACGGGGAAATGGCTGGCGACCGAGCCGCGGGTGCTCCTGCTCGACGAGCCGACGAAGGGCGTCGACGTCGGCGCCAAGTTCGAGATTCACGCCATCATCCGACAGCAGGTGCGTGCCGGCATGGGCTGCCTGATGGCGTCGAGCGACCTCCCCGAAGTGCTGGCCATCGCGGATCGGATTCTCGTGATGCGCCAGGGCGGTCTGCGGGGCGAGATCACCGGCGCGATGGCGACCGAAGAAAACGTCATGCGCCTCGCGGCGCACGCGGCCCCGCCCTCCGCGGGCCTCCGGCCGGCCGGACCGGCGGCGGGAGCGCATCCATGAAAGGCCTGTGGCGGGCGCGCGAGGCCAGCACGGTCGCGATTCTCGCGATCGAGATCCTCTTCTTCACGTGGTACCTCTGGCCCGAGGCCGGGCGTCCGCATCCCTTCCTGAACCTTGGCAACGTCCTTCTGATCTTCAAGTACTCGTCGATTTACGGCATCGCGGCCATTGGCGCCGCGATCGTGATCATCTCCGGGGGGCTCGATCTGGCGCCGGGCGCCGTGATCGCCCTCACTACGGTGGTCACCGGGTATTGCTTCGTCCAGGCCCAGTGGTCCCTGGCGCCGAGCATCGTCGCGGGCCTGCTCGTCGGCCTGGCCACGGGTGCCCTGTCGTCCTGGCTGGTCGTGCGGGTGGGGATCACGCCGTTCATCGCGACGCTCGGCGTGATGGGGATGGCGCGCGGCGCAGCCTATGTCGTGACCGAGGCGCGCTACTACGACCTCTCCGCGCGACTGCCGCGCGATTGGCGCATCGCCGGCGTGTCGATCGACTGGGCCGGCCCGATCATCATGATTGGCCTGGCGGTGGTGTTTCAGATCCTCATGCGACGCTTTCAATGGGGCCGTTCGATCTTCGCCGTCGGCGGCAACGAGACCGCGGCAATTTTTTCCGGCATTCAGGTCGGCCGCGTGAAGACCTCGGCTTATCTCATCGCGGGTCTGCTAGCGTCCATCTCAGGCGTGGTCCTCGCGATTGTGCAGGGTCAGGGCAAGGCCGACCTCGCGAATGGCTACGAATTGGATATCATCGCCTCGGCGGTCGTCGGGGGCACGAGCTTGACCGGCGGCCGCGGCTCGGTCGTCGGCGCCGTGCTGGGCGCGCTGATTTTCGGCGTCCTGCGGAACGCGCTGCCGCAGATTCCGGGGGCGACGTTTTACGACCGCCTGATCGTCGGCGTCGCGGTCATCGGCATCGTCGTCATGGATCGGACGATCGGGTCCCGGGGCTCGAAGGCGGCGTAGCGCATCGCATGTCGGGAGGCCAGATGAAGCGGCTGTCCGTGCTCGTCTCGTGCATCGCGCTTCTCGCCGTGGCCTGCGGCGGCGGCGCGACGCATGGCCCCAGGCGCTTGCGATTCGCGCTGATCCCGAAAGCGCTCGACATCCCGGTGTTCAACTACGCGAACGAGGGCGCCCAGCGCCAAGCCAAGACCCTCGGCGACGTCGACGTGACGTACCTGGGACCCGACCACGCCGACGGGCTGAAGCAGAAGGAGATTCTGGAGTCCTTCATCTCCCAGAAGGTCGACGGGATCGCGATCTCCGTGACGGACGCGGATTTCCTGACCAGCACCATCGACAAGGCAGTCGACGCCGGGATACCGGTCGTCACGTGGGACTCGGACGCACCGAAGTCGAAGCGCTTCGCCTTCTACGGCGTCGACGACTTCAAGTCCGGCCAGATCATGGGCGAGGAGGCGGCCAAACTCCTGAAGGGCAAGGGCACGGTCGCGTTCATCACCAGCCTCGGCGCCAACAACCTGCAGCGCCGCCTCGATGGCGCCAAGGACTCGCTGGCGAAATATCCCGGGATCAAGATCATCGAGACGTACGACATCCAGGAAGACAGCGTCCGGTGCGCGGCGATGATCGCCAGCGGCACGAACCGATATCCCGACCTCGGCGCCTGGATCTCGGTCGGCGGGTGGCCCGTCTTCACGGCCAATGCGCTCACGCCCGTGAACCCGGCGAAGACGAAATTCGTGTCGTTCGATACGAACCCTCCCGCACCCGATCTCCTGCGCGCGGGCAAGGTCCAGGTCCTGCTCGGGCAGAAGTACTTCGGCTGGGGCAGCGAGAGCGTGCGGCTCCTGTATGACGCCATTCACGGCAAGAAGCCGGCGAACCCGATCATCGACTCGGGCGTCGACGTCGTGACCATGGCCAACCTCGACCAGTACCTCGCGGACTGGAAGAAGATGGAAGGCGGCAGCTAACACCCCTGGCCCTCGACGGTCATCATGGTCCCGCGTTCTCTCGTCATCGCGGTCCTGGCGCTCAGCACGCTCGCCGCCACGCGGCCCTTCCAGTCGACCGACCCTCCATACCGGGACGCCGCCCTCCCGATCGACGCCCGCGTGCGGGATCTCCTCGCGCGGATGACGCTCGACGAGAAATTCTGGCAGCTCTTCATGATCCCGGGCGATCTCGACAGTGCGGCCAACGACTACTCTCACGGCGTGTTTGGCCTGCAGATCGACACGGGCCGAGGCGAGGACGCCGCGTCCCGTCCGGCGGCCGGCCGTGCGCGCGCCCATGCGGAGCGCATCAACGCCATTCAGCGGTTCTTCGTGGAACGCACGCGCCTGAGCATTCCGATCATCCCGTTCGACGAGGCCGTGCACGGCCTGGCCCGTGAGGGCGCGACGATGTTTCCCGCGGCGATCGGCCTCGCCGCGACGTGGGATCCGCCGCTCATGAGCCGCGTGGCGGACGCCATCGCGACCGAGACTCGCACGCGCGGCATCCGCGACGTGCTCTCGCCGGTCGTCAACATCGCCGACGATGTCCGGTGGGGCCGGGTGGAAGAGACGTACGGCGAGGATCCCGTGCTCGCGTCGGCGATGGCGCGGGCATTCGTCGGCACGTTCGAGCGTGCCGGCGTCGTGACCACACCCAAGCACTTCGTCGCCAACGTCGGCGAGGGCGGGCGCGACAGCTATCCGATCGACTACAGCGAGCGACGGCTCGAGGAAAGATATTTCCCGCCGTTCCAGGCGGCGCTCGGCGCCGGCGCGCGCTCGATCATGACGGCGTACAACTCCGTCGACGGATCGCCGGCCACACAGAACCGGCGCCTGCTCGACGGCATCCTGAAGGGTGACTGGGGCTTCCGCGGCTTCGTCATCTCCGACGCGGCGGCGACCAGCGGCGCCACGGTCCTGCACCTGACCGAGCCGAACACGGCGAGCGCCGCTCGCGACGCCTTCGCCGCGGGACTCGACGTGGTGTTCCAGTCCTCGTACGGCCAGCAGCGACCGTATCTTGACGCGTTTCAGCGCGGTCTGATTCCCCTGTCGACGATCGACGCCGCCGTGTCGCGCGTGCTGCGGGTCAAGTTCGAGCTCGGACTGTTCGAGCACCCGTACGTCGATCCTGCCGATGCCGCGCGCGAGAATGGCTCGCCGGTCCATCACGCCCTCGCGCGGGACGCCGAGCGCGAGGCGATCGTCCTGCTCAAGAACGAAGCGCATGTGTTGCCCTTGGCCACGACGATTCCGTCGCTCGCCGTCATCGGGGTCGATGCGGACGAGGCCCGGCTCGGCGGGTACAGCAGCATCGGCGCGACGCGGGAGTCCATCCTCGCGGGGCTTCGGCACGCCGTGAGCGGCTCGACGGTCGTCCGATACGATCCGGGGCCGGGTCGCGACATCCGCGACTTCGTCGTCATTCCCCCCGAAGCGCTGACGTCGACGACGAACGGCCAGCCCGCGCAGGGGCTGTCGGGCGAGTACTTCGACAACCCGAGACTCGAAGGCGGACCGCGCCTGACGCGCACGGATGCGCACGTGGACTTCCGCTGGACGTTGAACGCCCCGGGCCGCGGCATCCCGTTCGACTGGTACTCGGTTCGATGGACGGGAGGCCTCACGGCACCCGGGGGCGGCGTGCATCGGATTGGCGTCGAAGGCAACGACGGCTATCGCCTGTGGCTCGACGGCCGGCTCGTCATCGACGACTGGATCAAACGGTCGTACGGCCGCCGAACGGTCGATGCGGACCTGGCGCCGGGCTCGCGCCACGACATTCGACTCGAGTACTTCGAGCCGTCGGGCAACGCCCGCCTCCGCCTGCTCTGGGATGCCGGCGTCGTCGACGACGGTGACGCGGAGATCGAGCGGGCGGTGGCGTCGGCACGCGCGAGCGCCGCGGCGGTCATTGTCGCCGGCCTCGAGGAGGGCGAGTTCCGGGATCGGGCGATGCTCGGCCTGCCGGGCCGGCAAGAGGAATTGATCCGGCGGGTGGCCGGCACCGGCACCCCGACCGTCGTGGTGCTCGTCGGCGGCAGCGCGATCACGATGTCGTCGTGGCTGGACGACGCGGCGGCGGTGCTCGATGCCTGGTACCCGGGCGAAGCTGGCGGCGTGGCCGTCGCCGACGTGCTGTTCGGGTCCGTCAACCCGGCCGGCCGATTACCGATCACCTTCCCGGTCTCGGAAGGTCAGCTGCCACTCTCGTACGACCACAAGCCGACAGGCCGCGGCGACGACTACGTCGACCTCACGGGCATGCCGCTGTTTCCATTCGGCTTCGGCCTGAGCTACGCGACGTTCGAGTACTCGGACCTGGCGATCACGCCTGCGACGATCGACCCTGCAGGTGCCGGGACAGTGCGGTGTGTCGTGCGGAATACCGGTCCGCGCGACGGCGACGAGGTCGTTCAACTGTACGTGCGCGATCTCTCGGCGTCGGTCGCCCAGCCCATTGAGGCCCTCAAAGCGTTCCAGCGTCTTCGTCTCGCCGCTGGCGAGCGTGCGACGGTCGAGTTCTCCCTGGGACCCGCGGAGCTGCGTCTCCTGAATCGCGATCTGCACTGGGTGGTCGAGCCAGGCACCTTTCGGGTGCTCGTGGGCCGCTCGTCGAAAGACATCCAGCTCCGCGGCGATCTCGTCGTCCACTAGGGTCGATCGTGCCCTTCTACCTCGGATTCGACGCGAGCACGCAGAGTCTGACCGCGATGCTCATCGAGGTCGACGACGGGCGCCGTGGCGTCGCCGCGATCCACACGTTCCGGTACGACGAGGAGTTGCCGCAGTACGGCACGACGCATGGCGCGATCCGGGGTCCTGAACCGGGCGTCGTGACGTCCCCGCCGGGAATGTGGGCCGAGGCCCTCGAGCGGATGATCGCGTGTCTGGCTCGTGCGCATCCGCGCGAGGTCGCCGAGCTGGCCGCGGTCGCGATCTCCGCCCAGCAGCACGGCAGCGTCTACCTCAACGCGGGCGCGGCCGCGCGGCTGGCCACGCTCGACCCGCGTCTCCCGCTCGCGCCGCAGCTGACGCCCGTGTTCTCCCGTCCGGTCGCGCCGATCTGGATGGACTCGAGCACGACCGCACAGTGCGAGGCCATCGCGCGCGCGGTCGGCGGCCACGAGATCCTGGCGGCCACAACGGGCTCCCGCGCGTTCGAGCGCTTCACAGGACCGCAGATCCGGAAGTGGGCGACGCAGGAACCGGCCGCCTACGGCGCCACGGCCCGTATTGATCTGGTCTCGTCGTTTCTGACCTCGCTCCTCATCGGCGCGCCAGCGCCGATCGACCCTGGTGACGCGGCTGGGATGACCCTGATGGATCTTTCGACTCGCCGCTGGTGGCCCGACGCACTGCACGCGACGGCCATCGATCTGTCGACGAAACTGCCTGCCGTCGTGGCTTCGCCGACGATCGCGGGTGCGGTTTCTCAGTACTGGCAGCACCGCTACGGCCTTCCGCCGGCGCGGGTCGTCGTCGGCACGGGCGACAACCCATCGAGCCTCGTCGGCACCGGGCTCGTCGCGGAGGGGCACATCGCGGTGTCCCTCGGCACGAGCAACACGCTGTTCGGCCTGATCCCCGGCGTGCCCACGAGCGGGCTCCGTGACGGACATGTCTTCGGCGCTCCGACCGGCGGTTTCATGGGGCTGACCTGTTTCGCGAACGGATCGCTCGCGCGAGAGCACGTGCGCAATCGCTACGGCCTGACGTGGGACGGGTTCTCCGACGCACTGCGAAATACGCCGCCGGGGAATCACGGCGGGCTCATGCTGCCGTGGCTCGTGCCCGAGATCACGCCCCATGTCGAGCGCGCGGAGGTCCGTCGCCTGGATCTCGACGAGCACGACGCGACGGCGAACGTTCGCGCGGTCGTCGAGGCGCAGATGATGACGATGGCGAATCACACCGATTGGATGGGCGTGTCGATCCGCGAGGTGTACGCGACCGGCGGGGCCTCAGCCAACCACGAGATCCTTCAGGTCCTGGCGGATGTCTTTGGCGCCGACGTCTCCAGACTCCCGACCACGAACTCGGCATGCCTCGGCGCCGCGTTGCGAGCCAGGCATGCAGACGTCGTGGCTGCAGGCGGCCCGGACGACTGGCCGAGCGTCATTGCCGGTTTCGTCGAGCCGACCGCGACGGTCCGTGTGCGCGCCGATCCGGCGGCCACGGCGCGCTACGTCGATCTGCGACGTCGCTACGCGGCCTTCGAGCACGCCGTCGTTCGGCCCGGATCGTCACCTGACGCCGAGCAGTAGCTCGACGACGAGTTGATCGAGACGTTCGACCGGCAGGGCGCGCGCTCGCGTCGCCTGCCGGTCGAACGTCCGGCTCCCTAGGGCCGCGGCGGCCGCGGCCGTGTATGGCCCCATGGGCGGCGCGGCTCCGCCCGCGCCGCGAATTTCCGCGAGCAGGGCCTGAATCTCGGCGTCCCCGCGAAAGCGGCGCGCCTTGTCTTTCAAGATCAAGTACGTCCGCATACACCCGCGCGCAAAGGCCCATACGTCGTCGGCATCCGAGAGTCGATGCGCGTGCGCATCGAAGTGCCGCGGGCCGTCATACCCGGATTCCTCCAGAAGCTTCACGAGGAAGAACAGCGATTTGATCGATTCGGATCCGAATCGGAGGTCCTGGTCGAAGCGGCCAAACTTCTGGTCATTCAAGTCGATGTGAAACAGCTTCCCGGCCTCGAGCGCCTGGGCGACGACGTGGTAGATGTTGAGGCCGGCCATGTGCTCGTGGGCGACCTCTGGGTTGACGCCGACCATGTCGGGATGGTCGAGGGTGCCGATGAAGGCCAGATAGCTCGGCGTCGTGGCGAAGTACAGATCTCCGCGCGGTTCGTTCGGCTTCGCCTCGAGCGCGAACCGCAAGTCATACTCGCGGTCGCGCACGTAGGCGCTCAGGAAATTCAGCGCCTCCCGCACGCGTTTGATGGCCTCGACGGGATCCTTAGCGGCGTCGACCTCCGCGCCCTCCCGGCCGCCCCAGAAGACGTAGATGCGGGCACCCAGTTCGACGCCGAGGTCAATCGCGCGCATGGTCTTCTGCATCGCGTACGCGCGGACGTCCGGATCGTGCGCGGTGAACGCGCCGTCGCGAAAGACGGGATCCGTGAAGAGGTTCGTCGTCGCCATCGGCACGCACAACCCGGCGTCAGCCACGGCTCGACGAAAGTCCCGGACCAGCCGATCCCGCTCGGCCGGCCCGGCATCCGGCGGTACGAGGTCGTCGTCATGCAGGTTGACGCCATACGCGCCGAGGTCGCCCAGACGCCGTACAGCCTCGGCCGGCGCCAACACCGGCCGCGTCGGCTCACCGAAGGGATCGCGGCCTCGATGGCCGACGGTCCAGAGACCGAACGTGAATCGGTCGGCGGGCGTGGGATCGAAAGCGGAAGTCATGCCGTGAGCAACACCGGCGCGCCGCGCGTGATGACGAGCGTGTGCTCGTGGTGCGCCGCCAGGCCGCCGTCGCGCGTGCGCACGGTCCAACCATCCCGACCCGTCACGACATGCCCGGATCCCGCGACGACCATGGGTTCGATGGTGATGACCAGGCCTTCGGTCAGAATCTCGGTCTGCCGCGGGTCGTATTCGTTCGCCACGTTGGGTGGCTCGTGAATCGTACGGCCGATGCCATGGCCGGAGAGTCCACGCGCCACGGCAAACCCGCATTGGCGGACTTCTCGATCCACCACGCGACCGATTTCATTCACGTGGACGCCGGCGCGCGCCACCGCCAGGGCGCCCGCGAACGCGAGCTCGGCACAGGCCCGGAGGCGCGTTGCCAGATCTGACGCGCGTTCGACCAGCACGGTTCGAGCGGCATCCCCCATGTAGCCGTTCTTCTCCAGCGTGACGTCGAGCTTGACGATGTCCCCGGGCGCGATGCGCCGCTGACCGGGCACGCCATGAACGACCTCGTCGTTGATGCTGATGAGAACGGCGCCCGGGAATCCGTACACCATCGCGGGGGCCGACCGCGCGCCGTGGCGCGCCAGAACGCCCGCCGCGACTCGATCCAGCTCCGCCGTCGTGACACCCGGCTGCACGACGGCGGCCAGGGCGTCCAGCGTCAGGCGGACGACGCGGCCGACCTCACGCAATCCGGCCCAATCCGCCTCGGTCTCGATCGACATGGTCCCCTCTTCCCGCAGCCTTCAGGCCTTCAAGCCTGCACGCTCTTGGAGGCCTCACGCCCAGGGATCGACGAGCGCCTTCGGAATCCGCAGGTCCGCGGCGTCGTGAAGGGCCTCGTTGATCGCCTGTAAACCGTACGTCTTGGCGCCAATCAGGTGCCATGGCACCTCGTGGCCGTACTGCTCGAGCGCGCGGAGCGCCCGCAGGAAGTGGCCGACCTCGCTGCCCCAGCAGCCACGAATCTCGAGGTGCTGGCGGTTGATGTGCTCGTGGACGTTGATCGTGCTGTCACCCACGTTGGTGTAGTGCCCGGCGACGACATACGCGCCGCCGCTCCGGACCATGCGCACGCCTTCTTCGAACGCGCGCGCCGATCCAGCCGCCTCGACGACGACGTCGGCTCCAAGGCCGCCGGTCAGCTCGAGCACCCGGGCCAGACGGTCCTCGGGCGGCGAGTCCAGACCGATCACCACATCGGCGCCCATTCGCTTGGCGAGCGCCAGTCGATCGTCCGGCCCACCGATGAGGATCACCTGCCCGGCGCCGGACTTCGCTAGCAGCGCCGCGGCACTGAGTCCCACGGCGCCGGCGCCTTGTACGACCACGGTGTCCCCGAGCGAGAGACGCGACCGTTCGACGATGTGGACGGCCGTGATCAGGCCACAGCCGCCACCGATGTACGCGTCGAAGGCGACGGCGTCGGGCAGTCGAGCGAGGAGCACGCCCGGCTCCAGATACACCTTCTGCGACCATCCCCCGTACAATCCCTCGGCCGCCGAATCGGTGATGCCGTAGACCCGGCGCGATGGACACCGCGTCGGCGTGCGATGGGTCGTGCATGCCATGCAGCGGCCGCAGGTTCGATGCACGTCGAAGAACGCGACGCGGTCGCCCTCGCGAATCGTGCCGCCGTGAAGATCGATCACGGACCCGCGAAGGGCGTCGATCGTCCCGGTCGTGACGTGCCCGGGGATGATCGGGTAAGGGACGCCGGAGAGGCGCCCGTGCCACAGGTGCACGTCCGTACCGCACACTTCCGACCGCGCGGTCCGCAACAAGGCGCCGCCAACCGGCAGGTCGGGCTCGGCGAACTCGCGGATCTCCACCGGGACATTCGGCCCCGGCATGACGGCGGCAAGCACTGCACGACGCATGACCTAAAGTATGCTTCGATTGTGGCGTCTTCTGGCATGCCGCTCACGATCGCCGACGCCGCGCAGGGCCTCCGCACTGGCCGCTGGTCTTCGGTCGATCTCATGGACGCCAGCCTGACGGCGATCCAGGCACATTCCGCGCGCACGAACGCGTTCATCCTGGTGGATGAAGACGCGGCGCGGCTCGCCGCACACACGGCTGACGTCGATCGCCGGCGCGGCATCGATCGCGGCCCGCTCCACGGCATCCCGATCTCCGTGAAGGACCTTTTCGACATGGCGAGCCTCCCCACGACCGCCGCCTCAAAGGTGCTCGCGGGTCACGTCGCGACCGAGGACGCGACTGCCGTCGCGCGGCTCCGCCAGGCCGGGGTCGTGTTCATCGGGAAGACCAACCTGCACGAGTTCGCCCTGGGCCCAACGGGTGACGATTCGGCGTTCGGCGTCGTCAGGCACCCGATCGACGCCCAGCGGTTGGCGGGCGGGTCGAGCAGCGGATCGGCCGTCGCCGTCGCCACACTGATGGGCCTCGCATCACTCGGCAGCGATACGGGCGGGTCCATCCGCATCCCCGCAGCCGCCTGCGGCGTCGTCGGCCTCAAACCCTCGTTCGGCGAGGTTCCACTCGATGGCGCCGTGCCCCTGAGCGTCACGCTGGATCACGCCGGTCCCCTCACTCGGAGCGTCGGCGACGCGGCGATGATGTGGGCCATCCTCGCCGGGCAACCGGCGGTGTCGTTGACGCCGCCCTCGAGCGGATCCATCGCGCTCGGCGCGGTCCGCGGTTACTTCGCCAGCGCGGTGACCGAGGACGTCCGCGCACCGTACGAAGCGGCGCTGGCCGCGCTTCGCGCGGCCGGCGTCCAGGTGCGGGCCGTCGAAATCAGCGGCGCGGATCGCACGGTTGAGACCTACACGAACCTGGCGCTGCCCGAGGCGGCGCTCTGGCACGCCCACTACCTCGAGACGCGACCAGGCGATTACACGTCGCCCGTCCGAAGCCGGCTCGAAGCGGGGCAGAAGATCTCGGCCGTCCAGTACCTGAGCGCTCGACAACAGCGTTTGGTCCTCACGGAGGCCGTGGAGGCCGCGCTCGTCGGCTTCCAGGCCCTCGTGTTGCCGACGCTGCCGATCGTCGCGCCGGTGATCGGCGCAACCGACGTCACCATCGATCCGATCCGGGGCCAGACGATGCCAGTGCGCGCGGCGATGCTGAGACACACGCAGCTCTTCAACCTCACAGGACACCCCGCCATCACGCTGCCGGTCAAGACGGCTGGCCTGCCCGTCGGCCTGCAGCTCGTCGGCCGGCGCGGCGCGACCGCCGGGCTGCTCGCCCTCGCCGTGGCGATCGAAGGACTCGCGAACGGATGACGCCCCCCGATACGTCCGTGACGGAGGCTCGCGACATGCAGCAGCACGGCTGGGTCTACGTCGATGTCCGCTCGACGATGGAGTTTGCCGGCGGGCATCCCGAGTCGGCCGTCAATATTCCGCTCATCGAACCGGATCCCGACACCGGCCAACCGATGCCGAACCCTGACTTCGTCCGTGTCCTCCAACGCGAGTTCGGACTGGACGCCAAGCTATTGATTGGCTGCCAGGTGGGCGGACGGTCGATGCGGGCGGCGACCATGCTCCGCGCGATGGGCTTCACCGACGTGGTCAACGTGCGCGGGGGCTTCATGGGCGCGCGTGATCCGATGGGGCGCACGGTCGATCCGGGGTGGGTCGATGCCGGCCTGCCTGTCGAGACGGGCCAACCCGACGGCCGCGCGTATGCGGATCTCGTCGCCAAGGCCGATCAGCCGCCGCGGTGATCGGCCGACTCTTTCACGCCTGGGAGCGACGCCTCGCCTCCGTCGACACGAACCGGGTCGTTCGCCCCTTCGAGTGGGGCGAGGATTGGCTCGGCCTGGACCCCGGCGCGACCGATCCGGCCGCGAGCGTGCTCGCATGGTCGCGGGCGGCGATGGCCGACACCGACCGCTTCTACGGCGCCGAACGTGGAACGACGTTCGAGCGTGAGGGAGACCTTCTACGCTTTCCGAGCGCGGTCACGACACCCGAGCCCGTCAACAACACGGTCGAGGTTCGAATCTTCCCGGCCGACCCACGCCGTAGCGGAGCCAGGCGCCGCGCCGTCGTCGTCTTGCCGCAGTGGAACTCGGATGCGGAGGGCCACGTCGGACTCTGCCGGCTGCTCGCGCGCTTCGGCTTGACTGCCCTTCGGCTGAGCCTGCCGTACCACGACGCGCGCAAGCCCGCGGACCTTCAGCGCGCTGACTACATCGTCAGCTCGAACATCGGCCGCACGCTCGCCGCCAATCGCCAAGCCGTGCTCGATGCGAAGCGCACCGTCGACTGGCTCGAGCGCGAGGGGTTCGCACATGTCGGGATCCTGGGCACGAGCCTGGGCTCCTGCCTGGCCATGCTGACCATGTCCCACGACGCGCGGATCAAGGCCGGTGTGTTCAATCACGTCTCGCCGTACTTCGCCGACGTCGTATGGCGGGGGCTGTCGACGCGTCACGTCCGCGCCGGCCTCGAGGGCCACATCACCCTCGACGCGCTCCGCGAGATCTGGTTGCCCATCAGCCCGTGGCCGTTCATCGATCGCGTGCGCGGCCGCCGCGTCCGCTTGATCTACGCGCTGTTTGACGAGACCTTCCCGGTCGATCTCTCCCGCATGTTCCTGGGGGAATTCGATCGACGGCTCGTGCCGCACGACGTCGCGCGGCTACCCTGCGGCCACTACACGACCGGCAAGGTGCCGTTCAAGTTCCTCGACGGCTACTACCTGACGGATTTTCTCGTCAGGAACGTCTAAATCTACAGGTAGCGGAACAATCCCCGCAAGGCGTCTGCGATGACCTGACCGATCGCCGCGACGACCGGACCCAGGTCACCGGTCGAGACCGCGTTGGCGACCGTCACCGGATTGGTGAACGCGAGCCAGATCACAGCGGCGGCGATAGCGACGGCGCCGAGGCCAATGACGCCCACGAGGCTCAGTCCCCATCGCGCGAACGTCATCGAGAGAGTTTAGCAGCCCGTAGCGCCACTCGGCCTCGCATTCGCCAGCCGCGGCATCCCGTCTTCAGACGACGAGCACGACCTTGCCAAACTGCCTCGATTCTTCGAGGTAGCTGTGGGCCTGTGCGGCTTCGGACAACGGGAAGGTCCGATCGACGACCGGTGCGACGTGGCCGCCGAAGAACACCGTGGACGCGCGAAGGAGTTCCGCCTTCTCGCCCATATAAGACCCGAGGAACGACAACTGTCTGGCGAACAGATGCCGCAGATCGAGGTTGGCCTTGTGCCCGGTCGTCGCGCCGCAGGTGACGAGCCGACCGCCGGTCGCGAGGCATCGGGTGCTCCGCTCCCATGTCGCGACGCCGACGTGTTCGACGACGACGTCCACGCCTCGTCCGTCGGTCGCCTTGCGCACCGCGGTCACGACGTCATCGGCGTGATGGTTGATCGCGACCTCGGCGCCGAGCGATCGCGCGCGGGCGCACTTGTCTTCTCCGCCCGCCGTGGCGATCACGCGAGCGCGCGCATGCCGGGCGAGTTGCACGGCCGCCTGTCCGACGCCACTGCCGGCGGCGATCACCAGCACGGTCTCGCCTTCGGCGAGGGCCGCCCGGTGGAACAGCATGTGCCAGGCCGTCAGGAATGCCAGCGGGAACGCCGCGGCCGACACGAACCCCACATGCGCCGGCAGCCGGATGAGATTCGCCGCCGGGACGGCGATTCGCTCGGCGTATCCGCCCGCTGACATGTAGCCGAGGACGTCATAGTGTGGACACCGGTTGTCGTGGCCGGCCACGCAGGCCGCGCAGCGGCCGCAACTCACGCCCGGCTGGAGCATGACGCGGTCGCCGGGCGCCCAGTCGTCCGTGCCCTCGCCGCCAGCGAGAATCTCGCCGGCGACGTCGGCGCCGGAAATGTGCGGCAGCGGAATCGTGACGCGGTCCAGCCCCCGCCGCTGCCAGAGATCGAGGCGATTCAGCGCGCACGCGTGGACTCGGACGACGACGCCGCCGGGCGGCGCCAGTGGATCCGGCGCGTCCTCGTAGCGCAAGACGGACACGTCACCGTGTGCATGGAACCGAACGGCCCTCATGATGTCGTGTCCGGACTCGGCACACTAGAACTCCGGCGCGACCGACTCAATCGGCCAGCCGAGCGTCTCGAGGCCGGGCCGGCACGTCTGGCTGTCACCGACGACGACGGCGACGGCCTGATCGGGATGCACAAAGGTCGCCGCGGCCTGGCGAACGGATTCAACGGTTTGAGCCGACACTTCCGGGACGAACCGATCGAACGTGTCATCGGATAACCCGTAGGCCGCGAGCTCGGTCGCGGCCCGCACGAACTGACTGGCCAACTCGAAGCCGCGGACGTACCCCCGGGTGAGTGACCGCACGGCGCGCGTGATCTCCTCGGCAGTCAGGGCACCCGGCTGGCGCACGGTCTCGAACTCCGCGAGGACGTCGGCGATCGAACTGGCGGTGGCATCCCCCTGCACGCTGGTCTCGCAAGCGAACACGCCGCCGTCTCGGCGGGCATCGAGCGACGTGCGGGCGCCGTAGGTCACGCCACGGCGCTCGCGCAAGTGGGTGTTGATCCGGCTCGAAAACTGACCGCCGAGCACGGCGTTCAGCACGACGAGCGGATGATACGCCGACGACGCCCGAGGCGGCCCCAGGTGCCCGATGCGGAGCACTGACTGCGGCGCCCCCGGCCGATCCACGAGAACGACCCGGGGGGAGGAGGCCGGCGTCATCCGGCCTCGAGACGCCGCGACGTCCCCGCCGCCGGCGCTCGCGGCCGGCCACGCGCCAAACGCGCGGTGGGCCAGCCGCATCACCGACTCGTGCAGGACGTCGCCGCCGACAATCAGGACGGCGCGTGCCGGGCGAAACACGCGCGCATGCCAGTCGCGGACGTCGTCAATCGTCAACGCGCGGAGGCCGCGCGTGGTCCCGAGGGAGCCATGTCCGTAGCCGTGCTCGGGAAAGACCGCCTGGACGAAGGCGCGCTCGGCCACGGCGGTCGCGGAATGCCGGAGTTGCCCGAGCCGACTAAGACGCAACTCCCGGAGCCGCGTGAGATCCGCGGGGGCGAGATGCGGACGGCAGGTGACGCCCGCAAGCGCGTCGAGGGCGCGCTCGAAATGCCGCCCGAGGGCCGTGAAGCCCAGGGTCGTGACGTCCGGCCCGGCGCCGATTTCGAGCCGCGTGCCGAGCCGCCCGAGCCGATCCGCGAGTTGAATCGCGTCGTCGCCGTCCGCGCCTTCGGCCGACAGATCGGCCGCGATCGACGCGAGGCCCGGCCGATCGGCCGGGTCATCGACCGTGCCGGCGCCGATCATGAGGACGGTGGTGACGACGGGCGCGGCCGTGTGGCGAATCGTCCAGACGGCCAAGCCGTTCGAGAGCGCGCCCCGCACGAGCGTCGGGAATCGCACCGGCGTGGCCGCGCCGGCGGCAGGCGGAGTAAACCGATCGAAGGTCACGACCGTCGTCTCATGGACTTACCGGCTCGGACCCGGCCAGGGCCAGCGCAGTCTGCCCCCTCGGCACGACCGACAGGGCCACGGCCCGGCGGGGATCAGCCCAGTGTGCCACGGCGCCTCGGACCGACTCCACGGTCGCGTTCAAATAGCGCGAGAGGTCGGCGTCGAACCCGTCGGGGTCGCGTCGATAGACGTTGTACGCATTGAGTTGATCGGCGCGGCCGCCGAAGCCACCCAGGCCCTGCACGCGGAACACAAACGCGGCCTCGAACTCCGCACGGCTCCGCTCGAGTTCGCGGGCGTCCGGGCCGTCGGTCGCGACGCGGTCAAGCTCGGCATCGATTGCCTCGCGGAGCCGATCGAGCGACTGGCCCGGCGCCGCCGTCGCCTGGATCTGGAACATGCCGCCCAGCTCGCGAGAGTTCTGGTTCGCCCCGATCTCCGCCGCGATGCGGTGCTCGTGAATGAGCCGCGCGTAGAGTCGCGACGTCCGGCCGTTGGCCACGAGGTCCGCGGCCAAATCGAGGTCCGCGTCGGCGTGCTCGAAGAGGGCCGGCGACGGCCACGTGAGGTACAGGCGCGGCAGCTCGACCCGATCCTCGAGCACCAGGCGGCGTGGTTCGGGCGACACGCGTGGCACCACGGGCGGTCGCACGACCGGGCCGCGGGGAATCTCTGCGAAGAACTCGGTGACGAGATCGAAGGCCGTCTCGGGTTCGACGTCGCCGGCGATCGCGAGCGAGGCGTTCGCCGGATGGTAGTACGTCGTGAAGAACGCGATCACGTCGTCGAGCGTTGTGGCGCGCAGATCCTCCGTCCGGCCGATGGTCGGCCAGGCGTACGGATGATCCGGCGGGTAGAGGGCATCGAGCAGGGCGAATCCCGCCTGGCCGTACGGCGTATTCTCGTAGGTTTGCCGGCGCTCGTTGATTACGACCTCTCGCTGGGTGTCGAACCGCGTCTGCGTCAGGACAGGCACCAGCCAGCCCATCCGGTCGGCTTCCATCCACAACGCGAGACGCAGGGCGTCCCTCGGCACGACTTCCCAGTAATTCGTCCGGTCGGTGCTCGTCGATCCGTTGAGCGCGGCGCCCGCTTCCTGCAGGGGCTCGAAGAAGCCGCGCGGCTGATGCGCGCCGCCCTCGAACATCAAGTGCTCGAACAGGTGCGCCAGACCGGTGCGGCCGACGCGTTCGTTCTTGGAACCGGTGTGATACCAGAGGCTCACCGCGACGAGGGGCGCGTGATGGTCCTCGTGAACGATGACCTCGAGGCCGTTGTCGAGCGTCCGCTTCGTGTAAGGAATCACGCGTCAGGGCGTCGCGACGAGCGGGATGACGCGCCGCGAGAAGGACGCGATCGACACCTGCTGCGCCACGCGCTCGGCCGCGGCGGTCAAGGCCTTCGCCGCCGCCGAATCCGGCTCGCTCATGACGATCGGCACGCCGTTGTCGCCGCCGACGCGCACCGGCTCGTAGAGCGGCACGCGTCCGAGGAACGGTATCGACATCTCACCGGCCAGCGTCTCGCCGCCGCCCTTGCCGAAGACGTCACTCTCATGCCCGCACGACGGACACAGGAAATGGCTCATGTTCTCGATGAGGCCGATCGTCGGGATGTTGAGCTTGCGGTACATCTGCACGGCGCGCCGCGTGTCGGCCAGCGAGACCGTCTGCGGCGTGGTCACGACCACGGCGCCGGCGACGGGCACCGTCTGGCTCAAGCTCAGCGCGACGTCACCCGTACCCGGCGGCATGTCGACGATGAGATAGTCGACGTCGTCCCAGGCCACGTCGCGGAAGAACTGCTGGATGGCGCCGTGGAGCATCGGGCCGCGCCAGATCACCGGCGCGTCGTCTCCCGTGAGGAACCCCATCGAGACGACCTGCAACCCGTATCGCGTCGCCGGCTCAATCTTCTGTCCGTTGGTGCCGAGCTGCGTGCGGAGCCCGAGCATGATGGGCACGTTCGGCCCGTACATGTCGCCATCGAGGAGCGCGACGCGGCTGCCACTCCGCGCCAGGGCCACGGCGATATTGACCGAGACCGTCGTCTTGCCGACGCCGCCCTTCCCCGCGCCGATCGCGATGACGTTCTTCACGCCGTCCACGGCCGCCCGACCGGCCTCGGGACGTGCGACAGCCCGGACCTGCGCCGTCATCTCGATGTCAATCGAGGACACGCCGAGCGAGGCGATCGCCGCGCGCGCCTGATCGCGCATCAGGTCCTTCACCGGACAGGCCGGCGTCGTCAGCTCGATCGTGAAGCCCACGCGGCCGTCGCCGATCTGAAGGTTCTTGACGAACCCCAGCGCGACGATGTCCTTGTGGAGGTCCGGATCCTTGACCGCGCGCAGCGCCTCGAGCACCGCGGCTTCGCTCGGCATGGCCATAGGCGTGTGTGGTCTCCCTTACTTCTGCACTTGCTTCTCGGCGATGTCGCCGACCCACGGCAACTTGAACATCTCGCCGGCGAACGCCTTGACCATCAAGAGAATCCACAAGACCAACTGGAGGAGCCCGAGCGGCAGGAGCAGCACCCAGCCGACCACGCTAATCGTCAGCACGATGTACAGCGCGAAGAGCGCACCGAACGTGATCGTCGACTGCATCGCATGAAAGCGGACGAACTTGTTGTCCTTCTCGACAATGAGAAAGACAATGCCGGTGATGAACCCCACCAGGTATGTCAGCGCGCCGGCGACGTTCCCATCCAGACCCGTGCTGGATTTGGCGGGGGGCGGTGGCGAATCGGTCATAGGTCCTCCTCCATAGATGTCGGAACCGACGACTCCAGGCGAGGCGGACGTCCGAACGCCCGCCTCGCATCGTCGTTGAGCAAGACCCAGAGGGCGTAGACGCCGAGCGCCGTGCCAAACGGCACCAGCACGAGGTTCGGCAGCGCGAGCGCGATCGCCGCTGTGCGGCCTGACGGGCGATGACGTCGGACCGCGCGTCCGGTCGCCATCATCGCGCCACCGGCGATGACCAGCGTCGCGCCAGTCGCGACGAGAATCCACACGGCGGCATGTCCGGCGCGGCTGACCGATCCGAGCGCGGCGAGCGAAGCCCACGAGCCGAGGGCCAGGATGAACAGGGACGAGCCGGTGAGCAGACCAATGGTGCCCCACACCCCGTGCAGCCGGCCGAGCACGTCGATGTGGTAGCGCATGGGTTGCCTCAACTTCCGGCGCCGCCCGCCCTCGCGGGGACGCGCCGGCTCAGCCTCTAGGACCGGCGATTGAAAAACGCCGCGCGCATGCGGTCGACCACGTGTCTCACGTTGGCGAAGTCGACGGCGGCGTCATCTGACGGCACGGACTCCCCGGCGGCGGCCGCGTTGACGGCTAGCGTGGTCTCGTCCGACGTGAAGTCCGGATGCTCCGGCCCTGGGCGATCGTGCCGCGCTCGGGCGAGGTCACGGGCGCGAGCGGCGTTGAGTACGCCCAGGAGCTCGAAGGGGTTCGTCACGTCGAGCCGCGTCAGCGCGCGCCCAGCGTCACGAGCAAATCCCGCCGGGCCGACTCCTCGACGGTGTTCAGATCGAGCGTGCTGTCGCACTCGTCGCAAAGGATTTCGACGAGCGCCGGACGACCCTCTTCCTGGGGCGGTTGCACCTGCCCGTCGGTCACCCGCAGCAAGTGCATCTGCAGGGTCTTGACGAGGAAATTCTCGGTATTCCCGCAATTCGGACACGTCAACGGCAAAGCGTATCTCCCGGGCCACGACCAGCCCTGCAAGAGTGTATCCCAGTCCCCGTCAGGAATAGACAATTTGGGCCGAAATTGCCTTCGTGCCAAGCGCGCGCTCGAGGGCCGCCACGTACAGCGCGGCTTGTGCCTCGTGCGCGGCGCGCGGCCGGCCCGTCTTGAACTCCAGCACGATCAGACGCCCGTCCGGCCTCTCGACCAGACAATCGATCGCGCCCCTCACGAGGACGTCCGGCTGGTCTGACGGCCGGTAGGAAAATGGGACCTCGTAGTGACAACGGGCCCCGTCGATGACGGCCCGGACGTCCTGACGGTCCCGCAGCGCGGCACACACGGTGACCGCCCGATCGAACAGCGCCGCCGGGTCTGGCACGTCGGCGAGCTCCGCCAAGGAGACGGACGAGCGCGCGGCGGCCAGCAGATTGGCCTCTGACTGGCCCGCGGCGAATCCCCGCGCGAACAGGCGGTGGACGAGCGTTCCCAACAACCGGGACTCGTCGGCTGGCTCGCGCTCCCCCGCCGCGTCCTGCGGGGCGGGTCGGACGGGGCCGCTATCCGCGGTTGCGGAGACGATGGCTGGCGCCGGCGGCGTCAGCGGTCCAACGTCGAGCGGCGCCGGCGCGTCGGCGGACGCGGGCGGCCGAGTCGGCCGGGGGTCGGAGGGCGGCCGGCACACGCGAAAGGCAAAGGTCTGGCCGCCGGTCGCCCATTCGACGTCCTCGTGACCGCCGGTCGCGCCCTCGCCGAACTGCTCGGCAAGGGTCGCGGGCAAGAGCGACGCCAAGCTGGACGGGCGGCGCGACAGGCGACCACGGCCGTCGAGATCGCCGCCGAGATATAGCCGGTCGCGGGCCCGCGTGGCGCCGACATACAGCAGGCGGCGCATCTCTTCGCGGTTACGGTCCTCCTCGGCGGCGGTCTCGTCGGTCGTCCCGAACGCGACGTGAGGCTCGCCGTGCGTATCGCGATCGATGACGGCGATGCGCCCCGCGCCGCGCGTGCCCAGGTGCAGGTTGACGAGAAACACAATGGGGAACTCGAGCCCCTTGGCCGCGTGAATCGTCATCAGATGCACCGCGCCCGACGCGGCGACGATCGCGTTCGACTCTTCGCCTGCCCGCAAGGTGTCGAAGTACTCGGCGAGCCGGTCGAGCGTCGCGTACCCGCGGTTCTCCACGCGGCGGACGAGCGCGCGAACCTTCTTGACGTTCTCGCGCGCCTGATCCAGCCGATCGCCCGAGAGCTCCCGCGCGTACGCCGATTCGGCGACGACCGTGTCGACCACGACCCCAGGCGTCGCGCGCGCGGCGAGCGCAATCCAGCGCGGCACATCGAGACGCACGCGATCGACGAGGGCCTGGTCCGCCGGGTCGAGGGCACGCGGGGCGGCCCACGACGGATCGAGGAGCGCCGGCGCGAAGTCCGGTGCGATCCTGGCAAGCGCGTCGTCGGACAGCCGGACGAAGCGGGACCGCAGCCACTCGGCAGCCCGCAGGTTCGAGTCCGGCCGCGCGAGATAGCGCAAGAGCGCCTGCAAGTCCTGGACTTCAGGCGCATCGAAGAAGCCAAGCCCCTTATAGACGTACGACCGGATGCCGCGCGCGGTCAGGGCGTCTTCCACGAGGCGATGGCCCGCCCGCGTGCGGAACAGAATCGCGATGTCATCGGGCCGGGCCGGGCGCGGCGCCGTGCGGCGGTCACGGACGACCGCGCTCTGGAGCAGACGATCGACCTCTGCGGCGAGCGCGGCCGCCGACGCCACTGGCGTTCGTTCCGCGATGAGGCCGAGCACGGGAACGCCGTCGCGTCGCGCTCCGGCGCCCACCGCCGACACGGGAAACCGATCGGCGTCGTCGTAGCGGAAGCGGAAATCACCCGGAGCGGCCGAGGCCATCTCGGCCCCGAGCGCATTGACGAAGGCGAGCAGCTCCGGCACGGCGCGAAAGCTGTGAGCGATCGAGCGCCTGACCGACGCGCCACCGCCGAGGGCCCCGATCTTGCGAGCGGCCTCGTCGAGCAGCGCGACTTCGGCCTGGCGGAATCGGTAGATGGACTGCTTACGGTCGCCGACGACGAAAATCGACGTCGGCGCGTCGGTCGGGCCCTCGCCTTCGCTCCAGGCATCGACGAGCCGCTCGATGAGGCGCCACTGCTGCCGGCTCGTGTCCTGAAACTCGTCGACGAGCACGTGGTGGAAGCGGGACTGGAGCTTCAGCCGGCTCCGTGCGAATTCCTCCTGCTGCGACAGGAGGGCGACGGCCCGGTCGAGCATCGCGGCAAAATCGAGGAGCGCATGCTCCTCGAGCAGCGTCTCGTAGGTGCGGGAGGCGATGACGAGGACGCGCAGCAGACCCCGCGCGAGCAGGCCATCGACTCCGGCGTCGAATCGATCGAAGGCCGTCCGCAGGAGGGGCGCCAGCACGCGGATGGCGTGATCGTGCCGGCGTTTGGTTTCAGCGGACGCGAAGAACGGCTTGTACTTCTGCGCCGCCATCGAGCGCGGCGTCGCGTGGTCGCGGATGAAGTACTCGCGCAGACGGCCTTCGAACTGCCGCACGCGGGCCGGGTCGGTGCCGGGGAACGCGCCGAGCCCGGCCAGGTCGGCCGCCAGCCAATCAAAGTCCGTCGCGCCGATCGGGCCATCACCAAGGATCGACCGTGCCTCCGGCGCCGCCAGCACCGACCGGACGTCGTCGAGAAAGACGGCCGCCACGGCCTCAGCCGTGTTCATCCGCTCGAGCCGGCTGACGAAGGTCGCGATGGCGGGCAGCAGGACGTGCCGGCGATCGACGAGCGCGGCGAGCGCGTCACGCAAGGTGGCGGTCGGGATCTCGGCGAGCAGCAGCCGGACGTTGGCGTCTTCGGCCACGAGCGCGCGCACGGCGCGGAACGTCAGGGCCAGCGCCTCGGCGGAGAACCGAGCCATCTCGGTCTCATCGGCGATCTCGAAGCCAGGGTCCACACCCGCCTCGAGCGGAAACTCGCGAAGCAGGCGGAAGCAGAACGCGTCGATGGTCGACACCTGGATGTCGACCACACGGTCAGCGAGCGCCCGCCAGCGTGGCCGGAACGACCGATCCGCGCGTGCCCGCGCGGCGAGCGTGGAGAGCACGCGGTCGCGCATCTCGGCCGCCGCCTTCCGAGTGAAGGTGATCGCGAGGATGTGGCGCGGGTCGACGCCGGCGTCGAGCAGACGCACGAAGCGGTCGACGAGGACGCGCGTCTTGCCCGTACCGGCGGAGGCTTCGAGCACGACGTGATGTCGCGGATCGACCGCGAACTCGCGCGCAGCCTGATCGGCCGGCGGCGGTTCGGCCGGTTGATCGGCGCGATCGGCCTCCGGCTCGTCGGGCGCGTCAAACAGGCTCGGCTGCATCGGTCTCCATCCGGTATTCCTTGCGGCACACGCCCGCATAGGCGCACCACTGGCACAAGTCGAATCGCTGCGGACGCGGCGGAAAGTCGCCGGACTCGATGCGATCGACGGCCGCGGCGAAGGCCGCGGCGCGCGCCTCGACCTCGGGCGCAGTGGCGGCGCGGTCCTTCGCGATTGGCGTCGCGAGCTTGTCTTCGGCAAATGCCAGATACGCCGCGTCACGGATCGGATGCGGGCGCCCGTCACGCGCCTCCATCTGCTGCCTCGCGCAGTGCGCGTAGACGGCGATCTGCACCGACTCCTTGTCGGGCGGCCGACTGAGCTTGTAGTCCACGACCCGCAGGGAGCCATCGTCGAAGATGTCGATACGGTCTGCCTTCCCGCGAATCTCAATCGCGCGCTGGCCGAAGCCCCCGAGGAAAGGGAACGTGAAGGCGCCGGTCAGCGCCTGCTCGATCTCACGAGCGACGATGCGGCCGCCGGCCGCCGCTTCGTGTTCGAACACACGGACGGCGACGCCGGGCGACGCGATCGAGCCGAGCAGTCGATCCGACTCGAGCGCGCGGTCGGGCGGCGAGAGGCTTGCGAGCGCCTCCTGGGCCAGGCGCGTGAACACCTCGACCGCCGCCGGGATCTCGGCTGCCGTGATTGTGCCGCCCGGGCCGCGCTGCCACTCCTGATAGAAGCGCTCGAACAGCCCGTGAAGCAGCGTGCCGCGCTCGATCGGCGTGAGACCCGCCACCTCGTCCCGCTCCTCGGGCAGCCGAAGCACGGCGGACGAAAAGTACTTGAACGGACACTGCACGTAGGCGTCCACCGCGGTCACGCGGTACGGCGAAGGGTCGCGCCGGTCAACGCGGCCGCGGTACCGAACATCGTCGAGCGGGGGGCGCCGAAGACGCAGGGCCAGCCAGTCAGCCCGGCACTTTTCCGTCAGCGCCTCGGGCGAGATTGAACCCGTGAGCACTTCGTCGGCGAACGTCCGCACGGCCGGCGGCGGCGCGCGAACCTCGACCGGCAAACCGTGCAGAGCGCGGACAAGGGGCGACAGCGCCACGACCGCGTCGCCTTCGAGCTGAAAGGCGTGCAGCGTGACGGTCCGGGCGGCCGACCCCACGAGATCGTGGAAGGCGGCCACCTCCGCTTTCGAGTGCTCGGACTCCTGGGGCCAGCCGAGGGTCGTGAGCAGGGGGCTCGTAAAGAAAATACTCCGCCGCGACCGTTCGGGCCAGTCGGTCTCGACGAGCCCGACGAGGTGGAGATGGTCGAATTCGCCGAAGCGCGCCGCCACGGCGTCGATCACGTGCACGCCCGCGCGGCCCCGCCGCGGCGCGAAGGTGTGGGCTTCGAGCGCGTGATGCATCCGCGCCGTCAAGGCGTCCTCATCGAAGGGGTCGTCGTCGTACCGCGCCAGCGCCTGCGTGAGGTCATCGAGGGCGCCGAAGACCGCAGCGCGCGCCCGTCGCCACCGCTCCTCGGCCGGGCCGGCGTCCACGCCGGGACGCTCGTGCTCGCGGATGAACGTGGTGATCGTCGCGATCTGCGCCGACGCGCGGCCGGCGGCGCGAACTGGCTCCAGGTGGCGCGCGGCCGCCGCAGCAGCGACGGCGGCCCGGCGGGCACGGTTCACGTCCACCCGCTCGCGCGACGATCGCCCACCGCCCCACCCCTCGACCTCGGCCTCATAACTCGAAGCGTCGCCCGTCGTCTGGCGCGCGATGAGGACGTGCTCGAGCGCCGCCACATCGCCGCCGTCGACCGGCACGCCATCCACCAGGAACTCGACGAGGGGCGAGCGAAGGAGGGCGACCGTGGCCTCGCGGGTCCCGCCCGTGCGAGCCATCGCCAGCACGAGATCGACGAGAGCGGCAAACGGCTCGGACGCCAGGGGCAACTCGTCGAACACCTGAAATGGCACCCCCGCATCGGCCAAGACCTGGTCGGCCAAATAGAGGTACGGCAAGGGCCGCTGAAACACGACAGCCGTCGGCGCGGCCCGGCCGCCAGGCGTCGCGATGGCTCGCGCGCGAATCCGGCGAACGACGTCACGCAGTTCTTCCTCACGGTCGCGGCTGACGACGCAGGGCGGGTCATCGATCTCCGAAGCGGCGTGCCCGTCGCCCGGGGGCGGGCTGAGGAGGACGGGACGATGACCGACAGGGGCCTGTCGCGCCTCGTCGATGCCCGGCAGCTCCTCTTCGATCCGCTCGCGCAGGCCGGCGTCATGGGTCTCTTCGGTCATCACCACGTCGATGCGCCTGCAGGCGTCGAGACGGCCCAGCAAGTCGAGATCCGCCGGCCATAACCCGCGTGGATCGGACGGCCGGTCGGCAACGGCGATGACGACGTGGTCGAAGGACAGCGCGGGCTGCGCGGCAAGCAGCAGACGACGCAGGACGTGCTCGTCCAGGCCGCCGCTGCCGGCGACGCCACGCTCGTAGCCCAGGAACGCAAGTCCCATGAACGAGGCCTGGTGGATCAGTCCCTCGCTGCCGCGGTCGGTGCCGCGCTCCACCCGGAGTTCGTCGAACAGCGCGCGCGCAAACCGTCGGACGCTGCGTTGGCGCAATCGGAGTTCGTCGAAGAACGTCAGGAGCTCTGCCACCAGGCCGGCGCGGAGTTCAAATGGCGCGCCGCCCATCCGCGTCCGCCGGGCGGCGTGTCGTGCGGCGCGGGCCAGCAGCACCTCGCGCGCAGTACGGGTCAAGAGCGGTGGCGCCCCCGGCAGCGACTGATGCATTCGTCGAATCCACTCGTCGCGCGTGAGGAGGTCGGGCAAGACCACCGCCGATCGGCCGGGACCGAGGACCGAGGCCTCAATCGTCTGTCGCAAGACCTCGGCGGAGGCACGCGTCGGGACGATCACGACGCGGCGGCGAGCGTCGAGCGGCGCTCCCTCGAGCGCACGAGCCACCAAGGCGAGACGAAACGCGGCGAGACCAGCGGCGCGGACGAGAGTGCGCGTCTGGGACGCGCGGGCGGGCGGACTCATGACGGCTTCGGCGGAAAGAGTCGTGTGACCAGGTCACGGTGCGCCTGGGTCAGGAGCAGCACGGCGCCAGCCGCCGCCGCGGACGAGTCGGCGGCCGTCGCTGCCTTCGGCGCGACCAGGACTTGGCGGTGACGCACGCAGGCTTCGCGCGCCAGTCCGATCACGCTGTGGAGCGCGGCGTGAACCGCGAGCAGATCGGAGGGCACCTCGAGAGCGGTCAACATCCTCTCCAAGGCCGACAGCCTCGCCAGGGTCCGCATCGTCGCGTCGTACCCGGCTGGCCGGCCGTCACGGATGGCCTGAAGTTCGGGTGCGAGGCCATCGAGACCGGCGAGGATCGGCCGCACGCGGCGTTCGTAGGCGAGCAGTTTCGGCTTCTCCTTGGCGTAGCGATCGAGTGAGGCTCGAAATGCGCGCGTCACCACCAGGCGTGCCGACAGCGCGTCGCCCAGCGCTTGCAGCGCCTCGGGCCGGCGTGACCCGAGCGTGAGGTCGCGGCGCTCCAGCTCGCTCATGAGCGACTCGACCACGGCGACGTCGCCCCGACGCCTCGCCGTGTCCGCTCGCGCGAGCAACTCCGTGGTCAGGCTCTCATAGGCCCGGTCGGCGCCTAGCTCGTCATCCAGACGGCGCCGGGCGTCGGCGGCGAGGTCAGGCTCGACCGTTCCGCTGCCGAGTGTGTCGACGACGGTTCTCAGAATCGCCTCCCGCGTCGCGATATCGTCTGCGACGGCGACCGTCAGGAGCGCCGCTTCGATGGACTCCCGCAATGTGGGCGGCGGCAGGACGGCTTCGTGCGTGGCCTCAGTCACACCTGCCACCAGGTCCATCGCGATGCGCGCGGCGCCCGTTCCTCCGCGAAGCTGGCCGATCACGCCGTCGAACTGGGCGAGGACCTGCTGAACGTCGGCGGCGTGATAGTCGTAGTGATCGGCCGACCACGTCGCGAGCCGCTCGCGGGCTTCCTCCGCCAACTGCAGCCGAAGGGCCGGGTCGGCAATGGCCGGCAAGGCGTCGAGGGTGCTCGCGATGTCGCTGGTCATCGCCTGATACTCGGCCTCGCCGGTCGTCGCCGCGAAGTACGCCGCGCGCACGGCCTTCGCATAGCGCGCGGTGCGTTCGAGATCGACGCTTGACGCCGGCAGGTTGACGAGCTGCAGGGCCATGGGGACGGCACCGCCTCCGACGATCAGTGAAAACACGACCCGATCGGCGACGGCCGCCGATTCCCCGTACGCCGGGAGGGCGCGGCCGTCCTTCAGGAACACGCGGAAGGTGGACGAGGCGACATCACTCGGCGGCGTCTGCGCCCCGAGGCCGACGACGGCCGTCAGAACGATGACCGCGACGGCTCCTGTCGCGCGAGCCAAGCGCGCGTGTGTGGAAAACCTGTGGACAGCACGTGGAAGCGCTGTGCATCCGGTGTCGAGCCGAAACTTTCTTGCGAGGAGAAGTGGTGCAAACAGGAGATGACGCCTCCGCGTGGTGCACGTTTCGCGCAACGCTTCGCTTGCGCGCCTGAGTGCACTCGCGAGACTCTGTCTCCTCATTATTCTTCACGCGCTCCGGGAGGCCCGCGACGATGGTTCGTTTCACACAGACGATCAACGGCCGGACCTATGTCATCGAGGCACAGCCGATCGATGCCCATCGTTGGCGCGCGCAACTCGTCCGCACACCGCACCGGACGACTGCGCTCATGCCCTTCTACGGCGCCACGGCAGACGAGGCCGCGAGCCACCTGAGCGTGTGGCTGACGCGCGCTGGCTTACCGACGCAGTGAGGGCCAGGACGAGAATAACGCCGCTGCCTTCCAGGGCGAAGGCTGGTGGACCAGACCGGGATCGAACCGGTGACCTCATGAATGCCATTCATGCGCGCTCCCAACTGCGCTACTGGCCCACTCGACGTCTGAACGGCAAGGTCAGCCCACGATTATAGCCGGTGCGGGCACGCGCCCTCATTTGATGCCCAGTCGCTGCAGACGTTTGAGGTCCTCGAGCGCCGGGGCATACGACGGGTTCAGGTCGAGCGCCAGTCGGACTTGCTGCATGGCCGCGGCGAACTGGCCGGCCGCGGCCAGGGCGCTTGCGAGGTCCGTGTGGAGGACGGCCGAGTTCGGGCGCAATTCGGCAGCCCGCGCAAAGTGAGGCACGGCCTCCGCGGCGCGGCCGTGCTCGACGAGCAGCGCGCCGAGGTTCACGTGCGGGTCCGGAAACTCGGGGTTGAGAGCGATCGCCCGCGCGTACGCCTCCGCCGCGGCCTCCGGTTGGCGGGAGTGGTTGAACGCGTTGCCGAGATTGTACTGAATGGTCTCGTTGCGAGGCGCGAGCACGGCTGCCCGACGCAGGTGCACGAGCGCCTCGTCGACTCGACCGAGCGCCAGCAGCGCCGAGCCGAGATCGTCGTGAGCGGCTGCGGACCGATCGTCAAGGCGGACGGCGATTTCGAGCGGCGGCACGGCGTCGGCGTATCGCCCGACCTGGATGTAGGCTGAGCCCAGCGCGGTCTGATTCTCGGCGACGTTCGGCGCCTCGCGCGCCTCTTGCTCGGCCCAGGCGACATTCGCTTGCGTGTCGTGGTCGACGAGCGCTTGCACGAGCGCGGCCGCGTCCGCCAACGACTTCGGGAGAACCTGCAGGCCCAACTCCGCCATTTCGTCGGTCGAGTGCGGCCCAAGGCGTACGCGCACGGGCGGCCGGCGGGGGTTTTCCGAGTTGGCCGTCGAGTTGTCGTACGTGTACCGCATCGTCATCGTCGTGCCGGCCGGGAGCGTGATCGGCGTCGCGTACCGATAGTCCTGCTGCCAGTGAAAGCTCCACTGGGGGATGTGGAGCAACGTCTTGACGCTGCCGTCCGGCAGCGCAGCCGTCACGAGCATGTCCTTGCCCAGGTAGTGCGCGTGCGGATACACGCTCAACAAGTCGACGGCCGCCGGAAGCTTGAACGTGTCGGTGACCAGGTAGTCGGTCGCGCCGGCCGGGATGTCGATGAGCCTCGAACTCATCTTCAGGGTGAGCGGCGTCGCGACCGGCGGCGTGTTCGTCAGGAACAACGCCACGGTCGGCTTCACGTCGATCAGCTTCTTGCCCGGCAAGAGATGGAGCTCGACGACGAGGTCGGCGCCGCGATCGAGGCGCCACGGCATGCCGTCCGGCGAGAGGACCGGTCCGCGGCCTGGTGCCCAGCCGATGAAGTGGCCTTCGGGATCCTGACCAGTCTGCCACGCCATGCCGTCCACGCCGGGCTGCCCATCTTGTCCATCCTGACGGGCCATCGTCCCGGACGTGTCCACACGAATGACGGCGTGATGAATGGGCGCGCCACCCGTCTTGAATTCCACGGCGCGAACGAACACGGCCGAAGCGAGGGACGTGTGAATCACCAGGTTGCGATAGATATCGTCTCCGCCGGGGCGCAGCGTGTAGGCACGGACCGGCGTCAGGATTACGTCGGGCGTGCCGAGCTGCCAGCCCCCTGGAAACACGGGCGCCGGCGGGAGGTCGGCGGGGTTGCCTTCGACTTTGCCGCCCTTCACCCAACGCTGGATCGTGTCGATCTGAGCGGCTGTCAGGCGTCGTTCGCCGATGATCGGATAGTCGCCCTGGTCGGGCAGCCATGGCGGCATGCGATGCTGAAGCGTCTCGTCGGCCATTTCCTCGGCGTGCGCCGCCGCGTCGGCGTAGGCCAACAGCGGGAACGGGGCCACTTCGCCGGGTCGATGGCACGGCGCGCAATTCGCAAACACGATCGGCGCGACGTCCTTGTCGAAGGTGACCGGCGCCGACGCCGGCTGGGCCTGACCGCAGCCTGAGGCCGCCACGAGGACAGCGGCTGCCACGGCCAGCCATCCACACGGGCCATACGAGCGGCGCTCCGGACCGGGCGTCACTTTTCAATAGTACAAGAGCGCGCCGCCGCGGGATCAACAGCGCGACGTCAGCCGAAGCGTGCCTCAGAGCCTTCGTGTTGCGCGTCGAGCCAGTCCTCGGCGGCTGCCAGCTCCTCGAAGATGCCGACGCGAATCCAGCCGGCGACGAGCGCCGAGAAGACTCGGCCGATCATGAAGCCACGATCCGTGTCGACGACGACGGCGCGGGGCGCCACCGGGCGCTGGCCAAGGGCGTCTCGAACGAAGTGTGCGACGCCAAGCATGTCGCGGGCCGAAAAGTCGACGCGGCCGATGTCGCGGGCGTCGACGAGCTCGGGAAAGGCCCACGTGCCGTTTCGCCGCACAGCGCTGACATGCTGGCGAATGTCGGCGAACGTCAGGGGAAAGCTAATCGTCGTTCGGAGGATGCGCCGGTCGGGTACAAATGAGGACGAAAACGGCATATTCCTCCTGGGGATGAGGACCGTGGCCGGACGCGAGTGTAGCCGTACTGACGCGCCAGCCTCCACTGACGATAGTTGTCATTCGGACAAGCTTCTGCCGAGGTGCCCTTCGAATGGGTGGGATGATTCTGGCCAGGTCCACGGTCAGGGAGGGACGCATGAGGGATTTGAAGAAGCAGGAGCGAACGGCCCTCGACTCCGTGGCCCAACAGTTCTCAGCGACGTGGGAAAAGGGTCGCGTTCCCCCGCACGCCTATCTGACGGTGGCTGGGAAACGGGTGGCCGTTGACGTCACATCCCTCAAACGGCGCAGCGCTGGCCAAGGTCACACCGCCAAGCCTCGTTTGAGGTTCGATAAGGCCGTGACCAGGGTCATGGGACGTCTGCGAGCCGCCCTCGGGGAGACCGTACCAGACGGCATGACCGTGGTGCTGACCATCACCGCTCCCATCCGTTTGCCATCGAAAACCGCTGAGTCGCTGGAAGACAGAATACAAACTCTTCTTGGGCGGGGATCGCCGGGCGCGCGCGAGCGGCGTGGGGCGATGGGGCCCCACGAGCGACGCGCGCCAGGCGGGGTGCAGGGGTCCCCGCCGATCAACCGAGACGAGAAGAGCACGATTCACGGTAATCGTGTCCGGATTCGATTCTTGAGAGACGAATCCGGGCGAGCGCCGAAATTGATTGGGTTCGTGCACAATTCCGACTCAGACCCCCTTCTGCTCTTGAACATGACACGCGAATTGCTCGAGCTCCTCAGCGCGGGGGTGGGCAGGCGGGTGTCAAGGCCCGCGGGTGATCGATGGCTCGTGGTGATGAGCGCCGAAGGGATCGCGTGTCTAGAGGCCTATCGCGACATCTATTCGCAGCTGCGCCTGGCGACCGACTTCAGGAAGATTCTGATGGTGTTTCGCGATGGGCGTGTCGGGGCGTTGACGGGTTGAAACCAGACTGCGCCCGTGGCTGCCGGACTACGGGCGCCGAGCGGCGTCCGCGCGGAGCCGAACGGGTGACTCCCGGACCTGCCAAGTGTACGGAATCTCGGGCGAGTCGAACGGCAGCCGCCAGTGGTCCGGATCGGCATAGTCATAGGGATGCGTGGGAAGGTTCACCATGAGGGCGTCCAACGGGTTCGGGCCGTATTGGTGGTGAGTGCCGGGCCGAAGGTCGATCCACCGCACGCGCGCGTCGCCGACGGCGGCCACGACGCGGCCTGAATCGTCCGTGCAGCCGTCCCCGACGACGAGCAGTTCCCAATCGGTGAACGTCTGATCCAGAACGCTGCCGATCGAGTACGGCAGCACGGTCGACCAGTTGTAGGTCGCCATGATGACCGTCACGCGGGGCATGACTAGTATTTTGGCCGAAACGCTCGACTCGGCCCAAGGCTTAGGGCCCTTACTGCGGCTTGTCGACGAGTACCGGCGGCTTGCGATGCGTCGTCGCCTGCTCGTACCCGAACGCCCACCCGAGGACGTCGCCGTCCTTCCATGGTCGTCCGGAGAACTCGAGGCCGAAAGGCAGCCCGTCCGCGTAGAAGCCACCCGGCACGACAACAGCGGGCACGCCGATCGGATTCACCCAACCGGTCTCGCTGTGCGGACCGCTGCTCGGCGGTCCGGGCGCCGTCTCGTCATTCGGCGCCATCTGTGCAGACGGGTAAACGAAGCCGTCGAGATGCCATCGATCGAGTGTCGCCTCATACTCCGCGAGCGCCTTTCGCTGCGGGCCCCAGAAGGTCGTTTCTGCGTCCGGATCGACTTCGATGACGCGCTGCGCTGCCGCGGCCGTGCCGCCGGTCACCATGCTCGGCAGCGGCGACCCAACGGCCTTTTCATAGTCGGCTGCGGAGTGATACTGCGTCGGTCCAAAGTCGCGAAGAAACGCATCGGTGCCTTCGCGTCGATACGGCCGCGTGTTGATGGCGTGGACGAGCTGCAGAAAGCCTTCGGGCAGGACCGTCCCGTCGACCACAACCGTCGCGCCAGCGGCGCGAAGCTCATCGATCGCCTTCATGAACATCGCGCGTGCATCGGGCGTGAGCGTCAGCACCCGCGTCTCGGTACCCGCAACGGCTTGCTCGACGACGAACGCGGGTACGCCGAAGCGCTTGCCTTTGAGCCCATCACGCTTCAAGTAGTTCGTATATGGACCAGGCTCCGCTTTCGCTGCGGATCCACGCGTGCGGAAATCCTTGGCATCTTCGCCGGCCATTACACTGAGCGCGATCGCGGCATCGGTCACCGTCCGCGTGATCGGCCCCGTATCGTCGAGCAGCCAGTCGAGCGGATGGATGCCCGCGATGCTCAGGAGGCCGCGCGTTGGCAGCACGCCGACCACGTTGCTCGTGCCCGATGGCATGCGAATCGAGTTGGACGTATCAGTACCGGTGCCGAAGACAGCGAAGTTTCCCGCCACGGACGTCACGGTGCCGCCGGACGACCCGCCTGGGCTGAAGCGCCAGTTGTACGCGTTGCCGGTGCGGCCGCCCGCGGTGCTGTTCGTCGTGTCGCTCGCGGCGAAGTCGGGCATGTTCGTTTGACCGACGATCACCGCGCCCGCCCCGCGAAGCTTTGCGACGACCGTTGCGTCAGCAGGCGCGAGGAGCTCATGGCCGGGAACGATGTAGCCCTTCCATCCGTTGCTCGTCACGAGCCCTTTGATGCTCGTGTTGGCCTTGATGACGATCGGCACACCCCACAGGGGACCACGGCTGAAGACCTTCGGCTGTCGCGCGGCCGCCGCATCCTCAGCCGCGGCCGTCCTGAGGGCGCCATCCCGATCCACATGCCAGACGGCCTTGTACACCCCGTCGTAGCGGGCGATACGTTCGAGGTACCACCGCGTGACCTCCGTCACCGTGTACCGTTTCGACGCATACATCGCCTCGAGCTTCGGGATGGTGACTTCGATGAGATCGCGATCCAACGCCGAAGCGGCGCCCTGCGCCTGAACCATCGGCGCGCCCGCCTTGCCGATGAGCGGCGCGGCACCGACGATCGTCACCGCGGCAAGCACGCAGACGCTCATGTTGTTCACGACGACTCCCATGGGCCAGATGACCGTGAGTACGCGGTGCAACTTTGGCGCGGACCGAATTGATCTACCAACCGACGTACGTTTCGCGATAATCAAACGGTGAACTCTCTTCATTGGCCGCTGAGACTGGCTGCCGTGCTCTGCGTAGGCGCCATGGGCCAGATCCCGCGTCCCGGCGAAAGTAGCCTCGAACTCGAGCCGTCTCTCTTCGTGCAACTTCCGGGAGGCAAGAGCACCCCCGGTACCGTCCAACTGGTCTGGATTCCGGAGCCGCTCGAAAAATACTGCCTCGGGAAAACCCCCGAGCAATGTGCCTCCATGGATTATTGCATTCGCACCACGACCAAGAACGTCTCCACGTGCCGGAACCTGGCCGTCGATCTGGCGCATTTGCCCGCCTACCCTCCGGACATGCGTCCCAGGCGCATGCTCAGCGTCGTCCTCTATCCGCCCACCCTAATGAAAGGCTGGCAAGAACTGCAAGACTATGTCGCGCGCGCACCCAAGGACCGGCTCGAACACTTCTCCCCGCTGACGCGAATCAAGGCCAAGGTCACATTCACCCGAACGCCCGAGGACGATGGATTTCGAGTGCTCGAAATCTTGTCCGTCCCAAAACTCTGAGCGCGTGTGGACAAGACGATAAGCCCCTGCGGGTTCGGAGCCTCGCACAGGCCCAGGGGGTCTAACTTTCGCGGGCCCGGTCGCCTATCCCCGAGGATTCTTGACTTGGCCGAACGTCCGTGCCTAGACTGGCCTCGGTTTTCTGCCCCTTCACGCAGCACGGGAGGCTCGGCCTCCAGGGAAGAGGGACCACATGCCTCAGGGCACGATCGCGCGGTTGTTGATCGACAAGGGTTTCGGGTTCATTCGGGACGAGAGCGGCGTCGAACACTTCTTCCATCGGTCCGCGATTCGGGGCGCCGTGTTCGAGTTGCTCCGCGAGGGCCAGCGGGTCGAGTTCGTAAACGAGGACTCCCCGAAGGGTCCGCGCGCCGCTGATGTCCGCCTGATCGACGGCTAACGCGCTCTTCTCCCGCCTCCCGCTCGATCCTTGAGCTTGCGTCGTCGGGCCCGCCGGTCGCTGGTGGTGCTGGCGCTGGCGATTGCTGGGGGGACGTTCCTCTCCGCCGGCCTCATCATCGACCATTCGGATCCGCTCGCTCCGGCCGACGTGATCTACGTGCTCGGCGGGTCGCGGATTTCCCGCGCGCTCGAGGCCAGCGAGCTGTACACGGCCTACGCCCCGCGCATCCTCATCAGCCAGGGCGCCGCAGAGGCGGCCGAGGGCCAACTGGCCGCCCGGGGCATTCACGTGCCGACGGAGGGCGAGGTCGCGCGCGACATCCTCGTAAGCCGACTCAATGTGCCTTCAACAGCCGTCGAACTCTTGCCCGAGTCACCCGACAACACGGCGCAAGAGGCCCGCATGCTCGCGGGGCGCGTCCGCGCGAGTCACTGGTCCAGAATTATCGTCGTCACCGACTGCGCGTCGACCAGCCGAGCAGGCTTCATCTTTCGGCGGATACTCGGCCCCGACGTCACAATCATCGCGCGATGCGCGCGCACGGACGGATACGATCCATGGCTGTGATGGCGGTCACGTTCCACATTTCGCGAGACGTTCTACGAACTCCCCAAGCTCGTGGCCTACTGGTGCGGACTTAAGGGATGATTCCGTCCGGAAGCCCACGGGGCCCGGTGGCCCTCCCGGTCTTCAAAACCGGTCGCTTCCCGCGTTTCGCGGGAGGGGTGGGTTCGACTCCCACAGGCTTCCGCCACCTTCATCGTTAGACCCAAGCGAGAATCTCCGGCACGGGCTCGAGCGTCCTCAAGACGAGGTTCGCGCCAGTCGCCCGTAGCGTCGCTTCGTCATAGAGACCCGTAGCCACAGCGAGCGCTCGGACGCCGTGCGCCTGTGCGCAGTCGACATCGAGCGGCGTGTCGCCGACGATGACGACGCGCCTGGGATCCTCGATGGCGATGCCTTCGGCCCTGGCGAGCGTCAACGCCACGGGCACCAGTTCCCGCCGGTCCTCGTGGTCGTCGCCAAAGGCGCCGAAGCGAAATCGGCTCCACAAGCCGAAGTGGCCGAGTTTGATGCGGGCTCCACCCGCAAAGTTCCCCGTGAGCAGGGCCACGACGACGTCCGGCCGACGGTCGAGCGCGTCGAGGAGAGACGGGACGCCCGGCAAGACGCCGCTCGGCTCCGCGACGGGTCGGCCGATCTCCTCGCTCAAGGCTTCGAAGTACGAATCGCGTAGCCGGAGGATCTCCTCGCCTGTGGCGTCGAGCCCGAAACCGCGCATGGCGTCCGTCACGATGACGCGATCGCAGCGCCCCGCCACGGCGACGCCATCGAGCGCCCGCGGCTGACCATAGAGTCGGTCGAACGCGCGGTTCATGCCACGCACGCCCGCGCGGCCGGACTGAATCAGCGTGCCATCGATGTCAAAGAGAACCAGTGTCGCCGGAGGCATGCGGTACAATCATTTCGCAGAGGAACAGTTTATGCACAAAACGGTCGCGCTCGGGGCGGCTGTGCTCGGCGCTCTCGTGGCGTGGCGGCCGATCGCGACGATCGCGCAAGCTGGCGGCCTGCGCGCCAAGGCCACGATCAAAGGCGAAGGCGTCACCGGTACCGCGACCTTCAGGGAGATCGATGCTCACACGAAGGGCATGACCGACTCGTCGTTCAGTACCGGACTCAAGGGCGTCGAGATCACGGTCGACGTGACGGGGCTGAAGCCAGGCGCCCACGGGGCTCACATCCACGCCGTCGGCAAGTGCGACCCCCCGGGATTCATGACCGCGGGCGGACACTTCGACCCGGGTCCGGCCAGCAACACAGATCCCGACATGAATCATCCGTTCCACATGGGCGATCTGCCGAACCTGGTCGCCGACGCAAAGGGCCACGCGACGATGACGGTGATCACGACGCGCGTGACGCTCGGGCCGGGGCCCCTGTCGCTCTTCGGCGCAGACGGCACGGCCCTCGTCGTCCACGCAAACCCCGATCAGGGCGTCACCGGCGAAGCGAAGTCGGGTCTGAGCGGCGGTCCAAGGCTCGCCTGCGGCGTCATCGAAAAGGAATAGGCAGCACGCGGCGCCAGAAGGTGGTCGCTGCCTCCGCCCACTCCCCCGTCTCGAGATTGATCTTTCCGCGGCGTCCGCCGGCCGCGTCGGCGAACACCTCGTCGTTGGCGAACGCGATCCACGCAAGATGCCGCTCGTCGGCGACCCGCCTGAGCGACTCGCCGAACGCGCGCGACGCGGCCGAGTCGAGGGTGGCCGTCGGCTGCTCGAGGAGCAGGGTCTGCGGATCGGTCGCCAGGGCCCGCGCCAGGTGTACTCGCATGCGTTCGAGCGGCGCGAGGTTCGCCGCCGGGCGGTCCAACGCAGCGACGTCGAGGCCAACCGCCCGTGCGAGCGCGTCCACCCGCCTGCGGATGTCCTCGGCAATGGGATCGACCTCGACCGTGATCGGCAGGGCCAGGTTCCCGGCGATCGAAAACCCATCGAGCAGGACCGCGCGTTCCGTGACGATGCCGAACCGGTCGAGCGAGGCGAGCCACGCCATATCGGTGGCGACGTCCACGGTCCGCTGGCCGCCAACGCGTACTTCGCCGTGGTCGGGCAGGGCGGCGCCCGTGATGAGGTGGACCAATGCTTCGGCCGCACCCGCATCCAGGCCTTGAATCGTGTATCGATCGCCGGGCCGCACGATGAGGCGGCGCAGGCGGATAGTCGGCAGCCCTGGCGAGGCTTTCACGAGACCGACAATCTCGATGAGCGGAGAGATCACGCGGACTGGCGTCGGCCTGGCCGAGGCCGTCGACGTTCGCGAGCGATGAGCGCTCGGTATTCGCGAATCAGGAGCTCGAGGTGGTCCCGCTCCTCCGTCGCAAATTCGAGAAACACTCGCCTGCCTTCGGATTCCTCGAAGCGCTCGCCGTAGCGTTTGAAGAACCGGTGCGATGCCCGCTCGCAGCGAATGCCGATGAGGAGCGCCTGTTTGTCGGCCCCGCGGCGCGTCAGCTCTTCGGTGCCCGCCGCGAACAGCCCGTTCGCCGCGCCCTTGAAGAAGAGGAAGGTCGGCTGCGACTCCAGCCCGGGATCCGCGGCCACGAGGTCCCGGTATCGCGCCTCGAGCGTGCCGAGGTGTTCCTTCTCCTCGGCCGCCAGGCGATCGAAGACTTTCTTCCCCCTCGGGTCGCGGGCCAGCCGGGCGGCGCGCGTATAGAACTCGAGCCCGCTGCGCTCGGTGGCGATGGCAATGCGGAGCGCGTCGCGCGCGAAGACGGCGTCTGTGGGCGCCGCCGGCTGGGCCTTCGGGGCTCCGGCGCGGCACGACTCGCAGGTCCCGTAGATCTGGACGACGCTTTGGCGCGGCGCGAACCCGCGCGCCGACGCGACCTCCTCGAGGAGGGTCTCGATATCGGAACTCAGGAACTCGAACGACTGGTCGCAGGTCTTGCAGATGAGATGGAAATGGCGAGGATGCCGGTAGGCGTGCTCGAACCTGAATTTCCCCTCGCCGAAATCCACGCGGCGCGCGATGCCCGCCTCGACCATCCACAGGAGCGTGCGATAAATCGTCGCGCGGCTGATCCGACGGTCTTGCCGCCGAATCAGGTCCACGAGTTCGTCCGCGCTCAGATGCCCGGGCTGGCGCAGGAACAGACCGACGATGAGGTCGCGCTTGCCGGAGCGACGCCCTCCAGCCGGTCGATGCGTCTCGACGAACTCAGCGGTCGATTGCACCCGCGTGGAGGGTCGGCCGTCCGGTGACTAGGCCGAAAAGGAGGAGCCGCACCCACACGTCGACTTGGCATTCGGATTCTTGATCGTGAATCCGCCGCCCATGTGGTTGTCGACGAAGTCGACTTCGGCGCCCTTGAGATATCTCAGGCTGATGGGATCGACGAAAAGTCGAACGCCGTTGACTTCGAACACCTGATCGGCCGAGGCGTCGCCCTCGCCCTCGTCGATCATCAAGCCGTACTGGAAGCCCGAGCAACCGCCGCCCTGGACGAAAACGCGCAGGCCGGAGCCCGTCTTGTTCTCTTCCGTGAGGAGCTCGTGAATCTTCTCGGCGGCCGTCTCGGTGACATGGATCATAGTTCGATTATACGACCTTGAGTGCAGGGTTTACGATGGTGTCATGCGGCGTCGAGCGCTGGCGGCCCTCTATCTCATGGCGGGACTGACAGTTGCGGCATGCCATGGGGCGGCCACCTCCCGCCAGGCCCCGGTCACGCCGCCGTCGGCGCCGGCGGCTCAAGCCCTCTTCCGCCCCGAGGCGCTGGGCCTGCTCGAAGACCCCGATCGGGACGAGTGGCAGCAACCCGACAAGGTGATGGACGAGTTGCACATCGCCGACGGGTCGCGTGTGGCCGATGTCGGCGCGGGCGGCGGATGGTTCACGACGCGCCTGGCGCGTCGCGTCGGGCCCAATGGCGCGGTCTACGCCGAGGACGTGCAGAAGCAGATGGTCGAAGCCATCGAGGAGCGCGCGCGGCAGGAGGGGTTGAGCAACGTCCACGCGATCCTGAGTTCGTCGAGCGACCCGATGCTCCCGCCGAATCTCGACGCCGTGCTGATTGTCGACGCCTACGGCCAACTCGCGCATCCGATCGACGTCCTCGATCACATCGCGGCCGCGCTCGCCCAGAACGGGCGCGTCGGCGTCGTGGACTTCAAGCCGAACGGCGATGGCGGGCCCGGTCCGCCGGCGGACCTCCGGATCGATCCGGAACACGTCGTGGCGGACGCCGCGCGCGCCGGTCTCACCGTGCGCAGCCGCGAGACCGCCTTGCGCTATCAGTACGTGATCATTTTCGGTCGATGACTCGCCCGGTCTCCGGCCCGGCCCCGGTTCACGCGCGCACGATGCGAACGGTGCTGACCATCGCGGGCAGCGACCCGAGCGGCGGCGCCGGCGTGCAAGGCGACCTGAAGACGTTCGCAGCGCATGGCGTGTACGGCATGGCCGTCCTCACGGCCCTCACCGTGCAGAATACGCGCGGCGTGACGCGCGTCGAGCCGATCGCGCCGGATCTGGTCGGCGAGCAAATCGACGCGGTCGTGTCGGACATCGAACCACATGCCATCAAGATCGGCATGCTGGCGACGGGCGCCATCGTTCGCGTGGTCGCGCGCGTGCTCGCCGCCTACAGCCGCGACCGTGCCGCCTCGAACCCAACCGCCATCGTCGTCGACCCGGTCATGGCGGCCACGGCGGGCGGCGCCCTGCTCGATGCCGAGGGCATCATCGCGGTCCGCGACGCCTTGCTGCCGCTCGCCACCGTGGTCACGCCGAACACGATCGAAGCCGAACGGCTCACGGGCATGCCGGTGTCTTCCGCTGCCGAGGCCCATCGGGCGGCGGCGCGACTCGTGTCGCTCGGCGCCGCGGCGGCGATCGTCACGGGCGGCCACCTCGACGGACCGCCCATCGACGTCCTGTTCGACGGCGTGCGGGCGATCGCGCTGGAAAGCGTGCGCCTCGAGTCCAGAGACACGCACGGCACGGGCTGCGCCTTTTCGGCGGCCCTCGCCGCGCGGCTGGCGCTCGGCGACTCGCTCGAAGAGGCGGCGAGGCACGCCAAGGCGTACGTCACGGACGCGATTCGCCGAGCACCCGGTCTCGGCCAGGGCCGAGGTCCGCTGGGGCACGCGTGAGGCGCCGAGGAGCCATCGGGCGCGATTGCTATACTCAACGGGATGTGCCTCCTTGCGATCACGTCCGACCCGTTGTCGGTCGAGGCGCTCGTTGGCGCGGTCGAGCGCGCCGCGCGCGCGCGCGGTGAGGGCTGTGGCGCGGTGGCGACGTTCGTGGGCGTGGTCCGCGCCACGCACCAGAGCCGCCGCGTGACGTTCCTGGTCTACGAGGCGTTCGACGCGCTGGCTGAGCGGGTGTTCGCGCGGATTCAGACGGAAGCCGGCGACGTGTGGCCCGACGCCACGGTCGCGATCCACCATCGCGTCGGCCGCCTCGAGATCGGCGAGGCCAGCGTGATCATCGCCGCCGCGGCTGCGCATCGCGCCGAGGCGTTTCAGGTCTGTCGATACGCCATCGAACGCATCAAGCAAATCGCGCCCGTCTGGAAGCACGAGTTCTTCGACGACGGCGAGGCGTGGGTCGAGGGCGCGCTGGCCGACCCGGACGACGAGGGTGCCCGGGCGGCGGCGCGGGCGCGGGCATGCGCATAAAGGTGCGCCTGTTCGCGCGCCTGCGCGAGCTGGCCGGCCGCGGCGAGTGGGACGACGAAGTCGACGACCGCGATGGGAACGCGTCGGCGGCCACGGTGTGGCGCGCAGTGGTCCGGCGCCACCCGGCGCTCGAGCCGTTCGGCGCGGCGATTTCGTGCGCCGTGAACGCCAACTTCGCGCGCATGACGACGACGGTCAAGGACGGCGACGAGGTCGCCTTTCTGCCGCCGGTCTCGGGCGGCTGAAATGACTCCCCAAGTCCTTCGCAAACTCAAGGCGATGCAGGCGCGCTACGACGAACTCACGCGGCTCGTGAGCGACGCCAAGGCGCAAGCGAACGCGTCGACCTACCGCGCGAACCTCAAGGCCATTGCTGAGCTGCAGGAGGTCCTCGACCGCTACGCGGACTATCAGCGGGTCGCGACGGACCTGTCCAACAACCGTGAGCTGGCGGCCTCGGCCGATCCGGACCTCAGGGCGATGGCCGAAGAGGAAATCCCGGCGCTCGAGCGCCGCGAGGCCGCCTTCATGGACGAGATTCGGCTGCTGCTCGTGCCGAAGGATCCGAACGACGATCGGAGCGTCGTGCTCGAGATTCGGGCGGGAACCGGCGGCGACGAGGCCGCGCTCTTCGCGGGCGACCTGTACCGCATGTACTCGCGGTACGCCGAGCGGAAGGGCTGGGTCGTCGACGTCATGTCGCTGAGCGACACCGGCGGGGGCCTGAAGGAAGTCGTCGCCTCGATCGAGGGCAAGGCCGTGTACGAGCGTATGAAGCACGAAAGCGGCGTCCATCGCGTGCAGCGCGTGCCCGTGACGGAGGCGAGCGGCCGCATTCACACGTCGACGGCGACGGTCGCGGTGCTGCCAGAGGCGGAGGAGGTCGAGGTACAGATCGACCAGAAGGACCTTCGGGTCGACACGTTCTGCTCGAGCGGTCCGGGCGGCCAGAGCGTCAACACGACGTACTCCGCTGTGCGCATCACGCACCTGCCGACCGGGCTCGTCGTCTCGCAGCAGGACGAGAAATCGCAGATCAAGAATCGGGCGAAGGCGATGAAGGTGCTCCGCGCGCGCCTGTACGAGATCGAGATGCGCAAGCAGCAGGAAGCGATTGCCAAGGAACGCCGCGGCCAGGTGGGCACGGGCGAACGGTCCGAGAAGATTCGCACCTACAACTTCAAGGAAAACCGCATCACCGACCACCGCATCGGCTTCACGATGCACCAGCTCACCAACGCGCTCGAGGGTGACCTGGACGCCCTCATCGATCAGATGGCTAAGCACGAACAGGCGGAGCGGCTCAGACAGGCCACCGAATCGGAGGCGGACGTCGCGGAGTGACGCGATCGTTGGCCGTGGCCGTCGACAAGGCCGCCGGGCGGCTGGTGCAACAGGGATTCGCGCCTCCCGACGCCCGGGTCGACGCCGGCGTGCTCGCCCGCGCCCTGCTCGGCTGGGACGTGGCCACGTGGCTGATTCGTCATCAGGAACCGGCGCCCGGGGACTTTTCGCCGCGCCTCGAAGCCTGGATCGCCCGACGCGGGCGTCACGAGCCCGTCGCCTACATCACGGGCGAGCGTGAATTCTTCGGGCGCCTGTTTCGCGTGACACCCGACGTCCTCATTCCCCGTCCCGAAACCGAATTCGTCGTCGAAGCCGCCCTCGAGTGGGCACGTCTCCACACCCCCTCCTCTGCGCCCGACTCGTTGGCGCCAACGACCAGTCCTCGCCCTCGCGCTCAGCCTCTCGGCGAGGCGAACCGTCGACTGGCCGCCTTCGGCGTTCTTGACGTGGGCACCGGCAGCGGCTGCCTCGCTGTCACCCTCGCGTGCGAGCTGCCGCGCGCCGCGGTGACGGCCACGGACGTATCGAGCGACGCGCTCATTGTCGCCCGCGACAACGCAGCGCGTCACCACGTCGCCGATCGGATCGCGGTGGTCGAAGGCCCGCTCTTCGCGGACCAGGCTGGCCCGTGGGATCTGATCGTGTCCAATCCGCCGTATGTCCCCCGCCGCGATTACGACGGGCTCGCCGCCGACGTCCGCGACTTCGAGCCGCGGGTCGCGCTCCTCGGCGGCGACGACGGCTTGGAGGTGATCCGTGCGATCACGCGCGCCGCGGCGGGCGCGCTCGCCCCCGCCGGTTTGCTCGTCATGGAGATCGGTGCCGGCCAGGGCGACGCCGTGCGGGCCCTAATCGACGAGACCACGGGGCTCTCGTGGACCCGCGTCCTGCCAGACCTTCAGGGCATTCCGCGCGTCGTCGTCGCCACGTGCTGTCGACCGTAGAGCGCGTTTCAAGTCCAGGCGGGTCCTCAGAACTTGGCGACGATCGCCGCCGAGGCGATCGTGTCCGTCTTCTTGAACCCGGGTGTCGGCAGGTTCACGACGTGCGTGACGTGCGACACCTTGAGCGACAGCTTCGTCGTGAGTTTCGCCGTCACCGCGGCGGTATTGTCGAACCGCCAGTCATCGCCGTGCGACAACGACTCGACGATCCGCGCGTCTTCAGTGAACTCACTCGTGTCCGAGATCTTTACTTTGTAGCCGCCGCCGACGAGCGCGGTGCCCGTCGACGCGCGGGGCATGGCGACCGGCGTCTCGCTCGCGGCGCCGAGGCCGAGGTCCAGCCGCAGGGTGTTCTTCTTGTCGTCGACAGCCTTGTAGGAAGCCCCGGCGACGACCGTATGCCGCTGACTGATGCCGGCAAAGGGACTGTTGAGGAAGTCGTACTGCGCAAAGAGCGACGTCTTGGGCGACAGGTCGCGGGCCAATCGCGACGACGCCGTCACCGATCGGGCGTTGACCACCGAACCCGCCTCGGTGCGCACGAAGGCGATCTTCGAATCGATGACCCAGCCCGACGGCCGGTAGATGACGCCCCCCGCCAGCCCGATCGTGTCCGTCGATGAATTGCCTGTCGTCGTCACGAATGACAGCTCGCCGGTGCCTTCGACTGTCGGTGGTGGAGGCGGTGGTGCCGCGTTCGCGGGCGTTTGCGCGGCTTGGCTGGCGGAGGCCATGGCGGCGCTGACGACCAGGAGGCTCGCGGCCGCGGCGAGAACGAATCGGACGCGCTCGATCCGCATGGCTGCATCATCTCATGCGACTATTCCGGCATGGCCTGTCTCTTCTGTCGCATCGTGTCCGGTGAGATTCCGGCGGCGCGGGTATTCGAGGACGAGCGCCTCGTGGCGTTCAACGACATCAACCCGCAGGCGCCGATGCACGTCCTGGTCGTGCCGCGCGAGCACATCGCGACGGTGAGCGACCTCGGCGCCGATCACGACGGGCTCGTCGGCGCGATGGTGAGGCGGGCCGCCGCCATCGCGGCCGAGCGCGGCTACGCCGAGTCGGGATTTCGAACCGTCTTCAACTGCCAGGCCGGCCCCGGCCAAACCGTGTTTCATCTGCATTTGCACGTCCTCGGCGGCCGGACGTTCGTCTGGCCGCCGGGCTAGGGTCGGCAGACCTGACGATGGACGATCGCCAATTGACGATTGATTGTCGATTCTAGATTTCAGATTTCAGATTGAAGAGTGGCTCTAGCTCGTCGAGCGACCGAATGACTTCGACGCCGTCCCCGGTCGCCGGCGGCGCGCCGCCCCGGGCGAGGAGAATCGCCCGCATGCCCACGAGCCGCGCGCCGGCGACGTCGTGTGTCAGACTGTCGCCGACCATGACGGCTTGGTCGGCGCGGACCTGCATCCGGTCCAGCGCGGCCTGAAAAATCCTCGGGTGCGGCTTCATGAAGCCGTGTTCCGACGACGAGACCGTGACGGCAATCAAGCCGTCCAACTCGAAGTGCGACTCGAACGACGCCAGGCAGCGATGCGTATTCGAGATCAGACCGACGCGAATGCCGTCGTGATGGAGGCGTCGCAGGGCGCCCGGCACGTCGTCATAGAGCGAAAAGTGATGGTGCTCCGCCCAGGCGTCGTAGATTTCGCGGGCGGCCGCCTCGACGCCGGCGCCGACTCCGCCCATCCCCTCGATGATTCGGCTCGTGAAGGTCACGAAGAGCCGGGCGTCATAGAGTTGGTCGGCCGAGTCGAGGAGGGGCAAGGCCAGGGTCACGGCTGCGTCAAAGCGTTCGGGATCGACCGTCACGCCGTAGCGCGCGCAGGTGACCCGATAGCCGGTCCCCTGGAACCTCGGACCGGGATGGATCAGCGTGAAATCGACGTCGAAGAAGACGGCCGCCGGACGGGCCACGATTTCTAATTATAAAATAACCGTTCAGGACTATCCGATGCGCGACTGGAAAGACACGGTGCTCTTGCCGCGGACCGACTTCCCGATGAAGGCGAACCTCGCGGTGACTGAACCGGCGATGATCGACCGCTGGCGGGCGATGGATCTTTACGGACAGATCCGTCAGCGCCGAGCCGGCGCGCGGAAATTCGTGCTGCACGACGGCCCGCCGTACGCGAACGGCGACGTCCACCTCGGCACCGCGCTCAACAAGATCCTCAAGGACCTCGTCGTCAAGACGCGAACGATGGCGGGGTTCGACGCGCCGTACGTGCCGGGCTGGGACTGCCACGGCCTACCCATCGAGCTGAACGTCGAGAAGGAACTGGGCGCGGCGGCGAAGGGCCGCTCCCCCGGCGACTTCCGGCGCGCTTGTCGCACCTATGCGTCTCGTTTCGTCGATTTGCAGCGGGCAGACTTCGAGCGCCTGGGCGTCATCGGCGACTGGGCATCGCCGTACCGCACAATGGACTTTCCCTACCAGGCGGCCATCGTGCGCGCGTTCGGCAAGTTCGTCGTGCGCGGGCTGGTGTACAAGGGCAAGAAGCCGGTCCACTGGTGCTTGCGCGATCGCACGGCGCTCGCCGACGCCGAGCTCGAGTACCAGACTCACACCTCGCCGTCGATCTACGTCGAGTTCCCGCTGTCGGTCCACGACAAGGGCCGACTGGCCGCGCGCGTGCCCGCGCTCGGTGGTCGTACGGTCACGGTGCTCATCTGGACGACGACGCCGTGGACGATCCCGTCGAATCTGGCGATCGCGTTTCATCCAGACCTGACCTACGGTGCCTACCTCTACGAGGGGCGAGCGGTCATCGTGGCCGAAGCCCTGGCGGAGGCCGTGTCGGCCACGACAGGACGGACGCTCGGCGAACAGATCGCGTCGTTCCCAGGCCACGTCCTCGAAGGGGTGGCGTTCCAGCATCCTTTGTACGACCGCGAATCGGTGGGCGTCCTCGCAACCTATGTCACGGTCGATCAAGGCACGGGGGCGGTGCACACGGCGCCGGGCCATGGCGCCGACGACTACGCGACGGGCCTCAAGTACGGGCTCGAGATCTACGCGCCCATCGGGCGTGATGGCCGCTTCGACGCGGACGTGGGCATTGTCGGTGGCCTGAAGGTGTTCGAGGCGAATGCGGTTGTCGAGCGCGCGCTGGCGACGCACGGGTGGCTGTGGTTCCGCGCGGACTTCGCCCACTCGTATCCGCATTGCTGGCGCTGCCATCAGCCGGTGATCGTCCTCGCGACCTCGCAGTGGTTCATCAGCTTCGACGCCCTGCGGGCGCGCGCCATCGAGGTCTGCGGCGATGTTCGGTGGTGGCCGTCGTGGGGCCAGGAGCGCATGAGGGCGATGTTCAGCACGCGGCCCGATTGGTGCATCTCGCGACAGCGCGCCTGGGGTGTCCCCATCCCGGCCGTCGCGTGCAAGAGCTGCGGCGAGTCGATGACGACGCCGGCGCTTGTCGAGCAGACGGCAACTGTGTTCGACCTCCTCGGCGCGGACGCCTGGTACGAGCGACCGGACGCGGATTTTTTACCGCTCGGGCTCACCTGCGATCGCTGCGGCGGTACGACGTTCGAGCGCGAGCGCGACATCCTCGACGTGTGGTTCGATTCCGGATCGAGCCACGAGGCGGTGCTCGCGGTGCGGCCCGAGCTCACGTGGCCGGCCGATCTGTATCTCGAGGGCACGGACCAGTACCGCGGTTGGTTCCAGTCGTCGCTCCTCGTCGGCCTCGGTACGCGCGACCGGCCGCCATTCAAGGGCGTCTTCACGCACGGATTCGTCGTCGATGAGCAGGGACACAAGCAGTCGAAGTCGGTCGGCAACGTGATCTCGCCGCAGCAGGTGATGAAGGACAGCGGCGCGGACGTCCTGCGCTTGTGGGTCGCGATGGTCGACCCGGCCGACGAAGTCCGCCTCGGTCGAACCGTCCTCGCGAACACCGTCGAGACGTACCGCAAGATCCGGAACACGTTCCGGTATCTTTTGTCGAATCTTTTCGATTTCGATCCCGCAAAGGATGCCGTGCCGGCGGCACACGTGCTCGAGGTCGATCGGTACGCGCTCGCCCGCTACGCGACGGTCGTAACGCGCGCGCTCGACGGCTACGCGGCGTTCGATTTCCAGTCGGCCACGCACGCGCTCGCGGAGTTCGTGACCGTCGATCTGAGCGCGTTCTATCTGGATATCTCGAAAGACCGCCTCTACACGTTCCGGGCCGACTCCCTCGAGCGGCGGTCCGCGCAGACGGCGCAAGCCGTCATCGCCGACGGGCTTGCGCGGCTCTTCGCGCCGGTGCTGTCGTTCACCGCGGATGAAGTATGGAGCCGACTGCCGGGCACCCGCGAGGAGTCCGTTCATTTGTCTGACTTTCCCGACACGGATCAGTGGCGCGATCAGGCCCTGGAGGAACGCTGGGGCATTCTTCGCGACGTCCGCGAGAACGTCACGCTGAACCTTGAGGAAGCCAGGCGCACGGGTGGCAGCAGTCTGGCGAACACCGTGACCATCGGAGTCTCGGCCGGTGGCCTGCTCGATGTGCTCAAGGGCTTCGAGCCCGAATTGGCTTCAGTACTCATTGTCTCTGGCGCGACGGTCATCGAGGACCCGAAGCCCGGTGCTCATTTCTCGGTCGACGTTATCCGAGCGACAGGGCACAAGTGTCCGCGCTGCTGGCGCGTCGTGCCAGAGATCGTGCTGTCGGGTGATCTCGCAGGCTTGTGCCTGCGGTGCGCTGAAGTGGTAGGAGGTGCGAGCGTTGCCCACTGACGCGCCACCGAGCCCAACGGCCGAAGCCGGATTGCCGGGCGCCGTGGCCGCGACTCCGGCGACGATCGAACGCCGTGGCATTCACCTGTTCTGGTGGGTCAGCCTGGCGGTACTCGTGCTCGATCAGGTCTCGAAAGAGCTGGTCCGGACGCACCTCCCGGAATTCGACAGCATGCCCATCATCGCGAATCTCGTGGACTTCACGCACGTGGAGAACAAGGGCGTCGCGTTCGGATTGCTCAACGACGCGCAGCTCCCGTTCAAGGGCGGCGTCACCTCGGCGTTGGCGGTGGTCGCGCTCGTCGGGATCGGCCTGTACGCCCGCCACATCCGGCGCGAGGAATGGGTGGCGCGGCTCGGCCTGTCGCTCATTCTCGGCGGCGCGGTTGGCAACCTCATCGACCGGGTGCGGGTCGGGTACGTCGTGGACTTCGTCGACGTCTACTGGCGCACCTGGCACTTCTGGGCATTCAACGCCGCCGACGCTTCGATTACCATTGGAGCGATCCTGGTGTTTCTGGATCTGCTCCTGGTGACCCGTCATGCACCCGATTCTGTTTGAGGTCAAAGGCTGGCCGATCTACACGTACGGCGTCCTGCTGGCGCTCGCGTATCTGTCAGCCCTGCAGCTCGCGGTGGTGCGAGCCCGGAAGGCCGGCCTCGACGGCGCGCGGGTGATGGACCTCGGCATTTACCTCATCATCGCGGCCCTCGTCGGCGCGAAGGTGATGCTCGTCTTCACCGATTTCAGTGCCTTCAAGGCCGACCCGCAGGAGTTCCTGTCGCTCGTCCGCGCCGGCGGCGTGTTTTACGGCGGCCTGATTGCCGCCACGGTGGTGGGGATTTTGCTCGTCGGCCGCTACCAGCTTCCGCTCTGGACCACGGCCGATGCCATCGCGCCCGGCATCGCGCTCGGACACGTCATCGGGCGCTTCGGCTGCCTGATGGCGGGCTGCTGCTACGGCCGGCAAACGGACGTGCCCTGGGCGATCACGTTCACGAACCCGGCGGCGACCTTGAACGCCGGTACGCCGCTCAACGTGCCACTGCATCCGACGCAGCTGTACGATGCCGGAGCTGAATTGCTCATTCTTGGGATCTTGCTCTTCACCGAGCGGCGCGGCCGGCCGTTTGCCGGACGCACGTTCTGGCTCTACATGGTGCTCTACGCCGTGTCCCGCTACATCATCGAGAACTACCGGGGCGACGATCGCGGCATGATTTTCAATTTTTCGACGTCGCAGTTCGTTGCCCTGCTCATCGTGCCCGTGAGCCTGGTCATGCTCTGGTGGCTCCGCTCGCGCACACCCGCGCCACGGCCCGCTTAGATCGCCGCCGGGATCTCGGGAATGCCCGACCGCACCTTCCAGCTCGTCGTGGAGCCGGAGGAGGCCGGTTCGAGGCTGGATCGGTTCCTGGCCGCACGGCTTCCCGACCTCTCTCGCTCCGCCGTTCAACGGTTGATCGCCCAGGGCTTCGTGCGGGTCTCCGCCGGCGCGGCCAAACCGAGTTTGAGCGTCGCGGCCGGACTCGAAGTGGACCTCACGGTTCCGGCGCCCGCCGGAGCCACGCCGGAACCCGAGGACTTGCCACTCACGGTCCTGTACGACGACGACGACATCGTCGTCGTCGACAAGGCGCCGGGGATCGTCGTGCATCCAGCGGCGGGCCACGCCCGCGGCACCCTCGTGAACGCGCTGCTCCATCACGTTCGCGGCCTCAGCGGCGTGGGCGGCGCGAGCCGGCCGGGCATCGTGCATCGACTGGATCGCGGCACGTCGGGCGTCATGACGGTGGCCAAACACGACAAGGCCCATCGCGAGCTGGCGCGCCAGTTTCGCGAGCGGGAGGTCACCAAGGAGTATCTCGCCCTCGTCTGGGGCCGGCCTCGCACCGGTCAGGCGATCGATCTGCCGATCGGCCGTGACCCCCGTCATCGGCGAAAGATGTCGAGTCGCGCGAACCGGGCCCGGTCGGCGTCGACGCGCCTCGTGGACGTCGAGCCGCTCGGCGGTGTGTCGTTGATTCGCGTCGTCATCGGCACGGGACGGACGCACCAGATTCGTGTCCACCTGAGCGAGAGCGGTCACGCCATCGTCGGCGATGCGCTCTATGGCGGCGTCCGTCGCACGCTGCCGGTGCGCCTTCGCAGCCTCGCGACACTCGACCGGCCGTTCTTGCACGCCGCCCGTTTGACGATCGCCCATCCGAGCACCGGCGAGGCGATGACGTTCGAGGCGCCGCTCGCGCCCGATCTGGCCGACGTCCTCGCCGCGCTGCGGCACGCGCAGCCCGCGCAGGTCGTCTGATTCGTGTTCACGAGGTCCCTCGATGCCCATCACCGCTGTCCGGCAACTCTCCCAGTCGACCGTCTTTCGAGGCCGCGTCTTCGACGTCGAGCGTGACCGAGTCCGCCTGCCCAACGGGCGCACGGCGACGCTCGACATCGTGAGGCATCGCGGGTCGGTCGTGCTCATTCCCCAACCGGATCGGGCGCATGTCATCCTGATTCGCCAGTACCGCCACGCGATTCGCCGGTGGATTTGGGAACTGCCCGCCGGCTCGATCGAGGCGGCTGAGGCGCCGGCGCGGGCGGCGCGACGCGAGTGCGCCGAGGAGATCGGGCTGGAGCCCGGCCGTCTGGAACGGCTCGCGGCCTATTTCCCGACCCCAGGCATCTGCGACGAGCGGATGATCTTCTACCGATGCCAGGAACTCCGCAAACCGGCCGAGCCGGCGGCGCGCGATCCCGACGAGGAGATCCGGCCGCGCACGTTCACGCTCGACGGCGCGCGGCGCCTCATTCGCCGCGGTCAGGTCGTGGATATGAAGACCGTCGTCGGCTTGTGGCTCCTCGAGGGACGTGGTCCAGGGCGATGACCGCGCTGGCTGGCCCGATCGAAGCACCGATCCACCGCCCCACGTATCATCAAGAGTAGGCACGCCGATTGCTGCCATGATTCGTTCCCTTGTGGCGCCCCGACGCGGCGGCACGGCTGCCGCGTGTTTGCTCGCCGCGGTGTTCGTGGCGTTCGGGGCGTCCAAGACCCACGTGTTCGCGCTCGATCCCTCGCGCAGGCTTTCCCAAGCCGTGCATCGGATCTGGCAGGTGCAGCAGGGCTTGCCGGAGGCGACGGTCTACTCGGTCGCGCAGGGAGCCGACGGCTATCTCTGGCTCGGTACGGAAACCGGCCTCGTTCGGTTCGATGGCGTGCGGTTCGTCTCCATCGAGCGCCTTGGCGACGTCGACGTGCCGAAAACCCGCGTGCAGACGCTCGTGGTCGACGCGCGTCAAACGCTGTGGATCGGCACGCGCGACTTCGGCCTTCTGCACATCGACGGCGATCGCGCTCGGCACTACGGTCTCGGCGACGGCCTGCCATCGAACGACATCCGCTGCGCCGTGCCAGGCGCCGATCGCGTATGGCTTTGCACCGCCCACGGCCTGGCCGAGGTGACCTCGTCCGGCATCACGACCCACGGCATCCCTACGGGCTGGGGAGGCCCTGACGTGCAAGCCGCCTGCGTGGCGCCTGACGGCGGCGTCTGGATCGGCGGTGACGGTCCGGTCGTCGGCATCTGGAACGGGCGAGCCTTCCTCACGCGGCCCCTGACGTCGGTCGGCCGGTTGGCCAACGTGCACGCGCTCTACTGCGATCGGATCGGCGACGTCTGGGTAGGCACGAGCGCTGGCCTCATCCGCCTGGCCTCTACGGCGGGCGCCATCGAGCGCCGCATGACGACCGCCGATGGGCTGGCCGCCGACGACGTGCTGTCGGTGGCCGGCACGCGGGACGGCAGCCTGCTCATCGGCACGACGAACGGGTTCAGTCGTCTCCAACATGGCGCGATCGACAGCTTCGGCCCGTCAGACGGCTTGTCGCAGAGCAGCGTGTACGCGCTCTTCGAGGATCGCGAGGGCAGCGTGTGGGTCGCGACCAAACACGGCCTGAACCAGTTTCTCGATGGTCGCGCCGTGCCGTACACCACGGCCGAAGGGCTGCCGAGCAACGACACCGGCCCGATCATCCAGGATGCCCGGGGCCGGATCTGGATCGGCACGATCGGATCAGGTCTCGGCCTCTTCGACGGCCCGCACGTGTCGAGGGTCAGGGCTCGTGACGGCCTTCAGTCAGACGTCATTCTGTCGCTCGCCGTCGGCGCCGACGGCGACCTCTGGGTCGGCACGGATCGCGGCCTCGACCGTCTGCGCGACGGACACGTCATCGGCGCGTGGACGGCCGCGCGCGGCCTCCCGGGTAACCGCGTCGAGGCGCTCGTGGCCGATCGCGACGGCGCGGTGTGGATCGCGACGCCGCAGGGCCTCGCGCGGCTGCCGGCGCGTGCGACGGTCCCCGTGGCCGTGGCGCCGGTACTGGCAAGTCCGGCCGCCGCCATCGGCGCCGACCGGACGGGCACGATCTTCGCCGCTCTGGAGAACGGCGCGTTCGTGGCGGTCGGCGACGGCCGGCCAACCAACGCGCTGCCGCCCGAGGTCACGCTGCGCCGCGTCGACGCGCTCTTCCAGGACGACGAGGGCTTGGTGTGGATTGGCACGCTCGGCGACGGGCTTCGGCTCCTCGATCATGGGCGCCTCTCCACGTTTCACACGGCCGACGGACTGTTCGACGACACGATCTACGGCATCGTCGCCGACGATCACGGTCGGCTGTGGATGGCGTGCAGCAAGGGCATCTTCTCGGTGGACCGAGCGGACCTCCTGCGGTTCGCCGCGGGTACCAGCCGATCGTTCGAGAGCACGCCGTACAGCCCGACCGACGCGCTGCGCACGATCGAGTGCAAGTCGGGCGTTCAGCCGGCCGTATGGCGGATGCGGGACGGATCGATCTGGTTCTCGACGGTCCGCGGCGTGCTGACGCTCGACCCGGCGCACCTCGACCGTCGCATCGCGTCGCCCCCTGCCGTGATTGAGGACGTGACGGTCGATGGCGCGACGACCGCGCCGGCGGCGCTGGCCTCGCTGCCGCCGGGCGCGAGGAACGTGGAGTTCCGGTACACCGGTCTCAGTCTCGTCGTCCCGACGCGCCTGACATTCCACTACCGGCTCGAGGGCTTCGACGAGGGCTGGATTGACGCTGGCACGCGGCGCCAGGCGTTCTACACCAACCTGCCGCCCAAACACTTCCGGTTCCTGGTGCGGGCGTGCCTGCCCGACGGCACGTGCAGCGACGCGCCGAGCACGGTCGAGCTGTCCATCGCGCCGCGTCTGTACGAGCGCCGGTGGTTCGCGCCGCTCGTCGTCCTGGCGATCGGCGGCGCGGCCTGGGGACTCTACCGGCAGCGGATTCGCCGGCTGCGCGCCAACTTCGCGCTCGTGCTGGCCGAGCGCGCGCGCATCGCGCGCGAGCTGCACGACACGCTCATCCAGGGTTTCTCGGGCATCGCGATGGCCCTCAAGGCCGTGACCGACCGGCTGCCCGCGTCACCCGAGCGGCGGACGCTCGAGAGCGTCGTGTCGGACACGGCCGACTGCCTGCGGGACGCGCGTCGGACCCTCGCGGGGCTGCGGCGATCGGAACTCGATCTGGCGCCGGCGGTCGAGCAGGCGGCGCGGCAGCTCACGGAGGGCACGGCGCTCGCGCTGCGGCTGCACATCGATCCCTGCGTCTGCGCGATGCCGGCGAGCACGGAATATCACCTCGTGCGCATCGCGCACGAGGCCATCGTGAACGCCGTGAAGCACGCCGCGGCGCACTCGCTCGAGGTGTCGCTCGAGAGCACCTCGCGCCGCGTGCGCCTCCGCGTGGCCGACGACGGGCGGGGGTTTGACGCCGGGTCGGAACCGCCGGGCCACTACGGTCTGGTCGGCATGCGCGAGCGGGCGTCCGAGATTGGCGCGGCGCTGGAGTTCACCGGCGGGCCGGGCCGCGGCACGGCGGTGTCCGTCGTCTGGACGAGCGAGGCGTAATGGCCACGACGCCGGTCATCCGCATCCTCTGCGTCGACGACCATCCGCTCGTGCGGAAAGGCATCGCGTCCATTGTCGCGAACGAGCCGGACATGCGTATCGTGGCGGAGGCCGGTACGGGCGAGGACGCGCTCGTGCAGTTCCGCGCGCACCAACCCGACGTGACGCTCATGGACCTCAGGCTGCCCGACCAGGAGGGCGCGGCGGCGACCGAGGCGATCCGCCGTGAGTTTCCGGACGCGCGGATCGTCGCGCTGACCAGCTACGGCGGCGACCAGGACATCGCGCGCGCGCTCGAAGCCGGCGTGTCGGGCTACCTGCTGAAGGAGGTCGCGCACGTCGAACTCGTACGGGCGATTCGGACGGTGTACTCGGGCCGCCGGCTGCTGCCGGCGAACATCACCGAACGGCTCGAGGAGCACGGGTTTGCGATGGCCCTGACCGGCCGGGAAACCGAGGTGCTGCGGCTGGTCGCCGAAGGCCTGGGCAACCGGGAAATCGCCCAGTACCTGGGCACGGCCAGCGGCACGGTGAAGATGCACGTCCAGAACATCCTGCTCAAGCTCAACGCCTCGGACCGCACCCACGCAGTGGCCCTGGCCGTGCAGCGCGGTATCCTTCGCCTCGGCTGACCGGTCGCGCCCCTGCGCGCGGCCGGTTGGGGCGGCCGCATATGCCGTTCGGCAGTGGTCGCGCACCCCTAGTGGCGACACAGTACTGAGCCAGGAGGTTCCATGACCGATTCGAGCGCGGCCACGCCGCCACCCGACCCGTCTGCGCTCGGCCCGGCCGGCCGACCGGGCCGCCGACTGTGGCCCTGGCTGCTCCTCGCCGTCCTGGCCGGCGGCGCGTACATGGCGCACAAGTGGTGGGTGGCGACCCCCTCGGCGTCGTCGGCAGCGACGTCCAACCGAGCCGACAGCGCGCGCGCGGTCCCGGTGCTGACGGGTCAGGTGCAGCGCCGCGACGTCAAGGTGTACCTGTCGGGCCTGCTCGGCACGGTCGTCGCTCTCAACACCGTCACGATCCACACGCGCGTCGACGGCCAGCTCGAGAAAGTTGGGTTTCGCGAGGGCGAGTTCGTGCATGAGGGCGACGTGCTGGCAGAGCTCGATCCGCGGCCGTTTGAGGTACAGCTCGAGCAGGCCAAGGGCCAGAAAGTCAGGGACGACGCAACGCTCGCGAACGCGAAGCTCGACCTCGAGCGCTACAAAGTGCTCTTCGCGCAGGACTCGGTCGCCAAGCAGCAACTGGACACCCAGGTCGCCACGGTCGCGCAGGACGAAGGCGTCCTCGTAAGCGACCAGGCGGCCATCGACACCGCCAACTTGAACCTCACCTACTGCCACATCACGTCGCCGCTCACGGGGCGCATCGGCCTGCGGCTCGTGGACCCGGGCAACATCGTGCACGCGGCCGACACGAACGGTCTGCTCGTCATTACGCAAGTGCAGCCGATCTCGGTCGTGTTCCCGATTTCCGAGGACGCGCTGCCGCAGGTGGTGCCGAAGGTCCGCGCCGGCGTGCGGCTCGAGGTTGATGCGTTCGACCGCGATCCGGCGAAGCTCACACCGCAGGCGACACCTCTGGCGACTGGCACGGTCCTCACGCTCGACAACCAGGTGGACACCACGACCAGCACGGTGAGGGTTCGGGCGGTGTTCCCGAACACGAACGAGGCGCTCTTCCCGAACCAGTTCGTGAACGCCAGGCTCCTCATCGACACGCTGCACAACGTCGTCGTCGTGCCGAGCGCGGCCGTGCAGAAAGGCGCGCAAGCGACTTACGTCTTCGTCATCAAGCCCGACAACACCGTCGATATGAGGACGGTGGCCGTGCAGTTGACGCAGGCCGACGACACGGTGGTGTCGAGCGGGGTCTCGCCCGGCGAGACGGTCGTCACCGACGGCCTCGACAAGCTCCAGCCCGGCACGCACGTGCAACTGCGGCCGGCGGCGGCCGGGGCCAGCAAAGGGACGGGCACCTCATCTGGGGGCGGCGACCGCCCGTGAATCTGTCCCGTCCGTTCATCATTCGGCCGATTGCCACGTCGCTGCTGATGGCCGGCTTGCTCCTGGCCGGGGCGGTCGCCTTCCGTCAGCTGCCGGTGTCGGCCCTGCCGGAAGTCGACTATCCGACGATTCAGGTCGTGACCTTCTACCCGGGCGCGGCGCCGGACGTCGTGGCGTCGGCCATCACCGCGCCGCTCGAGCGGCAGTTTGGTGAGGTCCCTGGCCTGAACCAGATGACCTCGACCAGCTCGGGCGGCGCGTCCATCATCACGCTGCAGTTCGTGCTCGATCTGAACATCGACGTGGCCGAGCAGGAGGTGCAGGCGTCGATCAACGCGGCGGGGACCTACCTGCCGAAGGACCTGCCGAACCCGCCGATCTACGCGAAGACGAACCCGGCCGACGCGCCGATTCTCACGCTCGCGCTGACGTCGAAGGTCCTGCCGCTCTCAGCCGTCGAGGACCTCGCCGACACGCGGCTGGCACAGAAGATCTCGCAGGTGACGGGCGTGGGCCTGGTCAGCATCAGCGGCGGCCAGAAGCCGGCCGTGCGGGTCCAGGTGAACCCGACGGCTCTGTCGTCCGAGGGGCTGGAGCTCGAGGACGTCCGGGCGGCCATCGAGGCCGCGAACGTGAACCAGGCGAAGGGCAACTTCGACGGCTCCCATCAGGCCTACCAGATCGGCGCCAACGATCAGCTGCTCACGAGCGCAGAATACCGTCCGATCGTCGTCGCCTACCACAACGGAGCCCCGGTGCGCCTGGGCGACATCGCGACCGTCGTGGACGGGGTTGAAAACGTGGAGCAGGCGGCCTGGATGAACGACGCGCCAGCGGTGATCGTGAACATCCAGCGGCAGCCCGGCGCGAACATCATCGCCGTGGTCGATCGCGTCAAGGCGCTGCTGCCGCACCTCAGCGCGGCGCTTCCGGCGTCGGTCGGCGTCGCGGTCCTGACGGATCGGACGACGACCATCCGCGCGTCGGTGGCCGACGTCGAGTTCGAGCTGATGCTGACCATCGGCCTCGTCGTGATGGTCATCTTCCTGTTCCTGCGCACGCTGGCCGCGACGGTGATCCCGAGCGTGGCCGTGCCGCTCTCGCTCGTGGGCACGTTCGGCGTGATGGAACTGCTCGGGTACAGCCTGAACAATCTCACGCTGATGGCGCTGACGATCTCGACCGGGTTCGTCGTCGACGACGCCATCGTGATG